>Ga0302319_10010361_pt1 | contig 17769 bp, 20 predicted proteins | sample Bog_T0_2_FD_203319 | JGI IMG/M metagenome (GOLD analysis project Ga0302319, IMG submission 203319) | Peat permafrost microbial communities from Stordalen Mire near Abisko, Sweden - Bog_T0_2 | ecosystem: Environmental > Terrestrial > Soil > Wetlands > Peat | place: Sweden: Abisko, Stordalen Mire...
CACGCGCCGCCAGATCGAGCACGTGGCCCGCCAGGTGATCCGTGCGTTCGACTGATCCGGCCGAAAGGGACCTTGAAGGGACTTATGCCCCGCGGCTTCGTGTCTTTACGCCCTTACCGGATGGCGAAGTGTTTACCCAGTATGGACCCGTCTTGGCCGTATTCCGGAAGGGAGTTAGGCAATGAAGTCGCTAGTCATCTGCTCTTCGAAATCGCACGGCAACACTCGTCGCATTGCCGGTCAGATGGCCGAGGTGCTTGATGCTGAAGTCGTCGCACCCGAGTCGGTCGACCCCACCACGCTGCACGAGTACGATCTCGTCGGCTTCGGGTCCGGCATTTACTTCATGACGGTGGATGCGAGGCTACGGGACTTGATCCGTCGTCTACCGGCCGTCGAGCACATCCGGGCGTTTACTTTCTTCACCAGCGGCGCCCGGGAAATTCCGCTGTTGGGATATAACAAGCCGGTTCGGAAACAGCTGGAATCGAAGGGCTTTGAGGTGATCGGCTCGTTTTCTTGCCGTGGGTTCGACACGGTGGGGCCATTCGGATTCATCGGCGGGATAAACAGGGGACGTCCTAACGACCATGACCTGGATCGGGCTACGGCGTTCGCGGCACGTCTCCGCCAGCGGCTCGCGGGCTCTCCGGCTGCATCGTGACCAACGGGAGCGACGAGTCGCACCTCGAATGACAGATGACCGATGGCCGGGCGGTGCCCTGCGGGCAACCTCCGGCCATCGGCCTTGGATCATTGAGCCGTAACGACTATTTGCCGCCTACCACATGGCCGGCGCTTCGTACCACACTGCGGAAGAACTCAATCCGTCCGGTGACCAACTCCTCAGTTAAGTCCAGGGCGGCGTCGATGACGTTCTTGCGGTGCGCCTCATCCGGGAGCTCACCACCAACCTGATCGACGAACTTACGGACGGCGTCGATGGCCTGCTTACGGCTCGCCTCGACCGATTCGAGCACGTCGTCAGACAGTTCAGCCCAGCGTGACTCGGTCTTTTCCGGTGTTTGTGTCATTGCCTATCTCCTCAAATTTCCTGGTATGGCGCTGCAAATCTTCTGTTGCAGCAAACGGCCACTTATGCCAAACCAAACGCTATGGTCTCCACGCCACCGGTACGAGTGCCTAAAGTCCTCCATTGCCTCATCGTTCCCCCAAAATCGGGGCGTCGGTGACCTGTGGGTTGCCAGTCAGGGACTGGGCTTCCGTGCCGGGGTGACTTTCGTCGGGACGTAAGTCCCTAACACGTCCACCCAGGTGCTGTTAGCTTGGCCGCCATGGTCGTACCAACCAGCGACGACGCCCGTCAACGCCCGGATGCTTTTCACCTGAGCCCACCCGGTGCCACAGTTTTGGGCGACGCCGTTACACCGTTCGTGCATACTGGCCGCTACCTCGCTCGATCATGGCGCGATTACCTCGATCCAGCGCCGGATGAACTTCCGATCGCGCGGCCCACTATCGCATTGGCAGCGCAGGCTTTTCGCGACGAGGTCGTCCTGATGGGCCTGAAGGCGCGCCGTCCGGTCAGCCGGCCGGATGTGTTCGATCGGATCACCCGCGAGGTGGTCGCGGGGCTAGAGTTCTATGGGGACAAAGGTTGGCTCGAGAAGCCGAAAGGATTTTTCGTCAAACCTCCGGCGCTTTCAGATGTCACGGTACGAAAGGTCAACGGGCGCAGAGGCTCCTTCCATCGCATCTTCTTCGACAGCGGGTACACGCCGCACCAGGGCGAACCGGGTGCGGAACGGTGGCGAACGTACACCGCGAACAACCGCGAGTACGCACTGTTGCTGCGCCACCCGGAACCGCGCCCCTGGTTGGTGTGTGTGCATGGAACCGAGATGGGCCGGGCTCCGCTTGACCTCGCCCTGTTCCGCGCTTGGAAACTACACGACGAGCTTGGTCTGAACGTCGTGATGCCGGTCCTCCCGATGCACGGACCCCGGGCGCACGGCCTGCCGAAGGGCGCTGTGTTTCCGGGAGAGGATGTGCTCGACGACGTGCACGCGACGGCTCAGGCGGTGTGGGATATCCGACGGCTGCTGTCTTGGATCCGGTTGCAGGAGCCCGAGTCGCTGATCGGGCTGAACAGTCTTTCGCTCGGCGGCTACATCGCGTCGCTTGTCGCTAGTCTCGAGAAAGGCCTCACCTGCGCGATCCTCGGTGTTCCGGTGGCCGACCTGGTTGAGTTGCTGGGGCGCCACTCCGGCCTCAGCCACGATGACCCCCGCCGTCACACCATGGAATTAGCTGAACCCATCGGGCGGATGGTCTCGCCACTGTCGCTTGTTCCGCTCGTGCCTATGCCGGGTCGTTTCATCTACGCCGGCATCGCTGACCGCGTGGTGCATCCACGGCAGCAGGCGATCCGCCTCTGGGAGCACTGGGGCAAACCGGAAATCGTCTGGTACCCGGGCGGTCATACCGGATTCTTCCGCTCACGGCCGGTACAGCGGTTCGTGTTGGATGCGGTGCGGCAGTCAGGGCTCGTGGACGGGTCACCGACACAGCTTCACCGCCCCGCTTAGTTGCCGAGGACGAAATGAATCCGCTGGATCCGCTGGACGTCGCGATGATGACCGCGGAGTTGGTGTCCAACCCCATGCATGTCGGCACCGTGCTGATGTTGTCACCGCCCGCGGACGCGGGCCCAGCCTACGTCGAGGAACTGTATGGTGAAGGCGCTCGCCGGAAACGAATCGATAGATCCCAGGCTTTGCGGGTAATCCGCATCGCGGTGTAGACACCGGCGGCATTTGGGTCTGGCGTAATGGGGCCACCGTTGATATCGGCCAACATTGCCAGCGCCGCACGGTGTCTGGGGGCCATGAAGGATTCTGACGGCTGATCGGCGAGCTGGATGCGGAGCGGCTCGACCGGTGCCGCCTGACGTGGATGTCGTATCTGATCGACGGTCTCGACGATGGCCGATTCGCCTTTTACATCAAAGTGCATCACACCGTCATTGACGGTGTGGCCGGCTTCCGGATGATCTCGGACGCGCTGAGTCGCAGGTCAATGCTTATCCGACGGGAAAGTGGTTGCGGTGGTGGCGAGTTGAATGATCCACAATGGGTTGATCGAGCGAAGGTGATTTGGTGGCCAGCACGGCCCTACGAGAGCCGAAAGACGCCGTTGTCGGCCAAGTACCGACGGCGATACGGCTGGTTGCCGATCGCCAACTACGTGAAATTCAACTTGGCGCCCAGTCCTTTCGCAGAAGGTAAAGGCGAGGGCGGGTCGGCGCGAAACACCGGGTAGCGTGGCGATCGCCTCCAGTGCCATATGAGTCCAGGCCTGCGCCACCGCTCCCAACGGTGTCCGCTCGGGCCTTGCGGTGTTTGACACCCGACACCCACGCCGGATGTATTGTGCTGCGCAGTGAATCGTCCGGGGTTTGATGCCCGGCTGCATTGTTGAGGGCGTCGTCGGCTGGGACGTCTGGACGTGAGCGTATTCGGCGGGCCACCACGAACGCCACATACTCAAACCCCGACCGCGTTCGGGTGTAATCTGCCGGCCCAGTATGCAGGGCATTTTGGCGTCGGCACCGAGGACTATCGGCCCTGGTACGCCGTGCAGCAGAGACGCAGACTGGCGGCATGGCCAACGTGACCAAAAGGATCACTGAGACTTCGGTGGCGCTCGCGGTGCTCTACGCTGCGCGAAAGTATTACCGCGATTGGGGTACAACCAAGGCCGAGTGTCAGATGCGGCTGCCCGGCGACGCGTTGGTCGCCGATCCGGCAATCCAGACGACCGAGGCGTTATACATCGACGCGCAGTCAGCCGCGGTGTGGCCTTGGCTCTTGCAGATGGGTCAGGACAAAGCTGGCTTCTACGGTTGGGGTGGACTGAAAAATCTTGCTGGCCTTCGTCATGATGACGACAATCGAGTTCACCCCGAGTGGCAACAGCTCGCGGTAGGAGACCTCGTCCGGGTGGCTCCGAAAGGCTGGATGGGACTGTCCGACGGGTTGACGTTGAGTGTCGCCGCGATCGTGCCCGAGAAGTACATCGTGTTGAATACCACGGGCGAAGACTCGCGCTGGAATGTGGTGTGGTCAGTCCACCTTCAGCCGCACTGGGAGGACCGTGTCCGACTTCTTACTCGCGCCCGAATCGCCTTGCGCCACCCAGGCGAAGTGTTTGCAATGGAACTGGCCAGGCCGATAATGGCTTTCAGCACGCGAGGATTGTTGCTTGGAATCAAGCACCGAGTCGAGCGGCTGCCGCCCGCGCCGTCGCATCCGGATTTGAAATTGGTTGACACGCTGTGTCTTTGACGTGCGACGCTTGCGGGCGGCCAGATTTCAGGGTTGTGAGCGTCGAACTAGGACGCCGGGAGCCCGGTCCCGGGGGACGCGGAAGCGATGTGCGGGTGCAGGTTCACTGGCTGTCGGCAAAGGTCTAACGACCCTAGTGTGCGCTGCGGCGTCGCTTTACTTTCGGCAATAGGCGGGAGATGACGAAGGCTCTGTTGCCCCAATTTTTGGAGGTTTTGAGGTGCACGATGAGATCCCACTGGGACGGATAGCCGGGTTTCCGGTGAAGGTCCACTGGAGCGTGCTGGTCATCCTGTGGTTGTTTACGTGGAGCCTGGCGAGTACGTTGCCCGGCACGGTTAAAGGGTATTCGCCGGTGGTCTACTGGCTGGCGGGAACGTGTGGCGCGCTGGTTCTCCTGACGTCGCTGGTGGCGCATGAAGTCGCCCACGCGGTGGTGGCCCGTCGTATGGGAGTCAGCGTGGGGAGCGTAACGCTATGGCTGTTCGGCGGTGTGACGACCCTCGGCGAGGCCAAGACACCCAAAGCGGCGTTCCGTATCGCATTTGCGGGTCCGGCCACCAGCCTTGTCCTGTCTGCGGCATTCGCCGGACTGGGAATGGGTCTCGAAAGCGTGCGGGCCGCCCCCATCGTGGTCAGTGTTGCCTGGTGGCTGGCCGCCGTCAACTTGCTGCTGGGCCTGTTCAACCTGTTGCCGGGCGCCCCTTTGGATGGTGGCCGCCTGGTGCGCGCCTATCTATGGCGCCGCCATGGCGATAGCGTGCGTGCCTCAGTCGGCGCGGCGCGCGCCGGACGAGTGGTCGCGATCATCTTGATCACGTTGGGCTTGACTGAGTTTCTGTTGGGTGGCCTTATCGGTGGTGTGTGGTTGGCGTTCATCGGCTGGTTTATCTTCGTTGCCGCTCGCGACGAGGAAACACACGTAACGACGCGCCAGGCCCTGGCGGGGCTGCGTGTCGCCGACGCTATGACCCCTCAGCCGCACGCCGCTCCCGGCTGGCTTACCGTGGCAGAATTCATCGAGCAATATCTGCTCGGTGACCGTCACTCGGCATACCCGGTTGCCGAGCGGGATGGATCGATCGTGGGGCTTGTCACGCTGAGGCAGTTGCGCGACGTTACGGCCAGCCGACGCGCTACGACCAGTGTGGGCGAGATCGCGCTTCCGCTGCACAGCGTGCCCACCGCGGCCCCACACGAGCCACTTAGCGCGTTGATTGATCGGTTGGCAGCAGCCGGCCACGGTAGCCGTGCCCTGATCATCGACGGGGGCAAGGTGGTCGGCATCGTCACGCCAAGCGATCTTGCCCGGCTGATCGATGTCTACCGCCTCGCTCACCCGGGACCGGGCTTGACCGCGCATCGTCAAGATGACGACAACTATTCCGGCGTGGGTGATCCGGCATCGGATCGGCACCGCCCGTTGGCTGGGCAAGCCCTTGGAAAGGAGTACGGACGATGAAACCGATCATCGTGGGAATCGATGGTTCACAGGCGGCAATCGCGGCCGTGTTGTGGGCTGTCGATGAGGCCATTAGCCGCACCGTGCCACTGCGCCTCATCTCGGTTATCAAGCAGACACATCCATCCCCGGAAGACTACGCTCGCGACCTGGCGCATGCCGAGAAGTCGCTTCGCGAAGCGCAATTCGCGGTTGAGGCCAGCGGGAAGCTCGTCAAGCTCGAGACCGACATCCCACGTGGTCCGGCCGGGCCGGCGCTCGTAGAGGCATCGCGCGACGCCGCGATGGTCTGCGTCGGGTCCGTCGGGATCGGGCGCTATGCCCGCGCGATCTTGGGTTCGAGCGCAACTGAACTCGCTGAAAAGGCACACTGTCCGGTTGCCGTCATACGTACCAATCGGGACCAGCCGGCGCCGGACATCAATTGGATCGTGGTCCGTATGGTCGACGCACCCGGCAACGACGCCATCGTCAAATACGCGGCATGGGAAGCGAAGTTGCGCAGGGCGCCCTTGCTCGTCCTGGGGGGCCGACCAGAGGAACTCACCGAGCATGCCGACGGCGAGTTCGAACGTCGCGTCGAGGATTGGCGGCACCGTAATCCCGAGCTGCATGTCCACCCGATCACGACCGAGTTCGCGATCGCCAGCTTTCTGAGTATCCACGACGAGCGAATCCAGCTCGCAGTGATCAGTGGCGACGAGGCCGATCAGCTGGCTCAGCTCGTCGGGCCTTCAGGACACCCGCTCTTCCGCCATCCCGAATGCTCGGTGCTGGTCGTCCGTGGGGTAGGCGTCAACGTCGGAGCCTAGGCCACGGACTCGCGCGCCACGATGACCGGGACCTGCGCCATCTGGGCAACCGCTTCGCCGACTGAACCCAACAGCATTTCGGCGAATCCGCCGCGGCCTCGGCTTCCGACCACCACCAGCTGGGCATCCGCCGACCGCTCGACGAGCTGGCGTGCCGGCTTATCGCACACAACGGCGCGGCTCACCGGTACATCGGGATATTTTTCCTGCCAACCCGCCAGGCGCTCGGCTAACACCTCTTCGGCCATCGACTGTGCAGCCGGCGAATCGATTCCGGGCCACTCAGACACGTCGGCATCGCTCCACGCATGCAGAGCAACCAACCCCACATTGCGGTGCGAAGCCTCATCGAATGCGATTGCGGTCGCCAACTCGGACGCCGACGAGCCATCAATGCCGACCAAAACCGGTGCCTCACTGGGATGCGACGGGTCCTCGTCGTGGACGATCGCCACCGGACAATGCGCATAACGGACTAGGCCCGAACTCACCGAGCCAAGTAGCTGGCCCGGCCATCGCGCACTTCCGCGACACCCCGTGACCACCAACTCTGCTTCTTTGGACAGCTCGACCAACGTGGGGACGGCTGCCGAAGCCAAGACTTCACTATGGACCTCAGCGGGACCTCCATGCTGAGAAGCCTCTTCAACGAGTTTGAATGCCTCGTCGACGAGTCGGCGCCCGCGATCGCGCTGCCAACGCGCCAAGCCTGCGGGCAATCGCACATTCGGCCACGTCGCGACCTCGGGTGAGATCGCGTGCACAAGAGTTACTGGGATTTTGCGCAGCTCGGCGTCGCGTGCTGCCCACTGCACCGCTACCTTGGCAGCCGGTGATTCGTCGATGCCGACGACTATTCCCAATCGCGTGTTACGTGATGACATGGCTTATCCCTTGCTCGTTGGCGCAATCGTTTGCTCTGCCGAGGTGGCTTCCTCGCGGTTTGCCGGTTGGGGGCTTCCGCCTACGCACGTCACGCGGCGCGTGGGAGATCCGGGCTTGATGTGTTCGCCCGCGCCACAGGTTGACTCGGTGCCGGGCTCCAGCCGACGTAGGTCAGATACAGCCCGACCAGTCCGATGAACGTGTCGACGCCGACCCAAAGGGCAGTCATGCCGACCGCGGCGTTTGCGGCCGATAGGAAGGCATGCGGAAAAGCCATCAGAAATGTCGCGCGCAGCGCGAGAACCCAGCCCGCCACAGACACGGTGATCGCCGCAGCTCCCTGCCAGTACTGGTGAAACCCGATGATGACAAGGGAGGCCAGCAGCAGAAAGGCACCCGTGACCCAGGGCCACGCGCTGCTGGCCTCGAAGTCCGAAAGCAGCGTTCGCATGTCTGATGCACGGGCCACTGTCGTCGCGGCGACGATGATAAAGAACGGTCCGAGCACACGCGCGAACATACGCGTCCGGAACTGCTGTAGTTGTTGGGTGCTCATTTGTCGTACCTCCGCTGGTATCTGGCATCCGTGATGGATGACAGTCCGGTCGCTGTTCTGGGATGCGCGCATCCCATATAGCCATCTGAGCATTTGACCGACGCCCGATGGGAGTGTCAGAAGTCCCGAGTATTTAGGACGTTTGGGGTGAATCACGCCGCGCAAGCCGACTGTGCCCGGGATCAAACACGTGCGGCTCGCCGGGCTTGCCAGGACCAACGGCGGGCCATTTGAGGACCAATGACTCTCAGAACCTCGGGCGGGGACCAATAGCGTCGCAGGGGTGTCGATCAACGGCACCCCACCGAAGCCGATCCGGAAGACGTGTGATGAGCGGAGTACGTAAACCCCCGTCGATCGTCGTCGGCATCGACGGCTCGAAGGCGGCAATACACGCCGCACTCTGGGCCACCGATGAAGCAGTCAGTCGTGACATCCCGCTGCGTCTGCTCTACGCGATCGAACCCGATGATGCTCAAACCCCGCCGGACAGGGCAGCACGAAAACTCGCCATCGCAGAGAACGCAATTCGTTACGCGTTCACGGCGGTCGAGGCTGCGGAAAAGCCGGTCAAGATCGAAGTGGAGATCACCCAGGAGCGGCCGATCACCTCGTTGATCCGAGCTTCGGCATCGGCGGACATGGTGTGCGTCGGCGCCGTGGGCATGCACCACTTCCGGCCAGCCCGGGTGGGCTCCACCGCTGCGGCCCTCGTCAGATCGGGACTTTGCCCTGTGGCGATCGTTCGAGACCAGGGTCGCCGAGAAGGGCCGAGCTGGATCGTTGTCGACACAGACGGGTGTGCCGATAGCAGCGCGTTGGTGGGGATCGCGATCGAGGAAGCACGTCTGCGCAATGCACCGCTGAAGGTAATTTCCAGCCGGCAAACCAGCGACGGTGAAATCGTCGACGAGAATACGGCCGGGGGCGACGATCGCTCGATACGTAAAACCTCAGACCGCGCGATCGCCCCGTGGACGTGGTGCGATCCGGAACTGCAAGTGGAGTCGGTGGAAGTACACGGCAGCCTTCTGGACTACCTGGCTGAGAACAGCCCATCCGTGCGGCTGGTCGTGGTTGGCGCACGCGAAAATGCCGATGTCGAGCAACTTGTGGGACCGGCTGGCAATGCGGTGCTGCACAACTCAGACTGCTCGGTACTGATCGTGGATCCTCAACATGTGTCTGAAATGCAACAACAATGACGGCGCTGGGCGCCGACGCGCCCGGTGGTGTTCCAGACGCACATCGGCCCGGCTCGCTGACTGGGCCCGGTTTCTGGGTGACTTTGGCCTCTAGAGCGGGACGTCCAAGCCGGAGACGATGACACGACGAGAGCAGATCCGTTTCAAGGAGGAGCTCATGATCGAACTGCTGAAAGGCTTTCCCGATAACACCGCTGCGTTCGCGTTGCACGGGCATGTGACGAAGGCCGATTACGAGCGGGTGCTGATACCCGACTTTGAAGATCGGCTAGTACGTCACAAAAAAGTGCGCATCTACATCGAGATCGCCTCTGACTTAGAGGGGTTCAACTCGGGGGCGGTTTGGGAGGATCAGAAGCTCGGCTGGAAACATTTCTTCGACTGGGAGCGCTGCGCACTGGTTACCGACGTCGCCTGGGCGAAACACATCGCGAAATTCAGTGAGTTCTTTGGCTTTCTGTGGCCCGGGGAATACCGGGCGTTCCCAGAAGCTGAAGCCAACAAGGCACACGATTGGATTGCTGAAGACCAGGAATAAGTGCCCGCAAACCGGGGTCGCCTGCCGGCCGCCCCGAACCGGTGAGAGATGGAGAGCGATAAGGGAACGGGTGGCAGACCACGCTACGCGCCTGTTTTACCCTGATCGACGCTGAGGGAATTTATGTCATAACTCGAGGACAATCGGCTCTCGACGCCGCTCGGCGGCGCCAATTATGGTCAGGATGACCGCTTGCGACTGGCCGCAAGATTATCCGGAAAAGGTTGACCCGTGTCTGACTACGCGCCTGCTGGTACCCGGCAATCGGCCGTGCTGCCAAGCCGGATGAGCAAAGGAAGGGGACCGCCACGGCGCGCGGCCGCGAACGAATCTTGATCAGAGTTGATGTCCGTGCCGTCCGCTTCATCGGCGCGCTTGTGGTGCTGTGCGTCTTGGCCTGCTTGACGGTACTGGTCGTACGCGAGCAACTTGGCTACTACCGGGACGCCGCAGGCCGGTTCGGGTGGTCGGTGGCGTTACTTGCCGCAGTGGCCCTGATTGCGCGCGGTGTTTTTCTCGGCAGGCCGGTGACAACTGGGCATGCTGCGGCCGCAGCGGCCGCGGCATCCGCAGGGCTGTTTGCGCACTTCCTGGCGCTCGGGATGCTCGGCAACGTTCTGGTCGCTGTCAGCGGGCTCGCGCTGATGATGCCGACCACAGCGCAACCGCAACCAGAAATGCTGGACCAGGTGTGGGCGCTGGTCAATGCGACGCGCGGCGATCCGCTGGCTCCTTTTGCCATGCATTCCAGCAAGAGCTATCACTTCAACACTGACAAGACTGCTGCGATTGCCTACCGTACCCGGCTTGGGTTCGCGGTAGTCAGTGGCGACCCGATCGGCGAAACGACCCAATTCAATGCTCTGGTGGCCGATTTCGTCGCCATGTGCCACAGTCGGGGTTGGCAGATCATCGTGTTGGCCGGCGGCCAGCGGCACTTGGGGCTGTGGCGCAATGAGACCGTCGGGCAGCCGATGCTGGCGGTGCCGATCGGGCGCGATGTCGTCGTGGATGTTCGCCACTTCACCCTGGCCGGGCGCCGTAATCGCAACTTGCGCCAAGCCGTGCAGCGCAGCCACAACTGCGGAGTCATGACTGAGGTTGTTGACGAGCGGGACCTCGACAGCGTGTTGATGTCCGAACTGGGGGAGGTGTTGTACGCGGCGCATCGCGCCGCGCGCACCGAACGCGGGTTTTGCATGAATCTTGACAGCGTTCTGCGGGGGCGAATTCCCGGCATCAAGCTGGCCATCGCGCGTGACCGGTGCGGGCAAGTGGTGGCATTTCACCGATACGCAACAGCCGGGGAAGGTTCGGATATCACACTCGATGTGCCGTTCCGTCGTCCAGACGCCCCGAACGGCGTTGACGAGCGGCTTAGCGTCGACATGATCAACGAGGCGAAAAGCGGCGATGCACTCAGGCTTTCCCTGGCGTTCGCAGCTTTTCCCGAGATCTTCGATGCCATCCACCCAGGCCCGCTCCAGTACGTCGCGCATCGCATGATCCACCTGCTGGACCCGTTGATCCAGCTTGAATCCCTCTACGGTTACCTCCGCAAATACCATTCGCTGGCAGAGCGGCGCTATGTAGTGTTATGCGCCCACCACATCCCGGCAGCGCTGATGGTCTTGTTGTCGCTAGAGTTCATGCCGCGCCCACGCCTGCTGCAGCGGGGCGCTAGATAGCTCCTGTCCGGCGAGCGGTCGCAGCGTAGGGTCAGGCGTGAATGGACTGCTCCATTGGTGGCGAGCCGAATTGGAACCGTCGGCCCGTGACTGTTTCAGGAATCACCCGCACATAGTGCGTCTTACTTTCAGACGCCGTCCACGGCAATACCTGGGCACGCTCCGCGTTCGCGATCTCCTCACTTGTACGAAGCGAGCGCGCGTGGCCCTTGATGATCACGCTCCAGCCCTCGGCGACATTATGATCGTCGGCCTCGAACACCACCTGATTGTTGATCGCGGTGCTGACCAACTTGGTGCCCTCAGCGGTGCGAAACAGGATCGTGCGGCTATCAACGACGTAGTTCACCGGGAAGATCTCGGGCCGGCCGCCGACGCTCGTGACCAGTCGCCCCAGCGTGACACCTGCCAATAGCTCCCAGCATTCGTGCACCGTCAGGATGGTGACCGCATCATCGTTTTGGTTTTCGTACGTCATAGCGATCAGGCTACTGAAGGAAGCCGTGAATTGCGCCCGCCAAAAGTCCTGCCTGGCGGGGACCAAAGTTGTGCGCACGCTTGGCCTGCGTTCGTGCGCGTGGTGTAGCTCGCGGATTGCTAACGGATCTTAAGGACATCGCCCAACGGATTCCGCGGTGTAGGTGCCGGGGGACCTTCCATCGACGGTGCTGTCCCGGCACGGATCAGAAGCTGTGGCTCGCCGCGCTGCTCGATCAGGCTGCGCACGACATCGCGGCTTTCATCAATCTCGATCAGATGGGTCAGTGTGCAGGTCGCCATGCCGGCCGCGGTGCATTCCAGCAAGACGGTCGACAGAACCTCGCCACACCTCAACGCATCCGCTCTGGTGTCTTTCGCTGTCGACAACACGAGGATTTTCGACCAGTCCACCGTGACCTCGGGACGCCGATCCAGGTGGCTTCTGACTGGAAACTGCCGCCCCACATCGACGCGGCGGTGTTCTTCACCAGACGCCAACGCACTCGGCGGTACACCCTCATTATTTACGAACGGTGAAGTCCACCAATCTAATTCGAGTTGATATGACAAATCATCGCGGCGAACTGCTTCGGCGAGCTCTGAGGCCTCGACCAGTTGCGGTCGCGCGTCATCGGAGAGCACATGTAGTGTCACGGGGCTGTCATCGATCGCCCTGCGTAGGACGGGTTCGAAGGTGTCCCAGTAGGTGGGCCGACCCAGCGGCAGCCGATCGGTTCTGCGTTGCAGAATCGCTGTGGCGCGGTCGCGCTGGGCGTCGGTGACGTGGTCGACGGAGCTGAATTCGATCGATGCCAGCTGGTCGGGGTCCTTCGGGTTGGGAAACCGTTTGATGCTCGCGTGCCAACCCGCCGCCAGCATCGCGACACGAAGGTGATCGAGCACTGCGCCACAACTGATGATCGCTTCTCGGCCCGAGTCGTCGGTGCCCGGAACTGTGCGGTGACGATCGACGAAGAGGCGCAGAACGCCGCCCTCGGCCACCCACAGCCACGGCTGGCTGTTGTGCACAGATGGAGCCCGGCAAGCCAGTAGCACCGCGTTCTTGAGAACTTGCGTTTCCGGTGTCGCAGGCATGATGTCACAACCCCTTGCCGAGTTTTACGGTTCGCTGACGACGCTAGGAGACATTAGCGTCCGCGACTAGGGTCATGTGTCCTCGTCGACGGGGCCATTCGGCGCCAACGGCGCGTTTTTGCCAATGGCATTCATCTGTGGGGGGCCATCAGTCAGAAGCGTTTCGGTATCGGGCAAAGCGTTTTTGGCTGACGACCGTGGCTCTGTGAAGCGTTCCATCTCAGCAGAGTCCAATGTCCTGGGACCGGGGACCAAGGACTCTCGTCTCGCGTATGCGCATGCCCGAGGCTGGTGGCTATGTCCGGAGGCAGGTGGAGACGATGACCCAAACAATGTTGGACATCGCGATGATCACGACGGCAGTGGAGTTGGCGTGTCGTGCTCCCTCGCTGCACAACAGCCAGCCGTGGCGGTGGGTTGCCACCACCACGAGTGTCGATCTCTTCGTTGACCCAGACCGAACGGTGACATCGACTGACAGGTCAGGTCGCGAAGCGATCATCAGTTGCGGCGCCTCGCTTCATCACTTCCGGGTCGCGATGGCCGCCATTGGCTGGGACGTCAAGGTGGGCCAATTTCCCAACCCGCACAATCTCGACCACCTCGCCTCGATCGACTTCGCTTCGGTCGACCATGTGACGCAGGCCCGGCGCGACCGCGCCCGCGCGATAGTGCGTCGCCGGACCAACCGGCTACCGTTCCGCGCGCCAAAGCACTGGGCATCGTTCGAGCCCGTATTGCGCAGCTCATTCGAAAGCGAATTGGTCACCCTTGACGTGCTGGCTAAAGATGCGCGATGGCGATTGGCGGAGGCGTCTCGACTCACTGAAGCCCTACGCCGATATGACGACCAGTATCAACATGAATTAGATTGGTGGACAGCGCCGTTGAGGGCTTCAGAGGGAATACCTCAAAGCGCCCTGGTGTCAGAGTCGGACGGCGGCAGGGTCGACGTGAACCGTCGGTTCCCCACTGACCCCTCCGATGAGCGGAGTTCTGCGGGCACCTACGACCAAGCGAAGATCCTCGTGCTGGGCACACCCAGGGACACTCGCGCCGACGCCCTGAATAGCGGCGAGGCGCTTTCAGCGATCCTGCTGGAGTGCACGATGGCGGGGCTGGCGACTTGCCCAGTAACACACGTCACGGAGCTGGAAGCCAGCCGGAACATCATTCGGGATCTCACCCGCGGCCGCGCAGCGGTACCTCAAGTTTTGGTCCGGGTCGGTATCGAACCGGAGGACGAGTTCGTTTCCGAGCCGACGCCGCGGCGGCCATTGAGCGACGTATTGGAAATTCGACGTTAAAGCCCCATGAGCTCTGTGTCCGTCTCGCTTGACCACTGCTACAGCGCACCGTAAGAATGTCGGTGCGCGGAGCCCGCCTAATAAGACCGGGCGGTGGCCAGTGAGGTGACCCGCATGAATCTCAACGCGCTTTCGCGGGCAATCACCAGCTCGACGTACAGGCGGATCGGCACCAAAGCGGCGGGCCATGTGTAAGGACCAGGGGATTCGGCCGGGAAGCGGGTTTGACTTGGAGCTGCTGGATGGCCCGGCCGGCAGTCCGATCGAGCTGTTCACCCCAGCCGCGAGCCGAACGACTGCAACGGGGGTGGCGTCATGCCGGTGAGCCGGCGCGATTTGTTGAAATGGGGCGGTATCGCCGCCGGTGGTCTGGGCACTGTGGTGGGGTGTTCGCCGCCATCGCCATCGCCATCGCCGCCGAACGGCAAACCCGACTACACGCTGCGCATTGGCACCGGCACCGTCGAGTTGGCGCCGGATCGTGTGGTCTCAACCGTCGTCTACAACGGGCAGTTCCCAGGACCGCTGCTGCGGTTCAAGCAAGGCCAGACCGCCTGGGTGGACATCCACAACGACACCGACACCCCTGAACAGCTGCATTGGCACGGCCAGCAGATACCGGTCGAGGTCGACGGCGCCGCCGAAGAAGGTACCCCGTACATCCCCGCCCACGGCATGCGACGCATCTCGTTTACGCCCGGCCCGCCAGGATTCCGCTTCTATCACACCCACCTCGTCGCACGAGCCGACTTGGCGCGGGGCCAATACAGCGGCCAGGTTGGTCCGGTCTATATCGAGCCAAAACAGAATCCCGGGGCCTACGACCAGGAAATCTTCCTCACCCTCAAGGAGTTTCAGCCCTCTTTCAGCATCCAGGGCGACATGGACGCCGATTTACTGGCCGGCGACCAGGACCCCGACCTGAGGGCAAAGGGGGAGTCGGCGATGGCCGCCTCACTCGCGCAGGGCATGCCGCACGGCTATGAGGTGGGCTACGACGCGTTCGCGATCAACGGACGCATGCTCGGACATGGCGAGCCGATCCGCGTGCAAACCGGCCAGCGGGTGCTGCTGCACGTGCTCAACGGCAGCGCCGGCGAGAACCGCAGCCTGGCCCTGCCCGGACACAGTTTCACCGTTGTTGCGTTGGACGGCAACCCGGTTCCGCACCCCGCGCCAGTGCCGGTGCTGTGGCTTGGCGCCGCCGAACGGATCTCGGCGATCGTGCAGATGAGCAACCCCGGGGTCTGGGTACTTGGGGATCTCGCCGACTCTGACCGCCAGAACGGCATGGGCATCGTGGTCGAATACGCCGGCCGCAGCGGCGATCCGCAGTGGGCCCCACCGCCGCCGTTCAAATGGGACTATCGCCTGTTCGCCACACCCGACCCGGCTCCGCCGGCCACTCCCGATCAAAGCATCGACATGCTCATCGAGAAACGCAACGCCACTGACAATGGTTTCAACGTGTGGACCCTCAACGACAAACCGTTCGACATGGACACCAATCAACCCGTGTACGACATCCAGCTGGGCAAGCGCTACCGGATCCGCCTGCGCAACGCCACCGACGACATCCACCCCATCCACCTGCACCGGCACACCTTCGAAATCACGCACGTCGCCGGAACACCCACCGCCGGGTTGCTCAAGGACGTCGCAATGCTCGGCGGTTACCAGAGCATGGACATCGACTTCCTCGCCGACCAAGCGGGCTTGTCGCTGTTTCACTGCCACCAGCAACTGCATATGGACTACGGATTCATGGCCCTGCTGCACGCGAGCTGACTCCAGCCGGCCGCAACTGATCAGACACAGACCTGGCCCTGCCATGCGTTACGATCGCGACCGCAGCCCGCCGCCACGATCTGCCAGGGAGTCCCATGAATGTTGTCAACGGCCTGCCGGCCCATGTCCTGCTCGTGCACTTCATGGTGGTACTCGCACCACTAACCGCTCTGCTTGAGATCGCTTGCGCGCTATGGCCCGCCGCGCGCCGGGGCCAGCTAGTGTGGCTCACGCTGATCCTGGCCATCGTCGTCACCGTATTGACGCCAATCACCACAGACGCCGGCGGATGGTTATATGACCTAAGGCGCAACCCTGATCCGATCTTGCGCGAGCACGCCGAGCGGGGCGACACAATGATCTATTTCTCTCTCGCGCTGCTCGTCGTCGCAATCGCACTTGTGGTATTTCGCTTTGCCGAACGCCGAGCTCACAAGTCCGGATTAGTAACGAGAATACTTGTGGCGATTGTGGTTCTGGCCGTTGGGGTCTCGTCGATGATTCAAATTTACCGCATCGGTGATGCCGGAGCCCAGTCGGTGTGGGGCAACGAAATCGCACATCTGAAGAAGTCCAACGGAACCTAGCGTCCGCCGGTTGTCGAGAATCACGCGGGGATCCAGGGTCAGGCTTCATCTGAAGATAGCTTTTTGGCCCGAACCCCTCACGAGCTTAACGAGAGGGCATAAGGACCTTGAGGCGAGGACCAAGGCCTCTGATCAGTCGCCGGCCTCAGCCGTACCGTTCTGCATAGTGTCACTAATGTCCTTCGGTGCTGGGAGTTCACGATGTTCGATCGGTATCCACCAAAATCAGTAGTCGTTGGGGTTGACGGGTCTCAGGCGGCAATTCGTGCTGCCCGGTGGGCCGTTGACGAGATAGCCGGAACCGACATTCCGCTTCGTCTGCTGTTCGTCACCAAAGCGAACCCAAGCGCTAGCCCGAGAGAATCAAGAGCGGCGCTGGCAGCGGCCCAGGAGGTTGTGCACGACGCCTACACCGCCATCGATGTCATGGGCACGCCATTGAAGGTTGAGATGGAAGTCATTGAGGGACAACCGGTGCCGGCGCTGATTGCTGCTTCGCGTTCCACGTCATTGCTATGTGTCGGCGACACGGGTTCCGCGCAGCACCCAAAGAGCTGGATAGGTTCCACTGCAAAGGAATTGGCGCAAGCTGCCCATTGCTCGGTTGCTATCGTCCGAGGCGACCCCCACGATACGGGCACAAGGGGCCGCGGTTGTATTGTTGCACGCGTTGATGACTCACCAGATGACATCGATGTTCTGGATCTAGCATTCAACGAGGCCTTACGGAGACGCGCTCCGCTGCGGGTGCTGACAACCGCACAGCCGCGGTCCAATAGCCCTCGGGATGATCGGGGTTTCATAGCCAGCAACATTCATCTGAGGCGCTGCAAAGACAACTATCCCGATGTCGAAATCGACATCGTTCTTCTCGGAGGCTCCTTTCTCGGCTATCTCGCCGAGCATGCCACGTCGATCCAGCTGGTCGTGGTCGGCTCCGATCGGTCTGGCGAATTCCAACAGCTTCTCGGCGATCCTGGCGCTCTGGTCCTGCGTAATAGCGGTTTCTCGATGTTGCTCGTGCATCTTTAACAACGGCCAGTGTGGCACCTACCCGAC
>Ga0302319_10010362_pt1 | contig 17769 bp, 11 predicted proteins | sample Bog_T0_2_FD_203319 | JGI IMG/M metagenome (GOLD analysis project Ga0302319, IMG submission 203319) | Peat permafrost microbial communities from Stordalen Mire near Abisko, Sweden - Bog_T0_2 | ecosystem: Environmental > Terrestrial > Soil > Wetlands > Peat | place: Sweden: Abisko, Stordalen Mire...
TGTTCCCGACTGCCGGGTTTCAAATCATCATTGAACCAAGTTCACTTGAAGATTCACCATGTTCGAAAAGGACAAGTTATTCAAAGACGCGCAAATTTAAACAGTTTTGGAGTTTTTAGGCAAGCCAAAATTACCCGCCAAAAAAAATCGCTGCCGCCCTCTCCCCGAAGAAACTCTCACGCATAATCCTGCATTAACGCCAGCATCTCGCGCACGGCCCGGTCCAGGCCGGCACATACCGCCCGACTCACTAAGCTGTGGCCGATGTTTAGCTCGATGAGGTGCGGCACCTCGTATAAAGCCTTGAGATTCTCATAGTTGAGGCCGTGGCCAGCGTTGACCTTCAACCCCAATTCATGTGCCAGCTTCGCCCCGGCAACCAGCCGGTCTAAGGCGACCCGCCCCTTCAACGGATCATGAAAATGTTCCGCAAACTGGCCGGTATGGAGCTCAATGAACTGGGCGCCGGTGCGCGCGCTGGCGGCAATCTGATCCGCTTCGGGTGAGATAAAGAGACTGACCTCGATCCCCGCGTCATTCATTCGTTTCCGGGTGTCGGTCAGCGCCGGTTCGGCGGCCAGCACATCAAGGCCGCCCTCGGTCGTCACTTCCTGCCGCCGCTCCGGCACCAGGCAGACAATGTCCGGCCGGACTCGCAGGGCGATCTCGATGATTTCAGGGGCATTGGCCAGTTCCAGGTTGAAGCGGGTCTTCACGACCTCGCGCAAGCTCCAGACATCCCGGTCCTGAATATGGCGGCGATCCTCGCGCAGATGCGCGGTAATGCCGTGTGCGCCGGCCGCTTCGCAAATCCGAGCAGCGGCGACCGGACTCGGCTCGCCATCCGGCAACCCGCGATAGCGGGCTTCCCGCAACGTCGCGACGTGATCAATATTTACACCCAGTTTGAGCATGGGAATGCAATGGTACTATGGAATGCCTTTTGTTCCAAATTTCGATCCAAATGAACCGCGCGAATGATTACTGGAGGGCCACCAGCTTGGCAATTGTAAATCAGCCAAAGTAAATTTCCAGCGCAGCTTGGCATTGCATCCGGGAGGTAGCAACGGGGAGGCAAATGTCAGACTGCGCCCGTGTAATTCACGATCCCCAAATTCTGGTTGCCGCCGGGCCAATTTCCAGTTTTCATTCAGCGTGGCAAAGCACACGATATTATTGCGATACTGGCTACCCGTCCTGTGCTGGATGGGCGTGATCTTCACCGCCTCCGCCGACAGCCATTCTTACCAGCATTCCTTCACGCTGTTCGAGCCGTTGATCCGCTGGCTGTTTCCGCACCTGCCCGTCCCGGAAGTCGAGCAATGGCATCATTACTTCCGCAAGTGCGGCCACTTGAGCGAATATGCCATCCTCGCCCTCCTGGTCTGGCGCGCGATTCATCGCCCCGCCAAAGGCGAAGCGCGCCCCTGGAAATGGGATGAGGCGGGTCTCGCCCTGGCGATTGTCTTTGCTTACGCCGCCTCCGACGAGTTCCACCAGATTTTCGTACCCACACGCTCACCCTTGATCACGGATGTGATGATTGACACCAGCGGCGGCGCGCTCGCGCTCGCCGCCTGGTGGCTGGTCCGCGGCAAGCTTCGGTTGGCAAAAAGATGAACCGCCCCCTCATCGTCGTGTTGGCGGGCTACGCGGCGGGTTTGATGGTCGGGCGATTCTCTCATGCCCCGCTGCCAACCCTGTTTGCCGCCTCATTCGCGCTCCTGCTGCCGACGATCCTCTTTCACCAACTGCGGCGTTATCTACTCTGGCCGCTGCTGGCCCTGGCCGGATGGACGAATCTCCTGGTGCACACCGCAGTGTTGTCACCACACGATCTGCGGTTGCTGGCCGGCCGGGAACCGGCGATCGCCTCCGTGCGCGCCACGCTCGTCGAAACGCCGCGCCTGAAACTGGTGGATCGGGATCAACTGGAGACGGTCCATTCCCTCGCCGTGGTAAAAGTCACCGCCTTGCGATTAGCCGATGACTGGCAGCCCGCCTTTGGCGAGATACTCGTCGCGACTCCGGAGGATCCCGGACCGCAATTTTTCGGGGGACAAAGCGTGGAAATTTCCGGGGTCATCGCCCCGCCGGCACCGCCGCTCGCGGAGGGACTCTTTGATTATCGCGATTATCTCCAAACCCGCGGCGTTTATTACGAGCTCAAGGTTGATTCCACCAATGACTGGCAATTGGGGATGGCACCAAAATCCAACGCGCCGCTGACTGACCGCTTCATGTCCTGGGCCAAGCGGACATTGGCGTTAGGATTGCCCACGGAAGATGAACCGCTGCGATTGTTATGGGCCATGACCTTGGGCTGGCGGACCGCATTCAACGGCGATATCAGCGACCCCTTCCTGCAGGCCGGCACCATGCACATGTTTGCCATCGATGGACTCCGCATCGCCTTGTTCTCGGGAATTCTCATCGCCTTGATGCGCGTCCTGCAAATATCGCGCGCCTGGTGCGGCGCCATCACCATCCCACTCATCTGGTTTTACACCGCCGCCACCGGCTGGGAATCTTCCGCCCAGCGGGCGTCTATCATGATGACGATTGTTCTGGGCGGCTGGGCCTTGAAACGGCCGGTGGATTTGCTCAATTCCCTCGCGTGCGCCGCGCTGGTGATTTTGGTGGTCGAACCGCGCCAGTTTTTCGAGGCCAGCTTCCAGCTTTCCTTTTTTGTCATGCTCACGATCGCGCTGATGCTGCCGGTGCTGAACGATCTTTCGGATCGTTGGTTGCAACCTGATCCATTAATGCCCGAGGAATTGCTCTCCGGCTGGGGAAAAACCTGGCTCTGGTTGGCGCGGCGGTTTGCCCGGTACTTCGCCCTGGCTTTGGCCGCATGGGCGGGGTCCCTGCCCCTCTCCATCAAATATTTTCATCTCTTTAGCCTCGTCTCCACGCCGGCAAATTTGGTCGCCGTCCCCTTGGGCACCGCCGCGCTCATGGCGAATCTGGGGGCGCTCATCAGCGGATCATGGTTGCCCGTGATCACGGTCTTATTCAACCACGCCGCGTGGTTCTTCATGGTGGCCATGACTTGGGTCAGCGTGGAGGCGGCCCGACTGCCCGCGGCTTATTTTTACCTCCCGGACATTTCGTGGCCCGTCATTGCCATGTATTATATAGCTATCATTGTGTTGTTCGGGGGCTGGTTGAAATCCGCGCGGACCAAAGTTGTCTCCGGCCTTGCCTTCGCCTTGCTTGCCTCCATCTATCTACTCCGCATGGAAACCGCGCGCCATGAGGCCAGCCTGACCGTGATTCCTCTGGACGGCGGTCACAGCCTCTTCGCCGCCACGCGGAATCGCGCCAACGACTTGTTGCTGGATTGCGGTAACGCGACAAGCGCAGAATCCAGCCTCAAAGATTATCTGCGCGCCCAGGGGGTTAACCGGTTACCCCAACTGGTCCTGACGACCGGCGACGTGCGCAACAGCGGCGGGGCCGTGGCCCTGGACCAACTCTTTGGCGTCGGCAAATTATGGACCAGCTCGGCGAGCTTTCGCTCCGCCCCCTATCGGAAGGCCGTGGCCGTGTTTGATCAGCCACCCGAACGGCACCAAATCCTCCGACTCGGCGATGTCATCGGTGATTGGACCGTGCTGGCCCCCGGATCGGACACCGATTTTTCGCGGGCCGACGACAACGCCCTGGTGCTGCTGGGTAAAATCAATGACACCAAAATCCTGTTACTCTCGGATTTAAGCCGGGCCGGCCAGTCCCGGCTGCTGGATCATCCGGAACAACTCTCAGCCGACCTTGTCGTCAGCGGTCTGCCGTCCGAAAACGGTGGTGAACCGCTCAGCGATGACTTGCTTGCGGCCATCCATCCGCGCGCGATTGTCGTGGTCGATTCCGAGTACCCCGCCCAACGCCGCGCCAGTAGTGCCTTGCGCGGAAGGCTGGAGCAAAAGAACATTCCGGTGCTCTACACCCGCGAGCAAGGAGCGATCAAGATCTCGATTGTCCAGCATGGTTGGCAGCTTTCCGCAGTGGATGGTTTGTTGCTGGAAGGCTCGAACAAATGAAAGTGGACCATTGAGCTGGAGATAATTCTCAAAATTCAAGGCGCGCAACAACCGGCCGGCAAATTCACGCTTTTGAGCAGGTTGATATTGCTTCCTGCATAAAGATATTGGATATAAGTTTTGTGCGAGTTATCCAGGATTCAGCGCCGGCGGGCTGCCAGCCCGCGATACAGCCGACTCCCAGTCGGCTTTACAACCGAAATAAAACCTAATTACACTCCATCACTCAACGACCACAAGATTGCTGCCATACGTAACGGTGGCGCCATGACCGCGTACCGCCGACTGGCAGTCGGCTGTATCGCCGGTTGGCAACCGGCCTCCCGGCCTTTAGTATTATAGAGCACAACGCGGGTGTGCCACACGGCACCCTTTATATTCAAAATAATCCGGTCAAAGCCAGATTGTGCCCTATCCCGGAGGCTTGGCCTTGGGGGAGTGCGGGTTACCCAGCACTCAGCGCAGGCGGGCTACCAGCCCGCGATACAGCCGACTCCCAGTCGGCGTTACAGACGAAATAAAAGCAAGCCCATCACGAAGGGGTTACCCGGAAAATGCCGGCTGACAATTCCGCTGGGTGGAGGATGAAGTTGAAATGCCGTCCGGTGCCCACCGGTTTCAGGGCAACTCAACAATGCGATAAAACCCGCACGGTGATGAATTAACGGCGTTGGTATCGAGCAGGCTCAGGCTGCTGGAGGAGGCCGTCTGCGGATTACCCAGATTGACCCAGTTTGGAGAAACCAAATTGGTGGTTATTTGAACCTGATAAACCTGGTTGGGAATCGTGCTCCAGGTGAAATTAAAACCGGCCGGCGTTTGCAGTGCCGCTTTGATTCCGGGAGGCGAAACCGGAGTCACACTGATGTCGTCCAAGCCGAGATAATAAGGAGTATCCTCAAAGCCAAACTCAAGCACCGTCGTGGCACCGGTGGCGGTGACGACGAATTGCAGGTTGGTCCAGTTGCCAAATGGCAGGTTACTTTGATTCAACAGGGTGGCTCCATTCCAAAGCACCAGAAACTGATTGGGGGTCGCCCCGGAGGAATTTTCGGGATTCACGAGCCAGCAAGACAGGAGATAATTCTGTCCGGGCGTGGTGGTGAGGGTTTGCGCCAGGTAACCCGTTGTACCGGACTGTCCCATCGCAAAACCGTAGCTGCCTGAATGAACATAGGCGCTGGTCGTGGTCACCACGTTAACCTTGCGACTGCCCGTCAGCGTCCAGCCGGTCAGATTACCATCTTCAAAGCCACCGTTGTTCAAAATCGGTACGTTGGTATTCACCGCAGTAAGAGAAAAGGCCAGGGAGGCCGCAACGCCGTAGAAGTTGGTGACCAGCAGGTCCGCGGTATAGACGCCGAAGGTCAGGTCGTACGCCGCCGGGGTCAGGCTAACGGTCAGGTTCGTTTCAGCCCCGGCCGCCAGTGTGCCATCGGAAGGCGATGCGCCCAGCCATGAGGGAGTGTTGCTGAGGCTCCAGGATAAGGAAACCCCGCTTTGATTGGAAACTAGAAAGCCTTGCGACGTGACGTCAAAGGGGCCTCCGGCGGGTCCCGAGACGGTGAATCCGCTGGCCGGCGAAACGAGCAAAGGTTGGCCGACTTGGAGGCTAAAATACGCCGTCTCGGCCGACTGGGCCGTAACGTTGGAGAATGTCAAAGCGGCGGTGTAAGCGCCCACCACCAAATTGCTGGCGGCAGTGCCAAGGCTGCATTCAATCGTGACCACTCCGCCCGTCGGCAAGACACCATTCGTGGCACTAAGGTTAAGCCAGGCGGAGGGATTGGACAGCGACCAGGCCAGCGGGGAATTGGACGAGTTGGACAACGTAAAATCTGCGGCGGTGAGGGAAAATGGGCCACCCGCCACACCAGCGGCGGAACCCGTTAGCGGCGAAATCACGAGCGGATTTACGCTGCCAATCAGGGCATAGATCAGATTTGGCCCCGTCGGCGTACCCAGGCCGGTGCACAGGTCATAACCATTGGTGGCATAAAACAACGTCGGACTACTGGGCCACGTATTGCTCCCGGTCGTAATATCATGGAAACAATTGGTGTAGCTGGCCTGGGCCGCGATGGAATAAATGGCAGGATTGATGAAACCAGCCACCGGCCGGTCATTGGCCGTTGCCTGCTGATTGGCCAACGCGATGAATCCCGCCCACAATGGAGCGGCACAACTCGTGCCACCAAAGTCACCGATGGATCCGTCGCCGTACGTCACATACACATTATCCGCGGTAAGGGCCACATCCGGAATGTTCCGGGCGCTCGCCGATCCGCCCCGCGCCGGCAGATTGATATTTGTCTGCCAGCTCGGGATTTTCGCATAGTAGCTGCTGATGCCACCACTGCCACCCACATACGCCTGGTCAGCTGAGACATAATTCCAGTTCCAAACGGTTTCCGAGGCGTAACTGCCGCCGCTACCGTTCATAGTCAAAGTGGTGCCACCTACTTGGGTGATGTAGGGGCTGCTCGAGGGCGCATTCGCCAGGTTGGGGTTATCCACGCCGTTTACCGATCCGGCCCCGGGCGTGAAAGCGTCACTGTCACCGGCCGCATTGAAAAAAGACTGACCCACGGCTGACATGCTCTCGAAAATGGCGTCGGTGGTCGAGCTCGGCCCATTCCCCCAACCCCAGGAACAACTGAGATTTTTAACCGTGTTGCTGGAGGACAACATCGCGTTCAAAATATCATTTGGATTGTAATTCAACGGATTGCCCTCAAAAACGACTATTTTGGCCAGCCCGGGTGCCATGGCCATGGCCATTTCAATGTCGAGCGAAACCTCGGGGTTGCCGCTGTTGGCGCCGGTCGTGGGCGTCCCATTGAAACCGTCGAGGAGCACGGTCTGAACGGCAATGTTGCTCCGTCCGCTCCCGGCCGCAGCCGCATACGCCGCGATATCATTGGCATAAAAGCCATCCGCTTCAAACAACCCAAGCGACTGGCCTGCTCCCGTCAGGGTGATGCCGGGAGCATAAGCGTTCCGAAAATCATCGCCAAAATATTCGCCTGAACCATCCGGAGCCGAACCACTCCTGGCCGTCAGCCGCGTGGCACTCAGCTTCTCACGATGGAACCTTGGGTGGGGTCGTACATAGTCGCTCAAGCCCTGGATATCAACCACCGGCAAGCCTGCCTCCACGGCGGGTTCCGTGTCCGGGGCATAAAAATCGCGCGCCTCGGTGGGATGCCGGTAGGTCCTCAAATTGATGTGGAAAGCCTGTTCCACCGCCGCCACCGGCCCAGCGACATCCAGCACCAGCCGATTGGCGTAAGTCCCGGCGATACCCAGTCCATTCGTCAGGGCAAACTGCTTGACCGCCTCGTAATCGGCGGCCGTGGGCCCGAAGCGTGCCGTTACCTCGTCCACCGTCAGATATTGGTGATAGTCGGGACTGGCCGGATTATAAAGACCGGCCAGAAAATCATCCAGGCCAGTTGGATTGCGCAGCGGCAAACCTAGGGCCAGTCGCAACTCGTTTGTGCCAGGCAAGCGGCCCTTGGGAGTGAGCTGCGAAATAATGGAAGGTACATGACCCGGCAATACCCTGAAATTGCCACCCATGGCGGGTGACATTCCCCACCAAAGCACCAGGACTGCCTGAAGAATATACGACCCCAAACGCATCGCAAAATGACTGTAATTCAAAGATTTAAAAACTCAGGATTGTTTGAGGCAAAACCCTGATTGTACAGCTGCTACTCTACTGCATCCAGCAACCCAAGTCAAATATGCCCAACCAGACGCATTTCTGTAATCTGTGGTTGAACTGGGTTGTTCCATCTCAAAGCCCGCCAACTTCAATCCCACTCTCACTGTGAATTATTTTGCCGCGGGTGCCTAAGGAACGGACGGAATCGACCAACCGCCTGTCCACCGCGTCCCGCCGGAGGGAACAGCCGGCGTCTGCCAGCACACTGGCCAACGCGTCCCGGGCGGGCTCGACCGTGACGCCGTCGAGCGGTCCGACCGTGAGTTCATTTGAGAGGGTTGGCGCCCCATCGCCACTGCCAAAATCGGCCGCCACAAGCGGGCGACCGTTTAACCTTCCGTCCTTATTGATGTCGATTAAATTGTCTCTCTGGAACACGTTGTCGGTGGGCTTAAACTCGCCGACGGCATGCGAACCCGAATCCGGACCAGCAATGAAATAATTGCCGATGGCATCGAGGAAGTGCTCCGATTCCGAATGACCTCCGACCAGACCGCACACCCCCCAGTTGTAGACCACGTTGTTGAGATACTGAATGCGGCCCTTGGCCTTGGGATTGCGGCTCTGGTTGTTGATCCAAAGGTTGTGGGTGTAGGTGATGTTGGTAACCGAATCCGAAAGCGAACCGAAGCGTTGCGGATCGACGCCTTCGCCGATGATGCAGTTCTGGAAGGTGAGGTCGTGGCTGCCACGGGTGAGGCCCAGACAATCCCATCGGCCCCATTCAATGCTACAATGGTCAAAAATCATATTACGGCCGCCGGAGAGATTGACGGAACATTTTCCTTTGTCGCCCGTAATACCTTCACGAAAACGCAAATACCGGACGATTTCCTGGTACTGGCCGCTGAAGGAAACCGTGCGACCGTACAAGGTGATGCCGATGCCCGGAGCGCTCTGGCCTTGAATGGTAAGATCGCTGGCAGCCGAGAGATCAGATTTGAGCCGGATGACGCCCTGAACATCGAAAACAATCACGCGATGCGGCTGGCTCACCGACTCACGGAACGATCCGGCACCCGAGTCTTCCAGGGTGGTGACGTGGACAATTTGCCCCCCGTTGCCGCCAGTGGCAAAACGGCCGAATCCCTGCGCCCCCGGAAAGGCCAGCGACGGCTTTTGCAGAACCTCATCCGCCCGCATGGCTTGGGTGATCGCCACGCCCACGGCAGCGCTCAATGCCACCCGGCGCATGAACGTGGATTTCATGGAAAACTGGACGCCATTTATCCGGCGTCGGTTACAAATCACAGCGCATTGAGCGAGCGAGTTAAGTGATCTGTGTTAATCCGTGCAATCTGTGACCAAGCTGGCCAGAACAAAATTTTCCGTCTTCGCCCCCATTCGCGTTCATTGGCGTCCATTTGCGGTTAAAGCCTTTCCGCCAGCGCCGCCTGACTGCTCGCAAAAATGTCCCGGTGCAATGAATTCCCGTGCGCATCAATTGTCACCACCGCCGGAAAATCCGCGATCTCTAATTCCCAGATCGCTTCCGGCGCACCGAATTCGGCGGCAAAATAGACGTTCCGCACCTTGTTGACGCATTCCGCCAGGACCTGAGCCGCACCGCCGACCGCGTGCAGGTAAACGCAACCATACTCTTTGCAAGCTGCCAGGGTGCGATCGCCCATGCCGCCCTTGCCAATCACCCCGCGCACCCCGAAATCCCGGATGATCTGCCATTGATAGGGCTCTTCCCGGATGGAAGTCGTGGGCCCGGCGGCGGTGCATTTCCACGAACCGTCCGGCTGTTTCATCATCACCGGTCCGCAATGATAAATGATCCCGTCGCGCAGGCTTACCCCGTCGGGCAGTTTGCCGCCCTCATGAAGGTATTTATGCACCGCATCGCGTCCGGTGAACACCACGCCTGATATCAATACTTCGTCGCCCACTTTCAGCGCCCGGACTTTTTCCTCCGTGAAGGGAAAGGATAATTTGATCATCTTGAACCTCTGGATTTTAAATTAATTGATTAATTGGTTGATAATTTCTTCAATTCGTTCGCCAACGCGTTTCCTGTCGCTGTCCAATTCAATAAAGCCACTTTTCAATGTTCGACCCGGCATCCAATTGCACGCCCTGACGCCGATACGCCCAGCACATGTAACTCACGCTCACAAAAAACGACGCCGGCACCCGGTTCGCCGCGCAAATTTTGACCCCCAGCAACGTCGTCTTGCCGCCAAAACCCATCGGCCCGATACCCAACTCGTTGGCGGTTTTTAAAATATCCTGCTCCAGCCCATCCAATTCCGGGTTCGGGTTCCGGTCCTCCAATCGCCGCAGAAACTGCGTCTTGGAAAGCTCATAGCCCGTCGCACGGTCGCCCCCGATGCAAACCCCCAGGATACCCGGCCCGCAGCCTTTGCCCTGAGCCTGCAATATCGCATCCAAGATTACCCGCCGGCAACCATCGTGATCCCGGTTGGCCTGCAGTTTTTCAATCGGAAGGGAATATTGCGCCCCCACGTTCTCGCAACCGCCGCCTTTCAACACCAGTCGCACGTTAACGTCCGGCGAATGATGCTGATGAAAATGAAACGCCGGCGCCCCGGGCCCGACATTCGTCCCGTCGTTCTTGCCGGTCAACGAGTCCACGGAGTTCTGGCGCAGGAAACCTTTCTTGGTCGCTTCTTTCACCGCTTCGCGCGCGGTTTCGGCAAAGGTGATCTGGTCGTAGCCCACCGGCACGTCCACATAAAACAAAATGCTCCCCGTATCCTGGCAGATGGGCTGGGACTTCTGTTTGGCCAGCGCGATATTCTGGTCAATGATTTTGATGGCGCTGGCTGCCAGGGACCCCTTTTTCTCGTTTTCCAGCGACGTCAAAATCGCTTGGTGCACATCATCCGGAATCTCCGCCGAGGTCCGGCGGATTAATTCCACCAGTGAAGCTTGCAATTGGCTCATATAATTCTCCCTCAAGCTAAGACTTGAAACCGCTCCCGTCAATTGCGCTGCTAAACGGATAAGAGGATAAGACTCATCGGACCTATGAGACCTATGACACGGGAATGTGAGTGCAATGACGCTGCAGGAGGGGTTGCCGGCAAATCTGTAGCATCGCAGTTGACCATTTTGGCAAACCATTGAGAATATCCGCATGATTGAGAAGTTCATTTCGCCGCATGGTGGCTATGAAAAGCTGTTGTCGTTCCAAAAGGCGCGGATTGTGTATGACGCCACGGTACGGTTCTGCGAACGCTTTCTCACGAAATGCGACCGCACCATTGACCAAATGGTGCAAGCCGCGCGTTCTGGAAAACAGAACATTCTGGAAGGCAGCCAGGCCAGCGGTACCTCCCGCGAAACTGAAATAAAGCTGGTGAACGTAGCGCGAGCCAGCTTGGAAGAGTTGCTGGAAGATTACCGGGACTACCTGCGGGTGCACGGGGCTCCACTCTGGGAAAAAAATTCAAAAGAGGCATTATTTGTCCGAAAACTTGGCGCACAACCTGATAGGTCTTATGAGTCCTATAGGGTCTGTATCGAAACCCGACCGCCGGAAACTGTGGCAAACATCCTCATCTGCCTGATCCACCAGACCAATTACCTGCTTGACCAGCAATTGCGGCGGCTGGAGCGCGATTTTCTGGCGAATGGCGGCCTGCGCGAAAATATGACCCGCGCCCGGCAAAACGGGAAGGTATTATGACAAGCGACCTGTCCGTCGCCGCACCACCGTCCAAACCACTCCTGGTTTACGACGGCGAGTGCCACTTTTGCCGGCTTTGGGTTGGCCGGGGTCAACAAATCACCGGCGACGCCGTGGATTACCTCCCCTCCCAACACCCGGACATCGCCCGCCGCTTCCCGGAAATCCCGCCCGCCAGCTATGACCGCGCCGTCCAATTGATCGACGTGAACGGCCGAGTCCATTCCGGGGCTGAAGCCATCTTTCGCGCGCTCGCCGCCAATCCCCATTACGGCTGGCCTTTGCTTGCCTGTCAAAAAGTCCCCGCCCTTTCCAAATTAACGGAGGGGATTTACAATATTATTGCGGCCCATCGGCCAATCTTCTCGCGTCTGACGCGCTGGCTGTGGGGACGCCACGTTGAGCGTCCGGATCACACCGTGACCCGCTGGTTCTTTCTCCGCGCACTCGGCATCATTTACCTTTTTGCTTTCCTGTCTCTGGGAATGCAGATCCGGGGCCTAATTGGACACGATGGCATCCTGCCGGTGGACCACTTTCTGCCGGCCGTCCAACAGCAGCTTGACGCCCAGGGCCTTGGCGGCGAACGGTTTCATCTGTTGCCCAGCCTGTGCTGGTTTAACGCCTCGGACACATCCCTCCAGTTGCAATGCGTCGCCGGCGGCGTGTTCGCCTTGCTCCTGATCCTCGACCTGGCGCCGGCGGTTTGCCTGGCCCTGCTCTGGTTGCTGTACCTTTCGCTGGCGGTTGCGGGCCAGGATTTCCTGGGTTTCCAATGGGACAACCTCCTGCTGGAGACAGGGTTTCTGGCCATCTTTTTTGTGCCACGACAGTGGCTGCCCGGTCTTACCGGCGCCTCAGCGCCTTCACGACTCATGCTTTGGTTGCTGCGATTGCTCCTTTTCAAGCTGATGTTTTCTTCTGGGTGCGTGAAACTGTTGAGTCACGACCCAAACTGGCGGAACCTCACCGCCCTCAGCTTCCATTACCAGACCCAGCCCCTGCCAACGTGGCTGGCCTGGTATGCGGCGCAATTGCCGCTCTGGTTCCAGAAGCTTTCCTGCGGCACCATGTTCGCCATCGAACTCGGGGCGCCCTTCCTAATCTTCGGCCCCCGCCGCATCCGCTTCTTGGGCGCGACGTCGCTGGTCCTGCTCCAGGGCCTGATCCTACTCACCGGAAACTATACCTTCTTAAATTACCTCGCCCTGGCGCTCTGCCTGCTGTTGCTGGACGACTTCGTGTTCCAAAACCTGCTGCTGGAAAATATCGTGGGATATTTGATCCCCAACGCGCGTGCCGCCAGAGGCCGGGCCTCCTGGCCCGGATTTGTCGTGGTCCCGCTCGCGGTTGTGATCGTTACCGTCTCCGCTTTTCAAATCATTTCGCTCTCCGGGGTGAGCTCCCGCTGGCTCGCGCCGGCGGCCTGGCTCGACTCTGAAATCGCCCCGTTGCGCACGGTCAACAGTTACGGCCTTTTTGCCGTCATGACCACCACCCGCAATGAAATTGTCGTGGAAGGCAGCGACGATGGCACCCACTGGCTGCCTTACGAATTCAAATACAAACCGGGTGACGTCAACCGTGCGCCGGGTTTTGTGGCCCCGTTCCAACCGCGTTTGGACTGGCAAATGTGGTTCGCCGCCCTCGGCAGCTATCCGCAGAATCCCTGGTTTGAAAGCTTCTGCGAACGACTGATGCAAGGTTCTTCACCGGTGTTGGCCCTGCTCCAGCGCAATCCGTTCCCGCAACATCCGCCAAAATACGTGCGCGCGGAATTTTATGAATACCGGTTTACCACCGCGTCCGAGCGGCGGTCCACGGGTGCCTGGTGGCATCGCCAACCGGTGGGTGAATACCTCCCGCCGGCACAATTGAACCAGGCCACCGGCCTGCCTTGATTCCTGTCGCGGCAGCCTGTTGCAAAGCTTGCCTGGTGATGGTGAGGTCACCGGCCTTAAAAAGTGATTCCCCGAGAAATCTTGTAGGCCGCATGCCCTCACGAGGCGTTTGTTGGATATTTCAGCAGCCTGCTGGCGGCGGCCTGAAAATAATTCAAACTTCTGCTCGACAATTTTTGGGGGGCGGTTTCAAATCTTCCGCGGCATGGCTAAAATAAAGCGCATTGGCATCCTGACCGCAGGCGGGGACAGCCCGGGTCTGAATGCAGCCATTCGCGGCGTCGGCAAGACGGCGCTCGGTTTTTACGGCATGGAAATCATGGGTTTTCGCGACGGCTTCCGCGGCCTGGTCGAAGACCGCAAGCTGCGCCTCGACAAAACCACCCTTGCCGGCATTCTCACCGTCGGCGGCACCATCCTCGGCACCAGCCGTGACAAGCCCCATCGCATGGTCATTGACGGCCGCACGCGCGACATGACCAAGGTAATTGCCGAGAATTATGACCGATACGGGCTGGAAGCCCTGGTTTGCCTCGGCGGCGGTGGCACCCAGAAAAACGCCCTCCGGCTGCAGCAAGCCGGCCTGAACGTCATCACCCTGCCCAAGACCATTGACAACGACGTGGCCATGACCGACTGCTCCTTCGGTTTTGCCACCGCCATGGATATTGCCACCGAAGCCATTGACCGGCTCCACAGCACCGCTCACAGCCATCATCGCATTATTGTGGCCGAAATCATGGGCCATCGCGCCGGCTGGCTGACCCTCGGGGCGGGCATCGCCGGCGGAGCCGACGCCATTTTGATTCCGGAAATCGCTTACGACGTTGAAAAAATTGCCACTGCCATCAAGCAGCGCAGCCGCCATGGCACCAACTTCAGCATCGTCGCCGTGGCCGAAGGCGCCCTGAGCAAGGAGGACGCGCGAGCCCTGCAATCCGCTGAGAGGAAATTGGAGCGCGCCCGGACGCTGCACGACAAAAAGGAAGCCAAAGTCGAACTGGCCACCCTTGAGGTGCGCCATCAAGGCAACACCATGCGGCTGGCCAAACAGTTGGAGGATCTCACCCAACTGGAGTCGCGGGTGACGATTCTCGGCTACGTCCAGCGCGGCGGCACTCCCAGCGCCGCCGATCGCCTGCTGGCCACGCGACTGGGTAGTGCGTGTGGAGACTTCATCCATGAAGGTGTGTTTGGCGTCATGGTAGCCGCGCGCGGCGAAGGCACGGAACCGGTGCCCCTGGAAAAAGTCGCCGGCAAGCGCAAGTCCGTCCCCCCCGACCACCAATGGGTCGACACCGCCCGCCGCGTCGGCACTTGCATGGGCGACTGAAAACCCCCTCCCAAGCCGCAGCCATTCACCGTCTTCCCCCAACGTGCTTCCGGCATCCTGCCGGAAGTTCATTATTTGCCTTGGTTTTACTGAGCGATTTCTCTAACGGCTAATTCCTCACTCCGCCACCAGGTTATCCCCGACATAAATCCGGTAATCCTTGATCCTGCCCGCCCCCTCGCCCTGCCGCGGGACGTAGCGAAAGCCGGAAATCGTCTGTGTCTGGCCAAGATTCAGGATCAGGCGGTGCGGGTAGCCGGGTGAGGCGCCGCTCCACTGGGTGTGCCAGTAATTCGCCGTCTGGCCGTCAATCGCGTTTTCCGCGGCACCGTCCTCCGCATTGCGCTCCTCGCTATCGACATAAGCCACCGTCCAGCCATCATGACTGATCGGGTTGCCCTGGGCATCCAGCAAGTCCAGCTCCGCCACCGCGGCGTAGGGTTTGCCGTCCTGCGCGTTCAGCGCTTCCAGGCAGAAATATTTTCCCGTTGCGGGCGCGGTGAATTTGATTGGCTGCGTGTCCGCACCCGGCGCAAAGCTGCCGGTAAACACTGGTGCCACCGAATCCAAATTCAGTTTCACCACGGGACGATGCATCAGGGCAAAATCCTTCTCCGGATGCAATTCGTCGAGCACCGGTTTTTCCAGGCCGGCAATGGTATGGCTCTCCGAACCGATCGTATCCAGAATCATAATCTCATTTTCACCGGCGTGCAGCCAGCAGCCGGGTGCATAAGCGGTCTGCGTCGGGCCGATATCCCAGTAGCGGCCAAGGCAATGGCCATTGACCCACAAATCACCCTTGCCCCAGTTGTGCAAATCCAAAAATGTGTCGCCAACTTTGTCCAGCGTGAACGAACCGCGCCAGAACGCCGGGGCATTTTTATCCGGCAGCGACCGCGTGAATTTCAATCCGGCCAGCATCGCGTCATCCAGCGGCAGATTGAAAATGTCCCAACCGTTTACCGTCTTTCCGGCCAGCTTAACCGGCGCGATCAAACCCTTTCGGTCAGCCATCTCCGGACCAAAATTTACGCGCCCCATTGGCTCCACGAGTATGTCCAGCTGCGATTCCTGCGCACGCTCCGGCAGAACCAGTTTGGCACTCGCACTCCGGCGGTCCAGAATACCAACGCGGTGGCCGTCGAGAAACACATAGCCGAAATCGTGAATCGCCCCCGCTTCCAGGGTTGCCGCCGCTCCCGCCGGAATCCTGGTGCGGTATAAAATGCAGCCGTAGCCCTGGTCGTAGGCTTCCATGTTCCGCGGCGTCTTGTCATGGATCGCGACCGGCAAATTGTCGAACACCGGCGCCACTTCCTGCAATTCTACCGGGGCAAAGGAAACGACCGGATTGGGCTCGGGCGGGGCAGGCAGGGTTTCACCGGGCTGAAGGTATTTGGCGAAGAGTTCGCGCGTTAGGAAAAATTTCGGCGTGGCCCAACCGGCCTCGCTGATGGGTGCATCGTAATCGTAACTGGAGGTGTCGGGCTTGAATGGCCGGTCGCAGCCGGACCACAGACCAAACGTCGTCCCGCCATGGGCCATGTAAATGCTGAAGGATGCCCCCATGTCGAGCATCAGTTTCAAGTTGGGCAGGTAATTTTCCGGTTTGCCCGTGTGATGCGGCTGGCCCCACGTATCAAACCAGCCGGGATAAAATTCACTGCAGATCAGCGGGCCGGTCGGCTGCAATTTGCGCACTTTCGCAAAATTATTGACCACGTCACTGCCAAAGTTCCCCGCCTGAAAAAGGTTGGTCAGCATCCCGTTTTTCATCATGTCCGGCGGATTACACTCGAATAGCGGCACGTCAAAACCCGCATCCACCAGGGCCTTGCGGATTTCGTCCATGTACTGGGTGTCGTGGCCGAAGAAACCGTATTCATTTTCCACCTGGGCCATGATGATCGGGCCGCCGTGGGTTATTTGCAGCGGACCGAGCACGCGGCCGACTTCCTTCAGGTAAGATTTAACGGCATCCAGGTAGCGCGGATCGCGCGAACGGAGCTTGATGTCATCATTTTTCAGGAGCCACCACGGCGTGCCGCCCATCTCCCATTCGGCGCAGGCGTAAGGGCCGGGCCGGAGAATCACCCATAACCCCTCCTCCTGCGCGATCCGGCAGAATTCCGCGTCATCCGCCTGGCCGGTCCACACATAATCCTCCGGGCGCGGCTCATGCATGTTCCAGAACAAATAGGCACAGACGGTGTTCAAACCCATCGCCTTGGCCATTTGCAAACGGTGTCGCCAGTATTCCCTGGGCACGCGCGCGGCGTGGATTTCGCCGCAACGAATCTGAAAGGGCCGGCCATCCAGCTCGAAGTCCTTGGCGCCAATCGCAAACGTATGCGACCCTCCATCGCTTGCTTCATTCGCCCGCACACCGGTGGCAAGGCCACCGCCCAGAAAACAGGCGACGAGGCCGATGATCAGTTTAAACTTATTCACCTTTGCCACCACCGCTGTCGCCGGACATGTTGCTGATCATTTGGATCAGGGGGAGAAACATGGCAATCACGATGCTGCCGACGATGACAGCCAGGAAAATAATCATGATGGGCTCCAGCAGCGAGGTCATGGCCGAAACGGCATTATCGACCTGTTCATCATAGTCGTCCGCGATGCGCATCATCATCTCAGGCAGCGCGCCGGTCTGCTCGCCAACGTCCACCATGCTGACCACCATGGGGGGAAATACCCCGGAACTTTCCATCGGCGCGGTGATGGTTTCACCTTCCTTCACGCTTTCGTGAATCTTGAGGACGGCCCCGGCCACCACGACATTGCCGGCGGTTTCGCGGACGATGGTCAGGGCCTGGAGAATGGGCACGCCGCTGCTGACCAGCGTGCCGAGGGTGCGCGTGAAGCGGGAAATTGCCACCTTGCTGATCACCGGACCGAAGGCGGGCATGCGGAGCTGAAATTTATGCCAGAGATAACAGCCAAACTTCGTTTTGATAAACAACATGAACGCAATCACGCAAAGGGCCAGCACGCCTGCCGTGGCGAGGATGTTGTTCTTGATCAGATCGCTAACCCCCATGACGAACAGCGTGAACCCAGGCAGCTTGAAACCCATGCCGGCAAAAACGTCCTTG
>Ga0302319_10010363_pt1 | contig 17763 bp, 20 predicted proteins | sample Bog_T0_2_FD_203319 | JGI IMG/M metagenome (GOLD analysis project Ga0302319, IMG submission 203319) | Peat permafrost microbial communities from Stordalen Mire near Abisko, Sweden - Bog_T0_2 | ecosystem: Environmental > Terrestrial > Soil > Wetlands > Peat | place: Sweden: Abisko, Stordalen Mire...
TCAATAAATGCCGCCTCAGAATGGCGACTTTCTCTTCGGCTGTGTAATGCTTTCGTGTCTTTTTCACGCGTTCTCTCCGTTATCTTAACGGTTGAACGCTCTTTCCATTTCCAGCAGAGGCGGAACAAACGAGCAGGGTGAGTCACAGCAGTTGAAACTGTTTCCGTCGGAGGTGGAGCCGCCGCGGATGATCCACAAGTGGCGCGCGTGCTGCTGAACAAGGTGCGCCTGGAGCGCACGCGGCAATTCGGAGCCTGCTGGCTGGGTCTGGAGCTTTGGCGGCGTCTGGCACTGGATCAGTTTTTCCAAGAGGCGGTGGACGAGGAAGAGGCCGACGTCGAGTGGTCGCGTGTGGCGGCGGTACTAGCCATCAATCGGCTGTGCGCACCCGGCAGTGAGTTGGCTATCGAACAGCGCTGGTATCCAGCCACAGCGCTCGACGATCTGTTGGGGATTGAGGAAGACAAGATCAACGATACGCGGTTGTATCGCTGCCTGGACAAGATTCTGCCACACAAGACGAAGTTGGAGCGGCATCTGAAGCAACGTTACGGAGAGCTGTTTGGAGCTGAGTTCGACGTGCTGCTCTACGATCTGACGAGCAGCTACGTAGAGGGCGCGGCGGAGAAGAATCCCATGATGCGGCGAGGTTACTCGCGCGATCATCGCCCCGATTGCGAGCAGTTGGTGATCGCGCTGATCGTCAACAGTGAAGGCTTTCCATTTAGCTATGAGACGTTCGACGGCAACCGCGCCGACGTTTCGACGATGGAAACGATTCTGCGCATGGTGGAACGCAAGTATGGCCAGGCGCGGCGCGTCTGGGTGTTCGATCGCGGCATTGTGAGTGAGGAGAATCTGCAGGCGGTCCGCAAACGCGGCGGCCAATATCTGGTAGGCACACCGCGCAGCCAGATGAAGCAGTTCGAAGAAGAGCTATTAAAGGACGATTGGCTGCAGGTGCGACCCGAAGTTGAGGTAAAGAAAGTAGCGATTCCCAAAGGCGAGGAGACGTTCATTCTTTGTCGCACCAGCGGACGGAAGGAAAAGGAGAAGGCCATTCGGAATCGATTTTCCAGTCGCATGGAAGACGCACTGAAGCGCTTGGCAAAGACTATTGAGACGGGCCGCTTGAAAGATCGCCACAAAATGGAGCGGCGTTTGGGGCGCATCCAGGCGCAACATTCTCAGGTCAACGATCTTTACGAGATTGCTTTGCGGGACACACCCGAGGGCGTTCGTCTTCACTGGGAGGTTAAGAAAGATCGGCAGGTTTGGCGCGGCCTGCGGGAAGGTGCCTACATGCTGCGCACCAATCTGCAGGCTGGCACCGCTGAAGAACTCTGGGCTCGTTATATGCAGTTAACGGAGGCCGAGGCATCGTTCCGGGCGTTGAAAAGCGAATTGTCTATCCGGCCTCTGTTTCATCAACTGGAGCGCCGAGTGAAGGCCCATGTGATGGTGGCTTTCCTCGGCTACGCGCTTTGGGTCACGCTCAAGCATCTGTTGAAACGCCGGCCCGCGATTGTCCCGCAACCCTCCGTTAGTGGCGTCAACAATGCGCATCCTTTGTCGGCGATGAAGGCGCTCGCTTTGCTGTCCACCCTACAAAGCGCCGACATCGTCTTGCCCACCACCGATGGTCGTGAGATCCGTCTGCGCCGCATCACCGAACTCAACGCCGAGCAGAAATCACTTCTCCATCAGCTCGGCCTCAACCTTCCCGAGCGCTTCGAACTCAATCGCAAATGTAGTGTAGACTCGGCCATTGCCTGAACTGATTCTAAACGACTTAACTGCTTTGCGACGCTATCCGTGACGAACTTCGGCTAACCGAGCTAACGCAGAAAAAAGCACCGGTCCTGTCACGGGCGAAGGTAAAGCGAAATCTTCCATGAGCGCTGTCAAAAACCGGCCTCACTGTCCTCTTACCGACAGACGACGCCCTCATCTACCAACAACACATCGACCGCCATTTCTCCGAACTTGCTCCCGCCACTGACCGCGAACGCGCCCTCGCCCAAATCGTCGCCGACGCCGAATGGCGTCTCCTCCGCATCCATCCGCTCGAAGCCAGCATCTGGGCATTGGGCGGCCTCGAATTCTCGAATGATTTCGCCGACGAATCTCTCCTCCAGGGCAAAATCTACCTAACCTTTAAAGAAGGACTTCACCAACCTCGCTCTTCAGGAGCGCCGTCTCACCAATCACCGCAAAACCCATCTCGCCGAACTCCAGCAACTCCAGCACGAACGCATAGAAAAGGAGAAGCTCGAAGCCTCCACCGAATATCGCAACCGCGAATACCATCGCGCGGCCACCATGTCTTCGAACGCCACCATGTATGGCCATCCCTTCGACCCCCTCCAGTATGGCTTCGATTTTTCACTCACTGAATATCGCGCTTTTGGTGAGGCCGTTCACCCCTTTCGCCAGGTCACCGGCGTCGATCTCGACTTTCCCACCTGGCTGGCCAACCATCGCGCCGCCCAAAAGGAGGTCCAAACCCACTAAATTCAGCTCCGACCTAAGTCCTAACTCCCGCTCGCATACCCGAGGTGCGTCCCTTTCTTATCCGTGTTCATCTGTGGCTAATTCATTGCGTTTCGTGATACGATTTTAAAACCACCGCATCAATACCGCTGGCAACTCCTTAGGCGGTGTGCGAACCGTGTACGACAAGACGCACTACGCAGGACGCTTTGTTTTATGAACTGAAGAATCTTAAGGAGAATGCAATGCGGAGAACAAACTCACTCGCGATATTAGCTTCAATTTTAGTGCTAGCCGGCAAGTCTTGGGCAAGTGCCCCGACGCCTCCCACGCAAGCAACCGGCTATTCGCTCATGCTGTACGACGATTTTACAAATCTGAATCTCGCATCGAATCAAACAACGGGCGAATACCCCTGGTATCCGGGCCAATGGTATGAAAATCTTCCGAGTCCTTTCTATGCGTCCGCCTCGTACTCGGATCTCATATTGATTTGGGCGAAAGGTCAAAATCCCGCCGACACCTCGATCAATTCCTGCTCGCAAACCGGCATGAACTGCCGGGTTTTTCGCTACGGCTATTTCGAAGCGAGTATGCGCTGGGACGTGACCACCGGTTCGTGGCCGGTGTTCCGCCTGCTTCCTGTTCAGGGTATTTGGCAGGCGCCCGAGAACGGAGAGCTGGACATATTTGAAGGACATGGCGATCCGGCCGATTCACAAACCTACTTCGGCACAATTCACGATTGGGTCACCACCCACGGAACAACCACCGATGTGGCCAATAACGTCGGCAGCAATACGGCCGTCATCAACAACGTGAATTTCGGCACTTGGCATACCTATGGCCTGCTCTGGGTGCCCGGCTCGGTCACTTGGTACCTCGACAATAATCCAGTCCTTACCTATCAAACTTCGCCGATCTTTGACCACCAAAATTATTATCTGGTGCTCAGCTCGCAGGAAGGCGTAAACGGCCAGCCCGGCAATACCACCGGCGTAACCACTCAATATATGGACCTGTACGTCGATTGGGTCAAGGTTTGGCAGAAATAGGGTTCAGTTCCTCTTTCTCTTCCGTCACGGATTCAACGCGTGGGCGCGAAAACATTATCGGGAAATACTTCCCGCGCGCCCACAGTTCGTAAAGATCGCGGTAATGCGGGTCGTTCACATCGCCCGATTGGCCCGGATTATTTTGCGCGATCGAGTTGTCCCAATCTTCGGTATCGATGATGACCTTCAATGATCCGCCGGACGTTTGGTTATCACTTCCGCCGGTAGCGGTGATCGTATAACCGTCGCCGCCGCGCGGCAGATGGCCGACGTCGAAGCGAGTAGAGGAAATCGGATGAATGATAGTTGCATAATGATAAGCTCCTAGCTGCCATTTCGTCATGTCGCTCCCAAAGCGTTTGCCCAATTCGGCGACGCCTTCTTCGAGGCTTTTCGCCAATAGCGCATCGCGGCCAGCTATCGGATCGGTGCCGAAATGCCCGTCCGGCGCGTAGAGCCAGGCAATGATCCAGCTCATCGGTGGAATGCCGATGAATTGTTGCGCGGCTTTTGGCACCATCAGCTCGCGCATATTCAGCAAAAGGTGGCGCTGGAACATTTCATAGATGCCGGCTTCCACTGAATCCTGGTCGAGCACGAAATTCCAATGTTCCAGCTTGGCGGAGGCCAACGCTGACGCGCTGCTCAACTTCAAATCTCGCAGCAGCGGCACAATGCGTCGCGCTGGAATCGAAACATTGCTGTTCTGCAATTCGGCCATGTCGGCCACCGTGAAGCGCCGGCCGGAACCAAGAAATTCCGCGACCTCGTCGGCGCGAAACGGATCGGCCCAAACATAATGCAGCGCATCGCGGTAAGGCCAGCCGCGTGGAATTTGATATTCGTTCGAAGTATTGTAAAAGCCTTTCTCCGGATTGAGCACATGCGGCAGTTCTTTGGGCGGCAGGAAGCCGTTCCATTCGTAACGGCCATCGCCCGGAACCGGAACCAAGCCGCTCCAATTTGGACGACGCGGCGCGATGCCCACCGCTTGGTAACCGATGTCTCCATCGCGCGCGGCCCAAATCATGTTTTCCGCTGGCATTCGGCTGTACGTGCAAGCGTCATGGAATTCCTCCCAATTATGCGCTTGATCCATGCGCAGGCTGGCCAGGTAGGGCGCGCCGCCCACTTCCCGCCATGCGGCGCGCACCGCGTAGGCTTTGTGGTGAACCTTATCTTCGTAAATAACTGGCCCGTGCCGGGTGTACTTGAGCTCAACCGCTCTGGGCTCTTCGCCCTTAACGGCAATCGAATCTTTGATCACGCTCATCGCTTCCCAGCCGCCTTTGTACTTGTACTGCAATGGATTCGCCGGATTGGTGTCGTAAACGTAGAGGTCTTCGCTATCTGTGCCAAAGATGGTGAGACCCCAAGCGCCGAATTCGTTATGGCCGATGGAAACGCCCGGTAACGAAGGCTCGCCGCCGCCGATCACATTCCAACCAGGCGCGACCAGATGCACAAGGTAGCGCAACGATGGCACCTGCTGGCTGCGATGCGGGTCGTTCATCAGGAGCGGATAACCGCCGGAAGTGAGCTTTGGTCCGACGATCCAGTTGTTGCTGCCGATGTCGTCGCGAGTGCGGTTCAAATCATCCAGCGCCAGTTCACTGGGAGCGAAACGAAAGGGCGCGCGAAAAGCGTTGTAGAGTTCTAAAACATCGTTCGAAAGAAGCGAAGCCTCGATGGCAGGATCGAGCCTCAGATCAGGGTCGGCCGGTTGAAAATATTCCAGATCCTTGACCTTCTCCGCACCAATCGTTCGAACCGCCAGCGCCATGTTGATTTCCTGGCCAACGTTGGCGGCCAGTCCGTTAAAGCGGTTAATCACAACGGCGGCCGTCCAATCACCGGGAGTAATGCCAAGTATCTTGAATTCCGGCGTAAGCAGGGAAGGATCGCGGCGCGTTTTCGCGATATAAGCATTGATCCCGGCCACAAAAGCCTCGATGATCGCAACGCCGTGCGGGTGGTACCAGTTGAGCTCTTGCTTGAGATCGCCCCGGTAGAGGAAGAGCCGGTTGCCAATATCGCGCTTTAGATCCTTCTCGCCCGTGATTTCAGCCATGGTGCCCGTGGCTTGCCTGCGCCACAGTTCGAGCTGAAACAGCCGGTCGCGCGCAACGTTGTAGCCCTGAGCGAAAAACAAATCATGCTCGTTCTCGGCGTAGATATGGGAAACACCCCACCTGTCTCGCAGGATTTCGACCGGCTGTTTGAGGCCAGGCAGGGCGGCGCCGAAGAGCGGCGTCAGCAGCAAAACCAAACATGAGAAGCGCAGCACGGCGCTATATTAGCAGTTCAATCCGCCGCATCTGCTACAAACAACAGTAGTGGGTTTTCCAAATCAAGCTCTGCCTGCCGACCGCGTTGGTCCTCCCGAACGCCGCCGTATTCTAGTCATTGACGACGAGGCCGATATCCGCGAGAGCCTTGAATTGTTGTTGAGCAGTGAAAATTACGCGGTAGACCTCGCCGAAAACGCCGCCGCCGGCCTTCAGAAATTCGACAGCGGCAATCACGACTTGATCCTGCTGGATCTCATGATGCCCGACCGTTCCGGCATGGAGGTGCTCGCCGACATCCGCCTGCGCGACCAGGAAACTCCCATTTTCATGCTCACCGCCTATGGGTCGGAAGAAGTGGCCGTGCGCGCCCTCAAATCGGGCGCTAACGATTATTTCCCCAAACCTTGGGATAACGACAAGCTGCTGATCGAGATCGACCGCATGATCTCGAAGGGCCGCCTGGAGCGCGAGAACACGCAACTGAAGCGCGCCCTCAAGCAGCGCTATGCTTTTCCCAACATCGTCGGCAAGAGCGAGCGTATGCTGCGCTTGCTTGACCAGGTCGCGCAAGTCGCCCCCAGCCGCGCCACGATTTTAATCACCGGCGAGACCGGTACCGGCAAAGAACTCATCGCCAAAGCCGTTCATGCCCATTCCGCGCGCGCCGACCAGATGTTCGTGCCTGTCAATAGCGGCTCCTTGCCCTCTGAATTGCTTGAATCGATCCTCTTTGGCCACGTCAAAGGCTCCTTTACGGGCGCCATCGCGAATCGCAAGGGATTGTTCGAAACCGCCAACCGCGGCACGATTTTTTTCGATGAAATCGGCACGGTCGGGCCTGAAATTCAAGTGAAACTTTTGCGCGTTCTGCAGGACCGCGAATTCATGCCGCTCGGCTCGAATGAAAGCATGAAGGTGGATGTGCGCATTGTCGCCGCCACCAATGCCGACCTCAAGAAATTGGTGGACGACGGCAAGTTTCGCGAAGACCTTTACTACCGCCTCAATGTCATTAACCTGAATCTTCCTCCTCTGCGTGATCGGAAAGAGGATATTCCATTTCTTGTCGATCACTTTTTCAACCGATATTGCCAGGAAAACGAAAAGTTCTTGAACAGCGAAGGCCGTTCGGTGTTGAGCTTTGAACCCGAGGCCATGCAGATTCTCATGGAGCACAACTGGCCTGGAAATGTGCGTGAATTGGAAAATGTTGTCGAACGCGCGGTCGTTCTTACGACCTCGGCGTCTGTCCCGGCTCACGTGCTGCCCGATAATCTACAGCTGGCGGCCGGCATCCGCATTTCGCGCGGCGTTGATGGCGCCTTGGCGCCCGATGCATCGCTGTTTGAAATGGTCGCCGATTACGAGCGGCGTTTGATTATCGAAGCGCTGGAGCGCTTCGGATACAGTCAGACCGATGCCGCCGAAGCGCTGAGAATCCCACTTTCCACCTTGAACCAAAAGATCAAGCGCTTGAATATCGACGTGAAGCGCAAACCAATCCAGTAGACGAGGCTAGTGGGCAGTGAACTCGATCCCGCGAGTTCGTAAGCGCCGCACAAGTCCCTTGCCAAGTCCCGTGCTGGGAGTAAGAATCCCACCGCGCCCAGGTAGTTCCGCGGCGTCGCACGCGAGGCACAAAGCACTCTCACAAAGGCATTTGACCGTGATTCGATTTGCCGGATCTCCTTTGCCTGCCACGGTCACTTCTGCCGTGCGGCCGTCGGAGGTCTTGCCCCAGATGCGGCACCGGAACCAGCCGGCATCCATGACTTCGGGGTTAGGTCCACTGCCGGGCTGCGCGGATCTTGTTACCATCTCCCGGAAGAACGGAGCCGCCATGGCTTTCGAGACCAACGCGCTGCCAAGCGCCATGGCGAGCGCTTGAAGCGGGGCCGTCACGCCGCTGAATGTCATGTATTCCTGAAAAGCAAAATCAATTCCGCTGAGGCCGCAGCTCCGCCGGACAACGCGAGTATCTATCGAAGCGGTTGGGAAAGGAGCGACCCAAACGTTCAGGTCTTTGTCGAAAGCCGCCACGCTGGGGTCTTTTTCGAGCGGATGCAAATCGCGGCGCTTCCCGGGGCTGAGTAAAAACGGGTCGCGCATCCGTTGGGTCGAGCCTGAACTGAATGCATGGATACCGCTTGCGACGGTTCCGCCGTTGGGCCTGCCACCTTTAATTTCGAAACAAGCCTTTACCTCAGTGGTATTTGGGCCAAGCTGGTCGAGCAAAACGCTAACGCCCAAGTCCGCGGGCACTGAATCAAAACCACAACAAGGGATGATTCGTGTGCCGTCTAGCAAAGCTTTTTCATGATGCCGATCAATCAGCGAACGGACCCAGGCTGTTTCTCCCGTGATGTCCGCGTAGTGAGTTCCAAACTTCACGCACGCATCGACTAGGCCGTTCCAGCATAGTGCAAATGGGCCCGCGGTGGTGAGGTGAGGAGCACTCGCGTGCGAGAAGCCAGGCCCTCGAGCTGTTGTTGGTTTGTCGTGTCCGCCACCAGGCTGGGAACATTTGCTTTTAGACCTTCTAGCTTTTCGCGATTACGGCCGGCAACGGCCCAATGCAACCCTCGCGGCGCGAATTGTGAAAAATACTGAACCGTCTGACGCCCGGTGAATCCGCTGGCGCCGTAAAGGACAACATCGAAGTCGCGCTCCACTAGCCGCTCACAAGGCGCGCCGCAATTGCGCGCGGGTGATTCGTTCTTCGTCCGAATAAAAGCGCGCTTTGGGAAAATCGTGGTGAGCGATAGCGAATTCCATCGCGCGCAGGGCCTGTTGCAGGCGATTCTGCAAGTCGGCGATCTCGCTGCGAGGTTCGTCCGCTTCGCCGCTGGAGCAGCGGTACGTAATGTAGGCCTCCCGGCATGTGCGCTTCGCCAGCCACTCGGCGGACGCACTTCGAAGCAGTCCTACAATTTCGCTGACGGCGAAGAAGGCGAGGGTGCGCCAGCCCGCTTTGTCTGCATATGCCTGCTCAAACGTTGCCTGCATCTCCCGGGCAAAGGCGGCTTGGTACTCGGCCGGATAGAAATGGAGAAGCGCCCAGTAAAGCTTGCGCATTGTTTACGCCTCGCTCTCCTTCATTCGCGCCGTCGCCACGCGGGTCAGGTGTTTCATGCGCGCCACTTCCAGCAGGAGGATTTTCCGTCCGGCCATGGTCAACTTATATGCTTGTTTATCGCGCGCTTTGTCTTCTTGCTTAAAGCGCTCTATCAAACCGTCTTCGAGCAAACGCCGAATAGCCCCGTAAAGCGTTCCCGTACTCAAAGTCACTCGTTCGTTGCTCATTCGATGAATATCCCGCACGAGCGCGTAACCATGCCGCGGTTCATCGGCCAGACTGACCAAAATCAGAAAAACCGGCTCGGTGAGCGGTTTACTCTCTTGCTCGTCAGGACTGTGTACGACCTGTCGCATAACGCCATATTAAGCCTCTCCTGGAGGCGCTGTCAAGCATAAAAAATCCGGGAGGAACCCGTGAAGCTCCACCCCGGATTCGTATGGCAACTTGAAGCGTTCTAGTAGCGGTAATGTTCGGGCTTGTACGGCCCTTCCACCGGCACGCCGAGATATTCTGCCTGCTTCGGGGTGAGCGTGGTCAGCTTCACGCCGATTTTCTCCAAGTGCAAGCGCGCCACTTCTTCATCCAGCTTCTTGGGGAGCGTGTAAACGCCGATCTTATATGTATCTTTATTCGCCCACAGATCGAGCTGCGCCAAGGTCTGGTTGGCGAAGCTATTGCTCATCACAAAGCTGGGATGACCCGTCGCACAACCAAGGTTCACCAAACGGCCTTCCGCGAGCATGTAAATGCTATTGCCTTCGGGGAAAGTGTACATATCCACTTGCGGCTTGATATTGGTGCGCTTCACGCCGGGTGTAGTGTTCAGTCGGTCGACCTGAATTTCGTTATCGAAGTGGCCGATGTTGCAGACAATCGCCTGATCCTTCATGTGCTTCATGTGTTCGAAGGTGATGATATCGACATTACCCGTGGTGGTGACGTAAATATCGCCGCGGCCAAGGGTGTCTTCGATGGTGGTCACTTCGAAGCCTTCCATGGCTGCTTGCAACGCATTGATAGGATCGATTTCGGTCACAATGATGCGAGCGCCCATGCCTTTCAGGGAATGAGCGGAACCCTTGCCAACGTCGCCGTAGCCGCAGATTACAGCCACTTTGCCCGCAAGCATTACGTCAGTCGCGCGCTTGATGCCATCGGCCAGCGACTCGCGGCAACCATAGAGATTGTCGAACTTCGATTTAGTCACGGAATCGTTCACGTTGATGGCCGGAACCAGCAATTTGCCCTGTTCCTGCATCTTGTAAAGGCGGTGAACACCGGTGGTGGTCTCTTCAGAAACGCCGCGCCATTCCTTGGCAAGGTTGGTCCAACGCTTGGGATCTTCTTTATAAACCTGCTTGAGCAGATCTTTGATCACTTTCTCTTCATGGCTGCTGGAAGGAGTGTTCACCCAATCACTGCCCGCTTCCAGTTCCACGCCTTTGTGAATGAGGAGCGTGACATCGCCGCCGTCATCCACAACCAATTGCGGGCCCTTGCCGTTCGGATGGCTCACGGCTTGATAGGTGCACCACCAGTAATCTTCGAGAGACTCGCCTTTCCAGGCAAACACCGGAACGCCGGCGGCGGCGATGGCTGCCGCGGCATGGTCTTGCGTCGAGAAAATATTGCAGCTCGCCCAGCGCACATCGGCGCCCAGATCCACCAGCGTCTCAATCAAGACGGCGGTTTGAATGGTCATATGCAGCGAACCGGTAATGCGGACGCCCGCCAGTGGCTTAGTCGCCGCATATTTGTTGCGGATCGACATCAAACCCGGCATCTCGTGTTCGGCGATGGAAATTTCTTTGCGGCCCCATTCGGCCTGCGCCATGTCGGCGACTTTAAATTCGGTTGCGGTGCGGTTGAGCGTGGCTGAACCCATAATTTTGTCCTCGTTCTCGATTATATCTTAAAATCTTGATATGTTGATGGATAACTAATGGCCTTAAGTCTAAAATCTTTCCGTCTGTTGGGCGACCCGGCCCGGGTACGCCTGCTTCTGCTATTGGAGCGGGAAGAATTATCGGTGGCGGAACTGCAAGAGATCCTCGCTCGCGGACAGAGCCAAATCTCAACTCACCTCTCGCAGCTCAAACAGGCGGGGCTGATAGAAGACCGGCGCACCGGAAAGAATATTTTTTATAGTTTGAAGCCCGCAACGGGCGCGGAAGGGAAAGTGGTTGTTCAATTGATGAGCGTTCTGCGGCAGGCTGTCGCTGATATTCCGGAAGCCGAGCAGGACGCAGCCGCCCTCAAATTGGTTATCGGCAAGCGGCGCGACAAAATGCGCAATTATTTCGATTCACTCGCCGGTAAGTTCGGGCGCGAGTATCTGCCTGGGCGCTCTTGGGAAGGTTTGGCGGAAGTTTTGCTGCGCCTTATGCCTCCCATGCTGATTGCCGATCTGGGCGCCGGCGAAGGCACATTCTCTCAGCTGCTGGCGTTGCGGGCTAAACGCGTGATTGCCATTGACAATTCAGAGAAGATGATTGAATTCGGCGGCAAACTAGCGCGCAGCCATGGCTTACACAATCTTGAGTACCGGCTAGGCGACCTGGAATCGGTTCCTATCGAAGATGGTGCGGTTGATTTAGCTTTTTTCAGCCAGTCGCTGCATCATGCTTTACATCCAGGAAAAGCGGTCGAAGAAGCGTTTCGCATCGTGCGGCCGGGCGGGCGGATCGCTATTCTCGATCTGCTGCGCCATCAGTTCGAAGAGGCGCGCGAGATGTATGCCGATGTATGGCTAGGCTTCACCGAACTAGAACTGCGCAAATTCCTAAAGAAGAGCGGTTTCCGCAACGTGCAAACGGCGATTGTTCATCGCGAGACAGCGCCGCCTCACTTTGCAACCGTCGCGGCTTTGGCCGATAAGGCAGCATAAGCCAAGCCGATAACACTAACGAACATCATCAACACTTCGCTGTCGCCGAGGTTATATTCGAACAGGCCGCCGACGAGGATGCCAATCGTAACGGCCACCGCCGCGTGCAGAACAAAGAGCTCCTGCGAGGGCGCAGGGCCGCATTGCCAAATGCCGTGAAAGCAATCCCATAGCATCACGCCGATCACTGACATGATGAAAATGAGTCCCGGTAGGCCTCTTTCGGCGGCATATTGCACATATATATTGTGCAAGTGGCCCAGGTACCAGCTCTTCGGAAACGGGCGCGGGATATCTTTGGGCGCATAGGCCGCGAAATTGCGGGCAATTTCTTCCGGTCCGATGCCAAGCAGCGGATGCGCCTTGATCATTTCAATGCCGGTGCGGAACGTGGCGATACGGTGCAGGTTTGAATCGGTATCGCCATGCGGTTGGAAAAGCGAAGTAACCCGATCACGGGTGCTGTGCGGCGCAGCCAGGAAGGCAGCCGCAAATATAACCGGAACCGCGAGAATCATCTTCGGACGCCAGAACCAGACAAGATAGAGCACCGCCGGAATCGTTGCCAGCCAGATGCTCCTCGTCCAGCCAAGCACGATGGCCGCGCTTAGAATCAAGGTACTCGCATATGCCCAAAGCGGCAGTTTACGGCTCGAAAAGAAATATTGCGCCAGCAAAATCGAAAGCACGCTCAGTTGCAACGCTCCAAACGTCATCCAATGGCTTTCGAATCCGGTAATCCGCCGCGCTAGGTAAGTGACATAAAAGTCTTGGCCGGCTTGCTTGGCGTGTTGATATTTCACGGCGAATTGCACCAAGCCCCAAAATCCGGAAGCCGTCGCTACCAGCGCCCAAGCCGCCACCAGGTAATAAACCTTTGAAAATTGCCGCGAGAAAACGCCATAGATGAGCGGGATAAAAAGAAACACAAAGAACTTACGGATCTGTGCCCGGCCGCCCCACGGATCGGGGGAAAATACATCGGCCAAAATCGTCCAGCCAAAAAAAAGCGCCAATGGGATCCAAATGCGCGGAAATTCCAATTGGCGGCGGAAGATCAGCAGCAGCAAGATTCCCAATCCTAGAAAGATCTGGCTGGCTGCGATAGAAACATGAATGAGAGCCGCTGCCGCAATCGCCACATAGAGTATGGAACGTTCCTGAATCGTTTCTTCGGCGGGCATGAACGCACCAGTATGACAGAATGAAAGGCGAAACTCGCGTTAGTATGCACTTGTATTTGTTGCGCCATGGAGTCGCCGAGGAAGCCCGCCCGGGCACGAGTGACGCGGACAGGGCTCTGACCGCCGATGGCCGGAGAAAGTTGCGGCACGTGCTAAAGGCCGTCGCGGAAGCACGGGTCAAGCCGGGTTTGCTGTTATCCAGCCATTTGAAGCGCGCCCTGCAAACGGCCGAGATTGCCGCGCAAGTTCTCGGCTATCAGGGAGAGCTTGTTAAAACCAAATCGCTCGCTCCGGCGTCGGCGGCCGAGCAGGTTTGGGAGGAAATCAGGATTCACAAAAACGAGCCGGCGCTAATGCTGGTAGGCCACAATCCGCTTTTCGATTATTTGGCGGCTTTCCTGCTTGGCGCGCCCAGCTTAAAGGTCGATTTCAAAAAAGGCGCCATCATGCGGATCGACGTGGAATCTTTCGGCGCGCAACCGCGCGGTATTCTCTGTTGGTACCTCACTGCTAAACTATCGGCGAGCCGCGAGTGAAAATCCTTAAATTCATCTTTTTAATAACACTTAATCTTACTGTGTCGATCAGCGTCTGTACAGCTTCCGCCGACGTGCCTGCGATTCCCACCGATTCGCTGCAATCGGCGGTTAATGATCTTTACCAGTCGCGTTTTGACGCTAGCCGTCAAACGTTGAGCGATTATTCCGCGAATCATCCGCGCGATCCTTTGCCTTACGCTATGAAGGCCGCCAGTTATCTGTTCGCCGAGTTGGAGCAGGGTGGCGCACTGAAAAGCAATTTCCTCAGCGATGACAGAAGCGTAGAGCATGGCTTGGAATATAAACCCGATCCGGCTCTTGCTATAGGAATGGAGCAGGCCGTGAGAGAAACGCGTAAGTTCGCCCGTTTGCGTTTGCTCGAGCAGCCGGAAGACCGCAACGCTCTGCTAGCCATGTGCATTGTTGCGGGTGTGCAGCGCGATTACCTGGCGCTGGTCGAACATAAGCTCCGTGACAGCTACTCGTTCATTCGTGAATCGAACGTCTATGCCAAGCGTCTGTTGAAGGCCGATCCCACCGCGTACGATGCCTATCTTACGAAGGGTTTCACCGAATATCTGGTGGCCAACCTGCCTTTTTATTTGCGCTGGATGATGAGCCTTGACGAAGTGACGGGAACACGCGAGCAAGGATTGAGCGATTTGCAGATCGCCGCGGATTCGGGCCAATATCTCAAACCCTTCGCGCAGTTGTTGCTGGCAATGTTCTATCTGCGTGAGAAAAGAGAAGACAAGACAGAGGAATTGCTAGCCCAATTGACCGAGCAATATCCGTCGAACAAAACGTTCCGCGCCGAATTCGACAAACTGCGCGCCAAACGCTCCCGCCCTCACAAGACAGAGTAACCGAACCCGGAGAGCGCACGATCTATGATGTAAATGGGTTCTTTCATGGCTGGTGCTTGGCTGCGCTCCTCTCGGTGGCGCGTGGCTTTATTTTTCTTAATGATGCTGGCGGCGAGTGTGTTTGCTTATACGCAGACTTCGCAGAATAGCGTTCCGAATCCACTTCCGGACATCGCAAACTTGCCCGTGGAAACGCCCATTCAGTTTGAATCGCGCGGTATGGAGTATGACGCTCTCACCCACGAGGGCATCACGGTGATGTTCGCGCACTTGCCGCCGCACATCAAGGATTTCAGCATCCTGCAAGTCACGGTTACCAATGGTTCGCTTGTTTCCTGGACGGTCAAACCCACCGATTTCGTCTTTGTGCGGGCGGACGGAGCTGTTTTGCCCGCTTTGTCGGCCGATTACGTGGTCGAGTCTTTGCTTGCTAAGGCCAGCCGCGGTGATGTGATTAAACTGCAAGTCCTGTATGAGGACAGCATTTACGCCCTGCAGAACTTCCGCTCTACCAACGGTTATGAAAAGCGCCGCCAAGCCGCCATGGCGATGTTCGTCAACCGGGAATTTAAGGCTGCCGCTGCCGCGTCGGCCATCACGATGGTTCCCATTAAGCTGAAGCCCAGCGACAGCACCGACGGCGCCGTTTTCTTTGAGAATCGCGGGAAAGAAAAGAGCCTGGGCGCTGGCCGTCTGGTCGCGCGAACCTGCGGCCAGGTTTTTGTTTTTCAGACTTACGCGGATTTGAAGGGTCACTAGTGTCCGGGCTGATTGATCTGCATTCGCATACTAATGCTTCTGACGGGACGTTGACTCCAAATCAGCTCATCGGCTTAGCTCAGCACAATGGCTTAACGGCGCTGGCCATTACCGATCATGATACCTTCGCCGGATACGAAGCGGCCTTACCAACGGCGCGCGCCGCCGGGCTCGATTTGGTTTGCGGCATTGAGTTGAATTCGCGCCTGGTCCTTGACGACGCGGCCCACACGCGTTTTGCCCACATGCTGGTTTACTTTCCCAACAACAAACCGTCGTCCGAATTCAACAATTGGCTTCTCGAAGAGCGTGCCGAGCGCCGCTTGCGAAATGAAAAGCTGGTCAAAGCGCTGCAGGAGCGGGACGTCGATATAAATCTTCAGGAAGTCGAGGAGCGCGGGCGCAGTATCACCGGACGCCCGCATTTTGCCCGTATCCTCGTTGAAAAAGGCTACGTCGCCGATTTTAGCGACGCGTTTCACAAATATCTAGGGGAAGAAGCGCCCAGCTACGTGGAGCGCGTCAGCAAGACTACCGAGGAAGTGATCCAATTGGCGCGCGCCGGCGGTGGCATTCCAGTTGTGGCTCATCCCGTTCGCCTCGGTTTGCCGCGCGCGGCGGAGGCGGCATTGCTCGAGCGTTTGCAGAAAGCGGGCTTGGCCGGATTGGAAGTCTATCATTCCGAGCATTCGCCCGCGCTACAGGCTTATTATCGTGACCTTGCCGCCAAGCTCAAGCTATTGCCGACCGGCGGCTCCGATTTTCACGGCACCGTAAAACCCGATATTGATTTGGGCAGCGGGCGCGCGAATAACGTACATGTGCCCATAGATATTCTGGACGGTTTGCGGCGCTTCGTACAATGAGCAAGTGTCCGCAGTTCTCCCTAGACTCCGCTTCAATCTTGATTTCATGCCTTCGCCCGATCCGGAACGCCCGGGCCTATTCATTCGCGATCCCTACCATTATTCCGATGCGACGTTGCTGGTTCCCCCACCGCTCGTGCCGGTGCTCGAGTGGTTTGATGGTCACAGTTCAACGCTCGATTTGCGCGCTGAGTTGGTTCGCATCACGGGCGAAATTCAAGTGGGCGAAATTGAGCAGCATCTCTTCGACGCCCTCAACGATGCCGGCTTTCTCGAAAATGAACGGTACCTGGAACTGAAGAGCAAGCGTGAAGCCGAGTTTGCCGCCGAACCGATCCGCCCAGCCAACTTTGCCGGCTCCGGATATCCGGCGACCCTGCCCAAGCTCACGGCGCTTTTGGCGAAGGAAATAGGCGTCGCAGGGGGGCAGGGAACTACCGTGGCGATCGCTGCGCCACACGCCAGTCCCGATGCTGGCTGGCCCACCTATCGAGCTGCCTATCAAGCGCTGCCCCCGCGCGAACAGGCGGCGGACGTTACCTTTGTCATTCTGGGCACGTCCCATTACGGCGCGCCGGAGCGCTTTGGCCTCACGCGCAAGAATTTCAGCACGCCTTTCGGCGATGCCCGGACAAACGCCGCGTTGGTCGGCGAATTGGTTGAATCCGCAACCGACGCCGTGGCGCTGGAAGATTATTGCCACGCGGTGGAACACTCTATCGAATTTCAAGTTGTGATGTTGCAGCATATCTACGGACCTGACGTGCGGATTTTGCCCATTCTTTGTGGCCCTTTTGCCAAGAGCATCTATCAAAGCGGACTACCGGAAGATACTCCGCGAGTAGCGAGGTTCTTCGACGCCTTGGGCAATATCGCCGCGCGCGAAGGACGGCGCTTGCTTTGGGTACTGGGCGTCGACATGGCGCATATGGGCAGCCGCTACCATGACCAGCTCCGCGCCACGGCCAACATCGGTGAAATGCTGGCCATTGAGCAGCGCGATCGCGAGCGAATCGCCAAAATCGCCGATGCCGATGTTGCCGCCTACTGGTCTTTAGTGCAGGACCGCCGCGACGATCTGAAGTGGTGTGGATCGGCGCCGTTCTACACGTTTATGAAAGTGATGCCAGGGCTAAAAGGGGAATTGCTGGATTATCACCAATGGCAGATCGATGCCCAAAGCGTAGTTAGTTTTGGCGCACTACGGTTTGGGGCAACCCCGTGATCGGCGCTGCGATTGGATAGCAGAAAGAGTTGAGTCAATGTCGATAGAACCGTGAGCAGGAAAATCGGGTCCATGCTCTGGTGAACGCAGGCGATTATGCCTCGGTTGATGAAGCTTTGAACGCTGCCTTGATTGTCGTCGAATCCGCTGCCAACCTGGCTTTCGAGGGAATGGACGGAGAGCTTGAGAGTCTCCTGATCGAAGGCCTTGGGTATTCAGCGCCAATTTATCATTTGCGTAATCCGCTGCTACAGCAATTACGTTCGTGGCCCGTGCAGCACTTCGAGTCGATCCGCTTTTATTTCCGAGTCGAAAACGAAAACACGATTCAAAGATCGCGATCGCGGCAAATGACCCGTACACCCGCCCTTCCGGCGCGGCAAAATCGTCATTACCCCAAAAGTTGTGATCGACCGGTCGAAATTCTCAAATGCCGGCGAGGATTACACCCCCGCACAGCGCCGTCTGATCGACTGTTCCGGTTCAGCGTGAAACGGAGAGGTGAGCGCTCTCCGTTAG
>Ga0302319_10010364_pt1 | contig 17763 bp, 13 predicted proteins | sample Bog_T0_2_FD_203319 | JGI IMG/M metagenome (GOLD analysis project Ga0302319, IMG submission 203319) | Peat permafrost microbial communities from Stordalen Mire near Abisko, Sweden - Bog_T0_2 | ecosystem: Environmental > Terrestrial > Soil > Wetlands > Peat | place: Sweden: Abisko, Stordalen Mire...
GGAACGGCGGCGTTTTGGGGCGTCATTATTGGCGAAATCGCCATTTTCTGCGCGGCCGGTCTCACTTCAATCTCGTTTCTTTGGTACAACGTGATTGGCTGCGTGGTTGTGGTTGTCGCCGCGCTGATTTTGTCGGGCTTGCTGCCGAAAGCGGAAGTCGCCGCAGGAAAGAGTGTTGGCGCTTAAGCGGTGGCGCGGACACTCGTCTCGACACGAGTGTCGAGACGGCAGGCATGAGTGCCTGCCGCCACGATTCGCCGGCGTAACTTGAGACTTGCGGTGATTTGCGGGAAGGCCGGATTAGGGCGCTGACGCTTCCGGCTCGGATTCGAGGTTAGTCGTAAGTTGGGAGAACTCCAGGCGTCGAGACTCGTATCGGTGTTGGCGCTTAAACAGTGGCGGTGATCATGTGCGTCGCTAGATCAACCGTCACACGGTCGTCAGGCGTTTTGGTGGTTGCGCCGTCCGCTTGCGGATGATATTCAATACGCAACGAATCCGTCGTCACCACAATCCGCAAATACCCGAAATCGGTTTCGTCATAGTTTTCCAGCGTCAACGTTTTGTCAATCACGTAGGGCGTCCGATAAGTGTCTTTCATCTTCGACAGCGGTGTATGTCCGCCGCAACCCGCCACCACAAACGGAATCTGAAAGTTATTCACCGAACGAGTGAAACGCTGATAATTATGCGCATGCCCCGACAACACCGCATGCGGCCAAACTCCGGCTTTCTTACAAGCGGCGTCGATATCGGCCAACATGTCCGGGCTGCCGCCGTGCTCCGATCCACCGGTAAAGGGCGGGTGATGCACGGCAATAATCACGGCGCCTTTGAAGTTATCACTCGCCACACGCGCAAGCGCGGTCGCCAGAAACGTCAATTGGCGGTTGTCCAGCACGCTGTTTTGCCCCTTCTGGCTGGAGATAACGCCCGGGTCTTCCAGCACGTTGCTATAGAGGCCGAGAATACGCACCAGCGGCGCATCGAACGTGAAGTAAACGCCGGGTTGAGTCATGGCCGTGCGCGAGAGTGGACCCGCATCAGGCGAAACGACCACACTGGCCGAGCAAAAATTTCGCAGGAACGCATCCAGCGTCGGCGCCGGGTCGCTAGCGTACACAACACCATCGTGATTCCCGGGAATGGCTACAATGGGCGCGGGATAATTGCGGTACGGCTCGTAAAATTGGTCGTAATAGTAAGTAGATTCACCAAAGTAATAAACGACGTCTCCTAAGTGGAACAGGAAGCTCGGCACATCGGCGGGATCAGTATCGCCGAAATCGCTAACCATTTTGTCGGCCACCAGCGATTGGGTCATAGGTCCCACCACGCTACCGGTATCGCCCACAGAATGGAAAACAATCTGTCCGGCCTTCTGAATCGCGGCCGCCTTACTCGCCCCGGCGCTGCCCCAGGCTTGTTGAAACGTCAGAATCGGTTCCGCCACGCCGCCCACTGGTGTAGGCACGGGTTGTAGGTTTTGCAGGCCTTGTTGATTCTTGTCCGTAACAGGATCTTTGAATTTGCTGGGATCCGACGAAGGTACTGGTTGGGCAAAAACGGGCCCGCCGCCGCCCGTGCCAGTGCTCGGAGATGCAACGGGATTCTGCTTCGTTGGTTTCTTCTTTGGTTGCTTAGCGGACTTCTTGGCCATGATATCTTTCTTTCCTCTCTCTTACCCATTTGGCGGAGGTCTTGAGTATAACTCTAAAAGCCAGGTTCTGGAAATAGAATTTGGCTGACAAATATCTTGTTACAGATGCATGATAAACGTTTCACCTGGAAATTGATTTTCTAAGACCCCGGATCGTATAGTCAAACCCAAATGCTCGATAATCTAGACCGCAGACAATTTCTGCAAACCGCCGGCGCCTTAGCGGCCGCTCCGCTCATCGCAGCAGCCGCCACGCCTGAATCGCAGAAAAAATGATTGGCATGCAGATCGGCGCCGTTTCGTTCTTGGACGAAGGAACGGAAAAAGTTCTCGACATCGCTCCAATCTTCACCCCGTCAGCCGCTGATGCATAAAGGCCGCAACAGCGGTGTAACGAAACCCTGCGTTCCCCCACTATAATGCGTGAAGCCCATTATGAAATTACTGATTCTTGCTGTCTTAATCGTAACCGTGCACGCGGCTGCAGCCGAACCGCAGCGAGTCAACTTTCCCAGCGAAGACAAAGAAAAAACCACATTAGACGCCTATCTCTTTGAGCCCGAGACATCGGGTGGCAAACATCCCGCCGTAGTGCTACTCCATGGGCGAAGCGGATTGTACTCGACTCTGGCTAATGGTGTCTACAACGCTGAAACGCTCTCCAAACGCCACAAGTTCTATGCCCAGTATTGGACCACCCGCGGCTATGTGGTTTTGCTCGTCGATAGCTTTGGGCCGCGCGGTTACATCGCCGGCTTTCCTAAAGACAGCCATTCGGTTCGCCCGCCCGAAGTGAGCGAAGAACATCGTCCCTTCGACGCATATGCCGGTTTGCGCTATTTGCGTGCTCGCCATAACGTTGACCCCGAACACGTGTTCGTCCAGGGCTGGTCGAACGGCGCCATGACCGCGCTTGTTACTATGGGCACGAACTCGCCCGGTTTGCGCGATGTCAAAGAAGGCTTTCGCGCGGCCATCACCGAATATCCCGGTTGCCACATGGAATCTGTTCAAGGCAACTATCATGCTTACGCGCCCATACTATTGGTCCTCGGTACCGATGACGATGAGGTCGGCTACAAATTCTGCCAACAGTGGTCCGATCACGCTCGCGAACTGGGCAACAATATCAAAACCGTCATCGAAGATGGCGCCCAGCACGATTTCGATGACCCCAGCAAATCCAAGCAGGACTTGCCGGCCAACCGCAAAGCTATGGAAGACATGACCAGCCGCGCGGAACCGTTCTTCGCAAAATTTCTTCGCTAAGTTCTTCATCGCTTCTTGCAACTCATGGCGGAACGAGCCGGTCAGCGGGTTGGCCATTCAAAATGACCCTTTAGCTGGCGTAAACTGAAGTCATGAGTGTTGATAAAGCGAGCCTCGACTTTGAGCGCGCCATATGGGCTCGACTTATCCAAACACCGAAAGCGGCCATTTCGCCGGATGCGGCCCGGTATCTCATATCCATCGATTTCGGTGATACCGACCACGCTCGCATGCAAGACAAGAGTTAAGGGAGAAATCGAGCGAGGGCACGTTGACACCCGATGAGACCGCCGAGCTAGACGGATATGTCAATATTGCGAACGTCTTGTCGATTATGCACTCAAGGGCTCGGATCGCCTTAAACGAAACCCGCTTCGATTTCATGCGCAACCCTCCGAACTCTTGACTCAGAACTTGATCCGCCTCGTCACTCCCCACGACAATTTTTACCCTCAACAACGCGTCGTCAGCGCAAACTCCGCTTCGCAAAAATCGCTGTCTCTTCGCCTTGGGCCATACTTTTCGCTATGCTGAACTCGTAGCCCGTCGCCTGTTTACAAAACCCATGCCGCACTTAACTCGTTCACTCGCTGTCCTTCTCCCACTCGCCGTTTTCCCTTTCCTGACCTCCGCCCAGACAGCCGATGAGATCATCGCCAAAAATATTCAAGCCCGTGGCGGCCTCGAAAAAATCAAGGGCCTGCAAACCCTCCGCACCACCGGCAAAATCTCCGCCGGCGGCATGCGCATTTCCTTCGTTGAGGAAAATAAGCGGCCCTTCAAAGTCCGCGAAGAGCAAATTCTTCAGGGCATGGTCGGCGTCGACGCCTACGACGGCAAAATCGCTTGGCACGTCGTTCCATGGGAGGGCCGCAAAGATCCCGATCTGCTATCCGCCGATGACCGCAAAGGCCTGATTGAAGACGCCGATATCGAGGGCCAGCTCGTCGATTACAAAAATAAAGATCACCGCGTCGAATACGTCGGCCACGATTTGGTAGAAGGCACGGATTGCTACAAACTCAAACTCACGCTTGCCACCGGCGACGTCCGCTACTACTTCATCGATTGCGATACGTTCCTCGAACTCAAAGAAGAAAACGAGCTCAACATTCGTGGCACGGTTCGTTACACCGAAACGTTTTACGGCGATTATGAAAAGGTCGATGGCATCTACTTTCCCTTCGCCCTGGAAACGGGCAACAAAGGTGATACCGAACGTGTCAGAATCACCGTTGATCAGATCGTCGTCAATGCGCCGCTCGCCGATTCTCGCTTCATTATGCCCACCGCCCCGGGAGCCCACAAGTGATTAGAAACCTGTTTCTGCTTCTGCCGCTTCTGCTGCCGGCCCAAACTCCCACTTTCGATTCAGATACCATCTCCGGTCTCGGCGCGCGTAACATCGGCCCCGGTGTCATCAGTGGCCGCGTCGCTACCATCACTGCGGTTCGTGAGAATGGCCGTCTCACGGTCTTCGTCGGCGCTCCCGCAGGCGGCGTTTGGAAGTCGGTCAACAATGGCTCAACGTTCAAACCTGTCTTTGACAAGCAGCCCGTTCAATCCATCGGTGCGCTCGCCATCGATCCCAGCAACCCAAAAATTGTCTGGGCCGGCACCGGCGAGGCCTGGACCCGCAACAGTGTCTCCATTGGCGATGGTATCTATCGCTCTTCAGACGGCGGCGAAAACTGGACCAATATGGGTCTCAAAAACTCCGAGCGCATCTCCAAAATCATTGTTCATCCGAAAGATTCTTCCACCGTTTACGCCTGCGTTCCGGGCAAGCTATGGAGCGACAGCGACGACCGCGGCCTCTATAAAACCACCGACGCCGGTAAAACGTGGGACAAAATTCTCGCGGGCGGCAATCTCTCCACCGGCTGCTCCTCCATCTCCATGAGTTCGCGCGATCCCAATACTCTCTACGCCGCCAATTGGGATTTCCGCCGCAAAGGCTGGACCTTCCGCTCAGGCGGCGAAAACAGCACCGCCACCAGCGCCAGTGCCTTTTACAAAACCACAGATGGCGGCAAGACCTGGAAAGATCTCGATCAGAAGTCGGCGCAAGGTCTGCCGCCCAAGCCTTGGGGCCGCATTGCCATTGCCACTGCGCCTTCGAATCCCGACGTCATCTACGCCATGATCGAATCCAATCACAGTGCGCTCTATCGTTCTTCCGATGGAGGGAAGACTTGGCAGGAAGGCGATCGCAGTCAGATGATGGTCTGGCGTCCGTTTTATTTCGCCAATCTCATCGTCGACCCGAAAGACGAAAACAAGGTATACAAAGCCGGCGGCTCGCTCATTCTCAGTACCGATGGCGGTAAGAGCTTCAGCGGAATTCAAGGCGGCGCGCATGGTGACTTCCACGATGTTTGGATCGATCCGCAAAACACCGACGAGATCATCACCTGCGACGACGGTGGCGCCTGGTTGTCACGCGATTCGGGCGAAACTTGGCTTAAGGTTTACAGTCTTCCGATCGGCCAGTTCTACCACGTCAGTGTGGATATGAGCGACCCTTATCACGTCTATGGCGGACTGCAAGACAACAGTGATTGGATCGGCGATTCCTCCTATCCCGGCGGCGTCACCAATCACCGCTGGGAGAACCTCTATGGCGGCGATGGTTTCTTCGTCCTGTCTGATCCCACAGATCCTAATTATGTTTATGTGGAAGCGCAAGGCGGCACCATCTCGCGCTCGAATCTGCGCACCTTGGAAGCGCGCAGCATTCAGCCCCAACCGAACTATGGCGAAGGCAAATTGCGCTTCAATTGGAACACGCCCATCCATCTCAGCCCCACTGGCGATGGCACTGTCTATATCGGTGCGCAGTTCCTCTTCCGCTCGCGCGATCACGGCCAAACCTGGGATCGCATCTCTCCCGATCTCACCACCAACGATCCTGAAAAACAGAAACAGGAAGAATCGGGTGGCGTGACAGTTGATAACTCCGCCGCGGAAACTCATACAACCATCTATTCGATTAGCGAATCTCCCAAAAACTCCAAAGTGATCTGGGTCGGCACCGACGACGGCAACATTCAAGTCACTCGCGATGCCGGCAAAACTTGGACCAATGTTGTTGCCAACATTCAAGGCCTGCCTAAAGCCTCATGGGTCTCATGGGTGGAAGCCTCCCGTTTTGAAGAAGGCACTGCCTTTGCCGTGATTGACCGCCATACCTTCGGCGACATGCAACCGTACGCTTACAAAACCACCGACTTCGGCCAAACTTGGACTCCTCTCATCGCGCCCGCGAGTGTTGTTCGTGGCTTTGGTCATGTCATCAAAGAAGATACGGTCTCCTCAAATCTGCTCTTCTTGGGAACAGAATTTGGTCTATGGATCTCTTTGGATGGCGGCGCCAACTGGGCTCAATATAAGGGCCATGATTTCCCATCCGTCCCGGTGAGAGATCTCGCGGTTCATCCACGCACCTCAGATCTTGTGTTGGCCACTCACGGCCGGGGCATCTGGATCATCGATGATATTTCCCCGCTGCGTCAACTCACTCCGGACGTGCTCGCCAAAGACGCAGTGTTTCTCAAAAGCGACCCGCAGCAGCAGCGCATTAGTGCCAATGGCGGCTGGCCGGAAGGTGACGGCAATTTCGTCGGCGCCAGTCAGCCCGATGGCGCTTTCATCAGCTATTATCAGAAGCGCCGCCACGTCTATGGCCGCATGAAGCTAGAAGTCTTTAATGATAAGGGGCAGCTTGTCGATACGCTCCCGGCCAGCAGCCGCCGCGGCATCACGCGAGTCCTTTGGTCCATGCGCCTCAAGCCTCCCAAGGTGCCGCCGGCGGCCACCATCGCGGGCGAAGCCACCGTCGGTCCCCGTGTCGTCCCTGGCGCCTATACGGTCAAGCTCACTCGCGGTTCAGACGTATATACCACCCAACTTGTCGTCACGCTCGACGCCCGTGCCAAGTTCACGATAGATGATCGCCGGCAGGAATTCACCGCCGCTACTCGTGTTTCTAAGCTCTTCGAAGACCTTACCTTCGACGTTGACCGCATTAACGGCGTCCGCGAGCAACTCGCCTTTAAAGCAGCCGGCCTCGGGCAAGACCCTCTCGCCAAACAACTCCTGGCGCTCTCTGACAAAGCTGATTCCATCCGTAAGAAGATCGTCGCGACGAAAGAAGGCGGCGCCATTACCGGTGAAGAACGAATCCGCGAGAAGACCTCCCAGCTCTATGGCGCTATCGTCTTCTACGAAGGCAAGCCCGCGGATTATTACATCACGCGAATCGACTCGTTAACACACGATCGTCAAGATGTGGCCAATGAGTTCGATGGCTTTGTCGCCAAAGACCTTGCGGCCGCCAACAAGACGCTGGCTACAAAGAAGCTACCGCCTATCACTCCGCTCACCCGCGATGCCTGGGAGAAAGCCGCTGCCGATGCCGAAAATGGCGCACGGCCTTCTGCGAAAAATCTCTCCCGGAGCCGTGTGTTGACTTGGCGGTAACCTAAGACGGATGGCCCACCCCGCCTTTGACCTTTCCGGCAAGATCGCTCTCATTACCGGCGGCGCCGGCTTGCTTGGGGAGCAACATGCACGCGCGATTATTGCCGCCAAAGGCATTCCCGTGCTGATTGATATTGCCGGCGCGCGCGTCACTGATCTTGCGACCAGGCTGAGCGATGAATTGCGTTTAAACGTGCTCGGCTATGGAGCCGATATCACCAAGCTCAACGAGATGAAACGAGTTCTCGCCGAAGTTTTGCAGAAGCACGGCCGCATCGATATCCTCATCAACAATGCCGCCAACAATCCCAGAATCGAAGGTTCGGAACCGGCCAATTTCTCGCGTTTTGAGAGTTTCTCGCTCGATCAATGGAACGCCGATCTCGCCGTCGGCATCAATGGAGCCTTTATCTGTTGCCAGGTCTTCGGCACCGAAATGGCGCGCCGGGGCTCTGGCGTGATCCTCAACGTCGCGTCCGAACTCGGCTTGATCGCGCCGGACCAACGCATCTATCGTCTGCCGAATTTGCCCGACAATATGCAGCCGGTCAAGCCTGTCACAGACTCTGTGACCAAGTCCGCCCTCATCGGTCTTACTCGGTATTTGGCTACCTACTGGGCCCCGCGGGGCGTGCGCGTCAACGCCATCTGCCCAGGCGGCGTTGGCTATGGACAGCCGGAAGACTTTGTCACGCGGCTGACGAATCTCGTCCCCATGGGCCGTATGGCGCGGGTCGACGAATATCAAGGCGCCATCTTGTTTCTGTGCTCGGACGCCTCGTCCTACATGACCGGCGCCGTTCTGTCGGTAGATGGCGGCCGCACCTGCTGGTGAGGGCGCATCTCATCTGACAAGATAAATTTATGGCCAGCCAAGAGACCACGGCTTCCGTAGCCAAATCGATGAACCAGCCCGATCCCGCCACTCCTGCGCGTCTGTTATCGCTCGACGCTTTTCGCGGCCTCACCATGCTTCTCATGGTGCTTGTGAACAACGGCGGTGGTCCGCAATCGTACGCGCAGTTGGAGCATTCTGCGTGGGACGGCTGGACTCTCACCGATACGCTTTTCCCGTCGTTTGTCTGGATCGCAGGTGTCGCCATCACTCTTGCGTTGGGGCGTCGTTTGGCGAACGGCGAAGCCCGCGGTCCGCTTCTCAAAGTGGTGTTTCGGCGCGCGGTGATCCTTTATTTTCTGGGCCTGCTCGTGTACGCCTTCCCGCATTTCAGCTTCGCCCATCAGCGCCTTCTTGGTGTGCTGCAACGCATCGCCATTTGCTATTTGGCCGCTTCTGTCATCTATCTCTATACCGGAATCCGCGCGCAGATCGTCTGGATCGTAGCTTTGTTCGGCTCTTATTGGCTCATGATGGCCTTTATGAACGTGCCGGGTTGGGGACCTGGCAACCTCAGCATGGAAGGTAACTTTGCTCATTACGTTGACAGCATCGTCCTGGGGGCGCACAACTACGCTCACACCAAAACGTGGGATCCGGAAGGCATTGTCAGCACGCTACCCGCGATCGGGACGGCTTTGTTGGGCGTGATGGCGGGTCATATTCTGCGGCTCGACATTCCGCTGGCCGTGCGCCGCCATCGTTTGCTGCTGGTGGGCGTTTTCCTTCTTGCCATTGGCCTCATCTGGAATATCAAACTCCCGATCAACAAGAAGCTCTGGACCGACTCTTTTGCCACGTTTATGGCGGGCCTGGATTTTGGGGTCTTGGCCGTATTCATATGGTTCGTCGATGAACGCGGCTTAAGCAAATGGGTGAAGCCGTTCTTGATTACCGGCATGAACGCCATTACCGTTTACCTGGCTTCGGAGTTTCTGGCCGAGTTCCTGGACGCCACGGGCCTGCACGAAAGCCTCTACAAACGTTTCTTCGCTCCCATCGCTTCGCCAATGAACGCTTCGCTTTTGTGGGCTCTCAGCTTCGTGGCGCTCATGTATCTGCTCGCTTGGTTTCTGTATCGCCGCCGCTGGTTCCTGCGGATCTGAACCATGCGCTGGGCGGTCTTCATCGCTGCGAGCGCGCTTCTGGCTTGTGGTGGATTTTATTGGCTTACCTATTCGCCCAAACTCCCATCTGCTGCGGAGCCGGGCACTGGCGCAGAGGTGACGATTATCTTGTTTTCTGATCAAGGCGAACGTCTCCAACGGGTTTCCGTTCGCAAGATCGTCCGCTCGGATGCGCAATGGCGTGATCGATTAACGGGCGAGCAGTTCGACGTCACTCGCCACAAGGCTACCGAGTCGCCGTTCCATAATCTTTACTGGAACCAACACGCGCAGGGCATCTACCGCTGCATTTGCTGTGGAAACGCCGTCTTTCGCTCGCAAGAAAAATTCGATTCCGATACCGGATGGCCCAGCTTCTTTGCGCCCATCGCCGAGGAGAACATTGCTTTCGCTCCAGACAATAGCCTGGGCATGATGAGAACCGAAGTGCTCTGCCGAAAGTGCGACGCTCACCTGGGCCATGTCTTTGACGACGGTCCGCCGCCCACCGGTAAGCGCTATTGCCTCAACTCCGCCGCGCTCTCTTTCGTTCAAAGCAAATGAGGCGGGGTCCGGCGCAAAATCCGCGTTTCGGGCGAGCGCAGAAACTCATTCACCGTTTCTAGCGACCCAAAGAACCCCGCAAAGCATGACTGCAAGTGTGCCGGGGACTCGCGTGCGGCGACAAAATCGCGCGGCCGGAACTGATCGCTAATCGCGACCACAGCGGTGCCCATAGGCCGGTATTCGTGCGTGCCGCGCGCCCACACGACGCGCGCTTCCGAATCGATCCAAACGGCAAAACCCACGTCTTTATGGCCTCTTGGTCAAAAGAACTTCGGCTTCCACCGGCTTGTCATCGCGCAGCACCTTCACTTTCACGGTGTCTCCGGGCTTGTGTGCGCGCAAGGCATAGGTGAAGTCATAAAGGTTGTCTATCTTCTTGCCGTCAAACTCGATCATCACATCGCCGGCCTTGAAGCCGGCCTTGGCGGCGGGAGAACCATCGTGCACATCAGAGAAGCGCACGCCCTTAGGAGGGCCGCCGAAATCGGGAATGCTGCCGAAATACGGTCCGTAACCCGAACTCGGGGAACTGCTGTGGATCTCTCCGTTCAAAATGTCCGATTCCTGCTCGCGCGAGAACACCGGCTTCTCAAGCGCATCAGCCAGTGTGACGGCAATCTCGTCGATTTCTCCCAACAACTTCACCGCATCATCGACGTTGATTTTGTCCCACGTATCGCTCGGTTTGTGATAGTCGCTGTGCAGGCCGGAGAAGAAAAAGAGCGTGGGCACGCCTTTCACCAGGAAAGAAGTGTGGTCGCTGGAGCCATCAACACCGCTGCCGGTCAGATCATCGTCCAACCCATAATCTTTTGCCGCCTTCTGAACAATCTTTTCGAAGGTCGATCCCGAACTGATTCCTCCCACGTACACCTTATGGTTTCGCAGTCTGCCAATCATGTCCATGTTGATCATGGCGCTCGCCTCGCCTAAAGGCTCCAGAGGATGATTGGCAAAATAAGCGGAACCCAGCAAACCCTCTTCTTCTCCCGCAAAACATAGGAACAGAAAGCCACGCTTATGTTTGCCCGACTTAGCAATCGCGTGCGCCAATTCAATCACGCCTGCTGTGCCGGAAGCGTTATCGTCGGCGCCGGGATGAACGGTGCCCGCTTGCGAGGGCGCCAGCGAGTGTTCATATCCCAGACCCAAGTGATCGTAATGCGCGCCTAAGATGATGTATTCCTTCGTTTGCCCCGGCCAGAAACCCACGACATTATGGACCACGCGCTTTTCGATGGTCACGTTCACGGTCATGCGCGCCGCATCTTCCGTGGGAAGGTCGAAACTCTGAGGTTTCAGATCGGCATCAATGGCTTTGATTAGGCCAGCCGCGTCTTTGTGCGCGGTTGCGAGCAATGCGTTCGCCCATTTCAGAGAGATCTGCATGACAGGCAGGCCGTAATCTTCAGTGCCCATGGCTGGTGTAAAAGGTTCCAACCGGTCATCATCGCCAGGGTGATTGGGCAAATCGTTTACCAGGAGAATCGCGGCGGCGCCATGCAGCTTGGCGTTGGCCACTTTGCTGGCCAGTTCCGAGTGGAGCGTATACTTCTTGCCCGCAAAGATACTTTTTTCGTCCGTCTCCTGCGGCTCGTGGCGGAACAACAGAACGACTTTGCCCCGTGGGTCGATTTTCGCGTAATCGTCATAGTGATACTCAGCGGCGGTGATTCCGTAGCCGCCGAACACGATCGGGCCCATCGTTTCACCGTTCGTACTCAGGTTCAGCGGCAGGAAATCGCGCTGCTCTAAGAGCTTCCTCACTTGTTGTGCAACGACGAGTTCGAGTTTGTTATTTGCGCCAAGCGCGGTATGCGCGGTGACGGAAAACTGCTGCATATAGCTGCCGCCTACCGGCTTGAGACCGGCTGAATGAAACTCGTGCGCGATATAAGAAGCCGCTTTTTCAAGCTCCGGCGAGCCGGTTAACCGCCCTTGCAATTCGTCCGACGCCAAATACTTGATGTGCGCCAAATATCGTTCGGGCTTGATCTCGTCTGACGCGCTCAAAATGCACGCCGTCCATACGAAACCCAGAAAAAGGCGCTGTGAAAACTTCTTACCCATCAGTGACCAGAATACAGGTTCGGCGGGCGAACCCGAGGGCTTGCGCGCTGCATCGAAGGGGAGTATGCTGCTAAAACGAAAACTGGGAAACCAAGGCCTCGAAGTATCGGCGCTGGGATTGGGATGCATGGGCATGAGCCAATCGTATGGAGTGGCCGACGAAGCTGAATCGATTGCCACCATTCACCGAGCGCTTGAGCTGGGCGTGGACTTTTTCGATACGGCCGAAGTGTATGGTCCGTTCATCAATGAAGAACTGCTGGGACGGGCGCTGAAAGGCAGGCGCGAGGAGGCGGTGATCGCGACGAAGTTCGGATTTCGCCTCGTGGACGGAAAAAACATCGGTACGGACAGCAGGCCGGAGCACATTCGGGAGGTAGCGGAGGCTTCGCTTCAACGGTTGCAGACAGATCATATCGATCTTTTTTATCAGCACCGCGTGGATCCAAGCGTTCCGATTGAAGACGTTGCCGGGGCGGTTGCGGATTTAGTGAAAGCCGGCAAGGTTCGGTATTTCGGGCTTTCGGAGGCAGGAGAAAAGACGATTCGGCGAGCACACGCAACGCACCCCATTAGCGCGCTGCAAAGTGAATACTCTTTGTGGGAGCGAAATTTGGAGCCGCAGATCATTCCGTTGCTGCACGAACTTGGAATTGGACTGGTGCCGTTTAGTCCATTGGGCCGGGGTTTTTTGACCGGCACGGCCAAGCGGGCGGAGGATTATCCGGAAGACGATTACCGGCGAGGCGATCCGCGTTTTCAAGGCGAGAATTTTGACGCCAATATGCGCGCGGCGTCATTAGTGGAAAAGATCGCGGAACAGAACGGGCTAAAGCCCGGGCAGGTGGCGCTGGCTTGGTTGTTACAGAAAGGCGGCAACGTAGTGCCGATTCCAGGAACGAAGCGGCGGGTCTATTTGGAAGAGAATGTGGCCGCAGCGGCGGTGAAGTTAACCGCTGCGGAGATTTTGCAACTGGATAAAGCGTTAGCGCCGGAAGCAGTGGCTGGACCGAGATATAACGAGAAGATGATGGCGCTGGTTGAACGATAGGACCAGCTAGCCAGATCGGGACGAAAAGTTAGTTGACTTCGCGAATCCAGATATTGCGGAAGCTCAGAGGCTCGCTTTTATCGCCGTGGGCTTGGAGCTTGATGGGCGCGCTGTCATAAGGCTTGTAAACGGGCTTGCCTATGTAGAACGTTTCGCCTTTGAGTTCGAAGTGGTTCTCAACGAGCACGCCGTTGAGGAAAACAGTGGCATAAGCCGGCGTTTTGACAGTGCCATCAGAATTGAAGGTAGGCGCGGTCCAGGCAACATCGTACGTTTGCCATTCGCCTGGTTTGCGGCTGGCGTTGGCGAGCGGAATGGCTTGCTTGTAGAGGCTGCCCACCATGCCGTTGACATACGTCTTGTTCTCATAGCCGTCGAGAACTTGCAGCTCATAACCAGAATCGCCGGGGCCGGTAGAGGCGAGGAAGACGCCGCTGTTGCCGCGGCCTTGGCCGGTGCCGGCAATGGTAGCTGGAATTCTGTATTCAAGATGCAATTGATAGTTCTTGAAGCTGCGCTTGGTTTCGATGTTGCCGGTTTTTTTGTCTACCGTTAGAATGCCATCGGCGACGACCCACTTGGCGGGTGATTTGTCCTTCACGGTCACCCATTCGTCGAGGTTCGTGCCGTCGAAAAGGACGATGGCGTCGGAGGGAGGAGTGGCGCCGGTGTCACCCGTGCCGGGCGTAACGACTTTGGGAACAGGCTCCCAGACTTCGGTTTCTTCGGGTTTAGGCTTGGGCTTGGCGTCTTGAGCGTGAAGCTGTTGGAGGCCGATCAACAGGGAGAGGGCCAGAAACTTGGAAAATTGGATTCGCATGATCTCAGATGATCATATCTAAAATTAAGGCGGGTAGAGGGGCACGGCGCCTTGGTTAGAAGCGCCGATGCCTAAAACGTTGGTTTCAAAGTTATTCGTAGTTTACGGTGAATTGCGATCTTTGTCATGGCCCATTGGACGGAATTGTTTCTGCAACTTTCGGCTGAGACATAATTGTCCATGCGAATTTTCCTTTTTCTTTTGCTGATCGCGTTTGCCGCGGAGGCGCAGCAAGCTGTGGTGCTCACGGCGGCGCGTTTATTTGATGGAGAGACCACGCATCAAGGTTGGGCGGTGCGGGTGAGGGGCGAGAAGATTGAGGCGGCGGGGCCAGCGGCGGAGATCGACCGGACCAATGCGGAGGTGATCGACCTGGGAGATCTGACTCTGTTGCCTGGGCTGGTGGAAGGACATTCGCACGTGCTGTTACATGCGTACAGCGAGACGCCCTGGAACGACCAAGTGGCGCACGAAGGGTTGGCGCTGCGAGTGGCGCGGGCGACGAATCACTTGCGATCGACTTTATTGGCGGGGTTCACCACGATTCGCGATTTAGGAACCGAAGGCGCCGGCTACGCTGATGTGGAGTTAAAGCAGGCGGTGGAGCAAGGCATTATTCCAGGACCGCGGATGTTGGTTGTGACGCGCGCGATTGTGGCGACGGGCACGTATCAACCAAAGTATGTGCCAGAGTGGACTGTGCCGCAAGGCGCGCAAGAGGCGGACGGCGTAGACAGTTTGATAAAGGTGGTGCGCGATCAGATTGGACGCGGGGCGGATTGGATCAAGCTTTATGGCGATTACCGTTGGGGGCCGCACCCTGGTGCGCATCCGACGTTTTCGTTGGAAGAGATGAAGTTGGCAGTGGAAACGGCGCGCAGCGCGGGCGTGCCGGTGGCCGTACATACATCAACCGCGGAAGGCATGCGGCGCGCGATTCTGGCGGGCGCGGAGACGATTGAGCACGGCAACGACGGCACGCCGGAAATTTTCAAAATGATGGTGGAGCATCATGTGGCGCTGTGTCCGACGCTGACCGCCGGAGGACGGATGCCCAGGCCGGGTGAGCCCGAATCGCCGGGCGTGATACGGCAGCGCGCCATGTTCAAAGCAGCGCTGGCGGCGGGTGTGACAATCTTGAGCGGCAGTGATGTAGGGACCTTTCCGCACGGGGATAACGCGCGTGAGATTGAGCGCATGGTGGCTTACGGGATGCCTACAGTGGATGCGCTGAAAGCGGCGACATCGGTGGCGGGGCGAGTACTGCATATGGATATTGGGCTAGTGAAGACAGGGATGTTGGCCGATTTGATTGCAGTGGATGGCGACCCGGTAAAAGATGTGGCGGCGCTGCGGAAGGTGAAGTTTGTCATGAAAGGTGGAACGGTTTATAAGCGATAGCGCGATGATGAAAGTTACGCATGGAAAAGAAACCGAAGCGATCTGAATCTTTAAAAGCACTGCTGCCGGATGTGCTGGCGCTCATGCGGCCGCGGCGCGGGCTGCTGTTGTTTGGCGCGGTTCTCATGTTGATCAACCGGGTGTGCGGATTGGTATTGCCATTCAGCACAAAGTATCTGGTGAACGATGTGATGCTGAAGGGCGAGTTCAAGCTGCTGATGCCAATTGTGTTGGCGGTGGTGGCGGCAACGGTGATTCAGGGCTTGACCTCGTACTCTTTGACGCAACTGCTTTCCAAATCCGGGCAACGTTTGATCTTTGAGATGCGTGTGAAGATCCAAGACCACATTGGGCGTTTGCCGGTGCGGTTTTACGATGCCAACAAAACAGGCACGCTGGTTGCGCGCATCATGAGCGATGTGGAAGGCGTGCGCAATCTGATAGGCACGGGTTTGGTGGAACTGGCCGGCGGCTTGCTGACGGCGGTGATTGCCACGGTGGTGCTGTTCCGTACGAGCGCGACGATGACAACCGTGGTGCTGGTAGTTTTATTGGCGTTCGGCGCCGTCTTGCAGCGAGCGTTTCGCACGGTGCGCCCGATTTTTCGGGAGCGCGGCAAAATCAATGCGGAAGTAACGGGGCGGTTGACGGAAACGCTGGGCGGCGTGCGCGTGATTAAGGGATACCACGCGGAGCGGCGCGAGGCAGGCGTGTTTACCAAAGGCGCGCAACGGCTGCTGGATAACGTGTTCGCCAGTTTGAGTACTATTTCGCTGATGACGTTGGCGTCGACCGTTCTGATGGGCTTGGTGGGCGCAGTGATCATGTACATGGGGTCGCGGCAGATTGCGGCGCACAAGATGCAGGTGGGCGATTTCATGATGTACACGTCGATGCTGGCGTTCATGGTAGCGCCCGTAGTGCAGGTGGTGAATATCGGCACGCAGATTTCGGAAGCGCTGGCAGGCTTAGAGCGCACACGCCAGATCATGAAAGAGCGGCCGGAAGATGAAGACCCGGACCGCACCATTGCCTTGCCGCCGATTCAGGGACATGTGCAGTTTGAGAACGTCGAGTTCGCTTATGAAGAAAACAAGACCGTGTTGCATGGCATTTCGTTTGACGCGCAGCCGGGGACGGTTACGGCGTTAGTGGGGTCTTCCGGATCGGGCAAATCGACGATTATTGGTTTGGTGTCGGCGTTTCATTCCCCGAGCCGAGGGCTGGTGCTAGTGGACGGGTATGATCTTTCGAAGGTGCAATTGGGGAGTTACCGGACGCAGTTAGGCGTGGTGCTGCAGGAATCGTTTCTGTTTGATGGAAGCATTCGCGAGAACGTAGGATTTTCGAGACCGAACGCAACGGAAGAACAGATTATGGAGGCTTGCCGGATTGCGCGTGTGGATGAATTTGCGGAAAATTTTCCGCAGAAATACGACACGATTGTGGGCGAGCGCGGTGTGAAGCTGAGCGGTGGGCAGCGGCAGCGGGTTTCGATTGCGCGGGCGATTTTGGCAGATCCGCGGATTTTGATTTTGGATGAGGCGACATCGAGCCTGGATTCGGAATCGGAAGCGCTGATTCAGGAAGGGCTGTCGCATCTGATGCAGGGGCGGACAACGTTTGTAATTGCGCACAGATTGTCGACGATTCGGCGGGCGGATCAGATTTTGGTGATCGAGCAAGGGTTGGTGCTGGAGCGCGGGAATCACCAACAGTTGTATGCGGCGAAGGGAAGGTATTATGATTTGTACACGCGGCAGCATGCGGTGGAAGCGAATTTGTTTTTAGCGCCGGGGGAAGGGGATGTAGTAGAAGAGACCGCTAGCCGCGGGGGCCCCGACCGCTAGCCGCGGGGCCATAACCGCTTTTGGGCACACTGCTCCCACCCTGGGGGAAAAATTCGATTTTCAAAGAGCTGTGCGCGCCTTTTTCGAACACCTTGCGGCGAGGAAGAGACGACGCTTTACCGGTTTATGCCGCTGCCGAAGTAGTTTCAGGGGCGACAGGGGCCGGAATGATCATCTGCAACAGGAGATTTTCACGCGCTTCCGGGGTAAGACTGGCTAGATAGTCAGCGAGTTGGGAAGGTGAAAAAACAAACCCATTTGGGGCTGCGGCGCTGGCAGCGTTGGGTTTAGCGCCGGCTTCCGCCGGTTTTTCTTTGGTTTTGTCTGCCTCTGCGACTTTCCGAATTGCTTGCAGTTCGCGGAGTTCCTTGGTTTCGCGTTCGCGACGACGGACGAGACGGTTCTCTTGAAGCTCGAGATTGCGGAATTTCTTTTCGTAGTGTTGACGGATTTGTAGCTCGAAGACGGGGGCCGGATTGCCGGCGAGCTTTGGTTCGATTTCGAGCATTAGTTTGCGGCCGACATCGAGGAGAGCTGATTCGAGGCCCGGGTAGCGGTCGAGGCGCCATCTTACATCCACAATTGACTGCAC
>Ga0302319_10010366_pt1 | contig 17757 bp, 14 predicted proteins | sample Bog_T0_2_FD_203319 | JGI IMG/M metagenome (GOLD analysis project Ga0302319, IMG submission 203319) | Peat permafrost microbial communities from Stordalen Mire near Abisko, Sweden - Bog_T0_2 | ecosystem: Environmental > Terrestrial > Soil > Wetlands > Peat | place: Sweden: Abisko, Stordalen Mire...
CGGCCAAAAAAACACGAAAGCCAGCGCACTGCCGCCCATGACGATCTTCCAATCCCCGGGCCGCCGACCGTCCAGCAGCGCCGCGGCAAATCCGACGGCGCAGAGCACGCTGACAACGATCATGCTCCCCGTTGCCGTGATGATCGTGATCAACGGAAAGACGATCAGGCAAATCCAGGCCCAGTTCGAGCGTTCCGTCTTGAATATCTCGTTGGCGGCCAGCAACGACGCGAGGGTCAGGAACAGACCGCCAAGTTCCGCGCCGAATACCGCAAGGTAGATATAGGAAGCCGGGGCAAAGAGATGCAATTCCGGCGGCGGATTCCGGAAAATCCATCCGAAAGGATTGTGCCGGTCCGTATCGTTCCAACCGGTGCCGATGTCGACCGCGAGCGAGCTGTCAAAGACGTGATAGAAGCCGGAAATGGGATGCGCGTTGTTCCAGTAAAGCAGGATCACCGCCGCCCCGGTGAAGTTGGCCAGCAGCACGACGAGCGTGGCCACGGCGACCCATGTTTTCCTTCCGGTGATCGCGTAGGCGGCGCCGACTCCGGCCAGGCAGGTGAGCGCGTTGAGCAGGGTGTAGGCGATGTTATAGGCAGTCCCGACATCGAGCCAAAAGAGCCGCTTCAGGAGCGAGGCCGCGTAGAATTGAAACGAGGCGATCCCGCCGTGGTCGTAGGGCGGACACCAGCTGTCCAAGGCGGGAAGCGTCCCACCCAGACAGAAATCGACCAGGCGCGCGAGGTCAGCCGTCGCATCGTTCGATGGCGAAATCGATGGGTTCAAACACCGGATGAAAAGCGCCCAGGTGAAAACCGCGGCGAAGAGAATGGCAGGCAGGCGCAATCCTTCCCACTCGCGTCCGGCGCGCGCCATCACCCACAGGAACCCACCCACGGAGAAGGGCAGGACCCAGCCGACGTTCGGCAGTGCGATGAAGTGCTCGATGAAATTGAGCACCGTCGCGACGAGCAAGGCGGGCACGATGAAGGCCAACCAAGGCGATTCCCGCGGGAAAAGCCGCCGAAACAGGACCGCCGCTCCGATCACGTGAACGAGAACGAGGAACTCCAGTATTCCGGCGCGAAGAAAAGACATTCGCCGGAAGCTAAACGAAAAAAACGCGCGGGTCTCGCCGAAATGAATTCGCGCGGTTGGCAGGAGCAATCTTGAGCTGCTCCGCGCAACGGTCTAGCTTGGTTTCATGTCCAGCGCACGACTCATCGATGGCAAGGCCATCTCCGCCCAGATTCACTCCGAAACCAAGACCCGCGTCGCCGCCCTGCGCGAGCAAAAAGGCATCACGCCCGGAATCACCTTCGTGCGCGTCGGCGAGGATCCGGCGTCGCAGGCCTATGTCCGCATGAAGGGCACGAAGGCCGCGGAACTCGGCATCCGCTCCGACACCATCGTGCTCGAGGAGAAAACGTCGCAGGCGGAACTGCTCGCGTTGATCGACCGGCTCAATCGCGATGCCCAAGTCCACGGCATCCTGGTCCAGGCTCCGCTGCCGCGCCACCTCAAGGAGGACGAGGTTTTCAGCGCGATCGATTACCGCAAGGACGTCGACGGCTTTCATCCCGTCAACGTCGGCAAACTCCTGCTCGGCCAGAATCCACTCTTCAAGCCGTGCACGCCCGCCGGCGTCCACGAGCTTCTCATCCGCAGCGAGGTGCCGCTGAGTGGAGCGGAAGTCATCGTCCTGGGCCGCGGCAATATCGTGGGCAAGCCGATGGCGGCGATCCTCATGCAAAAGGACAAGCACGCCGATGCGACCGTCACCGTGCTCCATTCGCGGAGCAAAAATATCGCCGATCATTGCCGCCGCGCCGACATCATCGTCGCCGCGATGGGACAGGCTCTTTTCGTCAAGGCCGACATGGTCAAGCCGGGCGCGGTGGTCATCGACGTCGGCGTCAATCGCTTGGATGATCCAAAAGCGAAGAACGGCTATCGCCTCGTCGGCGACGTCGATTTCGAGGCCGTGCGCCAAGTCGCCGGTGCGATCACGCCCAACCCTGGCGGTGTCGGCCCGATGACGATTGCGATGTTGCTGAGCAACACCGTCCGTGCGGCGGAGATGGCCGAATAGGACGCTCCTATTCCGTCTTCAGCACGCGCTCGCCGAGGTTCAGCCGTCGCACGATGCTGAGCGCGGCGGAGAGATCGCTGCTGCGCCGCGAGAGCGACTTCACCAGCCCCTCCGCGTGCTCGAAAGCCTGCGTGCTTTCCTCTTCCATGCCGAGCGTCTGCAAGGTTATGCCGAGATCGTACCAAGCCTTCGCGTCGTTCGGCGCCAGTTCCACCTCGCGCTGAAAATAGCCTTTCGCCTCCTCGTTTCGTCCCTGGTCGGAGGCGAGCAGGCCGAGGTTGTGCCACGGCAGCGGGCTCTCCGGACGTATCTGGGTCGCGCGCAGATAGGCTTCGCGCGCAGGCTCCATCTGCTCCGTCCGATGACGCGCCGTCCCGAGCGCGAGCCACGCTGAAAAGTCTTCCGGATGTTTCCGCGTGATCTGCGCGTAGAATTCAGCCGCCTTGGCATGGTCGCCGGCCTTGCCGTAGGCGACGGCGATCTCCTTCACCGCGGTTGGTTCCAGCTCGTTCTCCGCATCAGCCGCCCGCGCATCGACCAGCTTTCCCACCGCCACGTCGAGGTCGCCCCGGCGCGCCTCGATCATGCAGAGATAGTAGAGAATGTAGGGGAAAAATTCGGGACTGCTGCCGGTCATGCTGAAGGCTTCAGTCGCGACGAACATGTTATCCATCTGGAAATTGACCACGCCAAACTTGAACCACGCCGAGTGGAGCGACGGCTGGAGATGGATCGCCTGCTGGCAGGCGTTGGCCGCTTCCGTCAGGGAATTCTGCGCGCTCAACGCGGAGGCGAGGTTGTCCCACGCGCGGGCGTAGTCGGGCTTCAATTCCAGCGACTTCTTTGCGGTTTTTTCCGCTTCGGCGTGGTCGCCGCGCTCAAACCAGACCGCGCTGAGATTGCACCACGTCTTGGGGTTGTCGGGCGCGATCCGCACCGCCTCCATGTAGGATTTCAGCGCATCGTCGAGCAACCCCATTTTGTGACAGACGAGCCCACAATTGAACCAGCCTTCGACCGCCCCGGGGTTTAAATCGCGCAGATGGGTGAAAGCGCCCAGCGCGTCCTCCATGCGTTCGAGATCGTAGGCCGTGAGTCCCAACTGCGCATAGTACGCCTGCAATTCCTCCTTCGGCGCGCCGGCCTTCCGCGCTTCCTCCAGCGCCGCCGATGCCCCGGAGAAGTCGCCCTGCGCGATCAAACCCTGCGCCTGGCCAAGCGGGGCGCTGAAGTCCGCCGTCGAAGCCACGGCCTCGGCGTTCACTTCGCCGGATTTGCGAAAGGCTTCCTGCTTGCGACCCAAATGATCCGCCGTCTCGTCCAGATGCGTCCGCGTGTCGACGATGTGCGCCAGTTTGCTCGTACGGCGCAACACCGAACTGACTTCCGGCTTGGGCGCCGCCGCTTCATCCAGGCCGCTATGCGCCGACTGATCCGTCATCTGCTTGGCCACGGCCAGCGCCGCCGCCACCTGCAATTGCTCGATGTCGCGGTCCTTCGGCGCGAACTGGCGCGCGAGATCAAAATGCCTCATCGCGACCGCCGGCATGCGGAATTCCTCCAGATAAACGGAGCCGACCTCCTTGAGCAGGTTCGGATTGTTGAACGCACGGAGCAGCCGCTCGAACAGCGTAACGTGCGAGCTGGTCACCGTTATCCCGCTTTCCATGCTGGCGCGCGCCTGCGCCAATCTTTCCACGCCCTCGTGAATCACCATCAGCGTCCTAGTGCTGAACATATCCGACTTCAAGACATGGACGGTCAGCAGGTCGACCCAGGTTAACGGGTCAAGAGCGTTTGCTGAGGGCGGAATGACTTCGGAAGACACTGCGATTATTTTAACCGATTCTTATTCCAAGGCCAGACGAGATTAACGTGGCGGTTTGACGGCTTCTTCGGGACTGCCCTCGCCGCCGGGCCGGGCCGGGGCCGCCGGTTCCGTATCGGGCCGTGGACCGACATCCGGGGTATCCTCGATCGGAAAACTCTCCAGCCGCTGAGGCAAGGGCTGGGGCAACAATTGCGTCTGCGACTGCCCCTGTACCGGAAAGAGCGTTCTTTGTTCCAGGGGAACATAAGGTTTGTCGAGCTGCTCCAGCTTCACATTGACCTCGATACGCAGGAACGCCGTCGGCACGCCGACAAACGAACCCGAGATCGGCGTGGCTGCCTCCGGATGTCGCGACACCGCGACAGCGACATGTTGCGAGCCTGCCATGATGCCGCTCGTCGGGTCGAAACCCTTCCATCCCGCACCGGGCAGATAGACCTCCGCCCAGGCGTGGGTCGATGCGTGACCGGCTTCCGTCGCTTCGCAGAGCATGTATCCGCTGACGAAACGCGCGGCAAGTCCCCAGCTCCGGCACGCTTCGATGAAGAGCGTCGCGAAGTCGCGGCATGATCCGCTGTTCATTTCCAGCGTCTGCGCGGGACGCTGCACGCCGTACTCATCGCGGCGCTTGTAAGCGAAGTTCTCCTTGATGTGCTGGTTGAGTCTCTTAAGCAGCGACACCGTCTCGACCAGCTTGCCCGGTTCCCAGAACTGGCCCAGCCAATGCCGCACCCGCGCCGCGTCGGCGGGAAAGACGATGTGCGTGAACGCGGTCAGCTCCGGCAGCGTCCACGGATCGTAAACGAAGGGATAGTGGACCGCGTAGGGCTCGACGCGGAAATCGAGCGGATCGGAATCGTAATGATTGAGCACCAGTTCGCTGTAAATCATCAGCTCGGCGGCGCGCGCGGTGAAATCGACCAGCGCGATGCTGTTGCCATTGACGTCACGCATCCAATGCGTGGTGTGCTCGGGCCGGATGGTGAGAATCGAGCTCTCGATGTGGAGATCGTGCCCTTCACGCGGACGCACCATGACGCGATGCGGCTCGAGCCGGACCGGCACATCATAATGGTAGGTGGTGCGATGTTGAATCCGGATCTTCATGGCGTTGGCCCCCCAGCTTCGCACTTTGCGTTCCAGGACGAAAGCGAAAGTCTGATCGAAGTCATGCCTGTCGGCCATTCCTAAGCCGAATTAACGATTGAAAAACAAATGGATTTACTTGTAGATTGAAAAGTTATGAAGAAAAGAACTTCTCGACTTTAAGGTTCATTTCAACTTTTCTTATACATGCTCACACTACCTAATGGGAAATTAAGTGGGGATTCAAATCCATCAAAGAAGATGGACAAACTTCAACCTCAGCGAGCGATAAGGCGGTTGCACAAAAATCTAGTCGCACTGGCTGCGCTTCTACTGACGCTGGCCTCCGCCGACAATGTGATGGCGGCTCCCATTGTTATTGCGCCAACCACGAATAACAGCCTGGGCAACGCCACCAACTCCGGCCTCTACGGCACCATCTATAACTTTTCCGCCACCGACGGCTTTAACCCCGACTACAACGTCGGCAACATCCTCAGTGGCTCCCACGGCTTCTCACCCGTCGTCGTCGGTGCCTACCAGGCCAACACCACGTCCGGCATCAACTACGGCACCGTCGACTCCTCCGATTCTCAACCACTCACCACCTGGCTCGGTGCCGATGGCTCCACCGTTGTCTACAACGGCGCACCGCACATCACCGCAGTCTTCAACGCCGGCACCAGTGAAGGCACGCTGCTCTCCCTCACCGGCTACGTCAAAATCACCCCCGCCATGCTCAACACCCCCCTCACCCTCAGCATGGGTCTCGATGATGGCGGCTCCATCGTCCTCAACGGCACCACGGTCATCGACGATGGCGGAATCCATGGTGCCGCCGTGATCACCCAGCAGGTCATCTACACCGTCGCCGGCCTCTACCCCGTCACACTCGGCTTCTATGACGGACACGCCACCGAAGCCGTCCTCACCGCCGACTTTGGCGGCGGCGTCTTCGTCTCCACCCCGAATGGCGTGGCGCTGGCACCGATCACGCTCGATCGAACTGCGCAGGCGGTCCAAAATTATGTGATCTCCGTCGGGGCGACCTCGCCGACCGATCCCACCTTCAACGCCGTCAGCACCGCCCTGAGCAATCTCTTGCTGGGCGGCGTCGATGGCGCGACCTATGGCAACGCGCTGAAGCAACTCGCGCCGCTCAAGTACAGCCTTCTCCAGTCGCAAACGGCGGGCACCGTCGACTTCATCACGAACGACCTGGATGATTATCTCGCCCATCGCCGCACCGATACCGGCACCTTCCGTCCCGGCAATGGCGTTGATCTTGGCGGCCTTAACATTACCACGGGCGATGTTGATCCCGGGCTGCAGGACGTCGCGAGCCACCTCCTCGCTTTCACTGGCCCCACGGACGCAAAGCCGGGCACCCTATCCGATTCCCCTTCCGGCCTCACCGCTCCCGGCGGCACACCCACCGCCGACCTCGACCAGCACTTGAATTTCTTCACGCGAGGCATCGTCGTCATGAGCCAGAATTTCTCCGGAAACGACATGCAGCATGCTGAGAACACCTCTGGCACGCTGCAATTCGGCGCCGATTATCAGGTCACACCAAACCTTCTCATCGGCGCCTTTTTCGGTTACTCGCACGGCGAGGGCTCTCTCGACGAGGAAGGCAGCGACTCGACCTTTGACAGCTACATCCCGGGCGTTTATGCCAGCTACGCCGACAGCGGGTGGTACCTCAACGCGCTGGCCGCGGGCGGCATCAACGAATTCAGCGTCGACCGCAACATCGACATCCCCGGCTTCAGCGCGCAGGCCAAGTCCGATCCAAGCGGCGAGGAGGAATTCGGCTACATCAGCGGCGGACGCGATTTCCATTGCGGCAACTGGACGATGGGCCCGATGGCCGGGGTGCAATATGTCCACACCACCCTCGACTCCTTCACCGAGAACAATGCCGGCCTGCTCGACCTCGCGGTCAATTCGCACAGCGACGATTCGCTGCGCAGCCGTCTCGGGGGGCGCGTTTACTATGCCGGCACCTACGGCAACGTCGTCTGGCGTCCCTTCCTCGATGCTGCCTGGCAGCACGAATTCATGGAAAACAGCAACAGCCTGACCTCGCAGTTCGCGGGCGCTAACGTCGGAACCTTCTCGGTTCCCACGCCGGCCGGCAGCCGCGAATCGGCCCTGATTAGCATCGGCACCGACATCGACATCAATTCTGACACGACCGTCTTCACCGCCTATCGCGTCGAAGCCGGGGAAAGCAATTTCTTCGCCCAGAGCGTCGAGGCCGGGATGAAGATTACGTTTTGACGTAGGCGTTTTTAAGCCGGTCGTGGGGCTGGCTTGGGTTGCCTCTTCAGGGATGATTGAATGATCCCTTCCCCATCTCCTCTTGGCTCGGGAGCGCCATTGTGATACATGGTCATTTTCCTCACGCTTTCCAACCATGCCCCATCGCAATCGCTCCAACCGCTTTGACCGGCTCGAACAATTCGCCGTCGACGTCATCCTGGAACGGCGCTGGGGCTTTCGCGCGTGGGCCTTCCGCCAATTTCTCTGGGTGCTCTCGGGTCTTTACCGCCTCGGCGTCCGTTGGCGGCTTTGGTGGTTCGAGACGCGGCTCGGCAACGTCTACGCTCTCGGCTGCCTCGTCATCAGTGTCGGCAACCTCACGGTCGGCGGCACAGGCAAGACCCCCGTCGTCGAACTCTTCGCCCGCGAGCTCACCCGGCGCGGCCGCAAGGTCGCCGTCCTGAGCCGCGGCTACAAAAGCGCCCCTCTCCCCTTCCCGCAGCGCTTGGCCGACCGCTTTCGCACCCTCGACCAACGCCGTCCCCCGCGCGTCGTCTCCGATGGCCGCTCGCTTTTGCTCGACTCCGAAATGGCCGGCGACGAGCCGTTCATGCTCGCCTCCAATCTGAAAAACGTTCTCGTCCTCGTCGACAAGGACCGGGTCAAAAGCGGCCTCCATGCCATCCGCAAATTTGACTGCGATACGCTGCTGCTCGACGACGGCCTCCAGTTCCTGCGCCTCAAGGAGCGGATCGACATCGTTCTCGTCGATAGCGAATCGCCCTTTGCCAACCGGCATCTCCTGCCGCGCGGCCTGCTGCGCGAACCGCCGGAGCAGCTCTGCCGCGCGAACATCATCTTCATCACCAAGTGCGACGGACGCGACCTCTCCGACCTACGTGCCGAGTTGCGCCGCTACAACAACCACGCCGAGTTCGTCGAGTGTGCCCACAAGCCGCTTCACCTCGAGGAAATTTTCACCCACGAAGTCGTGCCGCTCTCGTTCCTGAAAACCCTCCGTATCGGCACCATCTCCGGCATCGCGCGGCCCGAGAGCTTCGAGGAAGGGCTACGCAAGCTCGGCGCGGAGATCATCTATTCGCGCCGCTTCGCCGATCATCACCGCTTCACCGAGGGCGAAACCGCCAAGATGTTCGAGCGCAGCAAAACCCGAAACGCGCGCGCCGTCATCACCACGGAGAAGGATTCCGTCCGCTTCCCGCGCCTCGGCAAGCGACCGCTGCCCGTCTACTTCCTCCGCGTCGAAATCGAAATCATTCGCGGCCACGAAGCGTTCGAGCGTTGCCTCAACCAGATGTGCCGCTACAACAATCCTGCCGGGGGTGTTTTCGCAACGCCTGATGTACCCGCTCTCGCTCCCGTCTAAAAATATGCCCGATCAAGAGAAGCCCAAGCGGACATGGCGCATCGCCTTTCTGCGGCGGCGTTTTTCTCCGACCGGCGGCGCGGAGCGTTATCTCTTGCGCCTCGCCTCCGGCCTCGTTACGCAGGGCCACCAGATCACGCTCTATTGCGAGGACTGGTCGCTGCGGGAAAATCCGTTTCAGGACGTCCGTAAAATCAACACGAATGATCCAGTCTCCTTCGCGCGCGAAGTCATGGCCCGTCCCCTGCGAGACCGGCACGACATCATCTTCAGCCTCGAACGGGTGCCCCATTGCGATCTCTACCGCGCGGGCGACGGCCTCCACGCCGACTGGCTCGCTTATCGCCATGCATTTTATCCCGTGAAGGGCCGCGTTCGCACCCTCATGCGCTCCAAGAATCGCGAGCTGTGCCGGCTCGAGGCCCAAGTCTTTGCGCCCGGCGGCGTGAAGCGCGTCATCTGCAATTCCCATTTCGTCGCCAACCAGATCATCAACCGCTTCGATTTTCCCGCAAACCGGATCGACGTGATTTACAACGGCGTGCCCTACCTGCAATTCAGCAGCGGCGACCGTGCGCTTGGCCGCCGTGCGCTGGGGTTGAATCCCGACGATTACGTCATCCTGCTCGTCGGCGCGGGCGTCGAGCGCAAGGGCCATGCCATCGCCCGCGAGGCCATGCGCCACATCAAAAAGAAATACGCCAAGCTCGTCATCATCGACTCGCCGCCCACCGTCGCCATGCCGCACGTCTATGCCGCGGCCGACGTCTTCCTGCTCCCCACGCTCTACGACCCCTTCGCCAACGTGACCCTCGAGGCGCTCGCCGCCGGGTTGCCCGTCATCACGTCAGCCCAAAACGGCGCTTCTGAAATCATGGAGAACGAAGTAAATGGCTTCATACTACCGCGCGCGGACGACGACAAACTCCTTGTCCATCTCCTCGATTATCTCTCCCTGCCGGAGAATCGCGCGCGTTTCCGCCAGCCTGCACAGGCCCTCGCGCAGCAGTACGACCTCCCGCGCAACCTCAACGCGACTCTGGCGGTATTCGATAAACTCGCGAAATAAGAACGACGAAGCTCAAGCCTGGAGTTCAGGCACGTGCTCGTCTTCGTATTTCTCGATAAGCGCACCAATGACTTCCATGAGCGAAGCCATTCGGGTACGCTGTAAAACAATCCGTCATCCTTGCTGAGCCTGCTAAAATTAAAGACAAGGTCACGCCACGACGCTACATTCGCAACGAAATAATAACATTCTTAAAACCGTTGCGGTCGTTGCGTCGTGGCGTGAAATTGCATTTCCGGACGCAATGTTATTTCGATTACGCCCTGCGCATCAGCGTCAAACCCCAGATGGCCACCGTAGCCGATATCAACAAGGCAAATCCTGATACCCAGAGTGGAACGGTATACGTGCCTAGTTGCACCGACCAGTCCATCGCGAGTCGAATCAAATGCATGATCGCTACAAAAGCGAAGATTAGCGTCGAAACGATCAGATAGTTTTTCGTGTTCACAGCCAGAACTCCTTTCCTCACTAATATACTCCTGATTTGCACCCACGCGAGGGGGCCGGAAGAGAGGAGCCGCTCCGGGCAGGCTCGCTTTGTTACCGGGCGATCGGGTAGACTTTTCCTTCCCCGATGCGCGATCTCCTTCCACCCGACAGGCCGCTGTTAATTCTTGCCCCGATGCAGGACATCACCGACCTGCCGTTCTGGCGCGTGATGTCGCATTACGGCGGGCCCGATGTCTATTATACCGAATATTTCCGCGTCCACCGCGATTCGCGTCCCGAGAAATACATCCTTCGTTCCATCGAGGAAAACCCGGCCGGCAAGCCGGTCATTGCGCAAATGATCGGGCAGGACCTCGAGGCGCTGCGGCGCACCGCGCTCGATTTGCAGCGGCGCAAAATCACGGGAATCGACATCAACTTCGGCTGCCCTGCGCCCATCGTTTGCAAGAAAGACGCGGGCGGCGGATTGCTCCGGCATCCCGAAAAAATCGACGCGATCCTGCGCGAAGTCCGGGCGGCGGTGCATCTCCGCTTCACCGTGAAAACGCGGATCGGTTTCGATTCGCCCGATGAGTTCCCCGCGCTGCTCGATCTCTATCGCCGCCATTCCATCGACGCGCTGACCGTCCATGGCCGCACCGTGCGCGAGATGTACAAGCCGGTCGTGCACTACGACGCCATCGAACGCGCCGCGCGCCTGATGCCATGCCCCGTTTTCGCCAACGGCGATGTGCGCTGCGTCGACTCGGCGAGAAAAGTCGTGGCCGCGACGGGCGCACGCGGGCTGATGATCGGACGCGGCGCGATCCGCAATCCGTGGCTCTTCGCGCAAATCCGCGAGGCGTGGTCTGGCGGGGAAATACGGACGCGGCCCACGCTGGTTGATCTGCGCGGCTACATCGATCGCCTCGACCGCGAGACGCGCCTGCCCGGAATGCGCGACGGCGGCCATGTCGGCAAGTTGAAGAAGTATCTCGGCTACATCGCGCCCGGCATCGGCCCGGAACAAGATCGCGACGCCTTCTGGAACGAGCTGAAACCGGTGCTGACCCTGCGCGATTTGTTCGCCGTCTGCGACCGACATCTCCTTTCTGGAGGGTCGACGATAAGCGTGCCGGCCGGCCTGCCCCTAACTGATCCAAAGTGGGACAAGCCGGAGGTTGTCCCTCCAGTAAAATGACCGACGTCATCGTCATCGGCGCGGGCGCGGCGGGACTGATGTGCGCCCTCGTGGCGGGGCAACGCGGAAAATCGGTTGTCGTGCTGGAACGCGGCGAGCGGATCGGCGCAAAAATCCTTATCTCCGGCGGGGGCCGCTGCAATTTTACCAATCTCCATGCGAACCCGGAGAATTATCTCTCGTCCAATCCCGACTTCTGCAAATCGGCGCTGGCCCGCTACAAACCAGAGGATTTCATCGCACTCGTCGAGCGCCACGGCATCGCTTATCACGAGAAAAAGCTGGGCCAGTTGTTCTGCGACCACAGTTCGCGCGAGATCGTCGAGATGTTGCGCCAGGAATGCGACGAGGCCGGCGTGCAAATCAAAACCGGCGTGGACGTCACGGAAGTCCGGCGCAGCGAGGCCGACGGCTGCTTCGAGGTGGAGACGCCGCGCGCGACATTCCGCGCGAAGCGGCTCGTCGTCGCCACGGGCGGGCTGTCGCTCCCAAAACTGGGCGCGACCGATTTCGCTTACCGCATCGCGCGGCAGTTCGGCCTCGACGTGCTGCCCATTCGCGCCGGATTGGTGCCCTTCACCTTCGGCGGAAAGGACCTCGAGTTTTGCCGCGCGCTCAGCGGCATTTCTGCGCCTTGCCGGGCGCAGGCGGAGAATGGCCCGGGCCAATCGCGCGGTGTCGAATTCGCCGAATACTTTCTCTTCACCCATCGCGGCCTGAGCGGTCCCGCCATGCTGCAGGTCTCTTCCTTCTGGCAGGCGCCGGCGGAAGTGCGGATCAACCTGTTTCCCGAAAACCGCGCGCGCGCGTGGCTGGAGGAAAATCGCGCCTCGGGCATGCGGCTCGACACGCTGCTGGCCCGACGCCTGCCGGAGCGCTTCGCCGCCGCGTGGACCGCTTCGCTCGCGCCGTTGCGTCCCGTCAAGCAATATGATTCCGCCGAGCTCGACGCTATCGCGCGCCGGCTGGAGAACTGGACGCTGCGCCCCGCCGGGACGGAAGGTTACGCCACGGCGGAGGTGACAGTGGGCGGCATCGACACGCGCGAGCTTTCCTCCAAGACGATGGAGGCGAGGAAAGTGCCGGGGCTCCATTTCATCGGCGAGGCGGTCGATGTCACCGGCTGGCTCGGCGGCTATAATTTTCAGTGGGCCTGGGCTTCCGGCCACGCGTGCGGGCAGGCAGGCTAAACCAAATGAAAGCAAAAAAACCTTTTCGCCCGCCCAATCGCGAGGAGGAGTTGCGCCGCGAAGCGCTGGAGGAAGTCCGCGCCGTTTACCGCGAGTTGGAGAGCCGCCCCGTTGAGCGCGCCTGCATCCGCCGCACCGAATGCTGCCAATTCAAGCTCACTGGGCGCACGCCGCAACTCACCAGAGGCGAAGCCATCCTGGCCGCGCGGGCCTTGCGCGCCTCGGGACGCAAAGTTATGCCCGAACGCGACGACGGTGCGTGCCCCATGCTGCGCGACAACGGCGCCTGCATGATTTACCAGGACCGCCCCTTCGGTTGCCGCACCCATTTCTGCGCGGCGGCGGGCGGACCGTATTCGCGCAGCGAAGTGGTTGATCTCATCCGGCGGCTGGAGGCCGTCGATGCGCGGTTGTGCGGCGACGGGCCAAGGGCGATTCAGACAGCGGTGCGGGATGAGATGAGTAGATAGCACCCCACGCAGGCCCTGCGTCGGTTCGTTGTGCGTCTAGTTCCCCTCGGAAGCTAGTGTTGCCGATGATTGTGGACTTTTGAAGTGATTGTCATTTAAATGGGTTAGAGGGAAAAGTATTTACTTGAAAATAGGTAATAAAAAAAGACCTTGTTTTTCTCGAAAAAAGTCCGATAGTACGGGTATCCGCTACACCGGTAGGCCGGTAGACATTTCAGCCCGTATATCGCTAGTCGATATACGGGTTTTGTTTTTATGAAAAAAACTGCTCTTTTAATTGATGGCGGATGGTTCTCAAAGGGTTTAGGGACTCAGCTTGCGCTGCCTGGGAATTGGCCCACGGCTGAACAGGTTTGTCGGAATGCAAGACTTGCGCTGGCACCTGATGAGGAAGTGTTTAGAATATTCTATTACGACTGTGAGCCATTTCACAAAATACTGACTAATCCAATTGACGGCAGTACGGTTGACTACGCTCTTAAACCGACATTTACCTCGCGCCGCGCTTTTTTTACAGCACTTGGGCAAATGGAGCACGTGGCCCTGAGAAGGGGAGAATTGAAAGCGAGAGGATGGGAACTTTCTGAAATTTATCAACGTAATCTTATCAAGGGTGGTCCTTCGAATCCGCTAACACCTACCGATGTTTACCCTGGCTTTCAGCAAAAAGGAGTAGACATGCGAATTGGAATCGACGTTGCTACTTTGGCTCTTAAAAAAATCGTAGACCGAATCATTCTCTTTTCTGGTGATGCCGACATGATTCCCGCAATCAAACTTGCGCGCAGAGAAGGTATCCAAATTTTTCTAGTTAAACTTGGAACATGGGCATTAAAAGCGCACTTAATAGAAGATGCGGATGGTGTCCGCTCGATTACTCCGCAGGTATAGTGTCTTTTCAAACTGAGCCATTGGCTGGGACCTATGCCTCCCTTGCCAGCCGCACCAAATGCAGCTAAGTTCCCGCTCATTCGCGACCAACCATGAAAATCCTCGCCTATTCCAAGTGGGATATTGTCCCGGTGCTGTGTGGCCTGGCTCATTTCGCTTTTGTCCTCACCTTCTTCGCGGTTTTCCCCGTCGCGCCGTGGTGGCTGCTCATTGGCATGGGGTTCACCTATTCCGTCAGCATTTCGTGGAACATCAACGGCATCTCGCACAATTTCCTGCATAATCCCTATTTCACTTCCCATCTGCTCAACCGGATTTTCAGCCTGGCCGAATCGCTCTCGATGGGCTTCTCGCAGACCTTTTACGAATACGTCCATCAGCGCCATCACATGGGCAACAGCGACCGCCCCGATCCCGCCACAGGCGACACCATCGACTGGCTCTCCATCTACCGCCACGGCCACGACGGCGAGGCGGAGAATGTCTGGAGCTATGTTTTCCTCGGTTATTTCCGCGACGACCCAAAGGCCATCTACAACGAGATCGCACGCCGGAGCAAGTCGGACGCCTTCTGGGGCGTTTTTGAAATCGCTGCGTTCCTCACCTTCTTCGTCCTGCTCGGATTCTTGAACTGGCACTTCATCCTCTTCTTCCTGCCCTTTTATTACTTCGGCCATTGCCTCTCGTACCTCAACGGCTACTACCTCCACTACGGCGGCAATCCCGACAAGCCCATCGCCTGGGGCGTGAGCAGCTACCACAAGCTCTACAACTGGCTTTGGTTCAATAACGGCTATCACGCCGAGCACCATTTCCGGCCCAAGATGCACTGGACCAAGATGGACGAATTTCACCGCCAAATCGCCGAGCAGCAGCGCCGCGAAGGCGTGCGCGTCATCATCCCTCCCCACGCGCTCGGCTTTCTTGACCCCAACTTGCCGGAAAAAAGCCGGCCGCTGGAACCGGAACTGGACGCGATGCCCGAATCGAGCCCGGCCCGGATCAACCCCTGAACTACGGATAAACCAGCCGGTCGAGAGCCGGGACTTGCATTACGGGAGTTCGGTAAGTACTGTTTCGGCATTGTAATCTTCTGGTAGTGACGGCGTTGGATTTGTCCCAGCTCGAATAACCTTTTCTACTGTCCGAATTTTTTTCCCTTATGCACAAGGAAGCCTATCTACCCTCCTCGGCCGATTACGCCGGTATGGGGCTCCAACTTGATGCGATTCCAAGCCAAGCGAGCGACCAGGTTGCCCAACTTATTTCCGTGCCGACCTCCTTCGGACGCGCCGTGGTCTCCAGTCGCGTGCCGACCGCCGATGCCGCCATTTGGGCCGCCGGTCTGGCGCATCAGGCCAACGATCATCGCTACTACGAACTGACTCAGGATGCGCTCGGGCATCAGTTCGAGCATTATTATCTGCTGCTGCAGGACAAGGCGGGCCAGACGCGCGCGATCCAGCCTTTCCTCATGGTCAACCAGGACCTCGTCACCGGCATGCCCAAGGCAATCCGCCGCGCGATGGAAAAGGTCCGCCAGAAATTTCCCTCCACGCTCGTCATGCGCATGCTCATGGTCGGCTGTTCTGCCGGCGAAGGGCACCTCGTGCGCGACACCACCACCGGCGGCGTCGAGTGGGTCGCGCAGGCGCTGAGCGAAGCGCTCCACCCCGTGGCGCGCAAGTTCAAGGCCGCCATGATCGTGATGAAGGATTTTCCCAAGACCTACCGCAAATCGCTGCGGCCTCTGCGCCGCGCCGGCTACGCCCGCGTTCCCAGCATGCCCGGTTCGCGGCTCGACCTCAATTTCAAGAGCTTCGACGATTACCTGCAGACCAAGCTCAGCCACAAGACGCGCAAGAATCTCCGCAGCAAATTCCGCAAAGCCGCGGCCGGCGCGGCCATCACCATGGAAGTCGTCTCCGATGTCGAGCCGCACATCGACGAGCTTTACCCGCTTTACCGCCAGGTCGTGGAAAGATCGCAGTATAAATTCGAGGAGCTGACCAAATCCTATTTCGTCCAGATCAGCCGACGCATGAGCGAGCGGGCGCTCTTCTTTATCTGGCGGCAAAACGGCAAGGCCGTCGCCTTCAGTTCCTGCGCCGGCCACGAAGGCGTCCTGCGCGACCACTACATCGGCCTCGATTACACCGTCGCGCTCGAGAATCACCTCTACTTCGTCACCTTCCGCGACATCGTCACCTGGGCCATCGAGAACAAGTACCACACCTACTACAGCGCCCCGCTCAACTACGAGCCGAAGTACCACCTGCGCCACGACCTCGTCCCGCTCGATCTTTACGTCCGCACCTCTTGGGACTGGATCAACCCGCTCTTTCGCGCCATCGTGCCCTACCTCGAACCGACCCGCTACGACCCGATGATCCGCAAGTTCGCCAACGCGCATGAGCTGTGGTGAGCGGGGGCGTAAGCCCCTTTCAAAAATCGGTCATCCGGAGCAAGCCAAGCTTGTCTCAACGCGGTCGAATCTTGACCGTTGGGAACGGTCAAGATCGAATCGCGCAAGCTATCCCGCAGGGCGAGGGTTCGCGGGAGCGAACCGAGTCAACGATCTCTAACTATTCCTTCTGCGGGGCATGCTCTCAAACCAAGTTTTTTTCCGCACCGACGACGCTTGGGACTTCATCCCCGAGGAACACAGCCTTAAACTCCCCGTCATCGACGTGCTCGAAGACGCCAAGGCACTGCGCTTCATCACTTCTAAAAAAACGGTCGACGCCTTCGTCGAAAAACATGCCGCCGACTTCCGCCCTTTCACCCTCCTCGGTTCCGGCGATTTCCATCACTTGAGCGCGGTCTGGACCCGGCAATTCGACGAGCCCTTCACCCTCCTCTCCTTCGACAACCACCCCGACTGGGACGTCCGCCCGCCGAACTGGTCCTGCGGCGCGTGGATCAACCGCGCCCTCGAAAATCCCCGCATCGACAGCGTCGCCATCTGGGGCTGCGGCAGCTTCGAGTGCAACTTTCCGTACCGCTTCCTCGGCAACCGCCGCGCGGCCAAGACGCACAAGCTTCTGGTTTATCCCTGGCGGCAACGGCGTGTCCGTTATCCTGCCTACTTCAACCCGTTGCGGATCGGAAACTGGAAAACGCTCTTCATGGATTGGCTCGACCATCATCACGACCACCGGGTCTACGTCACCATCGACCTCGATTGCCTCGTCCACAGTGAAGCCGCCACGAATTGGGAAAATGGCCGCTTCACCTGCAACGATCTCCTCTGGGCACTCCATACCCTGCGCGAAAAAGTGGGCGTCATCGGCGGCGACATCTGCGGCGGCTGGTCGCGCCCGCGCTACGCCACAAACTTCCAGAAACTCGCCGGCTGGTTTGACCACCCCGAAGTGACTGAACCGGGCCGCAAGGATTTGCTCTCGAGCAACCTCGTCACGCTGGAGCGCCTTTGGCCTGCGCTGACGGGGACGTGATTTGGTGGCCCGGACGACAAGTGGGGACCTCTGCGAAAAGGGCAAGCTTCTGAGGCACCTGCAGTAGGTAGCCGCCGCTGTCCCTAGCGGCGGTGCCTTTCGCTCGGAGCCCGACCGCCGCTAGGGACAGCGGTGGCTACCACGGAGGCTTGCCTTGGATTAGGGAAAGCATTCACCCTTTGATCGAATCCGAAGTTCTGCTAGGTTTCCGTCGGCCAACTTTCGACCGATGAACAAAAAACAAACCTCCGGATTCTTCGCCTACTCCGCATGGGATGCGCTGCCCGCCATCGCCGGCGTGCTCAACGCCGTATTCGTCGTCCTGTTCTACATGGCCTTCGCCTACTGGCACGCGCCGTGGTGGGTGCTCATCTGCATG
>Ga0302319_10010368_pt1 | contig 17754 bp, 10 predicted proteins | sample Bog_T0_2_FD_203319 | JGI IMG/M metagenome (GOLD analysis project Ga0302319, IMG submission 203319) | Peat permafrost microbial communities from Stordalen Mire near Abisko, Sweden - Bog_T0_2 | ecosystem: Environmental > Terrestrial > Soil > Wetlands > Peat | place: Sweden: Abisko, Stordalen Mire...
CGCAAGCGCAAACATTCAGAAATCGCTTCAGTACTTCAATTCCTCGGTCCGATACACTACCCCCACGGGCCGTATGGGCCGGATTTTACCGGACAATGCGGGTTTTGCCCCATCCGCCTATGCGGCCTTCTCGGGTAATCTGTAGCCCGACCATGATTGCAACCACCCGGGGCGAGCCCATTGAGGCAGGAAAAGCGAGGACCCCATGGCTGCCGCCGGCGGATTCCCCGCCGCACAACAGGAGCAGGTTGCGTGCAAGCCGGGGAGGAACCTGCCTGCCAGAGGAATCGATCGGTGAAGCCTGCCTTCACGAGCTGTTCGAGGCCCAGGCCGGGGCGTTGCCGGATGTGGAGGCTCTCGTCGTCCGCGGAGTGCGCCTCACCTATCGTGAATTGAACCGCCGCGCAAACCGGGTTGCCCATCACCTGCGCCAGCTCGGCGTGGGTCCGGAGGATCTGGTCGGGGTCTTCCTTGATCGCTCGGAGTACCTGGTGATCGCCATCCTGGGCATCCTCAAGGCCGGTGGCGCCTACCTGCCGCTGGATCCCGCATATCCGGCGGACAGGCTCTCCTTCATGCTGGAGGACGCTCAGGTGCGCACGCTGGTGACCCAGTCGTCGCTGCGGGAGGCGGTGCCGGCCTTCAAGCGGGCGGCGGGGCGACCGATGCTGACCGTTTGCCTCGACACCGACCGGGACGTGGCCATCGCAAGCCCGGAGAATCCCAATCCCTTGGCCGACTGCAAGAACCTGGCCTATGTGATCTACACGTCGGGTTCGACGGGAAAGCCCAAGGGGGTCGCCATCGAGCACCGAAACGCCGTTGCGCTCATCCGGTGGGCGGCCGAGCTCTACAGTGCGAACGAGCTCGACGGCGTCCTCGCCGGCTCGTCGATCTGCTTCGATGCGTCGATCCTGGACCTCTTTGTGCCGCTGAGCCTGGGGGGAAAGGTGATCCTCGCAGCCAACACCCTTTCCCTGCCGGGTTTGGAGGAAGCCCAGGAAGTCCGGATGTTTCTCACGGTGCCCTCCGTGATCCGGGAACTGCTGCGCATCGGAGGCATCCCGACCTCGGTCGAGACCCTCAACCTCGGCGGGGAGCCGCTCTCGCCCCAGTTGGTGGACCAGCTCTACGCCCTGCCCCACATCCGGCGCGTGTACGATCTTTATGGGCCGACCGAGATCACGACGTGTGCTACGTTTGCGCTGCGCGCCCCCGGGGGTCCCGCAACCATCGGCCGACCCATCACCCGGACCCAGGTCTACGTCTTGGATGAGCATCTGAAACCGGTCGCGACCGGGACAACCGGCGAATTATTCATCGGGGGCGAGGGTGTCGCGCGCGGCTATCTCAACCGCCCCGGGATCACGGCGGAAAAGTTCATACCGGCCCCCTTCCCGGGGGTTTACCGGGACCGCCTGTATCGAACCGGCGACCTCTGCCGCCTCGGGCCGGACAGAAACCTTGAATTCATCGGACGGATTGACCAGCAGGTGAAAATCCGGGGATTCCGGGTCGAACTGGGCGAGATCGAGTCCGTTCTCCTCGCGCATCCCGCCGTGGCCGAGGCGGTCGTCATCGCACATCAGGAGGCGCCGGGAGTCCGGTGGCTCGTCGCCTACGTTCTTCCGCGGAGGCTCGAAACGGCAGGGGCGGCCGACCCCGCGGCGGCCGGTGAATCCCGCATCATTCCGCAACTCCGGTCGCACCTTCAGGAACTTCTTCCGGATTACATGATGCCCGGAGCCTATGTTCTGGTGGACCGGTTCGAACTCACGGGCAGCGGCAAGATCAACCGCCTCATCCTGCCGGCCCCTGCGCGGAGCCGGTCTGCGGCCGGCGACTACCTAGCGCCGTCCACACCAACCGAGGTGATGCTCTCCCGGATCTGGGCCGACCTTCTCGGGGTGCAAAAGGCGGGCGTGCATGACGATTTCCTGCAATTGGGCGGAGACTCGCTCCTGGGCGTCGCCATGCTTGCGGAGATCGAGAGGCAAACCGGCTTGAAACTGCCGGCCGAGGCCGTCCTTCATGCGCCCACCCTGGGCCGGCTCGCGGCGTTGGTCGACGACAGGCGCAGGCCGGTTCGCCCTCCCGCGGCAAGCTCCTGGGTGACCATCCAGCCCCAGGGAAGCCGGCCGCGGCTGTTCCTGGTGCACGGGGTCGGGGGCGGAATGTTGTGGGGATACGCGAACCTGGCCCGTCATCTGGGGACGGACCAGCCGATCTACGCCTTCAAGGCCTGCGACCCGGACCAGCTCGCCGATTTCGACAGCATTGAGAAAGTGGCAGCCCAGTACGTCCGGGAGTTGCGCCGGTTTCAGCCGGAGGGGCCATACCTGCTGGGCGGTTACTGCTTTGGCGGCAATGTCGCCTACGAAATGTGCCGCATGCTGGAGGAGCAGGGGCAGCGGGTGAGCCTGCTGGCGTTGATGAACGCCTCGCCTCCCAACTCCAGCTATGACCAGATCCGGTGGACGCCGCTCTATGTGTGCAAGTTCCTGTACAACCTCGGGCACCTGTTGACCGGCTTCCTCCAATGGAAGTTTGGGAAGCAGCGGCGGTTTCTCCTATGGAAGGCCTACAGCGCAAGGAGGAAGGCGGCCCGGTGGCTCCGGATGGGGATCGCGCATTTTCCCAATCCCGAGGTGGACGAACTGGTGGATCTGTCGGCCGTCCCGAACGAAGAGCGCTGCCTGTGGGAGTCCCACGTGCGCATGCTCAATCTCCACAAGACCAAACCCTACGGGGGCAGGATCGTCCTGTACCGGACAAAGGGGCATCCGCTGAACAGTTCCTATGACCGGCAATGCGGATGGAGCGAGCTCGCGCTGGGTGGAGTCGAGGTGCGGATGCTTCCCGGGCTGCACGAGAGCCTGCTCGAAGAACCGTTTGTCAGGGGCCTGGCGAGGGAGATGAAGGTGGATCTCGACGCGCTCCAGGCCGAACCGAGGAAATCGCCATAAACCTGCTCCATTTCACATTCCGCTATTCGCGCAAGACCATGATCTGGGCCGCCGTCGCGGCCCTGGTCAGCGGCGCCTGCAACACCGGCCTGGTCGCCCTGATCACCTCCGTCCTTGGGAAGACCGGGGCACCCGCCGCCACGCTGCTCGTCTGGTTTTTGGCGCTCCTCGCGGGGCGGCTGGTGGCGAACTACCTGGCCCAGGTCAGCCTCGCCCGGTTTTCGCAGCGCAGCACGGCCAGCCTTCGCTGCGACCTGGCGAGGAGGATTCTCGGGGTGCCCCTCCGGCAGCTGGAGGAAATCGGCGCGCCGCGGCTGATGGTGGCGCTGACCGAGGACGTGATGAGCATCGCGGAGGCGATGCGCTCGGTTCCGACGTTCATCATGAACGCCGCCATCCTGCTCGGCGGAGCGGCGTATCTCGGCTGGCTCTCCCCCCGGGTGCTCCTCGCGGTCGTCGTCCTGATCGTCGTGGGTTCGGCGGTGTACCGCCTGCTTGTCCACCGTGGATTTGCGTTCCTGAAGTCGGCACGCGAGGCCGAGGACAAGCTGTTCCGCCACTTTCGGGCGCTCACCGAGGGCATCAAGGAGCTCAAGCTGCACCGGGAGCGCAGGGAGGTGTTCCTGACCCGGGGAATCGATGCCGCCACGGAAACCTACGAACGCTTCAACGTTGCGGCCGAGCTGCGCTTCATCATCGCCCAGAATTGGAGCCAGCTTCTCTTTTTCACGCTCATCGGCCTGATCCTCTTTGCGGTGCCGCGGGTGGAAAGCACCACCGCGCATGAGACGACGAGCTATGTCGTCGCCACGCTGTACCTGATGGGCCCGTTGTCGGCCATCCTGTTCGTGCTTCCGGTCTTCGGGCGGGCCAATGTGTCCCTGCAAAAGATCGACCAGCTTGGCCTCGCGCTTGCCGGGCGGCCCAGCGACCAGAACGGCGCGGCGCGAAGCACCCTTCGGCCGACGTTTGGGCGCCTGGAGTTCAAGGATATCCGCCACAGCTACCGCCGGGAACGGGAGGAAAACACGTTCACGCTCGGCCCGGTGAGCCTGGTCTTCCAGCCGGACGAGATCGTGTTTTTGGTGGGCGGAAACGGCAGCGGCAAGTCGACGCTCGCAAAGATCATCACGGGGCTGTACCCGCCGGCGCTCGGCGAGATCCGGGTGGACGGCAGGCTCGTCGACGATCGAAACCGCGATGACTACCGGCAGCTCTTTTCGGCGGTCTTTGCCGATTTCTACCTGTTTGACAGCTTTCTAGGTCTCGACCGGGCGACCCTCGACGCCGAATGCGGCGATTACCTGAACCGCCTGCATCTTGACCACAAGGTCAAGATCCACAACGGGGTCCTGTCGACCACGGAACTGTCGCAGGGGCAGAGGAAGCGGCTCGCCCTGCTGACCGCCTATCTGGAGGACCGTCCCTTCTACCTGTTCGATGAGTGGGCCTCGGACCAGGACCCTCTTTTCAAGGAGGTCTTCTACACCCAACTCCTGCCCGAACTGAGGGCGAAGCACAAGGCCGTCCTGGTCATCTCCCATGACGACAAATATTTTCATCTGGCGGATCGCGTGATCAAGCTGGACTACGGGCAGATCGTGGCGGAGGCATCCGGCGTGCCGGACTCCATTGAACCCGATCCGGAGCTCCGCCATGAAGCTTCGTATCCTCACGTCCGCTGACCTTCCCGCGATTGCGGCGGTCCATGTGGCCGCCTTTCCGCGCGCCGCGATCAGCCATCTGGGCCGGGAGGCCGCCCGCCGGTACTACCACGCATTGTCAACCGGACCCCACGCCACGGCGGGCCTGGGGGCCTTCGAGGGGGATCGGCTGTCGGGCTTCAGCTTTGTCGGGGTTCGGCACATCGCCGAAGGCCACTTTGTCCGGAGTCATCCCTTCTTCCTCGTCCGATGCCTGGTGGCCAATCCACGGCTGCTGATGAAGTCCTTCATCTGGAGCCGGATTGGCTCGGGTCTTCGAATGCTCTTTCATCGGCCCCCGCCGGCGGCGGCGGCCGCCGCCGCGGCAGGCCATCCGGACCCGGGTCGGTCCTACGGCATTCAATACCTCGCCGTGGATCCGGAGTGCCAGGGCCGCGGGGTGGGCAAGCTCCTGCTCCGCGCCAGCGAGGATTTTGCGCGCCAGGAGGGCTGCGACGAGATCCACCTGAGCGTCTACCTCGACAATCCGAAGGGAATCGGCCTCTACGAGAAAATGGGCTGGGAAAAATGCGTCGAGGACGGTGGATGGCGCGGGCTCATGTCCAAACGCCTGCCCACCGTTACCGCGTCCCCTGGGTGACCTCGAAAAGTTCCGCACCCGCGTCGCCTGGGAATGACTGGAGCACGGCCAATGGGAGCCCGGACGTGTCGAAGTCGGCGTGGTTCAGCACGAGCAGGGCCGACGGACCACCCCCGGAAAGCGTCTTCCTCAGGTCGGCACGGGAAGGATCCATGCCGAGCGGCCGAACGGCATGATTGGGAAGCATAAGGAACGGAAGCACCCAGGAATCGACGCCCGCCAGGAGGTGGATCCGGCCCTGCGGATGGGCCTCCTGCCAGGATCGCGCAGCCTCATATACGGGCAGCATGGGCGGACGGTCCTTGAATTCCTTGCGCGTCCGGTCCGTTACCGAGGCGATAAGGTCGCCGGGGCGAAAGTTGGTTGAGAGCAGCGGACCGGCGACCGCCGAATAACCAAAAAGCAAAAGGAGTGCGCCCGATGCCCACCGGCTTCCCGGGAAATGCCGTTGGACCAGGGACACGAGCGCCAGCGTGACCAGGGCAAAGGGGACCAGCAGGAAGCGGTCGTTCCAGGGCATCCACGCAATGGAGTAACAAATGCCCGCAGCCACAGTACCTCCAAACAGGCACATCCTCCACCAGTCCTCGTCCGGCCTCCACCTGCAGGCGGCGAGCACAAGGACGGCGAGGCAGGCGGTCCCTGGCAGCCCGTAGTCGCTCTGGGAATCGCCCGGGTTCTTCAGGAAGGCGAGCTGCGGGTCACTAAAATCGGAACGGTAGCCGGACTCGGCCAGGCCCAGGCGTCCGAGCAGGCCCCGGCAGGCGGACTCTAGGGTGGGCGTCACACGGTCCGGGGCCTGCCAAGCCTCGATTCCAAGGTCGATGTTTCCAAGGGCATAGCGGACGGCGTTGGCCGCGGCGCCGCGAAGGCCGTCCCTGTTTCGGTGGTTCTGGACAACGGCAGCCGGCCCCATCGGATGCCCGAACCGCTGGTACGATGCGACGTAGGTCTCGACGCTCCCGAGGAGGACGCAGGACGCGACGGTGGCTGTCACGAACCACGTCAACCCGGCCCGGGATCGGAGCAGCACCCGGCAGGAGATCCCAAGGCAGAGCGCGGCGGGAAGGACGCCGCTGGTCTTCGATCCGCAGGCAAACCCGATGGCGAGCGCCGAAAACACAAGGTGGACGCGGCGCCCGTCCCTGCGCCACAGGCGCAGGGCATGAAACCAGACCGCCACGCCGAGGAGGACGGGAATGTCGTTCTTGGTGATGACCGCCTGGAAGACGAGGGCGGGCAGCGCGAGCAGACCGAGGACCCCGATCCACCCCGCCTCCCGGCCGTGTCGCTCCGAGAGAAACGACCAGGCAACCGCCAGGACGCCGAGCAGGCAGCAATAGCTCGGCAGGCCGTAGCCGAACCCAAGGGCCAGGAAGGGCAGGTGGACGGCGTCGAACGTCCAGGGGAACATCAGCTGGCGGGGCGTCGTCCAAAGCGGATTGTGGAACAGGCCGCCGAGCCTCGCGATCGGAAGGCGGCCGAGGTTGTATACCTGGGAATCCCAGTCTGTGACCGGGGCCAGCAGCGCGAACAAGCCCCAGTAAACGAGCAACACAAGGGAGAGGATCCTGGCGATCCCCCCGATCCAGCGCGCGCGCCCACCGTTATGGCTGTTCATCGTGAGATCAGGAACAGCCGGGAAAGAATCGAGACCAGGCAGAGCGCGGCAAGGATCACATAGGGAAGCCGGTCGATCCAGGAAAGCTTCCTCATGATCAGCGCCTCGTAAGCTTGCGGTACTTGATCCTGTGCGGCGAATCGGCGGCCTGGCCCTTGCGGCGGCGGTAGTCCTCCTGGTAGGCCGAGAAATTTCCGGGGAACCAGGCGACGGAACTGTCGCCCTCGAAGGCGAGGATGTGGGTCGCCACGCGGTCGAGGAACCAACGGTCGTGCGAGACCACCACGGCGCAGCCGGCGAAGTTCTCCAGGGCCTCCTCCAGGGCCCGGATCGTGTTCACGTCGAGATCGTTGGTCGGCTCGTCGAGCAGGATCAGGTTCGCCCCGCCGCGCAGGAGCCGCGCGAGGTGCACCCGGTTGCGCTCCCCGCCGGAAAGGATGCCGACCTTCTTCTGCTGGTCGGGCCCCGTGAACCCGAACTGCGTGCAGTAGGCGCGGGCGTTCACCTCCCTGCCGCCGAAGCGCAGGATTTCCTCGCCGCCGCTGATCGCCTCATAGAGGGTCTGGCCGTCCGGAAGCGAGTCGCGCGACTGGTCCACGTGGGCCACCTTCACGGTGTCGCCGACCCGGAGCGTGCCGGCGTCGGCCTTCTCGGCGCCGACAATCAGCCGGAAGAGGGTCGTCTTGCCCGCGCCGTTGGGCCCGATCACGCCCACGATTCCGCCCGGGGGAAGCGAAAACGTGAGGTTGTCGAAAAGCAGGTTGTCGCCGTAGGCCTTGGCCAGGCCCTGCGCCTCCACGACCAGCGTCCCCAGGCGGGGACCGGCGGGGATCGTCATTTCGAACTCCCTTTCCTTCTCGGCGACGTCGGCACGGAGCATCGCCTCGTAGGCGTTGATGCGGGCCTGGGACTTGGCCTGCCGGGCGCGGGCGGACTGCCGGATCCATTCCAGCTCGCGGGCCATCGCCTTCTGGCGGCGGTCCTCCGTCCGGTGCTCGACCACGCCGCGGCGCTGCTTCTGCTCAAGCCAGGAGGAGTAGTTCCCCTTCCAGGGAATCCCGTGCCCTCGGTCGAGCTCGAGGATCCACTGCGCAACGTTGTCGAGGAAGTACCGATCGTGGGTCACCGCGATCACCGTGCCCTCGTAGCGGGCGAGGTGCTGCTCGAGCCACTGGACGCTCTCGGCGTCGAGATGGTTGGTCGGCTCGTCCAGGAGGAGGATCGAGGGCTTCTGCAGGAGCAGGCGGGCCAGGGCGACCCGGCGGCGCTCGCCGCCCGAGAGCTGGTCCACGCCCTGGTCACCGGGCGGGCAGCGGAGGGCGTCCATGGCCATCTCCACCTGGGGTGCCACGTCCCACGCGCCAAGGGCGTCGATCTTTTCCTGAAGCTCGCCCTGTTTCCCAAGGATCCCGTCCTTTGCGTCCTCGGACGCTGCTGCGATCTCGTCCCACGTGGCGTCGTAGGCGGCGACCAGGTCGGTGAGGTGCCGGACGCCCTCCTCGACGCACGCACGGACGGTCGACCCGGCGGACAGGTGCGGCTCCTGCTCCAGGAGCCCGACGGTGTACCCCGGCTCAAAGTGCACCCGCCCGTCGATCTCGGTGTCGCGACCGGCGAGGATGCGCAGCAGCGAGGACTTCCCCGATCCGTTCAGCCCGAGCACGCCGATCTTCGCGCCGTGGTAGAAGGAAAGGGAGATGTCGCGCAGGATCTCCTTGCGCTCGATCTTCTTCGAGACGCCGATCATGGAAAAAATGACTTTGGGCTCCTCCGGCTTGGCCATGGGGGAAACCTTGACCGGAAAGTTCGGAAAAATGAAGGGCAATGCGGCCCCGCCCAGCGGGTATTGTACCAGACCGGGAGATTGAAGGACTGGACGGACTTTGGCGTGTTTCCGCTTGCGAGGTAGGGACGGGCGGCCCGCCCGTCCGTGCAGACGATCGGGTCCTTCGCAGAACCCGGACGCCCGGGCCGGGCGTCCCTACCTCCAAGCGCGGACAGGGCCGCCCGTCCCCACCCGGGTTCCAGTGCTGCTGGCCTACCTGGTTTCCGGTCCTTCCAAAAACTACCGCCCGGCGGCCGGGCCAAAGCCCGCTGGGCATCGCCCCGGCAACATCACGGATTGGGCTGCTTTAGGTAGCCCTGGTCGCTGAGCCAGTCCGACATGCGGTGGGGCCACTCCCGGACCACCTCGTAGCTCGACCGCTGGCCCATGTTGAAGGCGTGCCTGCCCTCGGCCATGAAGTGCGCCTCGACCGACACCCCCGCCGCGCGGAATTCCTCGAACAGTTTCAAGGTGACCTCGTCGCAGTGGTACTGGTCGTTGTTCGCACAGATAAGAAGGGCGGGCCGCGTGTCTGACGGAACCGCTTTCGGGACGCCTCCGCCTGGGTACACGAGGATCTCGAAACTCGGCCGCCCGTTTACGCGATCCACGGGATCCGCCGCGGCGGGGTCGCCATCGCCCTTGTCGAAGGCGACCATCGCCACCACCTCCCCGCCGGCCGAGAAGCCAAGCACGCCGATCCTGGCGGGATCAATGTTGAACCCTGCCGCCCGGCTTCGAACTAGCCGGATCGACCGATAGGCGTCCTCCCGGACGTTGGCCAGCGTGTACGGGGAACCCGGCTCGTTCGGCAGCCGATATTTGACCACGAAGACCGTCACCCCGAGCGGGTTCAGGAAGTCCGCCACGTCCCTCCCCTCTGGAATGATCACAAGCTCCTTGAATCCCCCGCCCGGGAAGACCACGACCGCGCAGCCGTTGGCCTTCTCCCTGGGAGGGAGGTACACCGTGATCGACGGGTTGTTGATGCCCTTTGCCCAATAGGACCCTGACTGCTCCGGGATGTCCTTCCGGCTCTCGAAGCCCGGCGCACCATTGGGCCAAAGGTGGACGACCTGGGGCTGGACCTGGGCCGGGGAATCCAGCGGGAACCAAAGGAGGGCGGCGAACGCCGCCCTGCGGATCAAAACGAGGTTCTTCATGCCCCGGATCCTGCCTCAGTAAATTTCCGGCACAATCATTTCCGGGCGGACCGGCTCGCGCCGGTAGTCCGGGTGGTGGACCCGCGGCGGAAGCTCAAGGGTCTCGTGCTTCACCTCGGAGTAGTGGATCAGGGAGAGCAGATGGTGGATGCAGTTCAGACGGGCCTTTTTCTTGTCGGCTCCCTGCACGACCCACCACGGCGACTCGGGGAGATGCGTGCGCTCGAACATGACCTCCTTGGCCTTCGTGTAGAGCTCCCAGCGCTTGCGCGACTCGAGGTCCATCGGGCTCAGTTTCCACTGTTTCAGGGGATCGTTGATCCGGCAGCGAAAGCGGAACTCCTGCTCCTCGTCCGGGATCGAGAACCAGTACTTGACCAGCTGGATTCCGGAGCGGTGGAGCATTTTTTCGAACTCCGGCACCGAGCGGAAGAACTCCTCATATTCGGCGTCCGTGCAAAAACCCATGACCCGCTCGACGCCCGCCCGGTTGTACCAGCTGCGGTCAAACAGGACGATTTCTCCGGCGGCGGGCAGGTGGGCGATGTATCGCTGGAAATACCACTGGGTCCTCTCCCGGCTCGAGGGCGCGGGCAACGCGGCAACCCGGGCCACGCGCGGGTTCAGGCGCTGGGTGATCCGCTTGATCACCCCTCCCTTGCCGGCGGCGTCCCTCCCCTCGCACACGATCACAAGCCGATGTCCCGTCTCCACCACCCAGTCGTGCATTTTCACCAGCTCGCCCTGGAGCCGGAAGAGCTCCTTGAAGTAGCTGTTCCTGGATGCCTGGTCCGAGTCCTTTGCGAGCGGGCGCAGCGGTCCGCCCGGCGAGAGCCTCTCCCAGTCGTCCCTCTCCATCTCGAGCTCCTCGTCGTAGTCGTCGATCAGCTCGCGGTGAACGCGCCGCATGAGTTCGGCTTCCTCGGGTGTTTTGTCTTTGGGCATGGTCCGGGTGGGTGCCGAAGATAAAACCGCGCCCGCCGCCGTGCGCAAGCGGCTAGCGGTCCGGGCGCCCCGTCCGGCCAAAACGTAACCTGTCCGTCACCTTTGCAGGTCGCCCGGATTCTCCGGAATGCCCGGCTCGTCCAGGACCTGGATGGCCGTGGCCGGTCCGAAGTCATTCCAATCGTACATTGCCCACACGAGTTTCTTGTCGGGCGTCACCTCGATCAGCTGGCAACCCGCGCCCTTGTCTCCGCGCGAGCAGAGGATCGTATTTCCGTTTTCCAGGCGCACGCAGGACTGGGAGCCATGAAATGGGATCCCAGGCGGCACTTCCGAAAGACGGTACTCCCAGACAGTCTCGCCCTTTGGGCTGACCTCGCGGGTGAGTGCCCCCCGCTCGTCCGTGATCAGCGTGTTGCCGTTGTGCAGCCGGACGGCGGCCCAGGGGGAGGGAATGTCGTAGGACCAGATCTGGTTGAAATTCCTGTCGAATTCGACCACCTTGTTCATCTCGAGGAGCGGAGCAAGGTAGGTGCCCTGGGCGGTCATGCGGATTCTTCGGAACTGCCCGTGCACGGTTCCGCGGTCAGTCGGGCTGGGGGCGGGCATCACGTGGTCCACCTCCGTGGCACCCGTCCTGAGGTTGATGACGAGCAGCCTCGGGGGCAGGCCATTCTCGACAAGGAGCACGCGGTCGAGGCCGATCGGCTGAACCGTATGGATCTCCGTCCCCTTCGGGCTGTCGAGGCGCCAGACAACCGCCTTTTGGGGCGTTACCTCCTCCGCATAGGACATCCGGGAAAACAGGACGTTGCCATTGCTGAGCAGCCATGCGTCGTCGTACTCCCATCCCTTGCCCGTGGAATACGTCCAGACGATCCGGCCGTCCTTGACGATGAAGATCTTGTTGCAGCCCTCCCCGATCAGGAGCATCGGGTGCTGCGCCGCTCCATTGCCCGGAAACTTTGCCTCGGAGAGTGCCGGATCCGCAGTCCAGTCCGGCGGATCGACCTGGGTCTCCGAAGGCCCGAAGGCGGGGACATCGGGCGCGGTGAGCCTGTCCAGGGCGGCCAGCCCCGGGGCGACGAAGGACCACTGGTTGAGGAAGGCGAGGATCTTCGACGGGCTGTGGTGGTCGCCCTCCTCGAGGTTCCCGCTGTCCTCGGTCGTCAGGAGCCGGCCGTCCGAATCCAGCACAATCAGCACCGGGATGCCGAAGCGGACTGGGTTCCCGTACTTCGCGATCAGGGCCGGATTCCTCGCCGGCCCTTTGTGCCGGTTGACATCGATCATGACCACCACGAAGGAGTCGCGGAGTTTCGCCGCCACTCCGGGATCGCCCTCCATCGTCGCGTGGAGGCGCCGGCACCAGATGCACCAGTTCGCCCCGAAGTCCACGAGCACCCGCTTGTGTCCGGCGCGGGCCTGGACGAGCGCGTCATCGATCTGCTGCGCGCCATCGGCGTGGATATCGTAGATGTCGGGCCCCATCGCGGGGTATTCGGGATCGGCGCGGAGGGCCGCCGAGAAAAGGAGAAGGGCAATCAGGGTGCGCATGGGGTGAATTGGGGTGCCAACTATTGGGGCCTGCCTGGCCTTGGAAGCAAGACCGGGCTGATCGGGCGGTACGGCTGGTTGAGAACGGAGTCGATCCACGCAGCCCGGGTCGAGATGCGGGTCGCGTAAAATCCCATGGGGACCGGCTTCGATCCGGAAATGAGCTGCCAGTGGCCGGCCTTGTCGAGAAGGAACAGCCCGCGCCCATCGAAGATGGCCGCAGCGAATCCGTCGCCCGTGGCGGTCGCGCTGAAGCGCCCGGCCACCCCGGCCGCGACTCCCGCCAGCTCCCAGCGTTTGCCATCTTGGATGAAGATCGGGCCGCCCGAATCCCCGCCGGCGAGGTCGGCCTGGTTCGGACCTCCGGACGGGGAGAAGAACGAAAAGAGAAGGTCGCCCCACCGGGGGCCTCCATCGACGACGGCGGCCACCGAGTTCCTCCCCCAGCGCAGGGTCCCGGCGCCCCCGCCCCAGAGCCAGCCGCGGAGAGCCCCGCCCGCCACCACCGGGGTTCCCCTTCCCAGCCCGCGGCCGATCACAATCAAGTCCTTCCCTTCCTCATCGCGCCCCCGATAAAGGGGAGCCCAGGAGCGAAACGTTCCCCGGACGAGCCAGATGCGCAGGTCCTTTTCGCCATCGTCAAAGAAGGCGCTTGTGATGAACCGTACGCCATTGAACAGGAAGGTGTCGCCGACCCGCCCTCCGGTGTGGCGGGCCGCTAGGAAGTGATGCGGGCCGATGACCGTCCCTTGAAAGTCCCCCCAGGCGCCCACCCATTTCCAGCCGGAGTTGGCGAGGGCCCCCTTGGGGGGCCTCGTGTTGAAGGCGGGGTCGCCGGTCGAGTAGAAGATGAGCCCCTGCACGGCGGGGCAGCCGGCCAGCGCCGCAAGAAGCGCGAGGCCGCGCCATCCCGGGAAGGCGGTTCCCCGGCGAACGAATTCCTGTCCCGCATTGCGCATGAGCAGGAGGAACGACCTATCCGTGGGGACCCGGAGCGTCAAACCGGATGAAGCCCCGCGCTTGAATGCGCGATGCTAGGGCACCTGGTAGATTGCACAGAGAGCCACGCCCGTGTCGCCGTCTTCACCGGAAACCTCGGCCGTGTAACCCCCCGGGGGAAGCGTCACCAGGAGCTCCGAGTCGGCCGAGCCGGGCTGGAGGATCGGCAGTGCGGCGGCGGCCGCGGCCGCCTTGAGTAGGACCGGGTTCGATCCCCACCCCGTGTTCGAGTAAAGGACGACATCGTGCCCGGACTGGCTCTGGTGGAGCGTCAGGACCGGGCGGGGAAGCGCACCCGTCACATCGAGGCCGGTGAGGGCCGGGCCGAGCGCCTGGATCAGGACCGTGCAGGAGGTCGATCCACCGATGTAAAAGCCTCCTATCAGGATCTGGTCCGCGGGTCCGACGAAGGCCCGCCCGGAGAGCGCAAGCAGGGTGCCGGGATTCGTGGTCGATACGACCTCCAGGCCCGAAGCGTTGCTGGTGGTGGCGACGCCCCCCGTCGTTACAATGCAGGTGTAGTCGCCGTTGTTGGCCGCGGTTGCGCCGTTGATGACGAGTTCCTCGCCCAGGGCTCCATAGACCCCATGGCCATCCACCAGGTTCACTCCGTTGAATTGCCACTGGTAGGTCGTCCCCGCGTAGGTCATGGCCTTGAGGCTGGAGGACTTCCGGTCCGCCGATTGCAATACGGTTCCCCCGGTGTTGACCGTGAAGGCCACCGTGCTTCCCACCGCGACCTTCATCGGCACGGGCTGGACGGCGAGGGTCGTCACCGACAAGGGACCGACCGCAAGGTAGGCCGCGTCGCTGGTCACCGACTGGCCGCCTGCGCTGGTCACGGTGACCGTGTAGGTTCCGGAAATCCCGTTCTCGACATCGCCGATCGAAAGCGTGGGCCCGGTCTCACCCGAAATCGGGGTTCCATTGAGGTTCCACTGGTAGCTGAGCGCAGAATTGCCCGAGGCCGCAACGGAGAGGACGATCGTCGAACCTACATTCACAATTTGCCCCAGCGGCTGTGCATAGATGTAGGGAACCGCCGAGAGGATGCCCTCCCGGATCGTTCCGTTTCCGGTGTCCGCGACGTAGAGGTCGCCCGCCGAGTCCACGGCGACTCCGGACGGGAGGTTAAACTGCGCCGCGCCGGCGACACCGTCGGAACTGCCGGTCTGGCCGGATTCGCCGGCGAGCGTCGTCACGACGCCCCCCGGGGCGATCCTGCGTAGGGCGCTGTTACCGGTATCCGCCACGTAGACATTCCCCGAGGAGTCCAGGGCGATCCCGCCGGGCTGGTTGAACTGCGCGGCAGCGCCCGTCCCGTCCCCGCTCCCTCCGACGGGATCGGCGGTTCCGGCCAGCGTGGTCACCGCACCCGCCGGGGTGATCTCGCGGATTGTGTTGTTGCCCGTGTCCGCCACATAGACGTTGCCCGATCCATCCACGGCCACTCCCCCCGGGGCATCGAACTGCGCAGCGCTGCCGGTGCCGTCCGCGCTGCCCGCCTGGCCGGCCATGCCCGCCAGCGTGGTCACCGCGCCCTGCGGGGTGATCTCCCTCACCGTGTCGTTGCCCGTGTCCGCAACGTAAATATTGCCCGCGCCATCGACGGCCACCCCACCGGGGGCGTTGAACAGCGCCGCCCCTCCCGTGCCATCCGTGCTGCCGGTCTGGCCGGCAGTCCCCGCAAGGGTTGTCACCGCCCCCTGCGAAGTGATCTCCCGCACCGTGTCGTTTCCGGTGTCGGCCACATAGATGGTTCCCCCGGTGTCCACCGCTATGCCGCCCGGGAGGTTGAACCGGGCTGCCGCGCCCGTGTCGTCAACGCTTCCCGGCTGGCCGGCGGTCCCGGCAAGCGTTGTCACCACGCCCTGGGCGGAGATTTCGCGGATGGTGTCGTTGCCGGTATCCGCGACAAAGAGATCGCCCGCGCCGTCGGCGGCCACGCTCCCGGGGCCGCTGTATTGTGCGGCGATGCCGGTTCCATCCTGAAAACCGGAAACGCCGGGCGTGCCGGCAAAGGTGCTCACGGTCCACGTTGTCCCGCCGCTCCCCTGCGTCGGCGCAATCAGGCGGACCACGCTGTTTGCGGCGTCCGCGATATATACGTTTCCCGAGCTGTCCACCGCCACTCCCTCTGGATTGTCGAACTTCGCACTGTCGGCCGCGCCATCGGCATAGCCGCCGACGAGCGGCGTGCCGGCGAGGGTCGATACCGTCGCGGTCGTGACGCCGTTGGCAACCGACTGCACGATCCTGCGCACGTCAGCGTTGCCAGGATCGGTGACGTAGAGGTTGCCCGAGCCGTCCACCGCAATCTGCTCGGGTCCTCCGAACCGCGCAGTTCCGCCATCCCCGTCCACATTGCCAGGAGTCCCGGACTTTCCTGCCAGGGTTGTCACGACCCAGGTGGTGGCACCGCTGACCTGGACCGGCGTGATCTTCCGAACCGAGAAGTTGCCGGTGTCCGCCACGTAGAGATTTCCGGTTCCATCCACGGCGATGCCCCTCGGAACATTAAATCTCGCGTCGCTTCCGGTTCCATCCGAACTCCCCCCCTGGCCCGTCGTGCCGGCCAGAGTGGTGACGACGCCCCCGGGCGTGATCATCCGGATCGTTTCGTCGAGCGTGTCCGCCACGTAGACATTACCGGCCCCGTCCACAGCCACACCGCTGGGCGAAGTGAACTGGCCGGCGCCGGCCAACGTGGTGACAACGCCACCGGGGGCAACCATTCGGATCGCGTTGTTGTTCATGTCCGCCACGTAGACATTCCCGGCAGTGTCCACTGCCACCGCAGCCGGCCCATTGAACTGGGCTGCTGCACCTGTTCCGTCCGCGCTTCCGCCCGCGACCACGCCATATTGGTCGTTTATCGGCCCGCCAGCCAGCGTGCTCACGACCCCGGCAGGGGTGATTTCGCGGATCGCGTTGTTTGCAAAGTCCGCCACGTAGACGTTCCCCGAGCTGTCCGCGGCCAGGCCGTCCAGTAAGCCAAACACACCGCCATTGTCCGAGCCGTCGAGACTGCCGTAGTGTCCCGTCGTTCCGGACAACCTGGAAACTGCGTAGGGCGTGAACACAGGCGGAGCGCTCGATGTCAACACGGCGGGCACCGTCGCGGCGGTGGATGCGCCATTCGTGACCACGCACTCGAACTGGCTTCCGTTGAACCTCGCCGCCGGCGTCACGACCAGGGACGAGCCCGTCGATCCCGTGACCCCGCCGCCGTCCGCCAGGTTTGTCCATGTGGAGGAACCGGGGGCAAGGACCCGCCACTGGTAGGTCGAATTCACAAGGTTCACCTGAACCACAAAACTCGCCGACCCGTCGGGCAGCACATTCTGATCCGTCGGCTGGGACACCACGTAGAGCCCGGTCGCAGGGCTTCCCATGCGGATTGCGTCATTATAGAAGTCGGCCACGTAGAAGTTTCCGGCACTGTCCACCGCGATGCCGCACGGGTTATTGAAGAGAGCGCCGCCGCCCGTCCCATCCGCATAGCCGGGAACGCTCGTTATCTCCGCCACAGGTGGGCCATAACGGGCATTCGACGGGCTGGATAGGTAGGAATTCCCGCCGGCCAGCGTGGTGACAGTCCAGCTCGTGACTCCATTCGACGAGGTCGGAGCGATCCTCCGGATGGTTTCATCCCCGGAATCCGTAACATACACGTTGCCGGCCGGATCCACGGCCACGCCGGTGGGCGAGAGGAAAGTGGCAAGATTGTTGGCCCCATCGACCGGGGCACCGAACCCGTAGAGGATCCCTCCCCCGGCGAGCGTGGTCACGACCCAGGTCGTGGCGCCGCCGGAGCTCGTTGGAGCAATCATGCGGATGGCGTTGTTCACGGAATCCGCCACATAGAGATTGCCCGCGCCATCCACCGCGACTCCGTTCGGACCGTTGAACTGGGCCGCGGCGCCGACACCGTCCGCTCTCCCCTGGGTGCCCCCGACGATGGTGCTCACGGTCCATACGATGGCCCCCCCGGCGACGGTGGGGTTCCTCGACGGCGTGATCATGCGGATCGACTCGTTGTCGTAGTCCGCCACGTAGAGGTTGCCGGAACCGTCCACCGCAATCCCGATCGGCTGGTTGAACTGGGCTGCGGGCCCGACGCCGTCGGCGTTGTACGACACGGAAGTAGCCGCATCCAAGATGATCTGGTTGGGCCTCGCGGTGCCGGCGATCGTGGTCACGGCCCCGTCGGGGGTAACCATGCGGATGATGTTGTTCTGGGTGTCGGCCACGTAAACGTTGCCAGCGCCATCCACGGCGATGCCCTGGGGGCCATTAAATCCGGCCACGCTGCCCGTTCCGTCGCCAGAGCCAATGGCGCCCGATCCGGCGAGCGTGGTGACAAGATAGCTG
>Ga0302319_10010371_pt1 | contig 17752 bp, 16 predicted proteins | sample Bog_T0_2_FD_203319 | JGI IMG/M metagenome (GOLD analysis project Ga0302319, IMG submission 203319) | Peat permafrost microbial communities from Stordalen Mire near Abisko, Sweden - Bog_T0_2 | ecosystem: Environmental > Terrestrial > Soil > Wetlands > Peat | place: Sweden: Abisko, Stordalen Mire...
GCGGCGCGAAAGATGCGGGTGGCGATCTCGCCCCGGTTTAATGCCAGAAGTTTTTTCATAGCGCAAACAGAAAGAAAAACAAAGTTAACATGATGAGGGTTGGTATGGGTATTGATTCTAAAGATGTACTGGTAAAGTTGCAGGCCGAACCGGCGCCCCTGTCATGGGCCAAGCTGAAGAAGGCCTTTGTCAATAAGAAGCTCGGCGTGACCGAAGCTGACTTGCGTTCAGCCTTGAGCGGCGAGGGCATCCATGCCTGGCCGAAGACCAGCTACTGGCATGTCGATCCCGCCGCGCAATTGCATGCCGGGATTCTGGCGCAGTGTGCCAAGAAGGCGCTGAAGAAGACAGAGATCAAAGTAAAAGGGCGTGGTCCCAAAGAGATCTCCGCAGCCATCGACCACCTCATGAACGAGCGCAAACTCCTGAAATATCCCGCGCTCGCCGGAACGAGCGTGTTGCTGGTCGCCGAAGGCTCACCAGAAGCCTACTGGGAATATGTCCGCGAAGTCGTGGCCGCCAAGCTGAAGAAGGCCGGCATCGAAGAGTCTGGGTTGTATAAAGGCGGTCTGGAAGACAAGATCTTTGATATTCTGCCCAATCTGGAGCCTGCCATGAACGTTCCCATATCCGTTGACCGCGTCCGCAGGGCACTCGGGGAAATTGACAAAAAGCGCTTCGATGAAGCAGCCTTGACACTCCGCCAGCAGGGCCGCGTCTACTTGAGCCAGCATGATCACCCGCTAGGGTTGAATGAAGGGGATCGAAACGTGTTGATTGAGGGAAAGGATGGGCGCTACTATGTCGCAATCAGCCGGCTCGGGGAATGACGGGCAGAGGTTCATACCGAATCCTTTCCTGGCTTCGGTGTCTTCGAGCGCTCTTGATCAAAACCCTACGGACGTAGCCGAGATCAATGCCGACGCTTTCAACAAATGTCTGACCTTGATCGATGAGGTGCGCGGACAGCGCTTTACGCAAGCCATGCTGATGATGGGCGAACCGGGCAGCGGTAAGACTCATTTACTGAGCCGCCTGCGCGCCACCCTGGAGAAAGAGTCTCTCGCCGGCCGCGAATCGTTGTTCATTCCCATTCGCATGGTTACCAATTCCCGCATGCTATGGCGCTTCCTGCGGCGGCATCTGGCTGTCGCTTTGCTTCGCCAACGCTCGTTCTCAAGGGTCCTAAGGCAGAGCATGGATGAGATTGCCGAACAAGACCGCAGCTTAGCTATCATCTTAGGCAACCTCACAGATGGCACAAACTACGCTGACTCAGCCGCATGGTTGCGTGGCGATGAACTGCCTGAGGATGTGTTGAAGTCTCTCCGCCTTTCTCCGGTCGGTGAAGAAGTCGAGCAGGAAGAAGCCGCCCGCCAAATACTCACCATCCTTTGTTCGGCTGGTGAGCCGGTTCCCTTTGTTTTCTGTTTTGACCAGTTAGAGGGCTTGAAAAGCTACGGCGATGACCGGCTGGGCTACTTCAAGATGGGTCAAGTGCTTTCTGAGTTGCATGACACCACGCGCAACCTGGCCCTCATTGCCTGTCTGCAAACCTCGGAGTTGCCCGAGTTTGAAAAGGCCATTCAGCAGGCGGATCGCGATCGCCTCGCCCGAAAAACCCAATTGATGGGGCTCACGTTAGAGCAGGCGATGAAGCTCGTCAATGCGCGTTTCGACAGCGTACCGGAATTGAAGGGCGAAAAGCCAATCAGTGAGATCGACTTGAAAAAGCTGTTCGGGACAGACCGCTATTGTGTCGCTCGCAAGGTGATCGTCAATTGCCAGGAGTTGTTCAACCGCTGGCTGCACACCCCGCCAGAACCGGTTGAGCCGCTTGAGGTGGAACTGGCAAAGAAGTATCGTAATTTGCAGCGCACACCCCGGTTAGAGGATGCGGAAGGCATCCTGCGGGTGGCTTTGCCGTCGGTCTTATATCTGAAGGGGTTGAAACTCGCACTGCCCAAAATGCAAGATACGGTGCTCGAAGGTGTTATTGGCGGCAAGAATACCACCGCAACAGTGATCTGTAACCAACGCGCCGGCATACCTCTCATCAACAGGTTGGAAAGGGTCCGCCGCGATTGGCAAGCGAGCGGTGCCGGTCGTCTGATTATTCTTCGCGATGCCAGAAATGGCATTGGCGTCGGCGCCGTGAAGACTCTCGAAGCTGTAGGGAAGATAGAAAAAGAAGGCGGCCGCTTTCTTTCGGTCAAACCGGAAGCCTTAGCCGCTCTCGAAGCCATCAGCCGTTTGCTCGCGAATGCCCGCAGCGGCGATCTCACCTATCGCGGCGATTCTGTCCCAGCCGTGAGCGTAGAAAAGTGGCTCAGCAGCAATATGCCGCCCGCCGTCGAAGAACTTCTCGATGAACTCGGCGGCGAAAAGGAACCGGAACGTGACCCGCTGGCGGCAATGCTTATGGATTTACTGGCCAAAGCGAAGGTCATATCGCTGGAAGAGGCCGCCGCCCAGTTGAATAAAACCGCCCAGGAAGTCGAAGAATGTGCCCGCCGCAATCCGTCCATCGTAGGTTTTGCCAACGGCAGCCGCCGCGTCCTCTTCCGCATTGTGGAACGGCAGCCAGCCGAGCAAAGAGATTAACATTCGATGGTGGAACTCACAATTTCAGACGTCAGGAGAGCTTTGTGGCGCGAGATGCCCGGTGCCGATCCCGGAGGCGAATCGTCGAACCCGCTGCTTGGCCAAATTTTTCATGAAGCCACTGCCGAGTTGCTAGGAGACGACCCGGCGCTCCGTTGGCAGGGAGCGTTGGACGAAGAGACTCTTGGCGATGCCGCCGTCCTTCAGGAGCATATTTACGAGAAGTTGCTCGGCCCGAAGTTGACCGGGCGGCAAGGTGCTTTGCACGAAGCCGGCGGCGAACTTCTCGCCTTATGGAAGGCCGCTGATGAGTTGAGCCGCTGGCTCAGCAGCCTGCTGACTGACGCCCAACGCCAAGGGCGAATTCGCTTTGACAAGAAAGCGCGCCAGTGGACCGGTGACCCGTTGTGCCTTCCCGAGCAGAGTCTCACTTGGGATGTCATCGAGCCGAGCTGGCAAGCGCCGGTGCGCGTTTCAGGAATTGCCGATTCGCTTTGGAAGAATCCCGCCACCGGGCGTTGGTGCGTTGTGGAGTACAAGCTGGGGCGGGGAAGTCGCCAGGTCGATATCGCGCAAGTCTGTCTCTATCATGAGATGCTCGCTGCCTCTGGAATGGCCGATCAGGATGGGGCCGTTGCGCTCATCGCGTTTAAGCCTGAGCGCGAAGAGACCTTCTTCCAAGGTGCGGATCTGCTGGAAGTAAAGACAGAGCTTCGCCGCTTGATTGGGAGTCTGGCTGGTGTAACGGGCGGCGTCAATCCCGTCGTTCCTCCTGTAAGCGACGAAGTCTCCGCCGCCTCGCAGAAGTTAGTCGAAACCTATCGCCAATATGGCGTCGAAGTCATCCTCATGGGCGAACCGCTGGTGGGTCCGTCGTTCATCCGCTTCGGTGTGATGCCGGGCCGCCGTGTGAAAGTCGGCGATATCAAGAAGCGCGAAGAAGAGTTACAAGTGCATATGAATCTGGAAACACCGCCTATGATTCATACCGATCGTGGCCGCTTGGTGATTGATGTCAAGCGCGCCAAGCCGGTGCCCGTGTTGTTCTCGCAGATTGAAAAGGCATTGCCGCAAGCCGATGCAATGCAAGGCTCGGCGGAGTTGCTCCTGGGTGTCGATCTCACCGGCCATTTGCACTCTGTGGATCTCTCCGAGAGCACTTCTCCCCACCTGCTGGTAGCCGGCACCTCGGGAGCCGGCAAAAGCGAATGGATGCGCACCGCGCTCGCTGGTCTGCTGCTCGCTAATACGCCTTCGACATTGCAGCTAGTCCTGATCGATCCGAAGCGCAGCGCCTTCAACGAATTAGAAGGTTCGCCTTATCTCTATGAAGGTTGGGACATCCTGCATCCCGTAGACCGGCCCATTGCCGAAGTGTTGGACATATTGATCGAAGAGATGAGTAGCCGCAACCTTCTCTTCAAAGTGAACGGTGCGGACGATTTGACAAGCTACCGAGCTAAGACAGGGAAGGCTCTGCCGCGCATTGCGCTGTTCTGCGATGAGTACTTTGATCTGATTGCGGACAAGAAGACACGCCGCGACGTCGAAATGCGGGTCGCGCGTCTCGGAGCCAAAGGCCGGTCTTCGGGTTTGCATTTGGTCATCGCCACCCAGTTCCCGAGGGCCGATGTTGTGACGAGTGTGCTCAAAGCGAACCTGCCCGGCCGGGTTTGTTTGCGAATGACCGATGCTAGCCAATCACGCGTGGTTTTGGGTCAGAATGGCGCTGAGCGATTGCTGGGCAAAGGCGATCTACTGTTTCAAGATGTCGGAGAACCCAAACGCCTGCAAGCGGCATTTCTGCCTGAGCCGGACCGCAAGCGCATCTTCAGCCTTCGAGCGCCTCGCTGACCGCCTCGCTCGTAAGCGAGTCCAGTCCGAAGTCTTGTTTGAGCCGGTTGCGCGTGTACCACTCAACCAGGGGAACTTCGCGGCCTTGATAGCGTTGCATAGCGAGCGCGAATAGCTCGTGCTTGCTGTTGGCAATGGCGAAGCTTTTGCGGTCGAGAGTCTTGCCGCTTTCGTAGATCTTTTCGATCTGATCGAGCAGCCCGGTCAGGATCGCTTTGAGTTTTGCCTCGACCGCATTGACCGCCGTTAAGTCGATGCCGACTTCAACCAGCGCGCCCTTGACGTCGTCTAGTTCTTCGTTCAGAGCTAAAGTGGCGATATCACGCTCGCGTAAGAAGCTGATGCTCCGGTGCAGCCGCAAATACCAAGGGCACTTGATCTTGACCATGTCGCCGTTGGTGAACTGCACAACATAGCCTTCATGATCGCGCATGTCGGTAAGGGAATCGATGGCCGTAGCCATGGACATTCCCGGAAACCGTGGCGCCGTCGGTACGCCATGTTCGGCGATCAGCGAATGGATCTCGTGCTTCGGATCGAGCATCAGGTATTCGCCGGTAACGTTGTCACGCACATGCAGCAGCCGGAATGCCGGTTTCTCCTGCGCCACCACGATGCGCGCGTCGGGATGGGTCAGCTCGAAGCTAGCCGTCCAACCGCGCGCGGCCACCTTGCTAGCGAACTGAGTGATGGCCGGAAGTTCTTCTAGATGCTGTCGCGCCAGTTTCACAACGGCGGACTCGAAGGCTTTCTTCGACCGCCAATGCAGCTTGCCATCAAACCAAGCCGTCGCGATCATGCTGCCGTCGATCTTTTCGTAAACCCCGGCTATGTCGGTGCGCGCCAATAGACTTTCGCGCAACAGCCATTCCTTCTCGCCCGCGTTGAAGAACTTGTGCAACGGACGCGACACAATGGCCCCGCTCTGGTCAAACGCGATGCCGCGGCATTCTAGCGCCTCAGGCGTATCGAACGTATTTGTGTCCATGAACAGGTAACAGCCCAAGGTGATGCCGTTCGGCTGGAGCAGGAAACGGATTTCTTTCTTGTTCGCCACTACGGGCGCGATGTCTGAAATGCGGGCGATGCGTGGAAACACTAGCTGATTCGAGGGTACTAAACTGGAGTGGTGAAGCCACTTTTCCTCGTTCTTGCTCTAGGTCTAACCGCATTCGCCGGCCGCGAAGGGAACTTCGTCATTCGCTTTGAGCCAGACGCGATGTTACAACCGGAAGTTCAGATTCCATTCCCGATTAAAGTGACCAACGATCTTCAACAGCCGCTGCACCAAGCGAAGGTGACTATGCAGATAGAGACTAAGGATCACAAGAACGTGCAGATCTTTAAGGCCCCGGAAGTGACCGAGGGCGTTTACTTAGCTAAGCCGGTGTTCGCCCAACCCGGTGAATGGACACTGACTGTAGAAGTACACCGTAATGACGAGGTCACCATCCGCGCGAAAGACTTTGTGATTCCCAAAGCGCGACCTTAAACGGCCGCGCCAATTTTCCCCGTGAGCGGACTGCTGGCGACCGCATATTCGCGGCGCGGCATGCGGCCCGCCAGAAACGCCGCGCGTCCAGCTTCGACAGCGAGTTTCATCGCCAGCGCCATGCGCTCGGAATCTTCCGCTTCCGCAATGGCGGTGTTGAGCAAAACGCCGTCGTAACCAAGTTCCATCGCGATGGCGGCATCGGATGCCGTACCAACGCCCGCGTCAACGATCAGCGGGACATTCGTGATGTACTCGCGCAGAATCTTCAAATTGGTTTGGTTCTGAATGCCCAAGCCCGAACCAATGGGCGCAGCCAAAGGCATTACCGCGGCGGCTCCTGCATCAATGAGCTTGCGGGCGTTTACCAAATCGTCAGTGGTGTAGGGCAACACCACGAAGCCTTCTTTGACCAAAGTGCGCGTCGCTTCCAAAAGTCCTTCGTTATCGGGAAACAACGTCTTCGCGTCGCCAATCACTTCAAGTTTGATCCAGTTGGATAGGCCGACTTCCTGGGCGAGGCGTGCCGTGCGAATGGCTTCGTCGGCCGTATAGCAGGCCGCGGTGTTTGGCAGGATATGAATTTTCGAGCGGTCGATGAAATCGAGTTCGGATTCTTTGGTGCGGTCGGTCAAGTTGACGCGCCGAACGGCCAGCGTCACCATTTCCGTGGCGGCCACCGCGTGACAGCGAGCCATTAGCTGTTTGCTGCGGTATTTGCCGGTTCCTACAAAGAGGCGCGAATGAAAAGCGCGCCCGGCAATCGTCAAAACGTCTTGCATACTTCCATTATGGCCGTACTATTTGGCAGCTCAATTTCAACGAGCAACCCTGGGTTTGCGTTGCGCGCGCGTATCTCCCCCTGATGAATGGCTACAGCGCGCTGCGCGATGGATAATCCGAGACCCACACCGCCGCTATCCCGATTGCGGTCTGCTTCCACTCGGAAGAAAGGCTTAAACAGATTCGACAGGCTGTCTTCGGGCACACCCGGGCCGTAGTCGCGGATGGCGATCACGGCATGTTCGCGGTTCTTGCGCAAGCTGATATCGACGGCTGTTTGCTCCGGCGCAAAGCGGATGGCGTTGCGAAGAACGTTTTCAACGGCGCGTCGCAGTAACTCCCGGTCGCCGGATAACTCAAGGGCATCATTAACGTTCAGATGCAAGGCAACGCTGCGGGCTTCCGATTCAACGCTGGTGTCGGCAATCACATCTTCGAGCAGTCCGCCCAACAGAATCGCCCCCAAATTACGGCTTTCCGGGTCATTTTCCGCCCGTGTCACCTGTAGAAGTTCAGAGACAAGAGTGCCGAGACGTTGGGTCTCCTTCTTAATGCGGTCGAGTGCTCGGTCGCGGTCAGTGCTGGTGCGTGCCAGCTCAACGGCGAATTCAAGCCGGGCCAGTGGCGAGCGGAGTTCGTGGGAAACATCTTGCAACAATCTTCTTTCGGCTGTCAGAAGCGTTTCAATACGCTCGGCCATTTGATTGAACGAACCGGCCAGCTCACCGAACTCGTCTTTGCGCCCGGTCGACGCGCGCACCGAGAGATCTCCGGCGCCGAAGCGTTGCACTGCTTGTTCCAGCGATCGAAGCGGCGATGCAAGCAAAAGCGTAAGGATGTACGAAAACGCCAAAGCAGCAGCCCCGATCCACAGGTAATACGGAATGGCGCTCCACGGCCCGGGCGGAGCGGGTCCATCTATGAGGATGTGATATTTCCCATACTGCGCCGGCCAAGCGAGTACCATGCGGCTTTGTGTGCCGGGGTTCCAATGCGGCCCTACGTGGCGGAGGTCGGCGCTGCGGTCCGCACCTGTAAGAACATCAATGCCGTGTTGATCAACCAGGGTGTGATGTCCGGGGAACATCCGTTCCAGACGCGTGAAATATTCGCGCAAAGCTTCCTTGCCGCCGCTGTCGTAGGCATGACTCGCTTCCTGAGCTTGCAGTGAGAGCGACGCCGAGAAGAAATCGTGGTGTCCGGGCGCAAATCGATTGCGTACCCAGTTCGTCAACTCTATACCGGCGAAACAAACCAGCAAAGTGGCGGAAAAGAGAAGAAAAATTCTGACAAATATGGATCTCATGACGCGAATAAGTACCCAACGCCGCGAACAGTTCTAATGAGCGCGCGGTCCTTTTCGAGTTTTTTACGAAGATGGCTTACATGCACGTCCAAGGCTCGGTCGAGCGGATCGGCTTGACGGTTGTAAAGGGAGCGAGCCAGGTCATCACGGGAAACGACGCGTCCCGCCGAGCGAACCAGGATTTCGAGGATGTCGTATTCAAGGGATGTTACTTCGACTTCCTTGCCGTCGCGAAGCACTTGGCGAGTGCCCGGATTGAGGCGGATGCCATTGGCCTCAAGGCTGTCGGACTTGAGCGCCGGCGATCGTCCAGAGCGGCGCAAGACTGCTTGTACACGAGCAATCAGTTCGTCGGGGCTGAAAGGCTTGGCTAGGTAGTCGTCCGCGCCGCTGTTGAGTCCGGTGATGCGGTCATTGTGTTCGGTCCGCGCTGTGAGCATGATCACCGGTACTGCGCTCTTGCGGCGGATTTGCCGGAGCGTTTCAAAGCCGTCCATGCGCGGCATCATTACGTCGAGCAGCACCAAATCGAAATTGCCATCGAGCACGCGTGCCAAACCTTGTTCTCCATCATTCGCCAGCGTCAGAGGGATACCTTGGGCCGAAAAATACTCGGCCATGAGAGCGGACAACTCCGCGTCATCGTCAACCAGTAGAATTGAAACCGAATTCACGCTTCTGGAGTGAATATACCGCGAAAGGCTGTGAGAAGCTGAGGGCGAGTGACCATAAAAGGATTAAGGCGGCAGGCCATCGCCGGTACATTCTTTGCACCTACAACGCTCCAACTAGCGATTGAACGTTTGGGGTTCGTCCAATGTGACCCGATTCGCGCTCCCGCGCGGGCACAAGATTTGATCCTAAGACAGCGCGTTAAAGGTTATCGAGCAGGCGATTTAGAGCGGGAATATCCAAAACTCGGACTCGAAGAGGATTATATTTACGCCTATGGCGTTGTGCCGGAACGGACGTGGCGGCTGTTGCATCCGCGAAAGAAAACCCGGCTCACCAAGGCAGAAGAACGCGTGCGTGAATTAGTCTGCGCGCAAGCAAAGATGCATCCTCGCGAATTGGAGCCACACTTGGGTCGTAAGCGCGCAGTGAATGCTTGGGGCAGTTATTCCAAAGCGACAACACGCACCTTGGAGCGCCTGCATTACCGAGGCGTGCTCCGCGTGGCTGGGCGGGAGAAGGGCATACGACTGTATCAAGCGGCGCGCCAACAATGTGAACCCATCACTTCCGAAGAGAGGCAGCGACAGTTGATTTTGCTGGTAGCGAACATCCTCTCACCGGTCCCGGAGCGAACTCTGCGAACGGCGTTACGGTTTCTGTCTCATTCCACGCCGATGTTGAAGAACCGGCCACAAGCTTTAAAAAAATTGATTGACTGTGGCGATTTGACCGCCGCGGAAGTGGATGGCGTAAAGTACCTGTGGCCTACGGGAGAGTTGCCGGATGATGATGTTCCGGCAACAGTGAGGTTTCTAGCGCCCTTCGACCCGCTGGTTTGGGATCGTTACCGCTTTGAGCATCTATGGGGCTGGGCCTATCGTTTCGAAGCGTACACGCCGCCGGAGAAGAGAAAGATGGGCTATTATGCGCTACCCATGTTATGGGGCGAGAAGTTGATTGGTTGGGTGAATGTCAGTAGGTTGGATGAAGGCGTGAAGGTGGAAGCAGGTTTTTCAAATGGCAAACCGAGCGGCCGCGCTTTTCGAGACGCATACGAACACGAAGTTGAACGAATGGCACAGTTTCTGACGCCAAGCGATTAAACCTCAACTTCCTCTTCTTCTTCCTGCCCGGACGCATACCGCATTTTTTCAGCACTAATGCGGTCGAAGCAGCGTTTCAACGCGTGCTCGAGTTCCTGAATGTTAATCGGCTTGGTTAGAAAATCATCCACGCCTGCCGCAATGCATTCATCACGGTTTTCTTTCATGGCGCCGGCGGTAAGAGCGGTAATCCACGGCCTGTCTATTCCTGGCTGCGGCCCGGAAGACGCGATGATCTGGCGAGTGGCATCCAAACCGTTCATCTCAGGCATTTGCACGTCCATCAGGACGATATCGTAGGTTTGCCTGCTCAGCGCTTGGAGCACTTCCAAGCCGTTGCTTACTGCATCAAGCCGATAGCCAAGGCGTTCGAGCATACGGATGGCCACCTTTTGATTGACCGGATTATCCTCGGCCAGGAGTATGCGCAGCGGAGTGCGCTTGGCAAAGTCGGGATCGAAAATTTTGTTGCTCGAAGCGCTTTGTTTCTCGGATTTTCCAGTGAAAACCTCATTGAGCGTACGTCGGAGCTGCCGGCGGCGAATAGGTTTGGGGACGATGGCGGCCATCAAGTCGGCTGTGGCGCCCAAAGATTCGCGGGTTGAGGTGTTACCGGAGCTCAAGTAGATCAAAGGTGGCGCTACGCTCGCGAATTCCTTTTTTATCGCGTTTGCCAGTTGTGCGCCATCGGTCTCGGGCATATACCAATCGATGAGAACAGCGTCCCAGCGTTCGTTACGCATAGTGTGCAAGGCCCGCTGAGCGCTAGGAACGGCGAATGTGACGCACTTCCAAGATGTAAGAAGTGACGTAAGAATTTCCTGCGCAGTTTCATTGTCGTCAACGATCAAGATCTTTTTCCCCGCTAGGTCCTTCCACTCCGGACGTTTCGACGATTGCTGCGCGTCGACCTGATAGGGAATCTCCAATTGGAAGATAGATCCAATATCCGGCTGGCTCGTGACCCAAATCTTGCCCCCCATCAACTCTGTGAGCCGTTTGGAAATAGCCAAGCCGAGACCGGTACCGCCGAAGCGCCGCGTTGTGGTGGCATCAACTTGGGCAAACGATTGAAACAGCCCGTTCAATTTATCCGCTGGGATGCCGATACCTGTGTCGCGAACGGCCAAGTGTAGAAATTCCCCGTCATCGCGCGCTCTTATATCAGCCGTAACAATCACTTCCCCGTCCGACGTAAATTTGACGGCGTTGCCAACAAGATTGAGCAGGATTTGGCGAGTCCGCGTCACATCGCCACGAATCGTTTCTGCAATCTTCGGGTCGATGATGGCGGCCAGCTCGATCTTTTTCTCCGCAGCGCGATTGGCCAGAAGTTCAAGCACTTCTTCTACGCAATCATGCAAGGAAAAAGGCTCGTCCTCTAGATCAAGCTTGCCCGACTCGATTTTTGAGAAATCGAGAATGTCATTGATGATAGTAAGCAAGGCGTCAGAAGAAGAACGGATCGTGTTGACGCAATCAATAGTCTCGGCAGGCAAGTTTTGATCGAGAATCAAACTGGTCATGCCCATTACGGCATTCATGGGCGTGCGAATTTCGTGGCTCATGTTAGCTAGGAACTCGCTACGCGCCTTGGCCGCTTCTTCCGCTTTTGCCCGGGCACGCTTAGCGCCAGCCAATGCCCCCTCCGCTGTGCGGCGAACGACATCAATCTCCTTGCCCCGCTGTTCTGCTAAGAAGCGGCTGGCTAATTGCTCCCAAAAATCCGCATTGACCTGCTTGCCTTGAAAAATGCTGAAAAACAAAAGCACGAGGTTGGCAATTGAATAATCCATGCTGATGGAGCTGTGCAGCCAAGCAAACGAATAAACGAGCGCAGGCCACAACAAGACCATCGCTTGCACAACAAAGATCCGCGTATTCGGCGCCAGGTTGACGATGGAACTGGCCACGGCCACCGTGTTCCAAACCATGACCATGGTGGAGTTCCAATTGCCAAATCCATAGAAAGCGAGAGAATGGGCGAGTAGGAAGCCTAAACTACCCGCCGTCATGAGCGTGCCGACGGCCACCATGCCATACCACCGATTGCTCGATTGGTTCCAAATCGTTTTGAACGCGGAGATCGCCATGACATTGACTGCGATGCCGAGCGTTGAAAGAACGGTGACAAATTCGAGCGCCGTGTAATGCTCAATTGGATAGCTGGTAGAGGCCCAAATTGCCACCACAATGAGCGCTTGCACAAGCACCGTGCTGCGCAGGCGAATGGCGTAGAGCTTGCCCGCCTCGTTTTTCGCTTGAGTTCGTGTCTCGGGAGAGAGTCGGGAGAGGGACTGTGGTTGCTCGCGAAGGGTCATGGGCCACTATTCTTATCGGCAGCTTTTAACTCGTTCCGTACAAACGTTTTTGAAGATGGATAAGCTAACACTGTTTAGGGAGGTTTTCAGACTCATGATCGGGCAAACGAGCAGGCGTTCATTTCTAGCCGGTAGTGCCGTGGCCGCAGTGGCGTCGGTAGAGAGTATGGCAAGTAAGGTTAGATTGGGCGGACGTATTTTTCTAAAGTCGACTGACCCAGCAGAGCTGGCGCGCGAGCATCGGCGCTTGGGTTATAGCGCCGCTTATTGTCCCGAGGCTAAGGTGGGGGACCGAGATCATATTGAAGCGATTCGAGCGGCGTTTGCCAAGGAGAACGTAGTGATTGCCGAGGTAGGCGCTTGGAAAAACATGCTCGATCCGGATGACACGAAGCGGCGTGACAACTTTGCGTATGTGACGGAACGTTGCGCTCTGGCCGAGGAAATAGGTGCGCGCTGTTGCGTTGATATAGCCGGATCTTATAACCCAACGGTTTGGTACGGGCCGAACCCAAAGAATTTGTCACGCGAGTTTTTTGAGGCGACAGTGGCAAATTGCCGCCACATCATCGACACAGTGAAGCCCACGCGAACGAAGTTCACGATCGAGATGATGGGCTGGAATTTGCCTGATGGACCGGATACTTATTTGGAGTTGATCAAGGCCGTGGACCGCCAAGCGTTTGGTGTGCATCTCGATGTTTGTAACGGCGTGAATTGTCCGACTCGGTTTTATCGCAACACTGAGTTCATTGAAGAGTGTTTCGCAAAACTGGGCCCGTGGATTGTTTCCTGCCATGCGAAAGACCTGCAGTGGATCACAGAGTTGAACGTGCATTTCTTAGAAGTCATTCCCGGGCGCGGGCAGATGGATTACCGAGCCTACCTGCGTGGATTGACGAAGCTGCCGGTGGATGCACCCCTGATGCTGGAGCATTTGAAGACAGCGGAAGAATATGACGAGGGCCGCGCTTATATAGAGAAGGTGGCGGCGTCGATTGGTGTTGAGTTTGCCTAGATTCCCTGCTCGTTATAATAGGAGTTTCTTGCGGAAGGGTGGCCGAGTGGTTTAAGGCAGCGGTCTTGAAAACCGCCGACGGTGAAAGCTGTCCGTGAGTTCGAATCTCACCCCTTCCGCCATCTATACGCTAGAGTCGTCCACACCATCCACCGCCACTGAATATTTCTGAGCAGACTTGGTCAAATATTCACGCACTTTGGGGGTTGCTGGCGAAACCATATATCCTGTAGCTAAATCACCGAGAAGCACGGACGCTCCACGAGGGCGGAGCCTCCAGTGCAGGGCGATCAGCACGCATAAAGCAGAATCCAGCCTGTCTTGGTCTGCTTTTCGTGGTTGAGAAATTCTTCCGGCGTTACAGCACCATTCCGCCAGTTGCTCGCAACCCAGCAGGCGCCCCTCTTGTGCGGCCGTGTCCGCTACACAAACCCAGTCGGCCATGCGAAAGGTCTTTTTTCGACCGGGGTTGTATCTAGGCGCACCGAGCCGGCTGAAAAATCGTGCGCCCATTGAAGCCAACGCGAGCGCAGGAAAAACTTCCATCAAATAAAGCCCGTCCACTGCGCGTCGAGACTGTTCCGGGTCTTCTACGGCGCCTAATTCGCTGAGGAACCGCCAGATTGGCGAAGAATCACAAAACATTCCCAATCGTCCCCGGTTTGAAGGCTGCACGCCACCGCCGAGCCAGCTAACCAAAGAAGCTACCACGCGCTCTACCGGCCGCATGCCGGCTGAATTGGGAACCACGGTTGACTGATCCAGGGCAACGAGTGTATTGCCGCTAACAGAGCGAACCTCACGGATGAATGCGAGGGCCTGATCGAAGCGAGCCAATCGTGGTTCGTGAAACAGAGTCGCAAAATTACCCTCGAAACCAACCGCACATATCGCCCCCGGGGCCTTCGGATTGTCTGTCCAAGCGGAATCGAAGCCGATGTAGATATCCATCGCTTTCCAAGTCTCTTTCATCTATCTGGCCGATCCTATCAGCCTCCAGCGACCGGCTTGACGTATGATCGAGCTGAAACGTAATGGCGTACCAAAAGCCCCTTTTTGTCCTCGGTCTACTTTTTCTTTCTTCTACTCTGACGCAGGCGCAGCAACAACGCATGAGCTGCGGCGCTTTGCAGAAAATCGCGAGTCCTAAGCTGATCATCTCGCGTACCGAACAGGTACCCGCCGGAACTCGCTCGAGTGAAAAAGGTCCCGTTCTGCCCGCCCACTGTCTCCTGCGCGGCGAAGTAAATCAGCACAAAGGCGCGGACGGCAAATCTTACGGAGATATTTTTGAACTGCGCATGCCGGCTGATTGGAATGGGCGATTGTTGTTCCAAGGCGGCGGTGGCCTGGATGGAGTGGTCTCACCGGCGATCGGCCTGGGCGGCACATTCGATCGGCCTGCGCTCGCGCGTGGCTATGCAGTCGTATCAACCGATGGCGGCCATGAGGCGGATCCCAAGTCGCCGCAAGACATGGCCTCGTTTGGATCGGACCCCGGGGCCTTGGCCGATTACCAATACCGCTCAACACAATTAGTAACGGATGCGGCCAAGATAATTTTGCTGAAGCATTATGGCGAAAAGCCGAAACGATCTTACTTTCGCGGTTGTTCGAATGGCGGTCGCGAAGGGCTGATGGCCATACAGCGGTACCCGGAATATTTTGACGGCGTGATCGCTGGGGCGCCGGCATTCCATCTCACGCGCGCGATGGTTGCCGAAGCCTGGAACACCATGCAATTTTCTGCCATCGCGCCGCGTGACGCCAAGGGCCAACCCCAGTTGAGCAAGGCGTTGTCGGAAAGCGATTTGCAATTGGTGGCTCACGCGGTGCTGGCGAGGTGCGACGCTCTTGACGGCGTGAAAGACGATTTAATCTCAAACCCAGAAGCTTGCCATTTTGATCCGCTGGAACTGCAATGTGCCGGCGAGAAGACGGACAACTGCTTGAGCGCGCCGCAAGTCAACGCGTTGAAAAAAGCCATGAGCGGTCCAGTGGACTCGCACGGCAAAGCGTTGTATTCCGATTGGCCCTTCGACAGTGGCTTGGCGGGCGCAGGTTGGCGCGCCTGGATTTTGGGCAGCGACACGATGCCCGCCATTAACACGCTGATCTTTCCCCCTGCCATTAACCAGATGGCGCTGGCCGGCAAACGGCCGCCCATCGACATACTTCACTTTGATTTTGATCGTGATGCCACGCGCTTGAACAAAGCAGCCGCCTCGTCACTCAACTCCGATTCGACTGACCTATCCGCGTTTCGTAAGCGCGGCGGAAAATTGATTCTTTACACGGGATTAAGCGATCCCGTATTTTCCGCCAACGATTTGATCCGCTATTACAAGGACATAACTCGGGCAAGCGGCGGCCAAGAACAGACATTCGAATACGCGCGCCTGTTCCTGCTCCCTGGAGTGAATCATTGCAGCGGAGGTCCAGGGCTGGACAGCTTCGATTCGCTGACCGCGCTGGAAGAATGGGTGGAAGAGGGTGAACCTCCCACGCACATGATCGTCAAGGGCAACGCGTTCCCGGGCCGTACTCGTCCCATGTGTCCTTATCCGTTGACGCCCATCTACAATGGCTGGGGAAATACGGAAAATGCCGCCTCCTTTTCTTGCGGCAAAATGAACCTTCATGAAAATCGTTGATATTCGCGCTACCACGGTGACCGTGCCGTTGGAAGCCGCGTTGCGCCACGCGAACGGCTGCCATTGGGGGCGCTTCGTTCGGACCATTGTGGAAGTGGAAACTGACACAGGGCTGGTTGGTCTCGGAGAAATGGGCGGGGGCGGGGAATCGGCGGAAGCGGTGTTTCGCTCGCTGAAGGGCTACCTGGTTGGGCATGATCCGTTGCGCATGGAAGAGATGCGCTTCCTCATCGCGAACCCCACAGCCTCTCTCTACAACAACCGGACGCAGGTGCTCGCGGCGCTTGAGTTCGCGTGCCTCGATATCGCCGGACAGGCCTGGAACGTGCCCGTCTATCAGATTTTAGGCGGGAAGCTGCGTGATCGCGTGCCGTTCGCCTCTTACTGCTTCTTTCGCTATGCAAATCCGCATACGGGCGCAACGGAGGTTCGTACCGCCGAGCAAGTTGTGGCGTTTGCCCGCGCTGCGAAAGAAAAATACGGCTGCACCACTCACAAGATGAAGGCGGGTGTCTTCCCGCCAGAACATGAATTGGAGTTGTTCCGCGCGCTGGCCCATGCGTTTCCCAAAGACAAAGTACGCTTTGATCCAAATGGCGTTTGGTCCACCGAACAGGCTATCCGCTTTGGACAAGGCATTGAGGATCTGAACAACGATTATTTGGAAGATCCGGTCTATGGGCTGAACGGCATGCGTCGCACTCGCGGCAAAGTTCGCATGCCTTTGGCAACGAATACGGTTGTCGTGAATTTCGAACAGTTAGCGGCGAATATTCTCGATCCAGCGGTGGATGTAATTCTGCTCGACACTACCTTTTGGGGCGGAATTCGTCCGTGTGTCAAAGCAGCGGGCGTTTGCGAAACATTTCAGATCGGCGTGGCGGTGCACTCATCAGGCGAACTCGGCATTCAGTTGGCTACGATGTTGCACCTGGGCGCGGTCATCCCGAATCTTTCCTTTGCCGCCGACGCGCACTATCACCATTTGACCGATGACATCATCGAAGGCGGCCTGATGCGCTACGAAGGCGGCGCGATCAAAGTCCCCGATGGTCCAGGCCTGGGCGTAAAACTGAATCGCGATAAATTGCGCAAATATCAGGAGCTTTACAAGAAACTGGGAGGCTATCCCTATGACCAAGATCCGGCGCGGCCTGGTTGGGCGCCGGTGCTGCCCAATGACCGCTGGGCTGATCCGAACGACGATCGGTATCCGGGGGCGCTAGGGTAAAGCTATGAAGGAAATTGATCCTGAGCCGCCGGACCCGTCCCGCGTCCCGGAGCCACGCCGCCATATCTCCGAGATCATTCTCGACATCGTCAGCGACGTTCCGCGCGAAGCCTTCGAAAGCCTGCCGACGGATGGCGCAAGCGAGCATGACCATTACCTTTATGGCTCGCCGAAGAAAAATAATTGAGCGTTGAGGGCCTCTCTGGTAAGGCTTCCAAATTCGCGCCATATGTTATCCTCGAATTTGTCAGGCCTTTTGCGGACAGGTGGGTGAGTGGTTAAAGCCAACAGACTGTAAATCTGTCCCTCCTTGCGAGGTACGAAGGTTCGAATCCTTCCCTGTCCACCACGCAAACGGTACAGTGTGCTGCTATAGCTCAGTTGGTAGAGCGCCACCTTGGTAAGGTGGAGGTCCCGGGTTCAAGTCCCGGTGGCAGCTCCATCCCTTTAACAACATAAATTGCTTTTTACTGACGCGACTTCCGCATCAGCGTCGCAAGCTCTTCCGCCGGAATTTCGGACACGCGCGTCCAGGACGTGATGCGGTTCTCGCCTTCATGGTTCGGAGTCACTTCGTATACGTTTCTCCGGGTTGTACTGATTTCCCAAAGCGCTGCCGCCTCAAGAAGCGACTTCAGCATTTGCAGTTCTTGACCGTTCTCGGTCACCGAATAAAACTTCACGGCTTCCATGTTTCGATTTTACAGACTG
>Ga0302319_10010374_pt1 | contig 17747 bp, 12 predicted proteins | sample Bog_T0_2_FD_203319 | JGI IMG/M metagenome (GOLD analysis project Ga0302319, IMG submission 203319) | Peat permafrost microbial communities from Stordalen Mire near Abisko, Sweden - Bog_T0_2 | ecosystem: Environmental > Terrestrial > Soil > Wetlands > Peat | place: Sweden: Abisko, Stordalen Mire...
GCGCCATTCGTCTTCGAGCGGCGGCGGGTTTCGGTTCTGGTGGAGCACGATGGCAAACGCGGCTTGTTCGTCAAGGGCGCGCCGGAGGATATGCTGCGGCTATCGAACCAGTTTCAGGACGCCGATGGGGTTGTGAAGCCGCTTCTGGCCGAGACACGGTCGGCTTTTCAAGCGACGCTCGACGGGCTCGGCGCGCAGGGTTTCCGTGCGCTCGGCATCGCCAGTCGATTGGCCCAGTCGACGCCCGGCACCGCCAATCAGGACACCGCTGTGATCACCGATGAAACCGACATGGTGTTTTCCGGGTTCGCGGTCTTCCTCGATCCGCCGAAGGCGAGCGCCGGCGCGACGATCCGCGACCTGGAAAAGGCAGGCGTCACCGTGAAAGTGGTGACCGGCGACAATGAATTTGTGACCCGGCATGTGTTCGCGCAGATCGGCGTGCCGGTCACCGGCGTGCTCACGGGCGAGGGGCTGGATCGGATATCGGAGGAGGCGCTGATTGGGCAACTGCCGCGGACCAACCTGTTCTGTCGAATCAATCCGCAACAGAAGCATCGCATTCTGCTGGCGCTCAAGCGGCGTGGCGATGTCGTCGGCTTCATGGGTGATGGCATCAATGATGCGCCGGCGCTTCATGCCGCGGATGTCGGGATTTCCGTGGACAGCGCGGCCGATGTCGCCCGCGCCGCGGCCGATTTGATCCTTCTCGAGCCGAATCTCTCGGTGGTTGGTGACGCCGTCGCGGCCGGGCGCGACGCGGTCCAGAACGTCACCAAATACGTCCTGATGGGCGCAAGCTCGAACTTCGGCAATATGTTCAGCATGGCCGGCGCGACCCTGATCCTGCCGTTTCTGCCGATGTTGCCGATTCAGATCCTGTTGAACAACTTGATCTATAACGTCTCCGAGGTCGCTATCCCGTTCGATCATGTCGATCCGGAGACGGTCGCCAAGCCGTTGAAATGGGACATCAAGCTGATCGAGCGTTTCATGCTGGTTTTCGGTCCAGTCAGTTCCATCTTTGACTTCATCACATTTTACGCCATGATGACCTTCTTTCACGCTGGCGAGGCGTTGTTCCAGACAGGCTGGTTCATTGAGTCCATGGTGACCCAAACGCTGGTCGTGTTTTGTATTCGGACGCGGCGGCTGTTTTTCCACAGCAAGCCAGCGACGTTCCTGACGGTCATGAATATCGGGGCAATAGCCGGCGCGATCGTCCTCCCATTCCTGCCTTTGGGCGACTGGTTCGGCTTCGTCGCGCCTCCTCCCTTGTTCTTCGTGTTCCTGCTGATGGCGACCCTGGCGTATCTTGGACTCGTGGAGATATCAAAGATCGTCTTTTACCGTTGCCTATTGAGACCGAAAACTGGTTCTGTGACATAGCCGGGCGGTGGTGAGACGGTGCAGATTTTATTAGCCTGGGCCTCGTGCGGTCATCGGAGCCCGTTCCGATGCGACGGATTGGTTTCAGGCATCAGCAACCACAGCAGAAGCACGGCAGCCAGGGCCACTGCGGCAAGGCCTAAAAATCCCGCCGCGCGGCCAAGGCTCGCCGCCACGAGCCCAGAAATGGTGGTGCTGAGCGAAGCGCCTACTCCGGACACCGTACCGACGAACCCCTGCGCCAGGTTGAACCGGCCAGTACCCGTTGTAAGGTCGGCGACGATCAGTGCCGTCAGCACACCCAGCATGGTTCCGCTGACGCCGTCGAGTACCTGAGCAGCGATGAGAAGCATTGGACTGGTGGTCCAGGCGAACAGCAGCGCACGGAGCGGCAAAGCCGCAAATCCAATCAGCAGAAGTGGCCGCCGGCCCCAGCTGGTTGCCTGGCGTCCCGCCCACGGCGCCATGATCGCCACGATCATTTGCGGGACCATGATCATTGCCGAAAAGATGAGCGAAGAAAAAGCTTCCTTTTTGTACACGAGCGCTTCGCCGGCAAGCGGCAGCATTGACGCGTTTGCCATCTGAAACAAGAACATGCAAACGGCGAAAATCAACAGGTCGCGGTTCTTGAAAAGGCTGCTGAACCGGGCTTTCTGGGGCGCGTTTGGTCCCGGCTGCTCCGGGAGGCACGAGGCCCGGCCAAAATGGATATCCGAAGGCTGGATAAAGCGGATAGCGGCGAGCAACGGAAGCACCAGCAGGGCGGCAGTGAAGAATATGGCGCGGTAGGTCAGGAAATAGGCGACAAGACCGAACAAGCCGGCCGCGACTATCCCGCCCGTCGATGCGAAGCGCTGATTGCGTCCGAGTCGTTCGGCGAGCGCGGCGTGGCCGACCAGGCCAAGGGTGATGGCAGCAATCGCCAAGCCGACAAAGCCGCCAGTGACTCCCTGAAGTACAAGCGCGAATAGTACGAGAGGGAAAGTCGGCCAAAGCGCAATAATCAGCGCGCCCGCCGCGACCATAGCGGTGCCCAGTGCGACGGCCAGCCGCTTCGATCGGACAATGTCGAGCAATGCACCGCCAGGTAATTGACTAAGCAATCCGACGAATCCAGCAGCGCTCAGCGCAAGACCGATGTTCTGTTGGGTCCAATTTTGCTCGGCGAGAAACGCGGCGACGTAGGGGCCGAAGCCCGACAATACGCCAGCGAGGAACAGGTTGACGCCGTCGAGGCCGCGCAAGCTGGTCGAAGAGGGCCATGGTGCAATTGCATCCACAGCCTCTGTTTGATCCGCCGTGACATCCATTGCGCTGGGCTCCGCGCCATCGCGCGCGATAGTTCGGGATTCAGGGCGACTGGACCCGACAACAACCCGAAGGCCTGGTCCAACAGAAAATTTGCCAACATGATCGCCGGCGGTATTCCAGACCTAGACGAGGTGCTCTTGCCTCGACAGGGCCGGAAACTACTCAATGTTGTCCGCTTCCGATCGTTTCATATCGGACGAGAAATTGGTGCCTGTCAGTTGCGCTCGGACCGGCTTTCGCCGCCCCGCCCAGTCGCACAAAGCTCTGCCCTATGTGCGCATTTGAGTAGTTTCCGACCCTCGTCGCGCGGCCGCATTCGCCGGTATCGTAAGGCTGACTGGCCCTTGCGGGATAGACGGCGAATGATTCCGTTGTTCCGCCATTGCGGAGCTCCTGGATGACATCGCTGACGGATCCGGCCCTTCCCAAGCAATTCAGCTCAATTAGCGATGCCTTCGGCATCTTGCTGGCCGCATTCCGGCAGGTGGCCGAAGGCCTTTATGGCTTAAGCGTCGCCCTTTTGCGGGGTGTGGGCGCGTTCGGCGCTCATCTGCTTCAGAATCCCTCGGTGCTGATCGCCGGCATTATAATCGGTGTCGCCGCCGGTTTGGCGGCTTGGTCGGTGGTGTCGATAGCCCGTCATGTCGCCAAGGCCAGTCCGGCCAAGGCGCCGCAGCGGGGCAAGACGGCAGCGCCGAAAACGAAAAACGCGTTGCAAACCCTCGCTATGCCGGAGGTGGAAAAGCAGCTGAATTCATCACCCGAGGGACTTACGCAAGCCGAAGCTGTTAAACGGCTAGCGCAATATGGCCTAAACCAACTCGAGGAAGAGAAGACCAATGCGCTCCTGAAGTTCCTCAGATATTTCTGGGGACCAATTCCGTGGATGATTGAAGCGGCGGTAGTGCTGTCGGCCATCGTGCAGCACTGGCCGGATTTTTTTATCATCCTGGTGCTGTTGTTCGCCAACGCCATTATCGGCTATTGGGAGGAAAGCGCGGCAGGCAATGCCATTGATGCCTTGAAGGCGCGCCTGGCCATCAAGGCGCGGGTCAAGCGCGACGGCAAGTGGATCACACCGTCCGCCAGTCAACTGGTCCCGGGCGACGTGATCCGCCTGCGGCTGGGCGACATCGTACCGGCGGATGCGCGCTTGTTGCAGGGCGATGAAGTGTCCGTCGATCAATCCGCGCTGACGGGCGAGTCCTTGCCCGCGACAAAAAAAGCCGGGGATGCCGTATTCTCCGGCTCGATCCTGCGCCGCGGCGAAATTGGCGCTCTGGTCTATGCTACGGGGACCAACACCTATTTTGGCAAAACCGCGGAACTGGTCGGGACCGCGGTGACGGTCAGCCATTTCCAGAAGGCGGTTCTGAAGATCGGTGACTACCTGATCGTCCTGGCGGCGGCGCTGGTAGCGGTGATCATCGCGGTCGGGATCTGGCGTGGCGAGCCGGTGCTGACCCTGTTGCAGTTCGCGCTGGTATTGACGGTTGCAGCCATACCGGTCGCGATGCCGACGGTGCTGTCGGTAACCATGGCCGTCGGCGCGCGTCTGCTTGCCCGCAAGAAGGCCATCGTGAGCAAGCTCGTCGCCATTGAAGAACTGGCGGGAGTGGATGTTCTGTGTGCGGACAAAACCGGCACGCTGACGCAGAACAAGCTGACGCTGGGCGACCCGTTCATCATCGGCGGCGTGACGGCCGCGCAACTCATCCTCAACGGGGCGCTCGCCTCGCGCTCGGACAATGATGACACGATTGATCAGGCTGTTCTGGGCGGCGTAACGGATAGCCACGGTTTGCAGGCCTATCACATGGTGCATTTCACACCATTCGATCCGGTGCATAAGCGCACCGAGGCGTCCATCAAAGGACCGGATGGCACCATCTTCAAGGTGACCAAGGGCGCGCCTCAGGTGATTCTGCAAATGTCGGCCAATGCGGAGGCGGTCAAAACCGCTTACGACAAGGCCGTCAATGATTTCGCCGCGCGCGGCTTTCGCGCCCTGGGCGTGGCCCGGGCAGATGCCGACGGCCAATGGCAGTTGCTCGGTGTGCTGCCGCTCTATGACCCGCCGCGCACGGACGCAAAATCCACCGTTGAGACAGCGCGCCAGATGGGGGTCAAGATCAAGATGGTGACGGGCGACGCGCTGGCCATCGCCAAGGAGACCGCCAAAACACTGGGCATGGGTACCAACATTCTCAACGGCGCCAGCCTCAGCGATTCCAACAGCGATGAGACCGCGGCGGAGATCAAGTCGGTCGAGGATGCCGACGGCTTCGCCCAGGTATTTCCCGCGAACAAGTTTCACATCGTCGATATCCTGCAAAAGCACAATCATATCGTGGGCATGACGGGCGATGGCGTCAACGATGCGCCGGCCCTCAAAAAGGCCGATTGTGGCATCGCCGTATCGGGCGCCACCGATGCGGCCCGCGCCTCGGCGGACATCGTGCTGACGACACCCGGTCTGACCGTAATCATCGATGCGATCAAGGAGAGCCGGAAGATATTTCAGCGCATGAACAGCTATGCGATTTACCGCATCGCCGAGACGCTCCGCGTGCTGATCTTCATGACGCTGGCTATTCTGATCCTTCGCTTCTATCCGCTCACGGCGGTGATGATCGTGATGCTGGCGTTGCTCAATGACGGCGCTATTCTCTCGATCGCCTATGACAATGTACGTTACCGTAACGTACCCGAAGCCTGGAACATGCCTATGGTCCTGGGGGTTGCCTCTGTTCTTGGTTTGGTCGGCCCCTTGAGCGACTTCGCCCTTTTCTATATTGGCGACCGGTTACTTCTGCTTGGGCATCCGGAAATCCAAACCTTGATGTATCTCAAGCTGTCGGTCGCGGGACATTTGACGGTTTTTCAGGCCCGCACGCGCGGCCCATGGTGGTCGACACGCCCGGCCTGGATATTGCTGGCGGCGGTCGGCGGAACCCAAATCCTGGCGACGCTGATCGCGGTATATGGCCTCGGGCTGGTGACACCCCTTGGCTGGAAATTCGCCGGGATCGTATGGGGCTATTCTTTTGCCTGGTTCCTTTTTACGGATCCGTTGAAACTTCTCACCTACAAGGTCTTGGATATGATCAAGGCCGACTCCAAGCCACAGGCCAAAGCGCAGCTGACGGCGGCTTCTGCCACCGGCCCTGAGCCCGCAGATGAGTCCTCGGGCAAGGCCGAGTCGGACGCCAGCGCCAAACCCAATGCGAAGATACCATTGGAAAACCACGACGCCACCCAGCGCCAGAGCACCACTGCTGCGGCGCCTGAACCCAGGCTGGACGCCAACGCCTCACCGGGGGCGGAGCCCGCGCCGAAGCCAGCCTCTGGCGCGAAGCCCGCGCCGAAGGCAGCCGCGTGAAGGATGATCGCTGCCGGCCCGGTGGCCGTCGGGTCGGAGATCCGGCTCATGGCCAGTGCCTACGAAAGGATGACGATGAAAATAGAGATCAGTGACTTCCGCGTCCGCGCCGGTGATCAGGTCGATCTGAAGAAGTGGCCGACCGACGTCAAGCCGATTTGCAAGTCGACCGAGCACTATGACAAGCGGCTTGCGCACCACGTTGAGAAGCTGACGTCGCTGCAACAGCTTCACTACGCCTCACGGCAATGTGCCATTTTGCTGATATTTCAGGCCATGGATGCGGCCGGCAAGGATGGCGCCATCCGGCACGTGATGTCCGGGGTCAATCCGCAGGGCTGCGAGGTATTCAGTTTCAAGCAACCCAGCGCCACGGAACTGCTGCACGATTTTCTGTGGCGGACGAGCTGTGATCTGCCGGAACGCGGGCGGATCGGCATTTTCAATCGATCCTACTATGAGGAAGTTCTGATCGCGCGGGTGCATCCGGAAGTACTGCATCAAGAAGGCCTGCCGGAAGCCTTGCTGGTAAAATCGGCGGTCTGGAAGGACCGCTATCGCTCGATCGTCGATTTCGAGCGGCATCTTCACGTCAATGGCACTTTGATCCTGAAGTTCTACCTGCATTTGTCGAAGGATGAGCAGCGCAAGCGCTTCATCGCGCGGATCGACGAGCCGGAGAAGAACTGGAAGTTCAGCATGGCCGACGTCAAGGAGCGCGGCTACTGGAAAGCTTACATGACAGCATTCGAGGAGTGCCTGACGGCAACCACGACCAATGATGTTCCCTGGTACGTTGTTCCCGCCGATGACAAGGATAACGCCCGGCTGATTGTGTCCCAGATCGTTGTCGATGCAATGGAAGCGCTCAATATGAGCTATCCGAAGACGACGCCCGAGCGAGAGCACGAACTGAAATTGATCCGCAAGGAGCTGTTGGCGTAATCCCGTTTGTGGGATCCAAGAACGGAGCCGGCAGAGCGTCCGTCCATCACGCTTCGGACCGGGCATTCTCCAGCGCCGCCACTTTCGACAGTCTGCGGCGATAACGCGGCAGGCCTTTGAAGCGTGCGGCCAGAAACCCGTTGACGAGTTCGATGGCGAGGGATGGGCCGATCACCTTGCTGCCGAGGCACAGGATATTCATATCATCATCTTCAACGCCCTGATGGGCGGAGAAGATGTCATGAATGAGAGCAGCCCGCACGCCGGCAACCTTGTTGGCAGTCACCGATGCTCCGACGCCGCTGCCGCACAGGGCCAGGCCGCGGTCGACTTGTCGCTCTGCCACGGCATGGGCCAAGGGAATGACGAAGTCGGGATAGTCATCGCCGGAATCGAGCTGGAAGGCACCGAAATCAACCATCGTATATCCGGAGATCCGCAATTGTTCTGCCAACGCCTGCTTCATGGCAAATCCGCCGTGATCGGCGGCCAGTCCCACGCGCAGCACGCTGGTTTCCTGTTGAACGGTTGAAGTCATGGACTGGTACCCGCGGTCCGTTCCTGTTGGCCGGTTGATCCGACCCGGATGGCGTTGATCTGCTCGATTTCCGCGAGTTGCGCGATCAGCCCATGCATTTTCCAGTTACCGGCGATCAGAGGCCGCATCGGTCAATCCTTTGCCGTTTGGGAGGGGCCTGGAGCGAACTCCGGCGACGCGTTCCAGAGTGCGATAACGCGCCGCTCCAGGTGGGCGGGGTTATAGGTCAGGATACTGAGCGACGCCGTGCCGAGCAAAAAATGACGGCCACCGGCGACCTGCAATCCGATCCACCGCGCCGCCAGGGCCAGACCGAATTCGCCATGAGAAAACAGCGCAATCCTGCCGCCCATCGTGCCGAGATGCGCGATCAGCCGGTCGGCGCGGTCGGCGACCTGCTCTGGCATTTCCCCGCCCGGACAACCTTCCTCGAAGACATCCCAGCCTGGGCGCTGCTTTTCGATATCCAGGGATAGCTTGCCCTCGTAATCGCCATAATCCCATTCCTGCAGGTCCCGCTCGATTTCGGCCTTAGCACCCAACCCAGCCAGCGCGCAGGTCCGTCGGGCGCGTTGCCGCGGGCTGGTCAAGACGCGGGTAAAATCAACATCATGGAGCCACGGCATCAGCTGACGCGCCTGGTCTTCTCCCGCTGCGGTCAATGGGATGTCGGTCCGGCCGGTGTGCTGACCGGTCAGCGACCACGCGGTCTGACCGTGCCGGATGAAATACAAACTCAGTCGCGGCTGCGGTGCGGGCATCAGCTCCGCTCCATGGCCGCCGAGTATTCGCCCCGCAGCGCGGCCCTGTTGCAAAGCGCCCGATGGGCCAGCGCACGCTGTGCAGCTGCGACGTTATTGTCCTGCCCGCGCCAGATCTCCAAGGCCGGCTGTTGGATCGCGCGGGCAAACGAGAACGCCAGCGGCCAGGGCAGCCGCGCGCCCGCGGATCTGGCGATAACATTCATGGCGTTCAGGCGAGCTGAGGCCAGTTCGCTGGATTGCCCGCCGGACAGGAATGCAATCCCCGCGACCGAAGCGGGCACCACCCGGAGCAGCGACGTCACCGTGGCGGTGGCGACCTCCGCCACCGTCTGCTGCTTGGCGCAATTCAACCCGGGAAGCACCATGTTGGGCTTCAGTATCGCGCCCTCGAGGATGACGCCCTGGTCGTAAAGCTGGTTGAAAACGGAGTGCAGTGTTGCTTCGGTGACCTCCTGGCAACGCTCCAGGCTGTGCTCTCCATCCATCAGTACTTCCGGCTCGACAATGGGAACCAGCCCCGCTTCCTGGCACAGAGCGGCGTACCTCGCCAAGGCGTGCGCGTTGGCTGCGATGCAGCCCCGGCTCGGCAAGCCGTCGCCCAACGAAATCACCGCCCGCCATTTGGCAAAGCGGGCGCCCATCTGGAAATAGTTCTGCAGCCGGGCGCGCAATCCGTCCAGGCCCTCGGTGATTGTCTCGCCCGGTCGCCCCGCCAGGGGCTTTGCGCCGGTGTCGACCTTGATGCCGGGAATGATGCCGGCATCGGTCAGAACCCGGACGAACGGCGTGCCGTCCTTCTTGCCCTGGCGGATCGTCTCGTCATAGAGGATCGCACCGCTAATGCTTTCGGAAAGACCAGGCGTGGTCACGATCAATTCGCGATAGGCGCGCCTTGTCTCTTCGGTCTGTGCCCCGCCCACCGCGGCAAACCGCTTGTCGCAGGTGCCATTGCTCTCGTCCATCGCAAGCAGGCCCTTGCCACTGCCGACGAGCTGGTGGGCCGTGGCAGCGAGTTCCTACATGGTCATTGCGCGGCGCCCCATTTCCAGTTGCGGATTTCCGGCATATCCTCGCCGTGCTCGTCGATATAAAGCTTGTGCTCGACAAGCTTATTCTGCGCGATCTGTTTCAGATAGGCGCCCTGGCTGCCCAGATGCGGCAAACGGTCGACGACGTCCTGGACCAGATGGAAGCGATCGAGTTCGTTCTGCACCCGCATATCGAAGGCTGTGGTGATGGTGCCTTCTTCCTTGTAGCCGCGGACATGAATATTCCTGTTGGTCCGGCGATAGGTCAGCCGGTGCACCAGCGATGGATAGCCATGGAAGGCAAATACGATGTGCTTGTCCTTGGTAAACAGGGAATCGAAGTCGGTCTCGTTCAGTCCATGCGGATGCTCGCTGGCCGATTGCAGCTTCATGAGATCGACGACGTTTATCACACGGATCTTCAGCTCGGGCAGATGCTCACGCAGGATGGACACGGCCGCTATGATCTCCAACGTCGGTGTGTCCCCACAACTGGCCAAAACGACATCAGGTTCGCTGTCCTGGTCGTTGCTTGCCCATTGCCAGATGCCAATACCTTGCGTGCAGTGCACGACAGCCTGTTCCATGGTAAGCCATTGCGGCAAAGCGTGTTTCCCGGCGACCACCACGTTCACGTAATTCCGGCTGCGCAGGCAGTGATCGAAGGTCGACAACAGGCAGTTGGCATCGGGCGGCAGATAGGCCCGCACGATGTCGGCCTTCTTGTTGATGACGTGGTCGAGGAATCCGGGATCCTGGTGTGTGAACCCATTATGGTCCTGCTGCCAGACATGAGAGGCGAGCAGATAGTTCAGCGAGGCGATTTTGCGACGCCACGGCAGCTCCCGCGTCACCTTCAGCCATTTGGCATGCTGACTGAACATCGAATCGACGATGCGAATGAAGGCCTCGTAGCTGTTGAAGAGCCCGTGACGCCCGGTCAACAGATAGCCTTCCAGCCATCCCTCGCACTGGTGCTCGCTGAGCATCGAGTCGAGGACCCGGCCAGCGGGCGCCAGGAACTCGTCATTTGCAAGCCTCGAAGCATCCCATTGGCGATTGGTCACCTCGAAGACCGCGCCAAGCAGGTTCGAAAGGGTCTCATCGGGCCCGAAGATCCGAAAATTGCCGGGGTTCAGCTTGACGACGTCCCTGAAGAACTTGCCTAGTACGATCGTATCCTGACCATCGACCGCGCCGGGCGCAGGGACGCGTACCGCGTGGTCCCGGAAATCGGGCATCAGCAGATCGCGCAACAGGATTCCGCCGTTGGCATGGGGATTGGCTCCCATCCGACGGTTGCCCTTTGGCGCGAGCTCGGCCAATTCTTCGATCAGCCGCCCGCTCGCGTCGAACAACTCCTCAGCCTTGTAGCTTTTCATCCAGCTTTCGAGCAGCGCAACATGCTTCGGATGGTCTTGATCGACCAAAAGCGGTACTTGGTGCGATCGGAAGGTTCCTTCGATCTGCAGACCCTCGACGATCTTTGGCCCCGTCCACCCCTTCGGCGACCGCAAGACGATCATCGGCCAGCGTGGCCGGGAGCTGTCTTTGGTGGTCCGCGCGGTGGCTTGGAACTGCCTGATATCGTCGACCGCGTGCTCCAGGGTGGTCGCCATCAGCTCATGCATTTTCGCCGGATCGTCACCCTCGACGAAATAGGGCATCCAGCCGCAGCCGCGCAAAAACTGCTCCAGGTCGTCATGTTCGATGCGGGCCAGCACCGTCGGGTTGCTGATCTTGTAGCCGTTCAGGTGCAGGATCGGCAGCACGGCCCCGTCGGTGATTGGATCAAGGAACTTGTTGGAGTGCCATGCGGTCGCCAGCGGGCCGGTTTCCGCTTCGCCGTCGCCGATGATGCAGGCGACGATCAGGTCTGGATTGTCGAACGCCGCGCCGAACGCGTGGCTCAGCGAGTAGCCCAACTCGCCGCCCTCGTGGATGGATCCCGGCGTGGTCGGCGCGACATGGCTGGAGATGCCGCCGGGAAACGAGAATTGCTTGAACAGCTTCTTCAGACCGGCTTCATCCTGGGTGATATCCGGATACACCTCGCTCCAGGTGCCTTCGAGATACACATTGCCGACCAGGGCTGGGCCGCCGTGACCGGGACCCGCGATGTAGATCATATCCAGGTCGTGCTTCTTGATCACCCGGTTGAGGTGCACATAGATGAAGTTCTGACCCGGGGTGGTTCCCCAATGGCTGACCACCAGCGGCTTGACGTGGGCCAGCAGCAGCGGCTCGCGAAGCAGCGGATTGTCATACAGGTAGATCTGGCCCACCGAGAGATAATTGGCCGCCCGCCAATAGGCGTTGATCTGTCGCAGCGCCTGGCTCGACAGCGTCGGCTCGTGATTTGGCGCGAGAGTCGGTGGCTTAGGTTCCGCAAATGTGGATACGCCCATCTCTCAGGCTCCTGTTGGTTGGCTCGCCAGCCCGTGCTGCCGCAGTCCATCATCGCCGCCAAAGCGCGCGGGTACAGGGTCGGAAAATACCCATGCCTGGCATATCCCGGCGCATCCGGGCCGTGAGTTGTGCGCAGCCGATAAAATTATTAAGTAAACGACCGGCCGGATGTGCCGGCGCGGGTCGACTGCCAAGTCTTGCCAGTGCGCCAAGGATCCGGCGCCGGAACAGATCCAGCAATGCTGGCAAGGAGCACAATCGATGCTGATCGTAGGTGATGTCGGCGGCACCAAGACACGGCTTGCGCTGGTCGCGCCGGAAGCCGGGCCGCGCAAATTCGTCGCGGAACAGGAATTCCAGAGCGCGGACTTCAAGGGATTGCAGCCGGTGGTCGAGGCGTTCCTCGCCACCACCGGGAAGCAGGCGACATCCGCCTGTTTTGATGTGGCCGGACCGGTCATCGACGGCCGGACGCGCCTGACAAATCTGGACTGGGATCTTGATGAAGCCGAGCTGTGCAAGGATCTCGGCCTTTCGCGTGTCACCCTGTTGAACGATCTGAATGCCATCGCGCATGCGATACCCTATCTGAAGCCGGATGAGTTGATCGATATCAATCCGGGTAAAGCCCAACCCCGTGGCGCGATCGCGGTGATGGCACCCGGAACAGGTCTCGGCGAGGCGTTCCTGATCTGGGGCGGAACGGCCTACATCGCCTGTGCCTCCGAAGGCGGCCACACCGATTTCGGGCCCACCAATGAGGTCCAGGCCGGGTTGTGGTCATATCTGACCGATCGGTTCCGTCACGTGGCGTATGAAAGGGTCGCCGCCGGCATCGGCGTGCAAAACGTCTATGACTACGTCCGCTCCTGCGATCCGTCGTCGGAAAACCCGGCTTTCGCCGCGGCCCTGCAGGCCGCAAAGGACCGAACGCCTGTGATCATCGACGCCGCGCTGCGCGACCCCGACAACAACCCGCTGGCGGCGCAGACCTTGCGGATCATCATCGACGTCTGGGGGGCCGAAGCCGGCAATCTGGCGCTGACGGTGCTGGCAACCGGCGGCGTCTACCTGGCCGGAGGGTTGCCGCCGCGCCTGCTGCCGCAGCTGCAGGACGGGGCTTTTGTCCGCGCCTTTTCCGCCAAGGGACGGTTTGCGAACCTGCTGCGCAACGTCCCGATCAAGGTTGTCATGATCAACGCCGCCCTGCTCGGGGCAGCGATCGTCGGACTGGAGTTGGCGGCAAAGCCTTGACCTCGCCCGCGCATCATCGCTGGTCCACCAAGAGGTCGATCAGGCATTCCCAAATCCAAGCAACTCATAGCCAATCGCCAGATCCCTGGTCGACTGGACCGGGGAAAAATCCGACGGCCCGACCGGGCCATCGAGCAACGCTCACCGCCTGAGCAGGCTGGCAATACGCAGATCTTGGCGCCACCACCGCGCGACATTGCTGCAGCCGAGCTGAGTAGTTTCCGAGACTACAGCTTTTGCCCAGGCCCAGGTTAGGTTGCCGCGCGACGATCGTGAGTGGATTTCAGGCCCCGTTAGGAGCGCCATCGATGACAACCATCAAGCGGCAGCCAAAAGTTTCGGCGGCCGAAGGCGTGGATAGTTTGGTTCCCGGTGGTAACGGCCGCGTATCCACCGCCGCGCGAACAGGCGCAACCCCAGCGGGCCTGGCATCGCCTCGCTTGAGCGGACAGGCCCTGACGCCCTGGCTGCTGGTTGCAATGACCGGCATTCTATTCGCGGGAGCCCTGTTCGGCTACGATCAGGGCGTGATTTCAGGGGCGCTGACTGGCATCAAAAAGACCTTCCTGCTCACTCCGCTGCTGGTCGAGGTCGTCACCAGTTGGGTCACGCTCGGCGCCATGTTCGGCGCGCTGGCCGGGGGCGAGTTGGCGGATCAATTCGGCCGCCGCAATGCAATTCTATTTTCCGGTGTACTGTTTACGCTGGGGGCTGCCGTGCAGGCCTTTGCGCCCGCCACAGCCGTTCTGGTCTGCGGCCGGTTGATCGTCGGCATAGCTGTCGGCGTGATCGCCGTTGCCGCTCCGCTCTATGGCGCCGAACTCGCGCCGCGGACATTACGCGGGCGCATCGTGTCCGGCTACCAGCTTGCGATCACGATCGGCATCTTTGCTGCCTATCTTGTGAACGACTGGCTCTCCAGCGCCAGCTCTTGGCGCTTGATGCTGGGATCGTCAGCGGTTCCAGGCGTGCTGCTGCTGGCGGTGGCGATAGCCGCGCCGGAATCGCCGCGCTGGCTGATGAAAATGCAACGTCGTCCCGAGGCTAAGTTGCAGATGCGCAAGATCCAGCCGGAGATCGACGCCGATCACGCGCTCGATCTGGTCGACAAGGCGCTGCGGGAGGGGACGGAAAGCGCTGCCTGGAGCGAGGTTTTCCATAGCGAGTGGCGGCGTCCACTGCTGATCGGGATAGGCCTCGCGGTGTTCCAGCAGATCACCGGGATCAACGCGATCATCTACTACGCCAACCAGATTTTCGCCTCGGCCGGTTTCGCGCTCTCCTCCCAGGCTACCCTCACCACATGGGCGATCGGCGGGGTTAACGTCGCCGCGACGTTCATTGCGCTCGCCTTTGTCGACCGCTGGGGGCGGCGAAAGCTGCTTCTGGGCGGACTTTTTGGAATGGGCGTGAGTTTAGCGGTGCTCGGGGTCGCCTTCCGGTTCATCGTCCCCGCCGCGCCAGGCGCTGCCGCGGCTGCGCCTAGTCTTGCGGGCATTGTGACGCTGTGCGGGCTGATCGCCTTCATCATCTCCTTCGCCGCCTCGCTCGGCCCGGTGGTATGGACGGTGATCACCGAGATCTTCCCGGGGCGGATCCGCGGCCGGGCAGTCTCGATCTGCACGGCTTTCAACTGGCTATCTGCATTTGCGGTCAGTCAGTGTTTCCTGTCCATGGTCGATGCCGCCGGCAGTTCGCTGACCTTCGCCCTGTTCGCGTTTTTCTGCCTGATCGGCTGGATTTGGATCTTCTTCCAGGTGCCGGAGACCAAGGGCCGGTCGCTGGAGAACATTCAACAAACTTGGAAGACGGCCTGACACAACTAATTTAGCGAAAAAGGATTTCCCCACCATGTCCGACGCACCCCAAGCGCTCAGCCGGCTCGGTCAAAGCCTATGGCTCGACAATATCACCCGCGATCTGCTCGATCAGGGCACCTTGAAGCATTACATCGATCAATTGTCGGTCACTGGGCTCACCTCAAATCCGACGATTTTCGATCGCGCCATCTCGCATAGTTCTTCGTATGACCAGGAGATCCGTCGGCAATTGGCGCTCGGCGCCTCCGGCGAAGATCTGTTCTTCAAACTCGCCATCCAGGATCTGACGCGGGCCGCCGATCTGTTCGCAAAAATATTCGAACGAACCGCTTCAGTCGATGGCTTTGTCTCCCTGGAAGTCTCGCCGCTGCTTGCCTATGATGCGCCGGCGAGCCTGGCACAGGCGCGGCGTCTGCATGCCGAGGCCAATAGACCGAATCTGTTCATCAAAATCCCGGGCACCCAGCAATGCCTTCCGGCGATTGAAGAAGCGATCTTCAGCGGCGTACCGGTCAACGTCACCTTGCTGTTCTCCGCGGACCAATATATCGCGGCTGCGGATGCCTATCAGAAGGGGCTGGAGCGGCGCGTCGCGGCGGGCCTGTCGCCCGATGTGCGGTCGGTCGCCTCGCTGTTTGTCAGCCGATGGGACAGCGCCGTGGCGGACAAAGTTCCGGTGGAACTGCGCAACACGCTGGGTCTCGCGGTCGGCGGGCAGGTATACCGCGCCTATCGGGCGTGCCTCGACAGCGACCGGTTTCAGCGGCTGCAGAACAACGGCGCACGGCCGCAGCGGCTGCTGTTCGCCAGCACCGGGACGAAGGATAAGGCCGCCTCCGATACGCTATATGTCAGTGGTCTCGCCGCGCCCAATACGATCAACACCATGCCGGAAGCAACCCTTTTGGCCTTCGCCGATCACGGCAGGCTGCCGGACGCTCTTGCCAGCGATGGCGGACCGTTCGGCTCCGTGCTAGCGGCCCATGCCAAGGCCGGGATCGACTTGGCAGCGCTGTCGGCGCAGCTACAATCCGACGGCGCCAAGGGTTTCGTGACGTCCTGGAACGAGCTGTTAGCCGCGATCGAGAAGAAGAGCAGGGTGCTCGCATGAAACAAGGAGACGCCGTGTCCACACTTACTGACAGCCGGGAATGGCAGGCGCTTGCCGCGCATCATCAACAAATCAAGGATCTTCATTTGAGAAAGCTGTTCGCAGAAGATCCCGACCGGGCCGCGCGTTTCTCTGCGGAGGGCTGTGGCCTGTTCCTTGACTATTCGAAAAACCGGATCACCGACGAAACCCTGCGCCTGCTGCTGCAATTGGCGGAGTCACGCGGCGTCGCGCAACGGCGGGACGCCATGTTTGCCGGCGAGAAGATCAACATCACGGAAAACCGCGCCGTGCTGCATGTCGCGCTGCGAGCACCGCGCGGCAGTCGCATCGAGCTGGACGGCGTCGATGTGGTGGCAGGCGTGCACCATGTGCTCGACGCGATGGCGGATTTCGCAACGCGGCTGCGCAGCGGCGCGTTCGCCGGGCATACCGGCAGGCGCCTCCGCAATGTGGTGAATATCGGGATCGGCGGATCCTATCTCGGACCCGAAATGGCCTATCGCGCGCTGCGCGCGTTCAGCAACCGGTCGATGAATTTTCGCTTCGTCGCCAATGTCGACGGCGCCGAGTTCCATGAGGCGACCCTCGACCTGGACGCCGCGGAGACCCTGTTCGTCATCTCTTCCAAGACCTTCACCACGCTGGAGACGATGGCCAACGCCGCGACCGCCCGCGCCTGGCTGGTCGAGAAGCTCGGCGATGAGGCGGCGGTGGCAAAGCATTTCGTGGCCGTGTCGACCAACATCGCTGGCGTGTCGCAGTTCGGTATCGATCCGGCCAACACCTTCGGCTTCTGGGACTGGGTTGGCGGCCGCTATTCGATGGACAGCGCGATCGGATTATCCACCATGATCGCCATTGGGCCGGACCATTTCAGCGCCATGCTGGGCGGCTTCCATGCCATGGACGAGCATTTCCGCACCGCGCCGCCGGCCCGCAACCTGCCGCTGCTGATGGGACTGTTGACTGTCTGGTACAACAATTTTTTCGGCGCCCAGAGCTTCGGTGTCATGCCCTACGCGGCTCCGCTGGCGCGTTTCCCGGCCTATCTGCAGCAGTTGCAGATGGAGAGCAATGGCAAGCATGTCGATCTCGCAGGCCATGTGGTGGATTACGAGACCAGTCCGATCGCCTGGGGCGAGCCGGGCACCGACGGCCAGCACTCGTTTTACCAGCTGCTCCACCAGGGCACCAAGCTCGTCCCCTGCGACATGATCGGCTTCTGCAAGCCGCTCAGTCCTTTGACCGGGCAGCATGATCTTCTGATGGCCAATCTGTTTGCCCAGGCCGAGGCCTTGGCCTTTGGCAAGACCGATGAGGAGTTGAAGGCGGAAGGATCGCCGGATTTCCAGCGGCCGTTCCGGGTCATGCAAGGCAACCGCCCGACCAACGTCATCCTGGCGGAGCAGCTTGACCCGGCGACCCTTGGCAGCCTGGTGGCGCTCTACGAGCACAGCGTGTTTACCCAGGGTGCGATCTGGGCCATCGACAGCTTCGACCAATGGGGCGTCGAACTGGGCAAGGCGCTGGCCAGCCTGATCATTCCTGATCTGGACCGGGCGACCTCGCCCAAGCTGACCCAGGATGCCTCCACCAACGCCTTGATCAGGCGATATCGGCGCCTGCGGGGCTGAGCCGCCGACCGGCAATCGGCCGAGCTGCAGACCTATGATTTCAAGGCGTCACGTTGCTCAGTCAGGCGATCGAGCTGTTCGCGCTGTTCTGCGATCCGATCGGCATTTCGCTCCTCGGTTTCACTACCGGAGCTAGCTGCTGCCTGTTCCACCAAT
>Ga0302319_10010375_pt1 | contig 17747 bp, 14 predicted proteins | sample Bog_T0_2_FD_203319 | JGI IMG/M metagenome (GOLD analysis project Ga0302319, IMG submission 203319) | Peat permafrost microbial communities from Stordalen Mire near Abisko, Sweden - Bog_T0_2 | ecosystem: Environmental > Terrestrial > Soil > Wetlands > Peat | place: Sweden: Abisko, Stordalen Mire...
GAGTTCCTCGTTGTCTGCGCGGTAGACCAGCCGATGTTCGTCGGTTATCCGGCGGGACAAATATCCCAACGGCTCACCCTTGAGCGGCTCCGGTTTGCCGATGCCGCTGAACGGATCGCGTTGGATTTCTCCGATTAGGCGAATGATCCGACGGGCGATTTTGCGGTTGGTCGCTAGCCAGAAGAGGAAGTCCTCCCAGGCCTCAGGATCGAAGCGGACGCCTCTCACTCCTCGCCGCCGGCCATCTCCCGCAACTCGTCGATGGACTTGGTTAATCCAGGTTGCCCGGCCTTATCTCGGGCAACCGCTTCCATCAGTCGCCTGGCGTTTTCCGGTGAGCGCAGCAGGTAGACGGTTTCTTGCCACGAGTCGTAGTCGTCGGCAGACATGAGTACCGCATCCCCGGCTTTGGAAGTGATGCGTACGGGCTGGTGATCGGTGTTGACTTGTTCCAGAAGCGGAAACAGCCGCTGCCTGGCCTCGCTTGCGCTGATGCTCATGCGGTCCTCCCCACAGCGAATACGTACGGTAATACCGTACCGCAATGGTACAGACAAACCGTACGGGTGATTGATGTCCGAGATCCGCGTCGGCTAACGGAAGGGTAAATAAATTTCCGGTTTGACCCTTCGCCGTGTGAAATCGAAGTAAATTCCAAGGGTGACGGCAGAATCCCGGGTCGATCTCCGCGTGATCCGTTCCCATGATGGCCCTGACGCAGGTCATGGCGTATTCGGTGCGGCGGACCCAAACTTTTCCTGCGTCGTTCGCGGGTTCTCGAGCATGTTTCCCAGCCGCCGATTCGGTGGTGGGGCGCTGGCCGTCTACCTCGATGGTCAGCCCGTCGTCGACATCTGGACCGGCTGGTCGGACCGAGCTGGCAGGGTGCCGTGGACGTCTGACACCGCGCCGATGGTCTTTTCGGCAACCAAGGGGATGGCCTCCACCGTGATCCACCGGCTCGTCGACCGGGGTCTGATCGACTACGAGGCTCCCGTCGCCGAGTATTGGCCTGAGTTCGCGGCCAACGGCAAGTCGGCCCTCACGGTGCGTGAGGTGATGAGGCACCGGGCTGGCTTATCGGGGTTGCGTGGCGCCACCCAGGAAGACTTGCTGGATCACCTGGTGATGGAGGAACGGCTGGCGGCGGCGCCCCCGGGGCGCCTGCTGGGTATACCCGCCTATCACGCACTGACCTTCGGCTGGCTGATGTCCGGGCTGGCCAGGGCGGTGACCGGGAAAGGCATGCGTGCGCTGATCCGTGCGGAGCTGGCCGAGCCGTTGGGCACCGACGGCATGCATCTGGGACGCCCGCCCGCTGGGGCGCCGACGCGGGTCGCGCAGATCATCATGCCGCAGAACATGCCCGGCATTCCGGCGGTCAATTATGCGCTGGCCAAGGTGGCTGCAGGGCTGTCCGGCGGGTACCGCTCGATGTACTTCGACGGGGTCATGGCTGCCGTACGAGGTGATATTGCACTGCTGGACGCCGAGATGCCCGCGGCCAACGGGGTGGTGACGGCCCGTGCGCTGGCGCGGATGTACGGTGCCATCGCGAATGCCGGTGAGATCGACGGCACCCGGTTCTTATCGCCGGAGCTAGTCGCGGGGCTGACCGGGCGACCCAGCCGCAAGAGGGACCGGAACATCTTGGTGCCCTTGTCATTCCACCTCGGTTACCACGGCTTGCCGTTTGGCGGCGTGATGCCGGGCTTCGGGCACGTCGGGCTGGGCGGCTCATTCGGCTGGGCCGATCCCGCGAGCGGCTTGGCATTCGCCTACGTGCACAACCGGCTGCTGTCGCCCTTCCTGCTCCTCGATCACTCCGGAGTGGCCACATTGGGCAATCTGGTCCGGCTGGGCGTGACGCGAGCCCGCAAGCGTGGCTTCGGGTCGGTGCGCGAGTTCGGCTCGTCGTTCGCCGACGGCCGTCGTGGGCTGACCGGCTGACGCCCGCTGACGAGATAACAGGGCCAGTGGGCCGAACGTCCGAACACCCGCGAAGTGGGCCAAACTACTTCGTATGTGTCCAGTCGTATCGAGCGGCGGCCGGGGGAGTATGAAACTCGAGCAGGAATTCGATCCGCGAAAGAACGCCCTGAACGCGCTGCGGCTGGCGCTGGCGATTTCGGTGATCCTGTGGCACTCCTTCCCCCTCACGGGCCGCGACGTGCCGTTCGTGCCCGCTCGCCAGCTTCTTGGCGAGATAGGCGTGGACGGGTTCTTCGCGATCTCAGGATTCCTCATCACGTCGAGTTGGCTCCGCCATCCGCGAGTCCGTGACTATGTCGTCGCTCGAGGTCTTCGCATCCTGCCCGGGTTCTACGTCTGCCTGGTCGTGACGGCTTTTGTCATCGCTCCGATCGGTGTGGCGATTCAGGGTGGCCAAGCCGCAAAACTGCTGCTGTCCACCGCGCCCATCGTGTACGTCCTGAAAAACGCCACCGTGTGGATATTTCAATTCGATGTGGGCGGAACACCAACCGGCGTCCCACACCCGGGTGCGTGGGACGGTCCACTCTGGACCCTCGGATACGAGCTGCTCTGCTACATCGGGGTTGCGTGTTTCGGCATAGCCGGACTGCTTGGCCGCCGATGGTTTCTGCCTGCAGCGATGGCACTGTGCTGGTCCGCGCTACTGCTGTCGACGGCCCTCGACCTACCTCGCATGGCGCATGACCCCGCGCGCTTCGCCGTGATGTTTCTGGCTGGAGCGCTCATACATCGGTACCAGGACATAATTCCCGCGAGATGGTCACTCGTCGCGGTGAGCGCGGTCATCGTTCTGGCGGCCGGCTTGCTGCCGGATTACCGGCTGATCGCCGCCGTTCCGCTCGCCTACGCGGTGATCGTTTCCGGTGCTCTCATCCACCACAAGCGCTTCAGATTACGGACAGATCTGTCGTACGGCATCTACATTTACGCATTCCCGATTCAGCAGTTGTTGGTCATCTGTGGGATCGGCTTTGTGAATCCGTTTGCGTTCTGGGTGATTGCGACCACAGCCACCCTGCCGATCGCCGCGCTGAGCTGGACCTTGGTCGAGAAGCGTGCGACGTCTTGGAAATCTCGTCTCCTGCGGAGGTGGTCTGCCCCGGCTGGGGATCGTCAGCGCGGGGAGAATATTTCGAGCTAGACGATCCGAGGTGTTCCGCGGTGGAACAGCAGTGCCGTGGCTCAACGTCGGATTACCCTCGACATCTATCATCAAGCTGACGGCGATACCCCGCCGGTGCGGCATCCAGCGACGGAAGCGGGAATCCAGTGAAGCGAGCGCTGATAACCGGAATCACCGGGCAGGACGGCTCGTATCTTGCGGAACTGCTGCTGAGTAAGGGATACGAGGTTCACGGGCTGATCCGTCGAGCGTCGACGTTCAACACGGCGCGCATCGATCATCTCTACGTTGATCCACACCAAGCGGGTGCGCGCCTGTTCTTGCATTACGGCGACCTCACCGACGGCACCCGTCTGGTGACCTTGCTCAGCACCATCGACCCTGACGAGGTCTACAACCTTGCTGCGCAGTCGCATGTGCGGGTCAGTTTCGACGAACCCGTGCACACCGGCGACACCACCGGCATCGGATCGATGCGACTGCTCGAAGCGGTTCGCCTTTCCAGGGTGGACTGCCGCTTTTATCAGGCGTCCTCGTCGGAGATGTTTGGCGCGTCTCCGCCGCCGCAGAACGAGCAGACGCCGTTCTATCCACGCTCGCCCTACGGCGCGGCCAAGGTGTACTCGTACTGGGTCACGCGCAATTATCGAGAGGCGTACGGCTTGTTCGCGGTGAACGGCATCTTGTTCAATCACGAATCACCCCGGCGTGGTGAGACATTCGTGACCCGCAAGATCACGCGATCGGTGGCTCGCATCAAGGCGGGCGTCGAGTCCGAAGTCTATTTGGGCAACCTCGATGCCGTTCGTGACTGGGGCTATGCCCCCGAGTTTGTCGAGGGGATGTGGCGGATGCTGCAGGCATCCGAGCCCGACGACTTCGTGCTCGCAACGGGGCGCGGTTACACCGTGCGGGAATTCGCCCAGACGGCGTTCGAGCATGCCGGACTCGACTGGCAGAAACACACGAAGTTCGACGAGCGCTATCTGCGGCCCACCGAAGTGGATTCGCTGATTGGCGATGCGAGCAAGGCCGCCGAGTCGCTCGGGTGGAAGGCTGCCATCCACACGGGCGAACTGGCGCGGATCATGGTGGATGCGGACATCGCGGCATTGGAGTGCCAGGGCAAACCGTGGATTGACAAGCCGATGCTGGCTAGTCAGAAATGAGCACGGACAGATCTGTCGGCGTCCTTGACCGCACAGCCCCGGTGTACATCGCCGGGCATCGCGGGCTGGTCGGGTCCGCCCTGCTACGCAGGTTCCGGGCGGAGGGATTCACCAATCTTCTTGTGCGGTCACGGTCCGAACTCGACCTGACGGATCGGGCTGCGACGTTTGACTTCATTCTGGAGTCGAAGCCTCAGGTCGTCATCGATGCTGCCGCCCGCGTCGGCGGAATTCTGGCGAACAGCACCTATCCCGCTGATTTTCTCTCCGAGAACCTGCAGATCCAGGTCAACCTGCTGGACGCTGCCGTGGCTGCGCGGGTGCCGCGGCTGCTGTTCCTCGGCTCCTCCTGTATATATCCGAAACTCAGCCCGCAGCCCATCCGGGAAAGCGCGCTTCTCACCGGGCCGCTGGAGGAGACCAACGACGCATATGCGATCGCCAAGATCGCCGGCATTCTTCAGGTGCAGGCGGTCCGGCGACAGTATGGCCTGTCGTGGATCTCGGCGATGCCCACCAACCTGTACGGGCCCGGCGATAATTTCTCCCCGTCCGGCTCGCACCTGCTGCCGGCACTCATCCGCAGATATGAAGAAGCCAAAGGCAGTGGCGCGCAGGAAGTAACGAACTGGGGCACCGGGTCTCCGCGGCGTGAGCTACTCCATGTCGATGATCTGGCGAGCGCGAGCCTGTACTTGCTGGAGCACTTCGACGGGCCAAATCAGGTAAACGTGGGGACCGGCGTCGACCACACCATCAGTGAGATCGCCGAGATGGTGGCCCAATCCATTGGCTACGGCGGCGAAACTCGCTGGGATTCAAGCAAACCGGACGGAACACCGCGCAAACTGTTGGATGTTTCGGTATTACGGGAGGCGGGATGGCAGCCCGAAATCGCGCTGCGTGACGGCATCGAGGCAACGGCGGCGTGGTATCGCGCGAACGCCGGCGCGGTAAGGAAATGACATGAGTTTGTTGCATCGTGGTCCCAAAAAGGTTCAGTTGGAGCTGAACTGGGAACGCAATTTCGTCCATCAGCTCACATCGCATCAGGTAGATGTGGTTGTCGACGTCGGCGCCAATTCGGGGCAATTCGCCAGCGGTCTGCGCGCCGCGGGCTTCAAGGGCCGGATTGTCTCGTTCGAACCCCTATCCGGGCCGTTTTCCCGCATAGAGCGCAAGTCCTCGACGGATCCGCTATGGGAATGCCGGCGCTGCGCAATCGGCGATGTTGATGGAACGATCTCGATAAATGTCGCGGGCAACGAGGGCGCGAGCAGCTCCGTCCTGCCGATGTTGAAGAGCCATCAGGATGCCTATCCTCCGGCGAATTATGTCGGCACCGAACAGGTCCCGATACGTCGACTCGATTCCGTAGCGCCAGAATTTCTCCGGCCGACCGATGTTGTTTTCCTCAAGATCGACGTTCAGGGATTCGAGCAACAAGTGCTCGCGGGTGCGGAATCAACGGTGAACGACCGTTGCGTCGGCATGCACCTCGAACTGTCCCTCGTGCCCTTGTACGAAGGCACCATGCTCATTCGTGAAGCACTCGATCACGTGCGTTCTCTGGGCTTTGCACTCACCGGATTGGTACCCGGTTTCTGTGATCCCCGCAACGGTCGAATGTTGCAAGCCGACGGCGTCTTCTTCCGTGAAAGCGATTGACGTCCAACGTCAGTCGCGCGGTGACCGCCGCAATATCCTCGACATCCGTCCAAAGACGCGTTCCCAAAAGAGCATGTAGTGCATGTAATACTCCCGTAAGCGCAGGTAAACAAGCGATATTCGCCGCCCGCCCAGGGGGTAGTGGCCATGCCAGTCCCACAGCAGACGCAGGTCGGCAACGACCTCACGGGGGTGCCGGTTCGACCCAACTCCGGTCGTGTCGTAATCGCATACCACGCGCGGGATCGTGATTGGCGGTCGCAGCAACGCGGCTCGGTACATGAGTTCCTGGTCGGCGGCGATCCCGAAATCAAGGTCATAGCCACCTAACTGGCCCACCAACGACGACCCGAAGAATGACGCCTGGTGCGGAATGACCTGCCAACCGGCACGGAACTTACGGATACTAAAGGGCATCGGGCCCTGCAGGCGCCCCATGCCGATGAGGTTGTTCATGCCGTAGCCCCATATTTCGCGTATCGGCCCTTGGCTCGAGATCGACTCCACAATCTGAGTCACCGTGTCGGGATCGGCAAAGACATCGCTGGAGTGCATGAACCACAACAGATCCCCCGACGCGTGGGCAATGCCCTGGTTCATCGCGTCGTACCGTCCGCCGTCGGGCTCGGATTGCCAATACGCCAAGCCCGGTTCGCACCCGGACAGATATTCCGCGATGTCGTCACCGGATCCACCATCGATCACAATGTGCTCGATGCTTCCGTCGTAGCGCTGGGCCCGCACACTCTCCACCGTGCGTTTCAGCCCATCGAGGTCTTTGAAGGAGATCGTTATCACTGAGACGGTCGGAGCCGATGTCACCGGTCCACTCTGCCTGGTCGCGACCGCTTTGTCAGCGTTCTGGGGTCAACCGTGTCCGGTCGCGATACGATCTATCCCTAGAATTTGTCCGCCGGGGGGCCGGGCGTAGCCGGTCGCCATTGTTCCGCATCGTCCCCCATTGTTAGAAGGAGTCGCAATGTCGTTTTTGTTTGCGACTCCAGAAGCGGTGGCCGCGGCGGCCACGGATTTGGCGAACATCGGTTCAACGATCAACGAGGCCCATGCCGCGGCGGCGGCGCTGACCACAGGATTGATTCCGGCCGCCCGGGACGAGGTGTCGGCGGCCATAGCGGGCTTGTTCGGCACGTACGCCCACGACTATCAGGCCCTCGCGGCGGAGTTTGCGGAGCTTCACGACCGTTTTGCGCAGGCCGTGACCGCGAGTGCCGGGTCGTATCTGGCCGCCGAGGGCGCTAACGTCACGGCCCTGCTTCAGACTGCGCAGCAGAATCTGGGCAGCCTGCTCACCGGTGGCGGCACAGGCTCACCTGTCGCTGCCATCGCGGCCGGCGGGTCGAGCGCTGTGACGTCGTTGGCAACGTCGGTCGAGACGACCGTGGTCTTGGGTTACACCGGCGCTTCTTACCCTCCAACGAGCTTCGTCAACGCGGTGAACAGCCTGTTCATCCAGCCCAACCTCACGTCGGCCAGCCTGTATACAAAGCTGTACACGCCCGAGCAGGCTTACCCGTTCACCGGCTCCAGGAGCATGACCGCCGACGCGTCGGTGGCCGCGGGCGTGACGCAACTATACAACTGGATAACGAGCCAGGCTCCCTCCGTGGCCAACCCGATCGGCGTCTTCGGTTACTCCCAGGGCGCGACGATCGTCTCGCAAGTCATGCCGTTGCTTCAGGCGGCGGGCGTGCCGACGTCGGCGGTGAACTTCGTTCTGATCGGTGCTCCAACGCCCAACGGGGGGGTGAGCGAACGTTTCGCCGGTCTGGTGCTGACGGCTATGGGGTACAGCTACGACGGTTCGGTTCCCTCTAATTCCTTCCCGACCACGATCTACACGATGGAATACGACTCGAACGCCGACTTCCCGCGATACCCGCTCGACCTGCTGTCGGATCTCAACGCGATCACCAGCCAAACGCACTTCTATTACCCGTATCTCACGGCGACGCAGGTTCAGAACGCCATTCAGCTGCCGACGTCGGGACCCACGATGACCAACTACTACATGATTCCGACGAATCAACTGCCGCTGTTGGGTCCGCTCCGTACGATCCCGATCATCGGGAACCCGATTGCCGACCTGCTGCAGCCGGACCTGACGTATCTGGTGAACCTGGGCTACGGCGACCCGCTTTACGGCTGGTCAACCTCGCCGGCCAATATCAACACCCCGATCGGGCTGTTCCCGCCCCTGAAGAGCTTCGAAGAGCTTCCCGGACTGCTGGCAAGCGGAGCCGGACTGGGTTTCCACAATTTTATCGGCGACTTCACCGGTACCGGACCGAACCCGGTAACGCTGCCGACCCTCAGCTCGATCGCCTCGTCGTTCGCTCCCTCCTCGGGGACTGGGGGCTCCACAAGCTTGACGACCAACGCGCTGACAGGGTTGCAGGCTGTCGAGGCCAACCCCGCCGTGGCTCTGGCGGACTGGGTCACCGACACCGCCGCCACAATCTCGAGTACCGCCTCCGGGTTCTACAGCCTGATCCAGCCAACGCTGGACATCGTCAATGCCGCCGTTACCAGCGTTCCGGCCTACGACATCAGCCTGTTCCTGAACAACCTGTCGAACCCGGTCGACGCGATCGGCTTGCCGATTGCGGCAGACATGGCGCTGTATCCGATCCTGCTCGGCTACGAGATCGACCTGCTGTAAGGACGCTACGCGTCGAACTCAAGCAGGGTCAGCGACGCAAGAGTGGGCCATTTGATTCCCACGAGCCAACGAAGCGGCTCGTAGATCGGCAATTCACGCGTCTTCCACAGCGCATTGAACCCCGGACCGCGGCCGCGCGGTACCGGCAGGTTGCGCACGGCCCGGATTCCTTGAATGCTGCTGAGATTGGCGATTTCACGTGCCGAAAGGCCGAACGGGGTTGGCGGCCAAGCACTTTGCGGAGTTTTCCGCATACGGCGACGACTCCGCACCGCCTGCAACTTCGTCGGCAGGTCGAACATCATTTCGCCGCCGGGGAAGCGGCGCGCACATTCGGCGATCAGGCCCAGCGCCTGCTCGGGCTCCAGGTAGGGCAAGATGCCTTCCGCGGTGATGAACACGCCGTTGCCCGGGTCCACCCGATCCATCCAACTGAAATCCAGTGCCGACTGGGCGCACATCGAAATGCGCGGTGATCGGGGCAGCAGCCGCTCGCGAAGCGCGATGTTGGGCGGCAGATCGATGGTCAGCCAGCGAAATTTATCGCCAAGACCGGCGGAGTCGAGGCGCCAGAAGCTGGTTTGCATTCCTTCGCCGAGTGCGACGACCGTGGCTTCCGGGTGGCCGGCAAGGTAGCGGCGCGCCTCGCTGTCGAACGCAAACGCCCGCAGTGCCAAGTCCTGTCGCTTGGAGCGCCGCAAGTTCGTGAAGTCGTAGTCGACGGTTTCCGTCAACTCGATGGCAACGGGATCGTCGATGATGCCATCCGGGCGTCGCGCCTCGTTAGCGCGAAAGCACAACGTCACCAGCGCGGTCTCGGGGAGCGCGACGGCGCCTGCTTCCCCCATCAGATCACTCCACCTCTGAGGATGACGAAAATCATCGTCCCCCTTACCGGTACGGACGGTTGCAAGTCAAGTTTCACATCAATCCCTAGGACCAATATTCCCAGCCGGCGCTCTTCCACTTCGCCGTGTCCAGGCACATTCGACCGTCGACGACGACGCGCTTGTTCACCAGGTTGCCGAGGGCAAACGGATCAAGGTCGACGAACTCTTCCCACTCCGTGAGCACCAGCACCACATCCGCCCGGTCGCAGGCAATCACCGCCGAATCGGCGTAATGCAAAGTGGGGAAAACCTTTCGGGAGTTCTCCATGGCCTTCGGATCGTAGACCTTGACGGAGGCGCCCTGGAGCTGCAGTTGGGCAGCAACGTTCAAGGCCGGCGAGTCCCGTACATCGTCGGATTGCGGCTTGAAGGCGGCTCCCAGAACCGCCGCGTGCGACCCCAACAGCGAACCCCCGCACACCTTGCGGGTCAGGTCGACTACCCGGGTCCTCTGGCGCATGTTGATGGTGTCTACTTCGCGCAAGAACGCCAAGGCTTCCGAAGCGCCAAGTTCACCGGCCCGCGAAATAAACGCTCGGATGTCTTTCGGCAGGCAGCCGCCTCCGAAGCCAAGGCCCGCATTGAGAAATCGCCGTCCGATTCGTTCGTCGAGGCCAATCGCGTCTGCGACGGCTCGCACGTCGGCACCGGCAGCCGAACATACCTCGGCAATCGCGTTGATGAACGAGATCTTGGTGGCCAGGAACGCGTTCGCCGACACCTTCACCAGTTCCGCGGTCGCAGTATCGGTAACGATGAAAGGGGTTCCATCGGAGAGGATCTGTGCGTAGATCTCTCGAGCTACCGCCTCGGCGGTGCCCTCAGCGGTCCGTCCCAACACCAGGCGATCGGGATGCAGCGTGTCGGCAATTGCATGCCCCTCGCGCAGGAACTCGGGATTCCAGGCGATCTCTACCAGGACGCCTTTCGCCAGGTCTGCAGCGCGAGACGCGAGCGCTTGCGCCGTTCCCACGGGCACGGTCGACTTGCCGAAAATAACCGCATCGTGCTTCAGCCACGGAACGAGGCTGTCGACAACGGCTTCCACCTGGCTCAGGTCAGCGCTGTTTTCGCCCACCTTCGGTGGTGTCCCGACAGCGACGAAAAAGACGTCGCCCCAATCGGCGGCATGTTCGTAGGAATCCGTGACCTGCAGTCGCCCGGAGTCAATGTGCTTACCGAGTAGCTCAGCCAATCCCGGCTCGTAGAACGGCAGCTCGCCCTTCGTGAGTTTGGTGAGCCTGTCTCGGTCGACCTCCACGCCCAGCACCTCATGGCCAAGTTCGGCCATGCAGGCGGCATGTGTGGCACCGAGGTAACCGAGGCCGAGGACGGTCAGCCGCATGGGCACTCGAATGTTTCTGTGCTGGAAATCATGAACCCTCCCACGGGTAGCTGAGTATACGGACCTCGTCGTGCGCCTACTCAGCTATTGACCAAGTTGGACAGGATCCGCTGTACGGGGCGATCGCCGTTCGGGCCCGCAGGTAGCCCCGCGTAGCGTAAAATTTCTCTCGAATTGTCCGGGGAGCCCTATGGAGTTTTACGCATGACTGAATCGCTTGGAATAGCGGTCGTAAAGAACGAGGCCGATGTCATCGAGCCTTTCGTACGGCACAATCTGGGATTCATGGATGCGCTGTTCATTGCCGACAATAACTCGGTCGATGGTACGCGCGAAATTCTGGTGCAGCTGCAGCAAGAAGGCCTGCCGATCGTGCTGTTTGACGATCCAATCGTTGGTCACTTCCAGGCGGAGAAAGTGACTGCAATGTATCGCCAAATTGTGCCGGAATTCAAGCCTCGATTCGTATTCTTATTAGATGCGGATGAGTTTATCATCGCGCCTTCGCGCGAGGTGCTCGACGCTCAACTGCGAGCCGTGCGACCCGGCACCCTGGCGCAATACTACTGGCGCACCTATATCCCGGCACCCACAGGCCCGGAAGGCGATGTCTCGGATCCATTGAGAAGCATTACGCACCGGAGAGTCAGAGAGGACCGCCAACCTAAGTCGATCATCATCACCAAACCGGATATCGATGCGAAGCTGATAATCGGGCAAGGTGGCCATTTCGTGAAATTGGGCGGGAGGTCGCTCCCTCATGTCGCGTTACAGGATGCGGTGCTAGCTCACTTTCCCGTGCGCACCATTGACCAGGCGAGCAGCAAGGCGTTGGTGGGATGGATCACAAACATCGAACGGAATCGACTCCGGCCGAAATGGCCGAAATCGACTAACGGGCATCACAAGAAAAAGCTGTACGAACGGATCGTCCATGGGGACGGACTGACGGCCGAAGACCTGACCGTAGAAGCGCTCAAGTATGCGCAATCGTACGAATTGACCTGGCCACAAGATGTGATCCGGGATCCTGTCATACCGGGTTACGCCAGGTTGACGGCGCAACCGACGACCACCTGCACGACGCTGCAGAAGGTCCTGCTATGCGTCGACAATATATTTAATCCAGCCCCGGAAACCCCAGATTTTTCGGCGGCCACGGGTTTTCTGCGAAATCCGAATCATAGTGCTAAGTCATGGCGAGATTTTGTGTCCCCGTCGTCGGCCGTCAACACGATCCAGGCTGCAGCCGCGCACAAGAGGCGTGACCAAAACTTGCGTGTCGACCTGCCGCCTTTCCGTTATCTCGCGGAGCATGATCGCCCGGGTTCCGCACTGCAGATCGGCTGCGGCCCTGGGGCTTACCTGAAGTTCTTTGCGTCGCACGGGACGGAACATATACGAGGCGTCGACAGCATCGATGAGAAGTTTGGGTATCTTGCTGCGGGCGAATACATCCAGGCCGATGCCGCCGAGCCACTGGAGTTGCGAGAGACCTTCGATCTAGTGATGTGCTTGGATGTCATCGAGCATATTCCTGCAGTGTCTGAGAAGGTTCTCGTCGATAATATCGTGGGGCATGCGAAAAACAGCATAGTATTCTCCAGCGCCCGCCCGGGACAGTCGGGAAGCGATCCAATTAATTCTCGACCGATTTCGCATTGGCTCGAGTTATTCGCCTCGAATGGCTGGTATCCCAGCCTCTTCGATTCGTTGGCGCTGCGGTCGCTTTCGACCTTCCCGTCGTTTCGTGGCAATCTGGTGGTATTCACGCAGGACGGCCGCGATGCAGCCGACGCGCGAGCGCGTTTAATCGAGTTGGAGAAACAAAAGATCAAATGGCGTACGCAGCACCCGGCGGTGATCACTCACTCATTTACGAAGACCGCGAGCGATTTGGAAAAAAGAAAAAAGGGCTGGCCGAAGCTGCGGGCCAAAGCTGCAACGATCATTGGTCTTGACCGCGAGATCAAGTTCCCGGAGCTCCCAACGCTCACCGTGCCGGCGAAGCTACGCACGCGTACTGCAGCCAGACGCCATCGGCGAAGTATCCCAAGCTCAAAATGATGGCCAGCGCGCCGAAGGGCCCAAAAACCGGGTTGATGCCTTTGATGCGCTGCATGTTGAAGCCCGCGTTTTTGAACATCCGGATGATGCTTCTGCGGGTAAAGAAGCGCAGGTGGGTGCGGTCGAAAATGCCGTAGTCCTCCTGCGGGAAGTCCCTGCGGAAAAGCACCTTGCCCAGCGCGGGCAAGTTGCGGACGTTCGGGATCGAAGCAACAACGACGCCCTCGGGCTTGAGCTTGCTTCGGAGCTGTTTGAGCGTCGTGAACGGATCGACCAGATGCTCCAGAACGTCGTTGCAGACGACCGCGTCGAAGTAGTTGTCGGGTAGCTCGGCGATCCGTGTACTCGCGTCCCCGACGAGGACGCGATCGAGCACGGTGCTTGCGTCTCGGGCCGCCTGCTCATCGAACTCGATGCCCCAGACTTCGGCGCCCCTGGTTTCCTTGACTATGGCGCCGAAATGCCCCTCGCCGCATCCGAGGTCAAGCACGCGTTGTGTGGTGGTCGGTATGAACCGCAACATCTCCGGCCGTGTCCGGCGATAATACACAGCGGCACTCATTGGTTTTGGTTCTTTGACCTTGCTCATGGCTATCCGTCCCCTCGAACGAGCCGCCCTGTAATCAGTGCAAGGCGCTTCATGGGTACGAATTCTAGACGGGGCCAGACAGATATGTGGCGGCTTGTGGTAATGGACGAACGGCCCCTGTTCGAAAGACCATATCGACGAATGGAACTCCGCGCGACGCTCGCCGTCCGGTCCGACAGGCGTCTCGCGGAAGCGTGGTCGCGCAGCCACACTGACGGATGGGCGAGCGCTGGAAACCTATGTGAGTCAAGCCACACTGGCTGCGGAGTTGGATGCCACCCTCCCGCTGATTATCAGTCGTGATGCGACTCGTCCGCCGCTGCTTACCGGCAACGCGTGATGTGAGGTATCGGTCACTGGCATGGCTTGTTACCCGTACACCGGAGCGAACAGCCAGCAAACCTGTACGATTGTCCCGAGATGACCGTTTCGGGTCGTCGGTGCTGGTCAGAAGGTTGGCGTAGCAATTCTCCAGCTACGTCGCGAGGCGACGCTCTCCAGGAGAACGCCCCAGTGACGTAGCTGGTCAGAAGCCCGACGTATCAATTTGCCGGTTCCGCTACGAGATGCGTCGCAGCGTAGTAGCGTCCCCAATGTGTGGAACGCCGTGCTGTATATGGGGTTTGGGATGGCGCTGGACCCCGTGCGGCTCGGAGTCGTCCTGCTTTTGACGTCCCGGCCGCGGCCCATGCTGAATCTGTTCGTCTTCTGGCTGGGTGGCTTAGCGGCGGGTGTGGTCGAGGCCGTGTTCGTGCTGGTATTCCTGCACGACTTTGCGCAGGGCTTTATTAGACACGTGACGTCCGCCATCGACGGTGTGAGGTCCTCGGTCGTGATCTTCACGGGCGCGCACCTTCAGATCACCGTTGGCGTGGTGACGCTGGTGGCCATAGCGGCTCTCAGGGTCCGCGAGCGGGCACGGATTGACAGACAAGTAGCCGTGGGCGGCGGCGGTGTGACGACCGTGGTGGAGCAGCCGCGCGGACTGTCGGCTTTACTCGCCTGGCTGGCCGCGCGCACCCACGACATGTTGAAGTCCAATTACGTGTGGCCGGTGTTCATCGCCGGCCTCTCGTCGTCTATCCCGCCCGTCGAGGGCTTGGCGGCGCTAGGGGTCATCATGGCGTCGAGGGCCGATTTGGGCACCCAGGTGAGCGGATTCCTGGTGTGGACCATGCTGCTGCTGACGATCATCGAGGTCCCGTTGGTCTGCTACCTGGTGAGGCCGCACAAGACGCTAGCGTTGATCATGCAGGTCCAGCACTGGCTACAAGGCCACATCCGGCAGATCATGCAGTTCGTATTCACTGGGTTTGGGGTTTGCGCGGTGGTCCAGGGACTGGTCAGTCTTTAAGCCTTCCTGGCTCGCTAGCTGTGTATCTCTGCAGTCAGGCCGAATTCCTCAAGCGTGCTTGACGCGATCCCACGCAGCGCAGCTTGGGTATTTGTCCGGCCCGGCTGGTATCCGGTGATCGAGAAGATGACTTTCCCGTGCACCCGGCCCGCAGCCACAAACAGCTGGCCACCGATGTTTTCGAGGGTGCGCTTGGTGACACCGGGCTCGACTAATCGCGCGCACATGTAGTCGGCGTCCGTGCCATCCGGGCGGTTCGAAGCCGGGGGCATGTCAGCAACATTGGAGCAACCGACGGGTAGGCCGGCGGCACCCAATTGAATTCCCGCTGCCCGGCGTGCCGCCCATTTCGGAGTCATCGATGCCAGTGGCAGCGGCGCCAACATCGTGTCGGTGGTCTCCGCCACGTCGGCAAATGCTTGCTTGAGCTTGACCCGAATTTCCCCGAGGTCCGACGACAACCACTTCGGCTCGACGGAGACGCCGGGAAATACCAATGCGTTGCCGCGCGTATCGTTTTCGGTGCGTACGCTGATCGGAAACGACAAGGTGACGGTTCCGTCGTCGCAAACGCGCCCCATTCGCACCCCCAGTCGGCATGCGAATGCCGCCATCAGCGTGTTGCCGTTTCCCCCAATGCTTTTAGCGCGCGCATCCCATTCCGCCAGGTCGGCATAACCGAGAACCGAAGGCACCAGCACAGTCTGATCGTCGCCGGCTATCCGCGGGCGCGATGGTGCCGATGCGAGCGAGGCGGCGACGTGATCACGGCGGTCTCGGGCGAAGCGCACTGTCGCAGCCACCGCTTGCACCAGCTCCGGCACCGACGCCATTGTTTGCCGGGCATCCTGAAGCAGCGCCTGCCCGCGGGTCCGCGAATCTGGACGCGGATAACCCAGGTAGTTGGTCCGCCCGCTGGCAGCGTCGGCAATCGCGTGGACGATTCCCAGGCCGTCGATGACAGTGTGCGAAGCCGCCAGGCTGATCGCCGTTCCGCCGTCCTCTAACGGAAGCACTGCAAGATGCCAGCTGGGCCCGTGTTCGGGATCGACCGGCAGGCGCCCGCGTTCATTGCACCAGGCGAGCAGATCGGCACGCGGACGGGGTGTTTGAGTGATCTCCACGTCCTCTGGCCCCGGGCAGTAGACCCACCGGTCCCGCGCGAAAGCCAGGGGAGACCGTTCGATCCGTCGCCCCAAGAACCCGTATCCGAGATTACGGTGAAAACGCCGCAGCCCGTCAATGTTTATCGGGCGGTTGTATATCCAGGTGAACTGCATTAGCGCCCCATAGCCGAGCGCCCGCACACCGAGATATGACGCCTGATCCATGTGTGCGAGTCGATTGTCCACTGAGCCCACGGTGGTTTATTGGCGACGCGGTGCGTCGTGCTTTGCGTTCTGGCCGGTCGCTGGGCAACACGCGGGATTGATACGGTTGCATCTTACCGGTCCCGCCGAAAAACGCTCCCGACGAAGGTAACCTGATATCCGTGGTTCAGTCTTCACTTCCCGCGGTGCTGCGCGAACGCGCGAGCCTGCAGCCCAACGATACGGCGTTCACATATATTGATTACGAGCAGGATTGGGACGGCGCCCAGATATCCCTGACGTGGTCGCAGCTGTACAAGCGAGCGGTAAACCTTGGCGCACAGCTCAGACTTTCCGGGGCGCCCGGTGACCGGGCATTGATACTGGCACCTCAGGGACTTGACTACATCGTGGGCTTTCTTGGCGCCCTGGAGGCCGGACTTGTCGCGGTTCCGCTGTCGGTGCCTGGTGGCGGCGCCCACGACGAACGCACTATTTCGGTGCTGGCCGACACGTCGCCCAGTGTCATCCTCACCACCTCCGCTGTCGTCGACATTGTCAGCGAATATGTGCAGCCGCAGGAAGACAAGCCCGCACCGGCAATCGTCGAACTTGATTCGCTGGACCTCGATGTTCGGCGGCGATCGGCCAGGCCTGGATCCAGTGGCGCCGGTAGTGACCGCTCGGATTTCGTGTATCTGCAGTACACCTCGGGGTCCACCCGCACGCCGGCCGGTGTCGGAGTCTCGAACAAAAATGTCTTCACCAATTTCGAGCAGATCATGAGCGATTTCTTTGTGCTCGATGGCGGGGTTGCTCCGGCTGACCTCGCTGCGGTGACTTGGCTGCCGCTTTATCACGATATGGGGCTGCTGCTGGGAATCATCCTGCCGGTTCTGGCGGGCGCGCCCACCGTGATCACCAGCCCGATGGGATTTCTGCAACGACCGGCTCGATGGCTGCATTTGCTGGCGCGCGAGGGTCAGACGATCTCGGCAGGACCGAACTTCGCGTTCGATGTGGCGGCGCGCAAGACATCGGACGACGACCTCGCCGGGTTTGATCTCGGGGGTGTGTACAGCATCCTCAACGGCAGCGAGCGGGTGCAGCCGTTGACCCTCAAGCGATTCGGTGACCGGTTCGCCCCCTTCAACCTTTCCGCAAAGGCGCTCCGGCCGGCATACGGCATGGCTGAAGCGACGGTGTACATCGCGGCTCGTGATGTGCGTCAGCCGGCCGAAATCGCTCACTTCGACTCCGGCAAACTGCCCGCCGGGCAGGCGATCCGATGCGCGACCGGAACCGGCACACCGCTGGTCAGTTACGGTGCCCCGGATTCGATGCAGGTGCGCGTTGTCGACCCCGAGACCTGCCGCGAGTGCCCGGAGGGAACGGTCGGCGAGATCTGGGTGCACGGCGACAATGTCGCTGACGCCTATTGGAACAAACCCGAAGAGAGCATGCGGACGTTCGGCGCAAAGATCGTCGATCCGCGGGGCGACACCCCCGAAGGCCCTTGGCTCAGAACCGGAGATTCGGGCTTCTTCTCCGAGCGCG
>Ga0302319_10010376_pt1 | contig 17746 bp, 16 predicted proteins | sample Bog_T0_2_FD_203319 | JGI IMG/M metagenome (GOLD analysis project Ga0302319, IMG submission 203319) | Peat permafrost microbial communities from Stordalen Mire near Abisko, Sweden - Bog_T0_2 | ecosystem: Environmental > Terrestrial > Soil > Wetlands > Peat | place: Sweden: Abisko, Stordalen Mire...
CGGACGGCTTTCCCAGATACTTCCTCGATATGGGCTGGGAGGACATCATGCTGGCGGTCGAGTATGACGGCGAACAACATTGGACGGATCCACAGCAGTACGCCATCGACGTCGAGCGACTGGAATATGTCGCCCATGCCGGCTGGACCCATATCAGGGTGGTGTCGAGGCACCGGCCCTCCGACGTCCTTCGCCGCGTTCAACACGCCTACGACGCGTTGACTTTGCACTGACCAGGCGTCGCGCTCGCACTTTTGCGCGGTGGGCGCAGAGTCAACGTATGAAAAGTTAGGACAGCCGCTCGATCACCATCGCCATGCCCTGGCCGCCGCCGACACACATGGTTTCCAGACCGAACGTCTTGTCGTAGGTCTTCAGGTTGTTCAGCAGCGTGGTGGCCATGCGTGCGCCGCTCATGCCGAACGGGTGGCCCAGGGCGATCGCGCCGCCCGACACATTCAGCTTGTCCTCGTCGATGCCCAGCTCACGGGCCGAACCCAATACCTGGACCGCGAAGGCCTCGTTGATCTCGAACAAATCGATGTCCCCGAGCGACATGCTGGCCCGCTGCAGCGCCTGCTTGGACGCCTCGATCGGCCCCAGACCCATGATCTCCGGGGACAGACCGCTGACTCCGGTGGACACGATGCGGGCCAGCGGGGTCAGGCCGAGCTCCTTGGCTTTGGTGTCGCTGGTGATCACCAGCGCGGCGGCTCCGTCGTTGAGTGGGCAGGCATTGCCCGCCGTCACGGTGCCATTGGGCCGGAACACCGGCTTGAGTTGGCTGATCTTCTCGTAGGTGGTACCCGCCCGTGGGCCGTCGTCGGTGCTGACCGTGCTGCCGTCCGGCAGGGTGACCGGAATGATCTCGCGCTCGAAGAACCCGCTCTTGATCGCCTCCTCGGCACGGTTCTGGCTGCGCACCGCCCAGCGGTCCTGATCCTCGCGACTGATGCCGGTCATGAGGGCGACGTTTTCCGCGGTTTGGCCCATCGCGATGTAGATATCGGGCACGTTTCCGTCAGCGCGAGGATCGTGCCACTCGTCAGCGCCCGCTGTCCCGGCAACCGACCGTTCCTGAGCCTCGCCGAACAGCGGATTCTTGGTGTCTGGCCACGAGTCGGCGCTGCCCTTGGCGAACCGGGACACGGTCTCCACACCGGCGGAGATGAACGCATCGCCCTCGCCGGCCTTGATCGCGTGGAAGGCCATCCTCGTGGTCTGCAGCGATGACGAGCAGTACCGATTGACGGTGGTGCCAGGCAGGAAGTCATAGCCGAGTTCGACGGCGATGACACGCGCCATGTTGAAACCGGATTCACCGCCGGGCTGGCCGCAGCCCAGGATGAGGTCGTCGATCTGGTGCGGGTTCAGCGCGGGCACCTTGTCGAGCGCGGCGCGCACTATCTGAACGGCGAGATCATCGGGCCGCATGCTAACCAGCGACCCCTTGATGGCGCGCCCAATCGGCGAGCGGGCAGTTGAGACGATGACAGCTTCCGGCATGACTATTACCTTTCCAAACCATTCAGATCCAGGTGCGGGCGCGCCTCGAAAAACGGCTCGCCTCAAAAACGGTCATAGGCCCAACCCGACGGGCTAGCACGAATCTAGCCGTTACCCACCGCTCGGTATGACGGGGTGTCAGGACGAGGCAGGCGAAGCGGGCGCCGGGCGGCGCAACAGCATTGACACGACACCGAGGCGGGTGGGGCCGCCGGCGAGCTCAGGCGGGCCGTACTGGGCCGGCAAGTCAAGTACCGGTCGGTCGATCTTTTCGCCCAGCGCGTCGCAGAGTGCCAATAGCAGCGCATCGGCCGCCAGCGCATACGCAGCCGCCGAGGGGTGGTAGCCATCGGCCGAGAACATCACTTCGGGCGTGGCCCGGAACTGGGGCGCCATCAGATGCGCCAGCGGGACGGGCATACCGCCGGCCGATTTCACGGCCGCGGCCTGGGCCCGGGCGAGCTGCAAACCGCGCGCGTGTGCCAGCGAGCGAAGTGGCTGCGGGATGGCGGTGATGACTCCCAGATCCGGGCAGGTACCGACGACCACCACCGCGCCGCGGGAGCGCAGCTTGCGCACCGTCATGGACAGCCGCTGGGCGGACTGGCTGATCCCGTTGAGTGCGGTGATGTCGTTGGCGCCGATCATCATCACGGCTGCGTCCGGCGACGGTCCGGCCACGAACATCGCATCGACTTGGCCGCGAACGCCTTTCGAAGTCGCGCCGACGATGGCCTTGGTACTCAACCGGATGCGCTTGCCGGTCTGCTCGGCGAGCCCGCGCGCGATCCGCACGCCCGGCACTTCTTCGGCGCTGATGCAGCCGTAGCCGGTGGCCGTCGAGTCCCCGAAGATCATCAGGTGCAGGTCCGCGGACATCCCGCGCTGCCACCGTTGCACCGGGCCGCCGCCTGCGGCGTAGACGCCGTCGGCGCGGGGTGGGATGTCCCAGGACTTCGGAATGACGGTGCGCGCGTGCGTCGCCTGGCTGACCAGCAAGTTGCGTGCGCCCAGATAGGCCGTGCCTGTCGAGGCGAGGGCACCTGCTGTGGCCAGGGCGATCGCCGAACGACGTGGCACCCGGATGGTCACGCGACCATTTTAGAACGGCTTCGCGATTTGCGTGGGTAGCTGACAAATACCCGCTATTACGTTGTGGATCAATTGTGGTATCAAATCAGCTTCTTCAAACGCTCTACTCAGAAAGTGCTGACAAGCTAAGTTCCAGTGGTTGGCTAAGCGCTTCGCAAACGCACTGAACCGCAGGCTTGGCTGTCACGTCACATGCTGTATCGGACTACAAAGACGTAGGAAGTGTTGAGCATGACCGCACCGAGCAAGGTATCCGGTTCGCCCCGGAATGCCATTCGTCCACATCAGGTAGTCAAGGCGCCCCGAGTTGCAACACGCCGATTCGCCAGCAGCGACGGCGCCCCGGTCGAGGTTCTGGAATCAGGGCCCAGTGTCGCCGCGCGAGTAGCCACACTGGCGTCACGTCTGACTATTCGGCCGGTTCTCGCCGTTGGCAGCCACGTGCCCAACCTGCCGTGGCCGTGGGGCCTCATTGACTTGGCGTCGCGGGTGCTGCTTCCGGTTTCGGCCACCGTTCGAGAGACGGTGAGCTTGCGGAATGCTTCAGCGCAGTTGGTGCGGGCACCTGGAGTGCTGCCCGCGGACGGCACTCGGCGGATGGTTCTGTACTTTCACGGCGGCGCGTTCCTGACCTGTGGAGCAAACTCGCACGGGCGACTTGTCGAAGCGCTCTCAAAGTTTGCTGACTCACCCGTGCTCGTGGTCAATTATCGCCTGCTGCCCAAGCATTCGATCGGGATGGCTCTCGACGATTGTCATGACGCCTACCAATGGCTGCGGGAGCGCGGATACGAACCCGACCAGATAGTGCTGGCCGGCGACTCGGCGGGCGGGTACCTCGCGCTGGCTCTTGCGCAACGCCTGCAGGAGACGGGCCAGGAGGAGGGGGAGGATATGCCGGCGGCGCTGGTAGCGATCTCGCCACTGCTGCAGTTAGCAAAGGAATGCAAGCAGGCGCATGCAAACATCAAGACCGACGCGATGTTTCCCGCAAGGGCGTTTGATGCGCTGGTAGAGCTGGTTGCTAGCGCAGCCAAGAAGAACAAAATCGACGGCAAACCCGAAGAGATCTACGAGCCGTTGGAACACATCAAGCCCGGTCTGCCGCGGACCCTCATCCATGTTTCGGGATCCGAAGTGCTGCTGCACGACGCGGAGTTGGCTGCAAGCAGGCTGGCGGCCGTCGGGGTGCCGGCAGAAGTGCGCGTCTGGCCCGGTCAGGTTCACGACTTCCAACTGGCGGCGCCACTGCTACCGGAGGCGGTGCGTTCGCTGCGCCAAATCGGGGAGTACATCCGCGAGGCCACCGGCTAAGGCCAATCCGGCGGAGCGGGTGTGCGCTGCCCGAAACGGCCTGACACGATATGCGCATGCGTATCGCGCAGCACATCAGTGACCTCATCGGCGGAACTCCGTTAGTTCAGCTGAACTCCGTCGTCCCTGCCGGTGCCGGCACTGTGGTGGCAAAAGTCGAGTACCTCAACCCCGGTGGCAGCTCCAAAGACCGGATCGCGGCCAAGATGATCGACGCCGCCGAGGCCGCTGGCCTGCTGAAGCCGGGCGGCACCATCGTCGAACCCACATCAGGCAATACCGGTGTCGGGCTCGCCCTGGTCGCCCAGCGTCGCGGTTACAAGTGCGTCTTCGTCTGCCCGGACAAGGTCAGCGAGGATAAGCGCAACGTGATGCTGGCCTACGGGGCCGAGGTAGTCGTGTGCCCGACTGCGGTGTCGCCGGACGACCCGGCCAGCTACTACAGCGTTTCCAATCGCTTGGTCGAAGAGATCGAGGGCGCTTGGAAGCCCGACCAGTACGCCAATCCCCAAGGTCCGGCCAGCCACTACGAGACGACCGGCCCGGAGATTTGGGCGGACACCGACGGCAAGGTCACCCATTTCGTCGCAGGGATCGGCACCGGCGGAACGATCACCGGCGCGGGTCGCTATCTCAAAGAGGTGTCCGCCGACCGGCCAGCAGGACCGGTGCGCATCATCGGCGCCGACCCCGAAGGTTCGGTCTATTCCGGCGGCAGCGGCCGGCCCTATCTGGTCGAGGGCGTCGGTGAGGACTTCTGGCCCGCGGCTTATGACCCCACGATTCCCGACCAGATCATCGCGGTGTCCGATTCCGACTCGTTCAATATGACCAGGCGGTTGGCCCGCGAGGAAGCGATGCTGGTCGGCGGGTCGTGCGGGATGGCGGTGGTGGCGGCGCTGAAGGTGGCCGAGGAGGCCGGGCCCGACGCGCTGGTCGTCGTCTTGCTGCCGGACGGCGGCCGGGGCTACATGTCGAAAATCTTCAGCGACGCGTGGATGTCGTCATACGGGTTCCTGCGCAGCCGGCTTGACGGGTCGACCGAGCAGTCCACGGTTGGCGATGTGCTGCGCCGGAAATCCGGGGCCCTGCCCGACCTGGTGCACACCCATCCGGCCGAAACGGTGCGCGACGCCATCGGCATTCTGCGTGAATACGGGGTATCCCAGATTCCGGTCGTCGGCGCCGAACCGCCCGTGATGGCCGGCGAGGTCGCCGGCAGCGTCTCCGAACGCGAACTACTGTCGGCGGTCTTCGAGGGGCGCGCCAAATTGGCCGACGCAGTCTCGCAACATATGAGTGGGCCGCTGCCCATCGTCGGGGCCGGTGAGCTGGTGAGCGTGGCCGGCAAGGCACTACGTGACTCGGATGCGCTAATGGTCGTGGAGCAGGGTAAACCCGTCGGGGTGATCACCCGTTACGACCTGTTGGGCTTTCTCTCGGACGCTCCCCGGCGGCGGTAGTAGTCAGGTACTGTGAAGCGGCTCCGGTCGAACCCCTCGGAAAGGTTGGAAAGGTTGCCATGACAGATCAACCGCCATTCGGAGAGCCTTACCAGCCGCCCCCTCCGCGACCTGAAGGCTATTCGTACCCCCCGCCCGCTCCTGGTGGGTACCCTCCGCCTCCGCCCTCCACCGGTGGATACGCTCCGCCACCGCCCGGGCCGGTGGTCCGCGCTCTGCCGACGGATTCCTACACGCCGTGGTTTACCCGGGTGCTGGCGTATCTCGTGGACATCGCACCGATAGTCGTCCTGCAGATCATCAACCAGGCGATCATGGCGGCTGCCGGTCAGCAGTCAACAACAGCGGCGCTGGTCGGGCTGGTCCTGTCACTGGCCATACTTGCCTACGGGATCTGGAACTGGGGCTATCGCCAGGGCACTACCGGATCCAGCATCGGCAAATCGGTGCTGAAATTCAAAGTGGTCAGCGAGGCCACCGGGCAGCCGATCGGCTTTGGTCTGTCCGTCGTCCGCCAGATTGCGCACTTCGTCGACGCGATCATCTGCTATATCGGCTACTTGTTCCCGCTCTGGGATGCCAAACGGCAGACTATTGCGGACAAGATTATGTCGACGGTGTGCCTGCCGCTGTAGTAGCGCGCGTTGCGCCGGTCACTAGGCTGATCGTCGATGAGCGAAAACCGTAAGGGACTGCACGGGATCACCGGGCTGGCCACCAAAGCCATCCACGCCGGGTACCGCCCCGACCCCGGGACCGGGGCGGTAAACACCCCGATCTATGCCAGCAGCACGTTCGCCCAGGACGGCGTCGGCGGTCTGCGGGGTGGATTCGAATACGCCCGCACCGGCAACCCGACCAGGGCCGCACTGGAGGCCGCGCTGGCCGCCGTCGAGGACGGCGCCTTCGCGAGGGCATTCAGTTCCGGCATGGCCGCCACCGACTGCGCCCTGCGGGCGATGCTGCGTCCGGGGGACCACGTGGTCATCCCCGATGACGCCTACGGCGGCACCTTCCGCTTGATCGACAAGGTCTTTACCCAGTGGAATGTCGAGTACACGCCGGTGGCGCTGTCGGATCTGGACGCGATTCGCGCCGCGATCACGCCACGGACCCGGCTGGTGTGGGTGGAAACGCCCACCAATCCGTTGTTGTCGATCGCCGATATCGCCGGCATCGCCCAGATTGCCGAGGATAGCTCATTGAAGGTGTTGGTGGACAACACCTTTGCGTCCCCTGCGCTGCAGCAGCCGTTGGCGCTGGGCGCCGACGTGGTGCTGCACTCGACCACCAAATACATTGGCGGCCACTCGGATGTGGTGGGCGGCGCGTTGGTCACCAACGACGAGGAGTTGGACGGCGCCTTCGGTTTCCTGCAAAACGGAGCCGGCGCCGTGCCGGGCCCGTTCGACGCCTACCTGACGATGCGCGGCCTGAAGACCCTGGTGCTGCGAATGCAACGGCATAGCGAAAACGCTTCAGCCATCGCGGAATTTCTCGCCGGACATCCGGCGGTTAGCTCCGTGTTGTATCCGGGTCTGCCCACCCACCCGGGCCATCAGGTCGCCGCCCGGCAGATGAGCGGCTTCGGTGGCATGGTCTCGGTGCGGATGCGCGGCGGCCGGCAAGCCGCCGAGAAGCTGTGCGCCGGCACCGCGGTCTTCATCCTGGCCGAATCGCTGGGCGGGGTGGAGTCGCTGATCGAACACCCGAGCGCGATGACGCACGCGTCGACTGCCGGGTCGCAATTGGAAGTCCCCGACGATCTGGTGCGGCTTTCGGTCGGCATCGAGGACATCGCCGACTTGCTGAGCGATCTCGAGCGGGCCCTGAACTAGCGCGAGCAGACGCAGAATCGCCCCAAACGCGCCGGTTTTGGGCGATTCTGCGTCTGCTCGCGGTGGGGCGGAGCGGACTAGGAGTGGTATGGCTCCGCGCTGAGCAACGTGACCTTGACGGTGTTGCCGCTCGGCACCGTGTAGCTGCGGGTCTCGCCTACCTTGGCGTCGATCAGGGCGCCACCCAGCGGTGAGTTGGGCGAATACACTTCCAGCTTGCCTTCGTTGACGCCCTCTTGGCGGGTGGCGATCAGGAACGTCTCGGTGTCGGACTTGTCGCCGTCGTAGTAGACCTTCACCACCGAGCCGGGCAGGGCCACGCCGGACTGTTTGGGCGCCTCGCCGACCTTCGCGTTGTTGAGCAGGTCCTGCAGCTGCCGGATGCGGGCTTCCTGCTGACCCTGCTCGTCGCGGGCGGCGTGGTACCCGCCGTTCTCGCGCAGGTCGCCCTCTTCGCGGCGGTCGTTGATCTCCGCGGCGATGACGGGACGATTCGCGATCAAGTGGTCGAGCTCGGCCTTGAGTCGGTCATGTGATTCCTGGGTCAACCAGGTCACCTGAGTATCCGTCATCTCGTCGCGCTCCTTGTGTCGTGCTTCCGTGTATCCGCGGAAGCTGCCATTCACCGCAACGCGGGGTATGGCTGTCGCCCGGGGGTGCTGCCGCTCCGTTTTGCTCACGGCCTTGAATGCAGCAATACACGGTCCCAGCCGGAACCGTGCATTAATCCATATTACCACTGCGGAAACATCCGGTGACGGCACGCGCCGTTCGCTTAGCCAACCGGACATGCCGACCGGTCAGGCCGGGAGCAGGTAGCCGGGCACCTGCGTGCCACAGCCGTAGATGTCCGCCATCGCGGGCGGCCTGCTGGACTTCACCGTCGTCGTCACCTGCACCGTCGTCTGATCGGACGGCGGGACCAGAACCTCGCGGCGGCCGGTTTCGCTGCCGTCTTTGGACCGAACCCGCACGATGCAGTCCACCGGCCGGGCCGGGTCGGATCGCGTCACGCTGATTGTTACCGACGCCGTCTCGCCGTCAATCACCTGATAACCCGCCAGCGATCCGGTGACGTCGCTGGTGCCGAGCCGCCGGTAGCCGACGACGGCCACTGCCGCGCCGGCGGCGACGACCAACACTGCCAAGGCGATGACGGCGCGGCGCCGCGATCGACGGGACAACCGCGGACGCCCGTAACGGGCTTCGGGACGCGGAATGGGTATTGGGTTCATTCCTGGGTACCCGTCTGATTGGTCGGTATCTTGGCCGCGGCCGACAGGATGCCGGCGGTCGCGACTGGAATTATAGGGTCGCAGTTGATACTTGCCTCTGGCTTCTTGGGCTGCCAGCGGACGGATAAGGGGGCACGTGAGCGATTTGCGGCTGATGGCGGTGCACGCCCACCCCGACGACGAGTCCAGCAAGGGTGCCGCTAGCCTTGCCCGCTATGCCGACGAGGGTCATCGTGTGCTGGTGGTGACGCTGACCGGCGGTGAACGCGGCGACGTTCTCAACCCGGCGATGGACTTTCCCGACGTGCGAGAGCACATCGCCGAGGTCCGCCGTGACGAAATGCGGAAGGCGGCCGAGATCCTCGGTGTGGAGCAGACCTGGCTCGGCTTCATCGACTCCGGCCTGCCCGCCGGCGACCCGCCGCCCCCGCTGCCCGAGGACTGCTTCGCGTTGGTGCCGCTGGAGGTATCCGTCGAGGCGCTGGTGCGCGTGGTCCGCGAATTCCGGCCGCACGTGATGACCACCTACGACGAGAACGGCGGCTATCCGCATCCTGACCATATTCGCTGCCATCAGGTTTCGGTCGGTGCCTATGAGGCGGCCGGTGACTACGCCCGCTTCCCGGACGCCGGCGACCCGTGGGCGGTGTCCAAGCTCTATTACAACCACGGCTTCCTGCGGCAGCGGATGCAGCTACTGCACGACGAAGCCGTCAAACATGGTCAAGATCCCCCGTTCAAGGAGTGGCTCAAGCACTGGGATTCCGACCACGACCCGTTCGCCGACCGGGTCACGACGCGCGTCGAGTGCTCGGCGTATTTCAGCCAGCGCGACGATGCGTTGCGGGCGCACGCCACCCAGATCGACCCGAATCACGACTTCTTCGCCGCCCCGATCTCATGGCAGCAGCGGCTATGGCCGACCGAGGAATTCGAGTTGGCTCGTTCGCGTATCCCCGCCCGGATACCCGAGACCGATCTGTTCGCCGGAATCGGGGCGGAAGGGTGAACGGCCTTTTGCTCACCGTGATTGCCGACGGGACGCCGCACAACACCGGGCCCGATTTCGGCAAGGCCAGCCCGTTGGGCCTGGTGGTTATCGTGCTGCTGTTGGTCGCTACGTTGTTCTTGCTGCGGTCGATGAACCGGCAACTGAAAAAGGTGCCGGATTCCTTCGACCCCCAGCACCCCGAGCCCGATCAGGCCGCCGACGAGGGCACCGACGCGGTCGGTCAATCTTTCGACGAAGTCACAAAGGAGGGGCATGGGTCGCCACGAGCGCCAGGATCCGACGATGAGCCCGCCTGAGTCTTCAGCGACGAACACTCTCGGGCGGGCCACCAGCCCGTACCTCCGCCAGCATGCCGACAACCCGGTGCACTGGCAGCAATGGTCGCCGCAAGCGCTGGCCGACGCGGCCGCGCGCAACGTGCCGATCGTGCTGTCCATCGGCTATGCCGCATGCCATTGGTGCCACGTGATGGCCCACGAATCGTTCGAGGACGAAGAAGTGGCCGCCGTGCTGAACGAGGGATTCGTCTGTATCAAAGTCGACCGCGAGGAACGGCCCGACATCGACGCGGTTTACATGAACGCCACGATCGCGCTCGCCGGGCAGGGCGGTTGGCCGATGACGTGTTTCCTGACGCCCGACGGCCGTCCTTTCTTGTGCGGCACGTATTACACGAAGGTCGACTTCCTGGAACTTCTTTCGGCGATAACCAGGACTTGGCGGGACCGTCGCGAAGATCTCGAGCAGGCTTCCGAACATGTCGCCAACGAGCTGCGTTCGATGGCGGCGGGAGGGCCCGGTGGGGGTCCGGTCCTGTCGCCGGCGCTGTGCGACCAAGCGGTCCTGACGGTGCTCGGTGAGCAGGACAGGATTCTCGGCGGCTTCGGCGCGGCGCCCAAATTCCCGCCGTCGGCGCTCCTCGAGGCGCTGCTGCGCAACTACGAGCGCACCGGATCAGCCGCAGCGTTGCAGGCGGTTTCGCGCTGCGGCATCGCGATGGCCCGCGGCGGGATCTATGACCAGCTTGCCGGCGGTTTCGCCAGGTATAGCGTCGACGCCGCCTGGGTGGTACCGCATTTCGAGAAGATGCTGTACGACAACGCACTGCTGCTGCGTGCGTACGCGCACTGGGCCCGGCGCACCGGAGACCCGTTGGCCCAGCGGGTGGCCGCGCAGACCGCGCGGTTCTTGCTGGACGAGCTGGCCGATGACGGCATGTTCATTTCGTCGCTTGATGCTGACGCCGACGGTCGCGAGGGTTCGACCTATGTGTGGACGCCCGATCAGCTCGTCGAGGTGCTCGGCGCCGACGACGGCAGTTGGGCTGCAGAGGTTTTCGCGGTCACCCCGGGCGGCACTTTCGAACAGGGGGCATCGGTGCTGCAGCTGCCGGCCGACCCCGACGATCTGCAACGACTGGATCGGGTCCGGACCGCGCTGCTGAACGCCCGACTTACCCGGACCCAGCCCACCCGCGACTGCAAGGTCGTGACGGCCTGGAACGGGCTGGCGATCACCGCGCTGGCCGAGGCCAGCGTGGCCCTGGGCGACCCGGCGTTGGCCGAAGCGGCGCGCCGGTGTGCAAAAACGCTGCTGTTCGTGCACGTCGTTAACGGCCGGTTGCGCCGAGCCAGCCTCGGCGGGGTGGTCAGCGACAGCGCCGCCATCCTGGACGACCATGGGACTCTGGCCACCGGATTGCTTTCGCTCTACCAGCTGACCGCCGACGATTCCTGGCTGACGCGGGCGACCGACCTGCTGGACACTGCATTGCAGCACTTCGCCGATCCGGACAACCCCGGCCGCTGGTTCGACACCGCCGACGATGCCGAGCAGCTGATAATCCGGCCCGCCGACCCGCTGGACGGCGCGACACCGTCCGGGGCGTCGTCGATCACCGAAGCGTTGCTGACGGCCGCGCACCTGGTCGACGGTGAGCAGGCCGAACGGTATTTGCAGGCCGCGGGCGTCGCGTTGAGCAGACATTCCGTCTTGCTGGCACAGTCGCCACGTTGGGCCGGACATTGGCTGGCCATCGCCGAAGCCGCTATTCGCGGACCGTTGCAGATCGCGGTGGCCTGCGATCCCTCGCGGTCATCCCTGCTGGACGACGCGCGCCGGCTGGCGCCCGGCGGGGCGATCGTCGTTGGAGGCTGGATGGACTCCTCGACGCTGCTGGTCGCCCGCGATCGGGTCGGCGATGCCGACGCCGCCTATGTGTGCCGCGGGAGGGTCTGCGACCTGCCCGTGACCGACGCCTCGGAACTGGCGGCCGCCCTGGCTGTGCCCGGGCCCTAAAAAACCACGAACCACATCGCGATGTAGTGGCAGATCGCCGCGACCGCGGTGCAGGCGTGGAAGAACTCGTGGTAGCCGAACGTCGCCGGCCACGGGTCGGGCCAGCGCAACGCGTAAAGGATGGCGCCGATGCTGTACAACGCGCCCCCGACGAACAGCAGCACCATCGCGGCCACCCCGGCGTTGTGCAGGATCGTCGCGGTGTACCAGACGGCCACCCACCCGAGCAGCAGGTAGAGCGGCACGCCGACCCAGCGTGGCGCCGACGGCCAGCACATCTTCAGCAGCACCCCGGCGAAGGCGCCGCCCCACACGATCGACAACACCACTCGCCCGTCGTGACCGGGCAGCGCCAGCAGCGCGAACGGCGTGTAACTGCCCGCGATGAACACGAAGATCATCGAATGGTCGGCCCGCTTCATCCACTTCCGGGCGTTCGCGGATTTCCAGTGGACGCGGTGGTAGGTGGCACTGACGGTGAACATCACCAGCGTCGCCGCGGTGTACGTCAGCGTCGCGAGCCCGGCCTTTGTGGAACCCACCGTCCATGACACGGCGACCAGTGCGGCCCCGGCGAAAACGGCGGTGCCGGCGGAGTAAACGTGGATCCAACCTCGGAAACGCGGTTTAGTCAGGACGCGGGCCACACCGTCGACGATCTGGTGGGCAGCATTCGTGGGTGTGCCGCCGTGCGATTCGGGCGCCGTGGCGTCGACCTGGCTGGGCATTTCTCCCTTGCCTCGCTTTGCGATTGCCGTGTGCTTCGATCCCACCCAACACTAACCCCACCGTTCATGCCCGGAGCCCGGGACATGCTTGGGGCATAGCCGTGAGGTTGCCCGAAAGACGGCGCCGGGATTTATCGCCGGTCACAGTAGTCTGAATGATCGTGGAGATCATCCCGTCGCGCCTCAAAGAGCCGCTGTACCGCGTTTACGAGCTGCGGCTGCGGCAGGGGCTGGTCGCCTACAAAGCCGATCTGCCGCGTCACATCGCCGTCCTGTGCGACGGCAATCGCCGCTGGGCCCGCGACGCCGGGTACGACGACGTCAGCTACGGCTACCGGATGGGTGCGCTCAAGATCGCCGAGATGTTGCGGTGGTGCCAGGAGGCGGGCATCGAGATGACCACCGTCTACCTGCTGTCCACCGAAAACCTGCAACGCGATCCCCACGAGCTCGTCGCGCTCATCGAGATCATCACCGACGTCGTCGAGGAGATCTGTGCGCCGGCGAACCGCTGGAGCGTGCGCACCGTGGGGGATCTGTCGTTGTTGGGGGAGGAGCCGGCCCGGCGGCTGCGTGAGGCGGTGGACTCCACTCCGGGCAGCGCGCCGTTTCATGTCAACGTCGCGGTGGGCTATGGTGGCCGCCGCGAGATCGTCGATGCGGTCCGTTCGTTGTTGAACAAACAACTCGCCAACGGTGCCGTCGCCGAGGAACTCGTCGACGCGGTGACCGTCGAGGCGATCTCCGAAAATCTTTACACCTCGGGCCAACCTGACCCTGATCTGGTGATCCGCACGTCGGGCGAGCAACGGCTGTCGGGGTTTCTGCTGTGGCAGAGCGCCTACTCCGAGATGTGGTTCGCTGAAGCCCACTGGCCCGCGTTCCGACGAGTCGATTTCCTGCGCGCGCTGCGCGATTACAGCCAGCGGCACCGCAGGTACGGCAAATAGCGCAAGCTAACGACGCTACAGCTTGCGCAGGCGCAGCCGGTTGACGGAGTGGTCGGCGTCCTTACGCAGCACCAAGGTGGCGCGGGGACGCGTCGGCAGAATGTTCTCCACCAGGTTGGGCCGGTTGATCGACCGCCAGATTTCCCGCGCGGCGGCGACCGCCTTGGGGTCGTTGAGGGCCGAGTAGTGGTGGAAGTGCGATTCGGGGTCGGCGAACGAAGTGCTGCGCATCGCCAAAAACCGCGACACGTACCACTGCTCGATGTCCTCGATCCGGGCGTCCACGTAGAGGGAGAAATCGAAGAGGTCCGACACCATCAGATTCGGGCCGGTCTGCAACACGTTGAGGCCCTCGAGGATCAGGATGTCGGGATGGCGGACCACGTGCTTGGTGTCGGGGATGATGTCGTAGTGCAGGTGTGAATAGACCGGAGCGCATGCGTAGTCGGAGCCGGATTTGACCGAGGTCACGAACCGCAGCAGGGCCCGGCGGTTGTAACTCTCCGGAAAACCCTTGCGGTGCATGAGGTGTCGCCGTTCCAGCTCGGCGTTGGGGTAGAGAAAGCCGTCGGTGGTCACCAGGTCCACCCGAGGGTGATGATCCCAGCGGGCCAACAGCGCCTGCAGAACCCTGGCGGTTGTTGACTTGCCCACCGCCACGCTGCCCGCCACGCCGATGACGAATGGCACCGGCCGGTCCGGGTTTTGCTGGGGCTCGCCGAGGAATTCCGCCGTCGCGGCGAACAACCGCTGGCGGGCGGCGACCTGCAGGTGAATCAGCCGGGACAGCGGTAGGTAGACCTCTTCGACCTCGAGCAGGTCGATCTGCTCACCGAGACCGCGCAGTCCGGTCAGCTCCTCCTCGGTGAGGGCCAGTGGCGTCGACATTCGGAGCGAGCGCCACTGCTTTCGGTCGAACTCCACGTAGGGGCTCGGCTCGCTAAGCCGCGGCATAGTGCCAGTGTGGCAGGGACGAATGCGTGCCCGACGGCTGGGCTGGCTTAAGCGTTGGCCCGATACACTGGGGATCGTGACTGCTGCACCTGCTGCGCGTACTGATGCCCTTCGCAACGCCTCCGTTATGTCAGCCCCGCTCGCCGAAGTCGACCCCGACATCGCCGAACTGCTCGGCAAAGAACTCGGCCGGCAACGGGACACCCTGGAGATGATCGCCTCGGAGAACTTCGTGCCGCGCTCCGTTCTGCAGGCGCAGGGCAGCGTGCTGACCAATAAGTACGCCGAGGGGCTGCCCGGTCGGCGGTATTACGGGGGTTGCGAATACGTCGACGTGGTGGAGAACATCGCGCGCGACCGCGCCAAAGCCCTCTTCGGTGCAGACTTCGCGAACGTCCAGCCACATTCGGGCGCCCAGGCCAACGCCGCGGTGCTGCACGCGCTGATGTCTCCGGGGGAGCGGCTGCTGGGTCTGGACCTGGCCAACGGCGGCCACCTGACGCACGGCATGAAGCTGAACTTCTCCGGCAAGCTGTACGAGAACGACTTCTACGGCGTCGACCCGACCACGCACTGGATCGACATGGACGCGGTGCGGGCCCACGCACTGGAATTCCGTCCGCAGGTGATCGTCGCCGGCTGGTCGGCTTACCCGCGGATCCTCGACTTCGCCGCGTTCCGGTCGATCGCCGACGAGGTCGACGCCAAGCTGTGGGTCGACATGGCCCACTTCGCCGGCCTGGTCGCCGCCGGGTTGCACCCGTCGCCGGTGCCGGACGCCGACGTGGTGTCCACCACCATCCACAAGACGCTGGGCGGCGGCCGCTCCGGGATGATCGTCGGCAAGCAGGAGTACGCCAAGGCCATCAACTCGGCGGTGTTCCCCGGCCAGCAAGGCGGACCGCTGATGCACATCATCGCGGGCAAGGCCGTCGCGCTGAAGATCGCCGCCACACCTGAATTCGCCGAGCGGCAGCAACGCACGCTGTCCGGCGCCCGGATCCTGGCCGAGCGGCTGCTGGCTGCCGACGTCGCCAAGGCCGGCGTCTCGGTGGTCAGCGGCGGCACCGACGTGCATCTGGTGCTGGTCGACCTGCGTAATTCGCCGCTCGATGGCCAGGCCGCCGAGGACCTGCTGCACGAGGCCGGCATCACCGTCAACCGCAACGCCGTCCCGAACGACCCCCGGCCGCCGATGGTGACGTCCGGGCTGCGGATCGGCACCCCGGCGCTGGCCACCCGCGGCTTCGGCGACACCGAGTTCGCCGAGGTTGCCGACGTCATCGCCACGGCGCTGGCCACCGGCGGCTCGGGCGCCGACGTGTCGGCGCTGCGGGAGCGGGTGGCCCGGCTGGCCAGGGAGTTCCCGCTCTACGACGGTCTCGAGGATTGGTCACTGGTGGGTCGCTGACCAGCGGCAATCGGCCTAGGACACCCCAAGCCGCGGGGGCGTGCTGATTTTTATGAAACCTGTTACGCGGGTTACAGTTACCGCATGGCACAGAAACCTGTAGCTGACGCCTTTATTCTCGAACTCGAGCCGGTGGTCGAAGAGAATCTGAACCGCCACCTTGCGACCGAGGACATCTGGTTCGCGCACGAATACGTTCCGTTCGACCGGGGCGAGAATTTCGCCTTCCTCGGCGGCCACGATTGGGACCCGTCCCAGGCGACGTTGCCCAAGGCCATCACGGACGCCTGCGAGATCCTGCTCCTGCTCAAGGACAACCTCGCCGGGCACCACCGCGAGCTTGTCGAGCACTTCATTCTCCAGGACTATTGGGGTCGCTGGATCGGCCGGTGGACCGCAGAGGAGCACCTGCACGCCATCGCGCTGCGCGAATACCTGGTCGTGACGCGCGAGGTCGACCCGACCGCCAATGAGGAAGCTCGCGTCCATCACGTGGTGAAGGGGTACCGCGCCGATACGTACTCACAGGTCGAGACTCTGGTGTACATGGCTTTCACCGAGCGCACACACGCCATCTTCTGCGCAAACCTGGCGGCGCAGATCGAAGAGCCCATCTTGGCCGGACTCGCCGATCGGATCGCCAGGGATGAAGTGCGTCACGAGCAGTTCTTCGCCAACCTCGTCGCGCACTGCCTCGAGTACACCCGGGATGAGACGATTGCGGCGATTGCCGCCCGTGCCGCAGACCTTGAGGTCGTCGGCGCCGACATCGACGACTATCAGCACAAGGTGCAGAACGTCGCCGACGCCGGCATTTTCGGCCCCGCCCAGCTGCGCCAGGCGATCTCGGACCGCATCGTCGCATGGGGCGTCGCCGACGAGCCCCAGCTGAAGCAATTCGTCATCGGCTAGGACGCAAAGCATCTTTCACGGGCGTTAAGGCGCCTTTCAGGCTCGGCGCGCCTGCACGGCGCCGACGCGGCCACGAGAGTAGCGTCGATCTCGATGGCTAGCGATACGCTCTGCTGCCAGGGCGGCACTCCCGTCATTACGACGGAAGGACCGGCCCCGGTCCTGGTGCTGCGGCTCCCGCCCTTCTGCCTGTGTGGGTCCGCGCGGGCAATCCAGTTCGGCCCGCCAATCCAACGAAACCCGACGACGAAGCGACCCCTGGCATGGGGTCGCTGAAGCGTCGGGCCACTAGCTCGAGGAGCGCTTAGTGACCGATATCCGGACCTACGTGATCGACACCTCCGTGCTGCTCTCTGACCCGTGGGCGTGCAGCCGGTTTGCCGAGCACGAGGTGGTGGTTCCGTTGGTGGTGATCAGCGAGCTGGAGGCCAAACGCCACCATCACGAGTTGGGATGGTTCGCCCGGCAGGCGTTGCGTCTGTTCGATGACCTCCGACTGGAGCACGGACGGCTGGATCAGCCCATTCCGGTTGGCACACAAGGCGGTACGCTTCACGTCGAGCTCAACCATACGGACCCCGCGGTGCTGCCAGCCGGCTTCCGGACTGACAGTAACGATTCCCGGATCTTGAGTTGTGCCGCCAATCTCGCCGCCGAAGGCAGGCGAGTTACATTGGTCAGCAAGGACATTCCCCTTCGCGTCAAGGCCGGCGCGGTTGGCCTGCCCGCCGACGAGTATCACGCCCAGGATGTGGTGGCCTCCGGGTGGTCGGGCATGGACGAGCTCGACACCGCCGCCGAGGACATCGACGCGCTGTTCGCTGAGGGCGAGATCGATCTGGCTGAGGCCCGGAACATGCCTTGCCACACCGGGATTCGGCTGTTGGGTGGTAGCTCACACGCGCTAGGCCGGGTGACCCCGGACAAACGCGTCCAGCTGGTTCGTGGCGACCGCGAGGTGTTCGGGCTGCGCGGCCGGTCCGCCGAGCAGCGGGTGGCGCTGGACCTGCTGCTCGATGAATCGGTGGGCATC
>Ga0302319_10010379_pt1 | contig 17745 bp, 18 predicted proteins | sample Bog_T0_2_FD_203319 | JGI IMG/M metagenome (GOLD analysis project Ga0302319, IMG submission 203319) | Peat permafrost microbial communities from Stordalen Mire near Abisko, Sweden - Bog_T0_2 | ecosystem: Environmental > Terrestrial > Soil > Wetlands > Peat | place: Sweden: Abisko, Stordalen Mire...
CCAGAATGAGGCGTCTCAATTGCGTAGCATATCTAATAAAGGAATTGCGCGAGATTCGATCCCGCCATGCCAGTTCTCGCCAATAGTTTTGTCAAAACTCTCCGTTTCGTCAGATATAAGCTTCATGATCGCCTCTGGAGTCTCCACGCCTCTTTTCTCAAGCAAATCGCGCAAATCGTGCGGTGCTTGGAATAATTGAAGCTGCCGCGTCAACACATCTCGCATTCCAGCGACGGGAAGTTTCTTTATAAACACCTCCATATATTTCTTATCAACATCGGATAAGCGCTCGGATTTATAGAAATATTTACCGTACGCAAGCGATGCCGGGGAGCCATGACCTCCCTTCTTTTGTCTTAGGCTGTACCAATGTACCGACCCATCAACGGCCCAAGCCTCAAGATGGTAGCGCCAAACGTAATGCTGTTTCTTCTGAATGGTGCTCATGGGGTCTGTCGCGTGGTGACGCTTTTCGCAACTCTGTGCTCCGCACGACAGCCGACCGCCCGCCTTCGCGCATGAACGCCCTTGAATCTCTCAAAATTCTTCATGACTTTTGACACCGCGGCTTTGGCCGCAAAGGCCAAGCCCCGCCCTTATGGGGCCGGCTCGCGCCGACCCCGGATCTCAACTCAGCTCACTTCGTCGCCGCGGCGTACAGCTCGGCCGCATATTCCCAGTTCACGAGGTGGTCGACGAACGCCTTCAGGTAGTCGGGGCGGCGGTTGCGGTAGTCGATGTAATAGGTGTGCTCCCACACGTCGACGGTGAGGATCGGCTTCGCGCCGTGGACGAGCGGGTTCTCGCCGTTCGGGGTCTTGGTGACGATCAGCTTGCCGTCCTTGACTGCGAGCCACGCCCAGCCCGAGCCGAACTGCGTTACGCCGGCCTGCACCAGCTCTTCCTTGGCCTTGTCGACCGAGCCGAAAGCGTCGACGATCGCCTTTTCCAGCTCGCCGGGGATCTTGCCGCCGCCGTGCGGCTTGATGCTCTTCCAGTATTCGTTGTGATTGTAAATCTGCGCGACATTGTTGAACACGCCGGGGTGCTTGCCGAACGAGGCGCGGATCACGTCCTCGAGGCTCTTACCTTCGAACTCGGTGCCTTTGACTAAATTGTTAGCATTGTTGACGTAAGCAAGGTGATGCTTGTCGTGGTGGAACTCGAGGGTCTCCTTCGAAAAATACGGCGACAGCGAATCGTAAGCGTAGGGAAGATCGGGAAGAGTGTACGACATGGGCGGCTCCGTTCGAGGGTTTGGACGCGGGAGACTGTGGCCCCGCTGTCGCCGATATAAATAGTGCGCGTTGGGCGGCGCGGCAACCTGCGCCGCGATAATGACAAATTGCAGGCGTTCGTCCTGCTTACGAGGCCTTGGGACTTCGGATGAAGATATTCGTCTTTGTTTTGGCTCTCATTTTAGGGATCGCCGGCGCCGGCGGCCTGCTGGCGAGCCTGAGTCTGGCGCCAACCGAAATGGGGATCCTGTATGCGACGATCGGGACCATAGCCGTCGCCGCCGGGTGCATCGTCGCGGCGATCGGCGCGCTCATAGTCAGGATCGACGCCCTCGCGCCGCCTGCGACCGCGTCGCCAGCGCCGCCCGAGCCCATCGTGGCGGAACCGGTCGCGCCGGTCGTCGCTCCGGAACCGGCGCCCCCGGCCGCGAGGCCGGCGCCCGAGGTCGCGCCGACGGAGACCGCGCAAGCGGAAGCCGCGCCGGAAGAGGAAGACGAGCCGGTCAACGAGAACCGCGCCGGCCACTTGCCGTCCCTGCACGAAGTCGAAGAGACCCTCGCCCACCCCGAACCGCCGCCCAAACTCGTCGGACGCTACAGCGCCGGCGGCGCGCACTATATGATCTTCGCCGACGGCACGATCGAAGCCGAGACCGACGAAGGCCAGTTCAAATTCTCGTCGATGAGCGAATTCAAGGCCTATATCGCCCAACGGCGAGGCTGAGGCGCCCCTTGGAGCGGGGCCTCCTCCAGCGTTTTCTAGAGAAAACGCGGAACCGCCGATGTTCGTGCGAGAATTCGGCAGCCTGGAGGCTGCCGCTCCGCGCCTCAGCCCGCCTTGAGCGCGTCGCGAATCTCGGTGAGCAGCGCGACTTCCGGGCTGGGCGGCGCGGGCTCGGCCGGAGCGGCGGCGGGCGCCGACTTCCTGAGTATAGTGATTCCCTTGACGACGAAGAACAGCGCCAGGGCGACGATGAGGAAGTTGACGACGATGGTGAGGAAATCGCCATAGGCAAGTACGCCGCCTTGTTTCCTGGCGTCGACCAGATTCGAGGCGGTCACCGCGTTGGTCAGCGCAACGAAATAGTTCGTGAAATCGGCTTTGCCGAAGATCCCGATGATCGGCATGATGATGTCGTTGACCAGCGCGTCGACGATCTTGCCGAAGGCCGCGCCGATGATCACGCCGATGGCGAGATCGACCACGTTGCCTTTCATCGCAAAGTCACGAAATTCTTTCAGCATGTATTGTCCCCCCCTGCTTGCCGTCGAGAGCTACGGCGCCCACGGTTCAACTCTAACGCGCGAACCGGCGCTACGACAATAGGGACCCGGGTCAGTAAGGGCGGGAGAATCGCGAATTCTTTTGCCAGCGCCGTCGGCTGCTTACAGTCCGAGGCTCTCGGGATGGGCGAACAGGTTGGCGACCTCGGCCCAACTCGTCGCGACCGCATCGGCGCCGGCCTCCCGCAGCAATTCTCCGTGACCGGGCTCGACATGGCCGCCGCCTAGGAAGCCGATGACCTTGGCGCCCGCCGCGCGCGCAGCGGTCACGCCGAGCGTCGAATCCTCGATCACCAGCGCAGCCCTCACGTTCGCGCCCATTTCGGCCGCGGCGTAGAGGAAGATGTCCGGCGCCGGTTTGCCCTTGGCGACGAATTGCGAGCTGTAGAGGCGGCGGCCGAAGAACCGGGAGATGCCGGCGACCTCGAGGCTGAAGCGGATGCGCTCGAGATCGGAGGACGAGGCGACGCATCGCGGCGCCTGCAACGCTTCCAGGAACGCCGTGACGCCGTGCGTGGGCTTGAGTTCGCTCGCGAAGGCCGCCTGCATGCGCGGCCAGATTTCCGCGCTGAGTTCCGGCATGACGTCGCGACCAAAAGAGTCGCCGATCAGCGCCAGCGTTTCCGAGGTCTTGCGCCCCACGCATTGCGGCCAGAATCCGGGCGGCGATCGCACCCCGAGTTCGTCGAACAGGGTTTCGTAGACGCGGATCGCCAAGGCCTCGCTGTCGACTAGCACGCCGTCGCAGTCGAAGATGACGAGTTCCAGTCCCTTCGGCAGCCTCACGCCTTGCATTGCGCCTCTCGCTCGCGGCCGCCGACGGCGCCGCCCTTGCCGTAAGACCACTTTAGGCGGCCAATGACAATGACGCTTTACGCGCGCCGTCCGCGCACGGGTGACATTGGCCGCCGGGCGCACTACATGAAGCGCTGGCGATCCGACAAGCGAGGCTTTCGTTCATGGCCGTCGACACCCCCGAATCCTTCGGCCCGCAGGGCCGCCGCTCCACGGTCGCAGTGAAGATCGGCAATGTGACGGTTGGCGGCGGGGCGCCGATCGCCGTCCAGTCGATGACCAACACCGACACCGCCGACATCGAGGCGACGACGCGACAGATCGTCGCTCTGGCGCGCGCCGGCTCCGAACTGGTGCGCATCACCGTCGATCGGGACGAGGCCGCGAGCGCCGTGCCGCATATTCGCGACCGCTTGCGCGCGCGGGGGGTCGACGTCCCGCTCATCGGTGACTTCCATTACATCGGGCATAAATTGCTCGCCGAGCATCCCGCCTGCGCCGAGGCGCTCGACAAGTATCGCATCAATCCCGGCAACGTCGGCTTCAAGAACAAGCGCGACACGCAGTTCAGCCAGATCGTCGAGACCGCGATTCGGCATGGCAAGGCGGTGCGCATCGGCGCCAATTGGGGCTCGCTGGATCAGGAACTGCTCACCGCGCTGATGGACGACAACGCCAGGAGCGCCGCGCCGCGCGACGGCTCGGCGGTGATGCGCGAGGCGATGGTGCAATCGGCGCTGCATTCGGCGGCGCGGGCGCAAGAGCTCGGCTTGGGCGCCGACCGCATCGTGCTGTCGGCGAAAGTCTCGGGCGTGCAGGACCTCGTCACCGTCTATCGTGTGCTCGCCGCGCGCTCGCATTACGCCATCCACCTCGGCCTCACCGAGGCGGGCATGGGCAGCAAGGGGATCGTCGCCTCGTCGGCGGCGCTCGGCGTGCTGTTGCAGCAGGGGATCGGCGACACGATCCGGGTGTCGCTGACGCCCGAGCCCGGCGGCGACCGCACGCTGGAAGTCAAGGTCGTGCGCGAAATCCTGCAGACCATGGGGTTCCGCATCTTCGTCCCGCAGGTCGCGGCCTGCCCCGGCTGCGGGCGCACGACTTCGACGGTGTTCCAGGAACTGGCGCGCGACATCGAGACGTTTCTGGAAAGCTCGATGCCGGAATGGCGGGCGAAATATCCCGGCGTCGAGGCGCTGAAGGTCGCCGTGATGGGCTGCATCGTCAATGGCCCGGGCGAGAGCAAACACGCCAACATCGGCATTTCGCTTCCGGGCACCGGCGAGGCGCCGGCCGCGCCGATTTTCGTCGACGGCGTGAAGACGGTGACGCTGCGTGGGCACGGCATCGCCGACGAGTTCAAGACCCTCGTGATCGACTATATCGAGCGCCATTACGGGCGCGGCCTCGCCGCGGAGTGACAGGATGTATGAGCCGCCGCTGTTTCGCCAGAGCGATCTGGCCGAGTTGCACGGGCTGATCCGCGCCTATCCGCTCGGCCTCATCGTCACCCACGGCGCCGGCGGGCTCACGGCGAACGCGATTCCGTTCCTCGTCGACGCCTCCGCCTCGCCGAACGGAACCTTGCTCGCCCATCTCGCCCGCGCCAACGCGCAACTCGCCGACTTGCGCGAAGCTTCGGAAGCGCTGGTCGTGTTCCAGGGCGCTCAGCACTATGTGTCGCCGGCGTGGTATCCGACCAAGGGGGAGACGCATAAGGTCGTGCCGACCTGGAACTATCTGATCGTGCAGGCGCGCGGCAAGCCGCGGGTGATCGAAGACGCGCCCTGGCTTCGGGCGCAGATCCGCGCGTTGACCGCCTCGCGCGAGGCGGGCCGCGAGGCGCCCTGGTCGGTCGACGACGCGCCCGCCGATTTCATCGAACAGCAGATGCGCGCCATCGTCGGCCTGGAGATCGAAATCGCCGATATCCGCGGCAAGTGGAAGGCGAGCCAGAACCGCACCGAAGCCGACCGCGCCGGTGTCGTCATCGGCCTGCTCGGCGAGGATTCGGAAGATGCGCATGACATGGCGAAGGTCGTAGGCGGGGAGTAATCCGGAGCGGCGGCGCCTCGCCGCCGTCTGCAGCGACGAATCGCGCGGCGGCTTCCGTTCGTCCGCTATCCCGCCCGAAAGCTTCAGCCACGCAAGCCGCCGCTGGAGCCAATCTGGCGAGCGGTTGCGTGGCGCCCTCCGCCGTTATAAGATAAGTTATAACCTCGGAGGGCGCGATGAAGCTGAAAGTGAGATCGATCGGCGGGTCATTCGGCGTGATCCTGCCGAAGGAAGCGCTGACCCGGCTCAAGGTCGTAGACGGCGACGACGTCTTCCTGACGGAGACGCCCGACGGCTACGCGTTGTCGCCCTACGACCCTGAGTTTGAGGCGGACATGAAGTTGGCCCGCGATTTCATGAAGCGGCGCCGCAATGTGCTTCGCGAGTTGGCGAAGTGATCCGATTCGTCGATGCGAAGCGGGCGCTGGCCATCCACGATTTGCAGATTGCCGAGCATGGGGGCTCGCCGGGGATTCGAGACGTTGGGCTGCTCGAGTCCGCGCTGCACCGCGCGATCGACATCGCCGGTTACGAGGCGCCCGAAGACGTGAGCCGTTTGGCAGCGGCGTACCTGTTTGGGATAGCCAAGAACCACCCATTCATCGACGGCAACAAACGGACGGCGCTTTCCGTGACGGGCCTCTTCCTCGCTATGAACGGCTACGAAATCGTCGCCACGGACGAGGCGCTTTTCAAGGCAGTGCTAGGCGCCGCCGAGGGAAGCCTGAGCGAACACGATTTCGCTCAGTGGGTAGAGAAAAACATCACGCGGCGAGTCTAGCTCGAGTTCGAAACCCAGCGCTCGGTCCTCGAAAGGGTCGGCCGAAAAGGGCGGACAGCGTTCGGGCGGGCATTCTCCGCGCCCCCGCTTGACCCCGATCATTGTTGAGTTGTGAACTTTCGGTCCAGTACTCACGAAATCGCAGACGCGAAGGGGCGGAGCCGTGAAGGGTGAGGGCGTAACCAAGAGCGCGGGGCGGGCGTTGATCACCGGCGCTTCGGGCGGCATTGGCCGGGAACTGGCGAAGGCGTTTGCCGAAAAGGGGTTCGACGTCGTGCTGCTGGCGCGCGACCTCGACGCGCTCAATGCGCTCGCCCGCGAGATCATCGCCACTTACGGCGTCAACGCCAGCGTGTTGCCCGCCGATCTCGCCCGTTTCGACGCCGCACCGGCGATTTTCGAGGCGCTGGAGGGCGAGGGCGTGATCATCGACGTGCTCGTCAACAACGCCGGGGTGATCACCGAGGGCGATTTCGCCGACATCGGCCTCGAGTCGCAACTGCGGCTCCTCCAGATCAATATCGTCGCGCTTACGGCGCTGACTCGGATGTTCCTGCCGGCGATGAAGCGTCGGGGCAAGGGGCGCGTCCTCAACGTCGCCTCGATCGGCGCTTTCATGCCGCTGCCCAAGCTCGCCACCTATGGCGCCGCCAAGGCGTATGTGCTGTCGTTCACCGAGGCGCTGGCCGAGGAATTGCGAGGGTCGGGCGTCACCATCACCGCGCTGTGCCCAGGGCTGACCGACACCTCGATGCTGCGCGGCTCGAAATTCGCCGAGGCGATCCCGGATATGTGGGTGATGTCGGCCAGGGAGGCGGCTGCGCGCGGCTGCGCGGCCTGTCTCGAGGGCGAAGTCGTCGCCGTGCCGGGACTCGCCAATCTCGCGCTGACCAGCGGCAGTCAGCTGCTGCCGCGCGCGCTGGTGCGCGCCATCGGCGGCACGATCAACGTCGGACGCTGGGGCCGGCTGGCGCGCGCGCTGCTCACCCGCGCCCGCCGCTCCGCCAGCGCATCTCCGAGCCGGACCCGCGCCTCATGAGCCAAATTCAAGCCAACGGCCAGACCCTGGAATACGAAGATATGGGCCCGCGCGAGGCGCCGGCGATCGTGCTCGTCATGGGGCTCGGCATGCAACTCATCGCCTGGCCGGATAAGTTCTGCGCCGCGTTGGTCGAGCGCGGGTTCCGCGTCATCCGCTTCGACAATCGCGATATCGGCCTCTCCAGCAAGGCCGGCCACAGCAACCTGCTGCGGTTGCGGCTGAAGATGGGCGCCGCGATGTTGCGCCTGCCGGTGCGCCTGCCCTACACGCTCGAGGACATGGCGCGAGACACGCTCGGCCTGATCGACGCGCTGGGTCTGCAACGCGCCCATGTCGTCGGCGCGTCGATGGGCGGCATGATCGCTCAGTTGCTGGCCATCGAGCATCCCGAGCGCGTGGCGAGCCTAACCTCGATGATGTCGTCCACCGGCCGCCGTGGTCTGCCGGGGCCGGACCCGAAGGTACGGCGGGGTCTCCTGAAACGACGGCCGAAGACGCGTCCCGAAGCGATCGAGTATGGCGTCAATCTGCTGCGCCTCATCGGTTCGCCCGGCTATCCCACACACGAAGCGCAATTGCGCCAGACCGTGACCCGCACGATCGCGCGCAGCTATCATCCCGTCGGCTTCACCCGGCAATTGCTGGCCATCATCGCCGCGCCCGACCGTATCGAACGGCTGAAGACGATCCGCGCGCCGACGCTGGTGCTGCACGGCGCCGGCGATCCGCTGATTTCCCCGGCGGCTGCCGAGGACACCGCCGCGTGCATTCCGGGCGCGCGCCTGATGATAATTCCCGGCTGGGGGCACGATCTGCCCGAGGCGCTGCTGCCGACCTTCGCAACGGCGATCGCCGACCATTGCCAAGCGGCCGAAAGCGTCGCGCGAGGAGGAAACGCATGAACCGACTGTCTGGGCTCGACGCGCTATTCCTCTATCTGGAGACGCCGCTGACGCCGATGCATGTCGGCAGCGTCACCACCTTCGCCCCGCCGCCCGGCGACATCGATCTGTTCGCCGCCTTACGTCGCCACACGGCGGACCGGCTCGACCTGTTGCCCTCCTACAAGCGAAGACTCGCGCCGACGCCGTTCGGGCTCGATCACCCCAGTTGGATCGTCGAGGACGAGGTCGATCTCGACTATCACCTGCGCCATGTCGCGCTGCCGAAACCCGGAACCATGGCGCAATTGCGCGAACTGGTGGCGCGGCTGCACGCCCAGCCGCTCGATCGGACAAAGCCGCTGTGGGAATATTATCTGATCGAAGGTTTGAGCGACGGCGGCTTCGCGGTCTACGCCAAGGTGCATCACAGCTCGATGGACGGCGTCGCTGGCGGCGCTACGTTGCAGGTGATGTACGATTTTTCTCCCAATCCCGAGGCGTCGCCGCGCAAGCCGACGCTCGTCCGCACGCCGCGCGAGACGGCCGATACGCTCGAACTGACGGGATCGGCGCTCGTCGATCTCGCCCGCCATGGCGTGCGCGCGGTGAAATCGCTGCCGGCGCTGGTCAAAGGCCTGGTCAACGCCGCGCCGTCGCTGAGCAGGGACGCGCGCTATCTGTTCAGCTATTTGAAAGGCATGCCGCGCACGCCGCTGAACGTGTCGATCTCGGGTGAGCGCATCCTGGCGACGTCATCGCTGCCGCTGGCTGAAGTGAAAGCGCTCGCCAAATCGCGCGGCGCGACGATCAACGACATCGTGATGGCGCTGAGCGCGGGGGCGCTGCGTCGCTATCTGCAAAAGCACGGCGCGCTGCCCGATGTCCCGCTCGCCGCCGGGGTGCCGGTTTCGCTGCGCCAGATCGGCGATTCGACGCTCAACAATCAGGTGGTGTTCTCGATGTCGCGGCTGCCCACGCAAATCGCCGCGCCGCTGCCGCGGCTCGCTGCGGCGCGCGCCGCCGGACAAGAGGCCAAGACGCTGTTTGCCGACGTGCGCGACCTGCTCAGCACCGATATCGCCATTCCGCTGGCGCCGCTCATCGCGTCCGGCCTGGCGAAACTCTGGGCCTCGACCGGCGCGGCCGACGTGCTGCCGTGGTCGTTCAATGTCGTCATTTCCAACGTGCCGGGGCCGCGCAGTCCGATGTATTGCGCGGGCGCGGCGGCGACGCATTATTTCCCGCTGTCGATCGCCTATCACGGCTGCGCGCTCAACATCACCGTGCAGAGCTATCTGGATACGCTCGACTTCGGGCTGATCGCGTGCCGGCGCACGGTCCCCGACGCGCAGAGCATCGCCGACGACATCGTCGAGGATTTTCGCGCGATGCGGCTGGCGGATCTGGCGCTGGCCAGCCCCGACGCGGTGGCTTTGATCGATATCGACAAGCCCCGACGGTTGCTGTCCCATCAGCTGGAGCCCGAGGCTCCGGCGAAAGCGGCGAAACCGCGCCGACGCGCGACGCCGCGCGTGAAGCCGGCGAACGACGACAAGCCCGCGCGCGCGCCGCGTCGACGGCGCGCCGAACCGTGAGCGACGGCGGCGACATCCGGCCGCCGCCCGGCTGGTTGCTCGCCCTGGAGCCGCGGGGGGCGTTGGAGATCGTCGGCCTCATCGCCGCCGCGCCGTTTCTCGCCGCCGCGCCGCGTGGCCAGGGCGGTCCGGTCCTGGTTTATCCCGGCCTCGGCGCCACCGATCGCTCGACGGCGCTGTTGCGGGCGTTCTTGCGCGCGCTCGGGTATCACGCGCACGGCTGGGAGCGCGGCCGCAACACGCGTCCGGCCCGGGCCGACCTTCCCGAGGTCAGCGAGCGCATCGTCGCGCTGGGCCGGGCCGCGGGCGCGCCGGTGGCGCTGATCGGCTGGAGCCGCGGCGGCCTCATCGCGCGCGAGGCGGCGCGGTTGGTCCCGGAATCCGTGCGGCTCGTCATCACCCTGGGAACGCCGTTCGCTGCGCCCGGCGCCGCCAATGTCGGGCGGGTCTGGCGGCGGCTGACCGGAAACCCCTTCGCGCCGCCCAGCGGCGACGAACGCGCGCGGCTCGCCGCGCCGTTGCCGGTTCCCAGCGCATCGATCTATTCGCGCAGCGACGGCGTGGTCGCCTGGGCCGCCTGCCGGCAAATCGAGGGACCGTTGCGCGAAAACATCGAAGTGCGCGGCGCCCATCTCGGGCTCGGCCACAATCCGGCCGCGCTATGGGCGATCGCCGACCGACTGGCGCAGCCCGCGGGCGTCTGGAAGCCGTTCCGGGCGCCTGTCAGGGCGGGATTCTGGTTCCCTAAGGTGAACAGATAAGCGCGGGCGTCGTTGACGGCGGTCAAGGCCGAAAGCCGGCGTCAAGCCTATATAAAGCCGTCTGATAACAAACGACAATCCGGAGGGTTGGACATGCCCGTCAAGCTGATTTCGCCGACGGCGTCCGCTTACAATTATCCGTTGCTCATCAAGCATCTGCTGCACGCCCCGCTCACCCGCTCGCCCGAGCAGGAGATCGTCTATCGCGATCTCAGGCGGCGCACCTACCGCGAATTTCGCGAGCGCATCGGCCGTCTCGCCAGCGGACTGTCGCAGATCGGCGTCGAAGAAGGCGACGTGGTCGCGATCATGGAATGGGACAGCGACCGTTATCACGAATGCTATTTCGCGGTTCCGATGATGGGCGCGGTGATGCAGACCGTCAACGTCAGCCTCACCCCCGACGACATCGCCTACACGATCAACGATTCGCACGCCAAAGTCGTGCTGTTCAATCTCGACTTCCTGCCGCTGGTCGCCAGAATCGCCGGCAAGCTGGAGACGGCCAAAACCTTCGTGCTGATGCACGACAAGGCCGAGGCGCCGTCGATCGAGTTCCCCTACAAGGCCGAATACGAGGCGCTGATCGAAGTCGGCTCGCAATATTACCAGTTCCCCGACTTCGACGAGAACGCCGTCGCCACCATCTTCCATACCACCGGCACGACGGGGCGGCCGAAGGGCGTGTTCTTCAGCCATCGGCAGATCGTCCTGCACACGCTGACCGGCCTCGTCGAATTCGGGTTGACGCCGAGCCAGGGGCGCTTCCATCGCGACGACGTCTATATGCCGCTGACGCCGATGTTCCACGTCCACGCCTGGGGCTGCCCCTATACGGCGACGCTGGCCGGCTCCAAGCTGGTGTTCCCCGGCCGCTATGCGCCGGAGACGCTGTTGAAGCTGATCGTCACCGAGAAGGTCACGTTCACCCATTGCGTGCCGACGATCCTGCAGATGTTGCTGAGCGCGCCGGGCGCTGAGAATATCAAGCTGCCGGGCCTGAAGATGGTGGTCGGCGGCTCAGCGATGTCGCCGGCGCTGACGCGCGCGGCGCTGGCGCGCGGCATCGACGTGTTTGGCGGCTACGGACAGTCGGAGGCGTGCCCGACGCTGACCAGCGCCCACGTGAAAACCAAACATTTGGGCACGGACACGGAAATTGCCTATCGCTCCTGCGCCGGCCTGCCGGCGCCGATGGTCGATCTGCGGGTCGTCAACGAGGACATGACCGACGTGGCGCACGATGGAATAGCCTACGGCGAGATCGTCGCGCGCGCGCCCTGGTTGACGATGGGCTATCTCGGCAACGCGGAAGCCTCCGAACAGCTATGGTCGGGCGGCTATATGCACACCGGCGACGTCGCCTCAATCGACGCGGAAGGCTATGTCTTCATCCGCGATCGGTTGAAGGACGTGGTCAAGAGCGGCGGCGAGTGGGTCTCGTCGATCTCGCTGGAGAACATCATCCTGGAGAAGCGCGGCGTCAAACGCGTCGCGGTGATTGCGACCCGCGACGTCAAATGGGGCGAGCGGCCGCTGGCGCTGATCACGCTCGAAGACGGCGTGGCCGGTCAGATCAGCGAAGACGACATCCGGCTTCATGTCGCCGCCTATGTCGAGCGCGGACTCATCTCCCGCATCGCCATCCCCGAGAAGGTGATGTTCGTGGACGAGCTGCCGCTCACTTCGGTCGGCAAGATCGACAAGAAGCAGTTGCGCGCGACGTTCCCGTGAGGGGAGGCGGCCTATTTGGCCGCAATGTCCTCATCGCGAGGCAGATGGGCGTTCGGCGGCGACGCGACGACAACCCGCTTGGAGGCCTACTCCGCCGCCTTGTCCAACTCGTGAGGCAGATGGGCGTTGAAGACGGCGTCGTGTGTGGCGGCATGGCGCGAGCGGTGCTTTTCCGGATCGCTGTAGACGAACGCGCGCCAGCCGTCGCGATGGAACGGCGCCCACTCGCCCTCGGGCTGGGCGAGTCGGTCGGCGACCGCGTAGAGGGTCGCCGGATGAGCGCCGATGCCCAGGTGGCTGGCGTCGACCACGATGTTCTCGGCGAAGTCTTTGCGCGATTCATAGCAGCAGTGCCAGGACACGACGCCGTCGGTGCGGCTGAAGATGGACGTCGTCGGCACGGGCGGCGGCACGCGCAGCGGCCCGTGCAGATCGTGATCGTCGATCTTGTGGCCACTGGCGAATTCGTAGATCCGCCAGGCGTTGGTCTCGCGCGGATGCCCGGTGAACGGCGAGCCAATGGTGATGACTCCGCGCACCTCCTCGGCCGCCTGCTTGGCGAGTTCGCGCGCGAACAGGCCGCCGAGGCTCCAGCCGATCAGGCTTACCTTGCGCCCGTTTTCGGCGTACATTTCGAGCAGCGTCTTGTAGGCCTGCTCGACGACGCCCTCGCGCAACCCCCGGTTGATTCCCTGACCCCAGCCGCGGGCGTCGAAACCACGGGAATTGAGGAAGCGGCGCAGGACGAACGTGCTCGCGTCGCCCGTTGCAAGCCCGGGCAACACCAGCACCGGATGGCCGTCGCCCTGCGGCGCCGATCCCCACATCGGCGCCGTCGCCAGAGCGGCGGTATGTTCCCAGAAAGCGCGAACTTCGAGGAGTTGTAACCACAGGTTCGGCGCGGGATAATGTCCGTGGAGATGGCCCGGCGTCTTGCCCATTCAGGTTCCCTCCGTGAAAATATCGATTCTGTTGAGAGAAAGATGCGCTTTCCTCGCCGTTCGTCAAGATGTGAACAATCATCTGAAGGCGCCGACGTGTGAAAAGACCGTTCACGATTTAAAAACCAATACCCGTATAAGTTGTGTTCATGGCCTTCGACGAGGCCGGCGGTGAGACGTGGCGGTCGAAAGCATGAAGCCGCCGACCATCCCGGCGTCGTTCGGGATGTCGCCCAAAGCATTGACACACCCGCCTTTGCGGCCACGCGGTCGTCATCGAGACTCGGAGGAAGCGAATGTTCCACTGGTTCGAACGGCTTTCGGTAGCCAAAAAGCTCATTTTTGCGGCCGGCTCGCTGATCGTGCTGCTCATGGCGGCGTCGACGCTGTCGTCCATCAACAGCTACCGCGCGCAGGGCGCACTCGAAGACTTGAGCCGTAACGCGCAGGAGCGCGCGCTGACCATCCGAAGCGAGTCGGAAGTCTTCGAAGGCCGCATGGCGACTTGGCGCTCGCTGGGAACCGGCGACCCGAAATTCTGGGACACGGTGGACAAGAGCTTTGCCGGCGCGGTCGCCGATCTCAAGCAACTCCTCGATCTCACGCATTCGCCCGAGCAGCGCGCGAAGACGGCGGCAATCCTCTCGCGCTTCGACGAATATTTGAAGATCAGCCTCGACACGCGCCGACTGGGAGCTTTCGCCGAAGCGAACAAAGATGCGGACAGCAGGGCGGTGATGGACAAAGGCGGTCGCGCGGGCGCCGAAATCGTCGACAAATTACGTGATCTGGAAAGAGATTACTCGGCCGCCGCAGAGGAAACTCAGCAGCGGCTCAAGGACGAGGCCCGCCTCGCGCTGACGGCGACCGTCGGCCTCGCCGTGGCGAGCCTCGCGGTCGCGCTTGGCCTCGCCTTCATCACCATCAGAGGCATCCGCCGCCCGATTGTGGAGATGACGACGGTGACCGCGGCGATTGCCCGCGGCGACCTCGGCGCCGCCGTGCCGCATAGTGACGAGCGTAACGAGGTCGGCGATCTCGCCCGCGCCGTCGAGGTGCTCAAGGCCAACGCCCAGGAAAAGCTTCGCCTGGAAGCGGAGGCGGCGAGCGCGCGAGCGGCGGCGGACGTCGAGAACGCACGCCAGGCGGCCGAGAAGGCGGGCGTCGCCGAGGAGCGGACGAACGCCATGCAGGCGCTGGGCAAAGGTCTGCGCCAACTCGCCGACGGCGATCTGACCGTGCGCCTCGACGACAACTTCCCGAAGCAATTCGCCCAAGTGCGCGACGATTTCAACCACGCCGCGGAGAAACTGATGCATACGGTGCGCGGGGTGGTCGACAGCACCGGCGCCATCCGTTCCGGCACGCAGGAAATCTCCTCGGCCTCCGACAATCTGTCGGCGCGCACCGAGCAGCAAGCGGCGAGCCTGGAGGAAACCGCTGCGGCGCTCGACGAAATCACTTCGACGCTGAAGAAATCGGCCGAGGGCGCGCGCCACGCCGCGCAAGTCGTCGGCGCTGCCGACGCCGACGCCAAGAGCGGCGCGGTGGTCGTCAGACAGGCGGTCGAGGCGATGGACGCCATCGCCAAGTCCTCGCGTCAGATCGGGCAGATCATCGGCGTGATCGACGAGATCGCGTTCCAGACCAATCTGCTCGCGCTCAACGCGGGCGTGGAAGCCGCGCGCGCGGGCGACGCCGGCAGGGGGTTTGCGGTCGTCGCCATGGAAGTGCGCGGCCTGGCGCAACGTTCCGCCGACGCCGCCAAGGAGATCAAGGGCCTCATCTCGACCTCTGCGACGCAGGTCGATTCCGGCGTCAAGCTGGTCGCCGAGACCGGCAAGGCGCTGGAGCGCATCATCACGCAGGTGTCCGAAATCAACAACGTCGTCGCCGACATTGCGGCGGGCGCGCAGGAACAGGCGACCGGTCTGCAACAGGTAAATTCGGCCATCAACCAGATGGACCAGAGCACGCAGCAGAACGCGACGATGGTCGAGGAATCGACGGCCGCCAGCCATTCGCTGACGCAGGAGACGTCGCAGCTCGCCTCGCTGGTCGATCAGTTCCGGCTCGGGGGCGGCGACAGCGCCGATGCAGCGCTGCGCCGCAGTTTGCAGAAGGCCGCGCCGCACGCCTTCGCCAAGCCCGCCGCGCCGCGCCCCGCGCCCCCGGCGCGACGCGCAGCCAAGCCGGCGACGGTAAGCGCCGCCGCGGCCGCGCCTGCCAATTGGTCCGAGTTCTGATCGCTCAGTTGCGCTTGTAGACGTCGTCGATGCGAACGATGTCGTCTTCGCCGAGATAGGAGCCCGTCTGCACTTCGATCAACTCGAGATTGATCTTTCCCGGGTTGACCAGGCGGTGCACGGCGCCGATCGGCAGGTAGATCGACTCGTTCTCGTGAACGATCACCGTCTCCTCGCCGCGCGTCACTTCCGCCGTGCCCTGCACGACGATCCAGTGCTCGGCGCGATGATAGTGCTTCTGCAGCGACAGCCGATGTCCCGGCGAAACGACGATGCGTTTGACCTGGTAGCGCGCGCCCTGGTCGATCGACTGGTAATAGCCCCACGGGCGATACATGCGCTTGTGCTCGGTCGCCTCGCGCCGTTTGCTGCTGCGCAGTTTTTCGACCAGCCCCTTGACGTCGTCGCCACGGTCGCGCCCGAGCACCAGAACCGCGTCCTGCGTGGTCACCACGGTCACGTTCTGCACGCCGACGACGGCCGTGATGAGGCCGGTCGAGCGCACGTGCACGTTGTCGGCGTCGATCGTCAGGCCTTCGCCGTAGATCGAATTGCCGCGCGCGTCGCGGTCCGAGAGTTTCCACACCGCGTCCCAATTGCCGACGTCGGACCAGCCGATGTCGGCGGGGACGACGGCGGCGTGCTTGGTGCGCTCCATGATGGCGTAGTCGATCGACTTTTTCGGCGCCCGCTCGAACGCCAATTTTTCCAGCGCGAGAAAGCCGAGGTCGCGCATCGCGCCGTCGATGGCCGCGCGCGCGGCCTCGACCATCTCCGGTTCGAAGCGCTCGAGCTCGCCGAGCATCGTATCGGCGCGGAAGAAGAAATTGCCGGAGTTCCAAAGATAGCCTGACGCGACATAGCCCTCGGCGATTTCACGCTTCGGCTTCTCGACGAAAGCTTCGACCTTGCTCGCCTGCGTCTCGGCAATCGCCTCGCCCGGGCGGATATAGCCGTAACCTACGGCGGGCTCCGTCGGCTTGACGCCGAGCGTGACGATGAACCCCTTGGCGGCCGCCTTCGCCGCTTGCGCGCAGACTTCGAGGAAGGCGGGCTGATTGGTGATGACATGGTCGGAGGCGAATACCGCCACGACCGTCGTCGGCGCGCGTTGGGCCGCCAGGGTGGCGGCGACCGCGATCGCCGGCCCGGAATCGCGACGCGTCGGCTCGGTCACGATCAACGCTTCGACGCCGATCTCCGCGAGTTGCTCCTTGACCAGAAAGCGGTAGTCGAAATTGGTGATGACGATGGGGGTTTCGAATTCCGGTGTGGCGACGCGCAACACCGTGTCCTGGAACGTCGACCGCGGCCCGACCAGCGCAATGAATTGCTTCGGCATCGTCTCACGCGATTCCGGCCAAACGCGCGTGCCCGCGCCGCCGCACATGATTACCGGTTGTATTTTGGTCGTCATTTTCGAAAGGCTCCTCGCGCGGGGGCGCGGGTGTGAGGTCTACATTCGGTTTTTGACAATGTCGACTGAGGTCAGCGGCGCAACAGGCTTTCCATCAGCCGGCGGTGGCCGTCGGGAATCGGCGTGGGGCGCCCGTCGGACCGTTCGACATAGACATGGGTGTAGCCGCCCTGCGCCGCAGCCGATGCGGCGCCGCGCTTGAATACCGCGAGCCGATAGTGCACCGACGAGCGGCCCAAATGGTCGACGCGGACGCCGACTTCGACTTCGTCGGGATAGGCTACGGAAGAAAAAAACCGGCAGTGGCTCTCGACGACGAGGCCGATGACCGTGCTCGTCGCCGGGTTCAGCAGGCCCGCCTCGATCAGCAGCGCGTTCACCGCGGCGTCGAACAGTTCGTAATAGACGACGTTATTGAGATGGCCGTAAGGGTCGTTGTCGCTCCAGCGCGTCGTCATCGGCAACAGCCGGGGAAAGGCCGCCCGGTCGAGCGGCCCTTCGCGCGTCGGCGCCGACGGGGCATGCGGTTCGCTCACCTCAGGCGCTCGAGGCGAGGCTGGGCGGCGTGCGCGCCAGCGCGACGGCCAGCGCGGTCTTCAGCGCCATCGCCGGATAGAACGGAACCTGCCATTTCGCCGAAAGCGCGAGCAGGAGCGCGCCGCTGGCCGTCAACAGCCGTGGCGTCGTCAAGGCGCCGAACCTGCGGGCCACGTGGGCAAAATGCTGGCGCATCGACTCCGCGTGCTCCCTGGCTCTCGCGCGGCGTGTCGCCCCAGCCGCGCAATCGCGGTATAGACATGAGCGACGCCCTCGGGCAAGTCCGGGAGGCATTCACGGCAGGGCAATCGGGTGAACGGAAATAGATGGGGGAGACGGTTGCAGTCTGAAGTGGACCCCGAAAATAGGACCAGTCGTTAAGGTGTGAAGCGTCCTGCTCTGTCACAACGGATGGAGCGAACGATGACGAAGTCA
>Ga0302319_10010381_pt1 | contig 17743 bp, 12 predicted proteins | sample Bog_T0_2_FD_203319 | JGI IMG/M metagenome (GOLD analysis project Ga0302319, IMG submission 203319) | Peat permafrost microbial communities from Stordalen Mire near Abisko, Sweden - Bog_T0_2 | ecosystem: Environmental > Terrestrial > Soil > Wetlands > Peat | place: Sweden: Abisko, Stordalen Mire...
TGGCCCGGCAGGCGTTCGGCTTTACCCGCAACAAGCGGGAAGGCGACGATCACGAGGCGATCAACCGGCAGTTTGCGCCTGAGTTTCGCAACCGTCTCGATGCCATCGTGTCTTTCGCCCATCTCAATGCCGACGTGATCGGCATGGTGGTCGAGAAATTCGTGCTGCAGCTTGAGGCGCAATTGGCTGATCGCGATGTCACCATCGAGCTGTCGGAGCCGGCCAAGGCTTGGCTGATCCAGCATGGCTATGATGAGCAGATGGGCGCACGCCCGATGTCCCGCGTGATCCAGGAGCATATCAAGAAGCCGCTGGCCGACCAGGTTCTGTTCGGCTCGCTCAAGGGTGGGGGTCACGTCCGCGTTGTCCTGGTGAAGGATGAGGCGGCCGATGCCGGGGCCCATGAAAAAATTGTTGAAAAAATCAGCTTCGAATATGTCGAGGGGCCGGTGACCCCGAAGCCGGAGAAGCTGCCAGGCGCCCGCAAGCGTGCGGCGCCGCGCAAGCCGAAGCCTGGTGGCCCCAGCGGCGGCTCGAAGGGCCCGGCCTCACGAGGTCCTTTGGTCAAGGTCTGACCGGTCGACGATCTATTTCAGCAAGCCGGCGCCCGCAGGAGCGCCGGCTTTTTGTTGCGTGCCGGGATGGGCGCATATCGCACAGAGCGCTGAGCCCGGCCGTTGTCCGAGATGCGCTGACCGTAGAAATACTTGAGTGCGCTTTAACCTGATCGTAGATGCATTCCCTCACCGTGCAGTCCGGTCGAGCGTGAGACGCTCTTTGGATCCTGCGATGACGAGCGGTAGCAAGCGCCGCGCCTGGCTGAGCGCATCCCTGCATCCTGCAACCCTTGCCGGCGTGCTTCTGATTGTGGCTTGCTGGGTTGGCGCCGTGTTCGTATTTTCAGTCGAGCACGACATCGCCGTCGAAGCCATGGTCCGGCAATCTGAGGGACTGGCCCGGCTGTTCGAACAGAACGTAGAGGATACCCTGGAGCGTTGTGACCGAACGCTGCTGTTGCTCCGCAAGAGCTATGAGGATGATCCGAAACACTTCGATCTCCGTGCTTGGGCGGCGCACGCCGAACTGGTGACCGATATGACGTGGCAGTTGACGTTGGTCGGACCGGATGGTTTCGTGGTCGCCTCTACCGCGGACTATTCGGGTTCTCCCAACATCGGCGATCGCGCGCAATTCAACGCGCAAATCGATCCGGTCGCCGACAAATTGTTCATCAGCGAGCCGACGTCCGGACCGCTCTCATCGAGACTGTCGATCAAGCTATCGCGCCGGATCCGTTTGCCGAACGGTGGCTTTGGCGGCGTCATCGTGCTTTCGCTCGATCCGGGTTTCATCCAGCGCTTCTACCGAACCGCCGATCTCGGCAAACGCGGCTCCCTCATCCTTCGCAACCGGGATGGTGCGCTACTCGCCGCGCAGGGCCTTTCCGAAACGGCCCTTGATCAGATGACAAGATCACAGGCCTTGCCTGTTGCGCCCGCCCACTCCGGTTCGGGCAATTATTGGCAAGGCGGCCGCGTCGACGGCGAAAACCGGTTGGAAACCTATCGCGTGTCGGACAAATATCCGCTGATGGTGTCGGTGGGCATGGCCGAGAGCGACGCGCTGCGCGGCTACCGGGCCAATCGAAAGACCGGATTCGTGGCGACCGCCATCGTTAGTTTTTCGCTTCTGATGGCGACGCTGTTCAATATTCGTCGGCAGGTGAAGCTGGAGGAAAGCCAGGCGCGTCTCAAGCTTCTCAACGATGAAGTCTCAATGCAGAATCGGCTGTTTGATGCCGCGCTCCACCACATGTCGAACGGATTGTGCATGTTCGACGCCGATGGAAAATTGATGGTCTGGAACGAGCAATATATCGAGCTATACGGCATGTCGCGCGATCTGATCCGACGCGGTGTCAGTATCCGCAGTATCATCGCGCACCGCAAACAGCAGGGCAACCTCGATCTGGACGTTGACGCTTATGTCGGCATGTTTCGGCAAGAACTGATCGATACCGGCAAGAGCAGATCGAGTACCCGCCTGAGAGACGGCCGCGTGATCGCCGTCGAAAGCACAGCGATGGATGGAGGTGGCTGGGTAGCCATCCACGAGGATGCGACCGAGCAGCTTCAGAACGAACTATCGATGTTCAACCAGGCCACGGCATTGGCGCGGACCAATATGCGGTTCGAGGCGGCGTTGAGCAACATGACGCAGGGCGTGTGCCTGTTTGATGCGGAGAAGAACCTGGTCATCGCCAACGGGCGCTTCAGGGAGATGTACGAATACCCGGAAGAGCTGGTCGTGCCGGGGACGCCATTGTTGACCATGCTGGAATATCAGCTTCGGCAGGGAGTGACGAGCGATTTGAGCCTCGGCCAACATCTGGAACTTCTCCCTCAGCTGTCGGAGCAGGAATTTGAGACCGCCAAAGGTCGGGTGATGTCGATCAAGCGCTCGCCGACGCAGGACGGCGGCTGGGTGGCCACTCATGAAGACATCACCGAGCGCAAGCGCGCCGAGGTCGAAATCGCTCACATGGCGCGCCATGACGGGCTCACCGGGCTTTACAATCGCGCCGAATTCAATGCGCGGCTGATCGACGTGGGCAATCGCGCCAAGCGGAACGGCGGCACCGCGACCGTGCTGATGCTTGATCTGGACAAATTCAAGGCGGTCAACGATACGCTCGGACATCCCGCCGGTGACCAGTTGCTGATCGAGGTCGGTCGCCGACTGCAGGCGATGCTGCGGGAAACCGACGTGCTGGCGCGCCTCGGTGGCGACGAATTCGCGATCATCCAGGACGTCGGTCCGCATCAGCGCGAAGGCGCGATCGCGCTCGCCCAGCGGATCATCGCGGCGATCGCCGCGCCGTTCGATCTCGACGGCCATTCTGCCAATGTCGGTACCAGTATCGGGATCGCAATGGCGCCCGACCATGGTGTGGATCCCGAGCAACTGATGACCGCCGCCGACCTCGCGCTCTATGAGGCGAAATCCAGCGGCCGAAACGATTTCAGGCTGTTCAAGCCCGAAATGCTCGACGTTGCCCGGACCCAGAAGCTGGCAGAGAGCGAATTACGGGACGCAATTACGCTTAATCAGTTCGAGTTGCATTACCAGCCCGTGATCGATGTCAAAAACTATCTGCTCTGCGGCGTAGAGGCGCTGCTGCGTTGGCGCCACCCGGAGCGAGGCCTGGTTATGCCGGATCATTTCATTCCGCTCGCGGAAGCCACCGGACTGATCGCGCCGCTCGGCGAGTGGGTACTACGGCAAGCCTGTATCGATGCGGCGTTCCTGCCAGGTCACGTCAAGGTCGCAGTCAATGTCTCGGCCGTCCAGTTCCGCAAGGGCAATCTATACGAGGTGATCCTCCGCGTTCTGGACGAGACGGGAATTGCGCCTGAGCGGCTCGAACTGGAAATCACCGAAACCTCTCACCTGGAAAATCAGGAATCCTATTTGGCGATGATGCGTCAGCTGAAGAAGATCGGAATTTCGCTGGTGCTCGACGATTTTGGCACCGGATATTCGTCGATCAATTACCTGACCACGTTCCCGATCGACAAGATCAAGATCGACAAATCGTTCACGCAAGGCGCGCTCGATCGGATCGATTGCGCGGCGGTGATTGCCTCGACGCTGGCGCTGTCGCAGGGACTCGGCCTGATCACGACCGCGGAAGGGGTCGAGAGCGAGCAGCAATTCGAGTATATGCGCAAGGCAGGCGTCGATCTGGTCCAGGGCTATCTATTCGGCAAGCCGGTGCCGCTTGCGGAATTCGGACCGCAGGCAGCCAGGACACTGGAAACGCTGTGCAGGATCCACCGGCCAAGCACCAAGGCATCGGTGCGCAAGCGCGATGCCGCGAAGCTGCGCGCCTGATGCGCCGGCAAGGGAGGCGGCCGGTTCGGTGGGATGGCTCGCGATCACTCGCCGATGATACGCGCCAATCCGCGTAGAATTACGGATAGGCAATTTAACCTCGCGGTACGTTCAATCTCCCATGGTAATGCCGGTTCGAGCCCTGTCGCTCCGGGATTTCGCAATGAACGTCGGTAGATGCCAGGCTTGGCTGAGGGCATCCCTTCACGCGGCCAGCTTGGCCGGACTGATCCTGATCGCGGCTTGCTGGGGCATCGCCGCGTTCGTGACGTATGTTGAGCGTGAGAAGGCCGTTGAAGAGATGCACCGGCAATCCAATGATATGCTCCGGCTTTTCGAACAGAATACCTTGGAAGTGCTGGAGCGGATTGATCGAACGCTGCTTCTGCTTCGCAACAGCTACGAGGAAGATCCGAAACATTTCGACCTGCGGAGTTGGGCGACACGGACCGCCCTGCTGGTCGACGAGACCTTTCAAATCACCCTGTTGGGCGTCAGCGGCTTCCAGGTGGCATCGACCGCGGACTACTCGGGGCCACCACTCTACCTGGGCGACCGCGATTATTTTCGCAAGCAGCTTAATCTCGACATCGACAAGCTGTTCATCAGCGAACCCGCCCGGGTACAGGCCTCGGCCAGGCTGTCGCTGGAATTCTCGCGCCGGGTACGCGGCCCCGATGGCGGTTTTGGTGGCGTCATTGTCGCCTCGATTGACCCGAATTTCATCGGAAGATATTTCCAAACCATCAATCCCGGTCGTACCGGTAGCATCATTCTGCGCAATATGAATGGCGTCATCCTCGCAGCGCAGGGGGTTCCAAGCAACAATATTGGCCGGCAGGTCAAGCCGCAAAATTACCTCGAAGCGCTGTCCCGATCCTCGTCAGGCTATTACTGGGGAAGGAGCGCGTTCGATGATAATAGGCGGCTGATGGCCTATCGGGTGACGGACAAGTACCCGCTCGTCTTTGCCGTGGGGCTGGCCGAGAGCGATGGCCTCGGCGAATACCAGAAAATTAGAACAAATTACTTCGTGGCGTCGGTGATCTTTACCCTGATGATCCTGGCTGCGATGGCGATGAACATTCGCCGCCAGCTGATACTCGACAACAGTCAGGCCCGCCTCAGACTGCTCAACGAGGAACTTTCAAATAAAAATGTCCGGTTCGACGCTGCCCTCGCCAATATGTCCAACGGGATCAGCATGTTCGATAGCGGCAGACGGCTGGTGGTCTGGAATAGCCGCTACGAGCAGTTTTTTTGTTTGCCGCCGGGGTTGTTGAAGCCAGGAATGCACGTCGACGACATCTTGGCGGAAATCTTCTCCCGAAATCCGCTGAAGAATGAAACCAACAAGCACCACGTCAGCACAATCGTCGCAATCATTTCGCGCGAGTTCGCGACGGATGAAATTACGAGCAGACTCGATGAATTTGCCGACGGACGGGTTATCCTGATATCCCGACAGCCCATGAAGGAAGGCGGCTGGGTCTCGACCTATGAAGACGTCACCGAAAGGAAACGTGCGGAGGCCGAGATCGCCCACATGGCGCGCCATGACGCGCTTACCGGGCTGGCCAACCGCGCAGCATTCAGCGCGAAACTCGCAGAAGCGAGCCAGCGGGTTCGGCGCGAAGGCAGCGCCGCCGCAGTGCTGATGCTCGATCTTGACAAGTTCAAGGGTGTCAACGATACACTTGGGCATCTCGCTGGAGACCAGTTGCTGGTCGAGGTTGGCCGCCGACTGCAATCCGCGCTACGCGAAAGCGACATGCTGGCGCGTCTCGGTGGCGATGAATTTGCCATCATCCAGGAAGGCGGCGGCCAATACCACGACGATGCCATCGCGCTCGCGCGCAGGCTCATTCAGCTGATTGCTCAGCCGTTCGATCTCAACGGTCATCCGGCCCATGTCGGTTCGAGTATTGGAATTGCGCTCGCCCCGGAACATGGCGCTGATCCCGAGCAACTGCTGACGGCAGCGGATCTCGCGCTCTACGACGCCAAGGCCAACGGACGAAATGATTTCCGGCTATTCCAGGCCGCAATGCTTGAAGCTGCTCGTACCAGGAAATCGGCAGAGATTGAACTGCGGGATGCCATTGAGCGCCATCAGTTCGAGTTGCACTATCAGCCGGTGGTGGACGTCAAAAGGAATCTGCTCTGCGGCGCCGAGGCCCTGGTCCGCTGGCGGCACCCGACCAGGGGCCTGATCGCGCCGGATCAGTTTATTCCACTTGCCGAATCGACCGGACTGATTGCTCCGCTGGGTGAGTGGATTTTGCATCAGGCCTGCACGGACTCGGCTTCCCTGCCTGAACACGTCAAGGTTGCGATCAATGTATCTGCTGTGCAGTTCCGCAAGGGAGATCTGTTCGATAGCGTCATACGGATTCTTGCAAATACCGGGTTGTCACCGGAACGGATCGAACTGGAAATCACCGAGACGACGCATCTTGAAAATCATGATGCGCACCTGGAGACGATGCGGAAGCTGAAGCATTTGGGAGTTTCGATGGTGCTTGATGATTTTGGCACCGGCTATTCGTCGATCAATTATCTGACCAGCTATCCGTTCGACAAACTCAAGATCGACAAGTCTTTTACCCAGGGCGTTCTCGATCGAACCGACTGCGCGGCGGTAATTGCCTGCACGCTGGCGCTGGCCCAGGGGCTCGGCATCGTCACCACGGCGGAGGGGGTCGAGACCGAGCAGCAGTTTGAATATATGCGTCAGGCAGGCGTTGATCTGGTCCAGGGCTATCTGTTTGGACGGCCGGTGCCGATAGCTGAATTCGGAGTTCAAACGGCGCTGACACTGGAGATGCTCTGTCGCGTTGTCAAACCGCGCGGCAAACAGCTGTTAGACACGACCAGCGGCTCGAAGCTGCGGGCCTAGAGTGTCGGCGAGGTGTCGTGTGGCCCGGTAGCAGGGTTATGATCACTCGCCCTTCAGACGCTGGGCCTCATGGACCCGAACCCGCTCGAGTCCCTTGGCGCCCGCGGACGACAATCTCAGCATGCTGAGCATGGCCCCGAGCACCGCGAAGCCGGTGCCGGCCAATAGCGCGATCCGGGTGCCCTCCGTCGGATAGCGTCCCAGGAACAACGCCACCAGCGCCGCGCCAGCGGTCTGGCCTAACAGCCGCGCCGTGCCGAGCATGCCGCTGGCACCGCCGGTGCGATCGCGCGGGGCGGCCGCGATCATGGTGCGGTTGTTGGGCGTCTGGAATAAGCCGAAACCCGCGCCGCTCAGCGCCATCCGCCAGACCACGTCAGCGATCGCAGGATTGTCCGGCAAGAACGCCAGCGCGCTGAGGCCTGTCCCGAACAGCAACAGCCCGATGCCGCCCAGCAGGCCGGCCGGATAGCGTTCGACCAGTCGCCCGGCCAGCGGCGCGGCGAACGCCACCGTGATCGGCCAGGGCGTGATCAAGAGCCCCATCTTGACCGCCGAATAGCCGAACCGGCTCTCCAGGTAAAATGGCAACGCCACGAAGGCCAGCATCTGGGCGCAGAACGAGGCCACCGAGGTCGTGATCGACAGCGCAAAGATTGGAATACGCAGCAGATCCATCGGCAGCAGCGGCGAGGCCATATGGGTCTGCCGGTGTACCAGCCAATAGCCGGCGACCCCGGCGATGGCGAATTCCGACAGCTGGATGGCGAGTCCTTCGCCATGGCCTAAGCTATCGATAGCCGCGATACCAATGCCGAAGGTGATCGCGCTCAGCGCGGCGCTTTGCCAGTCAAAGCCGTGACCGGCGAGCTTGGTGTACGGCAGGCAATGCCATCCCAGCAGCAGCGCCGGTATGCCGATCGGGATGTTGATGGCGAACAGATAGGGCCAGGGGGCAACTGCCAGAATGGCTGAGGCAACGGTCGGTCCAACCGCGGCAGAAACCGCGACCACCAGCGCATTGAAGCCGATCCCGCGGCCAAGCAAAGCGCGCGGAAAGGTGAAGCGGACCAGCGCGGCGTTGACGCTCAGGATGCCGGCGGCGCCAAATCCCTGCACGACACGCGCCACGGTCAACAGCCATAGCGTATGCGAAAGCGTGCAGAACAGCGACGCCAGCGTGAACAGCACCAGCCCGGCCAGGTAGACCCGCCGATAGCCGATGATTTCGCCCAGCGCGGCCAGCGGCAGCAGCGAAATCGTAATTGCCAGCTGATAGCCATTGACGATCCAGATTGAAAACGCCGGACTGGCGGCGAGATCGCCAGCTATGGTCGGCAGCGCGACATTGGCGATGGCGCCGTCCATCACCGCCATGATCAGGCCAAGCGCGATGGTCAAGATGGCCAAGCGGCGCTGCGGCTCCGGCAGGCCGTCGGGGTGGATCTCTCCCGAGAAACGCATGAGGGAAGGGCAGCCTTGGGGTTCGGTTAATGAAGCGCCCACGCATGCGGCATGATCGGCACATTTGCAACCGCGCGACCGCCGCCGCGGCTCATCCGCATGGCACCCTTGCGCGTGGTGCGCCGATGCGACTGTCCTCGACGCGTTGCGGTTTTCCCATCCTGGCGAGCCGCCAATCCCGCCTGCTTACTGTCTCACGGGTCATGACAAAGGCCCATGGAACCAGGTCCTGTTCAATTCGTCAGCCTTGGCGCGCCGGCCGCCTGGGCGAAGATCTTGTCGAAGGCATCGGCGATGTCGCTGGCATTGGTGGCCGGGAAAAAAAGTCCGGACGAGGCGCAAGCCTGCAAAGCGGGCGCGATATTGGTTGCCAGCGGTTGCACCAGTGCGTCGTATTGCGGGTTGTTCATCGGCAGGTACACCGTGTAGATCACGGCCAGGTTGACGCCCTTGGCTTTCAGCGCGGCGCAGGAACTCGAGGTCAGGACATCGGTCTGGTGGCCGTCCACGGCGGCGCTGTTGACAAAATCCTGCACGCCGTCGGTGACAAAAATCAGATACTTCTTGCTTTTCTCCGCGCTGCTGCCGTCTCCCCCGGCCGGAATGTTGGCGGCGATGGCCTGCACCGCATTGTCGGTATAGCTGCTTCCCGGGCCCGAACTGGGCACGGCCATCAGGTCGATCATGTTGGCGGAGGCCTGCGCCGTGGCAATGCTGCTGGTGAGCGGCTGGTACAGGTTGAGGGATGCATCGAACGTATAGGTCGCGAACCGAAAAACTTCACCTGCGGGCGCGCCGCTCGCCTTGTTGAGGAGATTGATCCATGCATTGCGCAGCACATCGATGCGCATCTGCACCGAATTCTGCCGGGCGATGGTATAGTTGTCGGGCGAGGTTGCGCTCGATCCGATGACATGGCAGCCGAACTGGCAGCCGCCGGTCAAGGACATCAGCTTGGTCTGGTCGGCGGTGGTGGCGCCAAGCCCCATCGAGGGCGAATCGTCGAGCAGCGCGTACATGTCGATATAGGTCTTTTGCGCCGAACTGGCGGTGGCCGCGCCCTTGATGTTGGTCAGCGGCAATCCCGCGACCTGGAGAAAGTCGTTGGCGCGCGAAGCCTGGAAGCTCAGCTTGGCGGTACGGACGCCATTGCTGGCGCTGGTCACGGCCGCCGCGACATCGGCGATCGTGACATTGGACAATTTGGAAGACGGCGCAGGGCAGGTGGCCTTGAACCATTTCACCATCGCGACCTCCTCGTTGGAGGCGGTCTGCGTCATGCCCTCGCTGCTGACGGCGCCAACCGCGGCGGCATCGGCGCAGGACTGCAGCTTGGCAAAGGCGGCGTTGGCCAGGCTGTAATCGACCGCGCAGCCCAGCGCGGTCAGGATCGGCAACAGCGTGATGGCGAAGATCACGGCGACATTGCCGCCACGGTCAATCCCGAAGGCGGCTAGGGTGTGTCGCAAGCAGGTCAGCGTCGTCATGTTATGCGGTAAGTTTCATGGGCAAATGCGTTCTGCGAGAATGCGGACAGGCGAAGCGATGCTGTTCGCGATCAGACTTCGCCCGTCAACAGCCTGATCTGGCGCTGCAGCTGGCGCTGCTTCTTCTCGCTCGAGCGCAACGCTTCATCGATCTGCGTCGCCGGGGTTTCCGACGGCTGCTGGCTGGAGAAGGCGACGCCGAGCACGTTGTCGTTTGACCAGATCACCCGCGCGTTGAAGCGGCGGCCTCTTTTCGCGATCGTCAGCGACAGCAGGTCCTTCGGCAAATGAAGGTTGTTGCGAAACGAGAGGTTGGCACCGGTCTCGGAGATGTTGCGCACGATGCAATCCCGCGTTGTTCCCCTTGCGTCGATCGCGGCGATGCCGCCAAAAATGACTCTCTCCCGGGTGGTCTGGCGCCGTTCTAGCATGGTCAATTTCTCCTGATTTCGGAGTTTGACTCTTACGCTACTTATCCGTGTGTGGAAGCCGCCTGCACCCTCAATGCATTGTTAACGTAAATTCGCAAACGTGATGTTTGGCAGGGTTTTGGCGACCCGGCGGATCTGCAGAGCGGTCGTATCAGGCGATCGCGCCCGCGTGGCGCGGTTTAACCATGGTCGTTAACGCGGACGGGCGCCCGCATGAAGTCGAATGCGGCGAGATGGCGCAGGCTTCACGCCGCGCCCTCGCGCACGCTGCGAGCGATCTGCTTCTGCGCGTCGAAGTCGCGCCGCCGCCGCGCCAGTTCCTCGGCGCTCAGCGCGGCGACATTGTTGTAATCGTGTTTCCAGCCTGGATCGGCGCTCCAGCGGAGCGGCGAGTGCAGCGTGGTTTGCCCGGCCGGAGCGGCCTCCAGCAGCCGCAAGGCGAGCTCGAGCGTGATGGCCTGCGAGGCCGGGTCATTCGGCCTGCCGGCCGAATTGCCGAGCGGAAAATCGCTGAACAGAAAGCGCGGCACCGCGGCGTGCTCGACAATGTCCTTGGCGCATCCGATCACGACCGTGGCAACGCCATGGGCCTCGAGATGCCGGGCCACCAGGCTGACCGTCTGGTGGCAGACCGGACAATTCGGCACCAGCACCGCGGCGTCGACATGATCCTTAAGGCAGCGCGCGAGAATTTCAGGCGCATCGGTGTCGCAGGTGGCGCGATGGCTTCGATTGGTGGGCGCGCCGAAGAAACGCGGCGCGACCGCGCCGATCCGGCCCTCGCGCGCCAGCTGCCGCAGCCGCGGCAAAGGAAACCAGGTTCCACTGTCGGCCGCGGAGGTGTGCGCGCGGTCATAGGCGATGTGGGAAATCCGCAAATCGTGGGTCTTGGCGCTGTCGCCGTCATACACCGAATAGAACTTGGCCGCGCTGTTATAGGGCGCGTCGGGGCCTTGGTCGCCCTTGGCCGGATCGTAGGGGGCCGCCGTGGTGACGAGCGCCACACGGCAATGCGAGAGCGGCTTTCGCAGCCGCAGGAAGGGGGCGTCGAGGTGATGCGCCCAGCGATAGGGCGTGGTGTAGCCGATCGCCGCGTAATAGGCGCGGGTCCTTGCCATATAGGGGATCGGCACGTCGTCATCGGGGGCGCAGCCCATCGGGTCGTCCGCAGCCATGGTTGAACTCCCGCTTTCGCGCCAATAGCCCTAAATAGCGAGATGCGACATCGCGGTGTCAAGCGGAGCAGCGGAACCCAGGGGATGCGGGTGCGCAGGGTCATGGGTCGATGCGGGGCGGTCGCCCTTCTGGTGTTGTTGCGGGCGGCGCCGTCGATGGCGGAGGATCCGCCGGCGCCGCCGGTCCTGCCGAGCGTCGAGGAACCCGCTATCCCCCAGGACAATCCCACCAGCCAAAATCCCAGCAGCCAAAATCCGACAAGTCAAAATCCGACAAGCCAAGCCTCCGCTCCGACCGAAAACCGCGATGTCCGCGAGTCGCTTTGTCTGATGATCGAAGCGGCGGCCAGGGAAAGCGGCCTGCCGCTGGAATTTTTCGCCCGCGTGATCTGGCAGGAAAGCCGCTTTCAATCCAGCGCTGTCGGGCCGGTGACGCGCAATGGCCAGCGCGCCCAGGGCATTGCCCAATTCATGCCGGGGACGGCCAGCGAACGCCGGCTGCTCGATCCCTTCGATCCGGTGCAGGCGCTGCCGAAATCAGCCGAATATCTCAGCGAGCTGCGCCAGCAGTTCGGCAATCTGGGCCTGGCGGCCGCGGCCTATAATGCCGGTCCGCGGCGGGTCCAGGAATGGCTGGCCGGATCCGGCCCGATGCCTTCGGAGACCCGGCATTATGTCGCTGCCATTACCGGCACCACGGTCGATGACTGGGCCGCGGCCGGCAGCAATGCCAAGCCGGCCGCGCCGGGGCCGAACACCAGCTGCCGCGACCTGATGGCGCTGTTGAAGCGGGCGCCCAATGCCTTTGTCGCGGAACTCGAGCAGCATATCCAGCTGGCCGAGGCCAAGCTCTGGGGCGTGCAGCTCGCCGCCGGTTTCAACCGTAACCAGGCGCTGGCGATGTACGCGCGGGCGATGAAGCGGCTGAGCGCGGTGATCGGCGACCAGGATCCGAGCCTGCTGCAAGCGGTGATGCGCAACCGGGGCAGCCGCACCTTCTATCAGGTTCGAATCGGCGCCGATACGCGTTCCGATGCCGATAGCCTTTGCGACCGGATTCGCCACGCCGGCGGCGCCTGCTTTGTACTGAAGAATTTCATCGACAAGGCGGCCGGCAAGGGCTGACCTGGGATGATGAGACGGGAGCCCTTGCCGGCGTCATTTGTGGCGAATGGCTCATGCTGGTAAGGGGTGGCTCGGCCCTTGGATGGATGCCGAAACAACGGAATTGAAGAGAGCACAATGACTGAAGCCATCGACCTCCGCGAGGGCGAAATCGCGGTCGACCTGCCGACCCCGCGCGATGCCGGCCTGATCTTTATCGGCCGCATCCGTACCCCCTGGCGCTCGCGCGAGGACGCCCCGCGACAGGGCCGGCATGACGGCCCGGTCTGCCGGCTGGAGATTTTCGAGCCGTGGGTACCGGCGCTGCAGGGCGTCGATTTCTACTCGAATCTCGAAGTGATCTACTGGCTGCATCGCTCGCGCCGCGATCTCGTGCTGCAGAGCCCAAAGAAAAACGGCGCGACCCGCGGCACCTTTTCGTTGCGCTCGCCGGTGCGGCCGAACCCGTTGGGGACCTCGATCGTCAGGCTGGTTGGCATCGAGGGCTCGACGGTGCTGGTGCGCGGCCTGGACTGCCTGGATGAGACCCCGCTGGTCGACCTGAAGCCTGACCGCTGCGAATTTTCGCCGCTGGCTGCGCAGAAGCCTGGTGATCTGGAGACCGAGTGAGGCGCCTCGGCCTCGCTTCGTCCATCATCAATTTGTATTTGCGCGGCCGCGCCGCACCTGGCTTTACGCGGCGTCGCGCGCGGCCTCCGCGGTGACCGCAGCCTCGCAACAGGAATCCTGCGCAGCCTGGCGCGCCGATATCGTCCCGATCAGCCGATCAAGGCCTTCGTCGGCAGAGGCCAGGCGTGAGCCGACGTTGTCCCGGGCGATTTCGACGCGGTTGCGGCCGTGGCGCTTGGCCGCGTACAACGCTTCGTCCGCGCTCTTGAGCAGCGCCGCGAGGTCGGCGCCCGCGTCGGGATAAATGGCGACGCCCACAGAAATCGTCACCCGCGGCAGTGCAACACCGCCGTGGCGAACGCTGGTCGCCTCGACGCGGCCGCGCAGCTCCTCGGCACGCGCCGCCGCGCCGCTGGCGTCGATCCGCGGCATCAGCACCACGAATTCCTCGCCGCCATTGCGACAGGCAATGTCGTATTCGCGCGCGAAGCTGCCAATGACGGCGCCGACTTCCCGCAACACGGCATCGCCGGCGCCATGCCCATGTGTGTCATTGAAACTCTTGAAATGGTCGATATCGATCGCCAGCGCGCCGATTTCGAGGTTTTCGCGCGCCGCGCGCTTCAGCTCGCGCTGGCCAGCCTCCATCAGGTAGCGCCGGTTGTTCAGCCCGGTCAGCACGTCGCGCATCGATTGGTCGCGCAGCTTCTCACGCAGCTTGGCGTTGGCGATCGCGATCGAAATATGCTCGGCGGCGGCCAGCCCGAGACGCTGGCGGTCGGTGAAGCGCGCTTTTGCGTCGGCGGCCGACTCCGATTCGCCGCGCAGATACTGCAGATACAGCAGCCCAACGGTCTCGCCATGCGCGAGGATCGGGATACAGCAATAATCCTCTTCGGCGGCATCAACATGGGCGCAAGGGAACTCGATCTCGCTCATGCCATGCACATAGGTATGCCCCCGGCGCAGCGCCCAGCAATCGTCGGGATGCATGCTGACGACATCGCGCGGGTCGTTCCAGGCCTTCACCCGTGCCAGGAAGTCGCGCTCGGCGGTGTAGATGAAGAGCGTGCCCGCGCATTCCGGCATCAGGCGCGCCAGCACGTCCGCGATCATGTCGTAGAGCTCGGCTTCCGATTTCGCCAGCTGCAGCCAGTCGCTGAGTTCGGACAGCGTGCGCGTCGCCGCGCCGAGCCGCTCATTCTCGGCGAGACTCTTGCGAAACACCACCAGAGCCCGCGCCATCATACCCAGTTCGTTGCGGCGTTCCGCGAACGGAATTTCGGCGTCGAGTTCGCCCTCAGCGATCCGCTCCATGCTTTCAGTGATGCGGCGGATCGGCAGAGAAACATCGCGGATGACAAAAATAAGCGTGCCGAGACCGACGAAAACGCTGGCGCCGTTGAGCAGCCAAAGCAGTGTGGCAAAACGGCCGCGCTCCTGCTCGGCGCCGCGGATCACCTCGTTGGCTTGAATATCGGCGTAGTTGATTCCTTCGTCGATCGCATCGATCACATCCTGAAATGGGCCAAGCGTCACGGCGTTGACGAGCTGCCCAATCTGGTCTCGGCTGCCGCGCGCTTCGGTGCCGAGGATCTCGTCCTGATATTTGAGGTAGGTCCGCCACTTGGAGGTGAAGCTTTCCAGGATCAGGCTTTGCGCGGGATCGTCTGCGACGAGCTGCCGAAGCGCGTCGAGCTTGTTGTCGAGCGCGGTCATGCGCTCGGCGATCAGGTCCTTGATTTGCGTTCGCTCCGCATCGGTGGTCGCGAGCGCGGCGCGGACCGCGGATAGCCTCATGCGGGTGACCGCGAGTTCGGCTTCGCCCATCGCGCGCATGCGGGGCAGGCGGTCGCGTCCGAGCTGCTCGACCGACTGTTCGAGCGCCGCGAGCCGCCACTTTGCCAGCAAAGAGACGCTCGCCAAGGTCGCCAGCAAAAACACGACCGCCACCAGCAGGGACATCTTGATGGTGACCGCAACTGATCTTTGGAACGATAATCCCGGCATGAAGCGCTCCGGTTTGCGTTAGCAATGTCTGGGTTCACATGCCGAATTCGGCGTGCGACGTGGTAGCGCCGTATTCGTTACAGCCAGCTTTGCTTTTATTGTTTATTTGGGCTAAACGCTTAACTTTGAAGATCGTCGATCTGAGCGTTTCGTGATCGAAGCCGCTGATCCTCGACGGACCCGCGAGGCAAGGAGAGCGTTGATGCCAAAAGCGATCTGGAACAACACCGTCATCGCCGAATCCCCGGCGACGGAAATCGTCGAGGGCAATCATTATTTCCCGCCGGACTCGCTGCATAAGCAATATTTCCGCGACAGCGGCACCCAGTCCGTCTGCCCCTGGAAGGGCACCGCCAGCTATTACAGTCTCGTGGTCGGGGATAAGGAAAACCGCGACGCCGCCTGGTATTACCCGGCGCCGAAATCCGCAGCCGCGCAGATCGCGGGCCGGGTGGCGTTCTGGAAGGGCGTCAAGGTCGAGGCGTGAGCGTCGCGCGCGCCTGGATTAACCCTAACGACAACCTCACAGCGGATTTGCAGTCATGACATTCGGCAACAGCTGAAAGGTCCGAAATATGTCGCAAACCTGGTCAATTTGGCTGTCTTGTAACGTTCGGCCGCATTCGATCAAGGCTGCTGGTGATCAGAGAAGCTTTCCGACTAATTCTGTTGTCAGCGTTCACGTTCCTCCCGTCCGTCGAAGCGCGAGCTGACTCCTGTCCAACCGCCAAGGACGAAATCGCGACCGACCGGCCGGATGTAACGAACTCCAGCCTGGTCATACCCGTCGGCAGTTTCCAGAGCGAAAACGGGGTCGATTTCAGAGTTCAGAATGGCGGTCAAATCATTGATGGCACCAATACAAGATGGCGCTTGGGAATAGCACCCTGTCTTGAACTGTTGATGGACCTGCCAACGTACTTCGCGACCGTTCGCGGGCTGGCAAGTTCCGGATTTACGGACGTGGCACCGGCGATCAAATGGCAGCTCAGTCCGATCCCGGGCAGAATTGACCTGTCGTTGGTCGCCGGTTTGGCTCTGCCAACTGGAGCTATCAACATTGCTGGTCCCGGCGTGCAGCCTTATCTGCAAATGCCATGGTCGTGGGAATTGCACGACGGTTGGGGCGTAAGCGGCATGTTCACTGAATTCTTTCGTCCCGCCGACGTGGCTACGCCGCGCACCACGGAAACCACCTTTGCGGTCGAAAAGCAGGTCACCGAGAAGGCGAGTCTGTTCATGGAATATGTTGGCGATTATCCTGAGCATGCGGGTCCGAGCCAGCTCCTGAATTCGGGCGGATTATATCGTCTCAGTCCAACGCAACAGGTCGATTTCCACGTCGCCTTCGGACTCAATCACAATGCCCCGAGCTACATCGTTGGCGTCGGGTATTCATTCCGGCTGGATGGATTGTTCGCGCAAAATCAACGGTAATGCCTTGGTTCGGTCGATAAAGCCATGCCTGGTCCGCGCTCGCCGCGTCACGCCCCCGCCAGCACCGCCACCAGCTTCGCCGCGTTCGCCTCCAGCACCTGGCCATCTTCCTTGCGGCTCGCCGGCGGCAACAGCGCCACGCCATCATGGCGCGGCATCACGTGCATATGGAGATGAAACACCACCTGGCCGCCGGCGGGCTCGCTGAATTGCTGCAGCGTGATCCCGTCAGCCTTGAAGGCGGTCATCGCAGCGGCTGCGATGGTGTGGGCGCCACGGGCGACATGGGCGAAATCTTCGGATGTGATGTCGAGGATGTTGCGGGCCGGGCGCCTTGGAATCACCAGGGTGTGGCCGGGACAGCGCGGCATGATGTCGAGAAAGGCCAGCACATGGTCATTCTCATAGACCCTGTAGCAGGGAAATTCGCCGCGAAGGATTTTGGCAAACGGGTTCTGGGGATCGTAGGCGGGCATGATTGCTCCTTAACAAGGTGGCTCCTTAAAAATCATCCTGCTCGCAATTGGGCGGGTCGGCGGTTTTGCGAAACGGTCCGGCCTCGGTGAGTTCCCGCGCGGCCTGCGCGACATAGGCGCGCTCGCGCGTCAGGTAATCGTCGATGGCGCGGCGCAGGCCGGGGTCGGCGATGTAATGCGCCGAATAGGTGGTTTGCGGCAGATAGCCGCGCGCGATCTTGTGTTCGCCCTGGGCGCCAGCCTCGACCACCTTGAGGCCACGCGCGATGGCAAAATCGATCGCCTGGTAATAGCAGACCTCGAAATGCAGGAATGGATGGTGCTCGATGGCGCCCCAGTTGCGGCCGAACAGCGCGTCGGAGCCGATGAAGTTGATGGCGCCGGCAATCCAGCGACCATTACGCCTGGCCATCACCAGCAGGATGTCGTTGGCCATGCGCTCGCCAACCAGCGAAAAGAAGGTCCGGTTCAAATAGGGCCGACCCCATTTGCGCGAGCCGGTGTCCATGTAGAACGCATAAAACGCGTCCCAGGCTTCCTCGGTGATCTCTTTTCCGGTGAGCGCGTGGATGGTAATGCCATTGGCGAGAGCGTCGCGCCGCTCGCGCTTGATCGCTTTGCGGTGGCGCGAGTTCAAGGTGGCGAGAAAATCGTCGAAGCTGCCGAATCCAGAATTGCGCCAGTGAAACTGCTGGTCGGTTCGCTGCAGGAAACCATGGCTGGCGAGGTTCTGCCA
>Ga0302319_10010382_pt1 | contig 17743 bp, 16 predicted proteins | sample Bog_T0_2_FD_203319 | JGI IMG/M metagenome (GOLD analysis project Ga0302319, IMG submission 203319) | Peat permafrost microbial communities from Stordalen Mire near Abisko, Sweden - Bog_T0_2 | ecosystem: Environmental > Terrestrial > Soil > Wetlands > Peat | place: Sweden: Abisko, Stordalen Mire...
TGGGCCGATTGGTGTCGGAGGGCCGCACGCGCGAGTTCGCGAGCTTCGGATGGGTCGGAGGAGTTCCGGATCCGCAGGCCGCGGAAACCTTCGAGCGCTCCAAGCTCGATTGGTCCGAGGCCGCGCGGCCCCCGCACGCCGAGCTGCTCGATTGGCACCGGTGCTTGATCGCGCTCAGGGCGGAGCAACGAAGCCGCCGCGCGCGCGCGCGCGCCAAGGTGAAATTCGATGCACGGGCGGAATGGCTGCGTGTCGAGCATGCCGGCGTGCTCGCCCTGTTCAACCTCGCCGGTGCGCCGCAGCCGATTCCGATGCCGGCGGGACCGTGGGAATTGGCCCTGAGTTCCGATCCCGGAGACCAGGCCGCCGGGTCCGTGATTCCCGCCCGGGGAACAAGAATTTATCGGCGGCCCGGTTGACCTTGACGCCGAAGGGCTACCCTGCCGGTATGGCCTGCTTGACCATCCGCGGCACCGGTATCGCCTCCGGCGGCTGCGGCGGCTGGGTGCGCCACCACGCCGCTGTCAGGATCTCCGCGTGGTGCTGCAGGAATACGTCGCGCAGCGCCGGGGGAATGGCAAGAAACTGCAGCCATTGCTCGGGGAAGACGTCGTTCGGGCCGCAATGAAACCAGGGTTCGGCACTGGTCTCCTCTTCTTCGCAGCGAGGTTGCGGCATGTCGCGGAAAACGCAATCCGATACCAGGCACAGTTCGTCGTAGTCGTAGAAAATGACGCGTCCATGACTGGTCACGCCGAAGTTCTTGAGCAGCAGATCGCCCGGGAACACGTTGCTGGCGGCCAGATCGCGCAATGCATTGCCGTAGTCGATGATGGCTGCCTCGGTCGCGGCCGGATCGGCTTCGCGCAGGAACAGATTGAGGGGACGCAGCCGCCGCTCGATGTAGCAGTGCTCGACGATCAGATCCTCGCCCTCGATGCGGCAGCTTTCGCTCGCTCCTTGCAGCAGCTCCTCCGCCAGTTCCGGCATGAAACGCGCGCGCGGCAGCCTCAGCCGTTTGAACTCCTGCGCATCGACCAGGCGCCCCGCGCGATCGTGTCGAAACACGAACTGATAGCGCTCGATGACGTCCGCCTTGGTGTTGGTCTTCGGTGCGCCGAACCGGTCGCGAATGACCTTGAAAACGAGGTCATGCGAGGGCAGCGTGAAGACGATCATCACCAGGCCGCGTTCGCCGGGCGCATGCACGAAGCTGTCGATGGACGAGGACAGATGACGCTGCAGCGCGAAGTAGCGTTCGGTTTTGCCCTGTTTTGCGCGCCCCAGCACCGTATACAGCTCGTCGATCGATTTGCGCGGCATGAACGAGCGCAGCAGCGTGATGGCGGCGCTCACCACCGGCAGGTCCACGTGGAAGTACGAACGGGCGTAGCCGAACAAGGAACCGACCTCGGCGCGCGAGAGCATGACGGCATCGACTTGCACGCCTTCGGGCGAGTTGCTGAAGGCCATCACCAGCGGCGTGATCGATCCGTCGCCGATCAGGCGTCCCACGAGAAAAGCATGCAGACCCCGGTAAAACACGGGCTCGATCAGCTCGATCGATTCGGGCGCCCCGCTCTGGCGGCCGGTGGAAAAGAATCGGCCGATTTCCGCGCTGATCCTGTGGATCGCAGCTTCCGGATTGCGAAGCGCCGCGCCGAACGGCAGGTCCGCAAGCACTTCGCGCACCGCGGTCGGCATCGAGCCTCCGATCCGATAGACGCGGATCGGAACCGAGCCGGAGGCGCGCCCCACCGTGGTGGCCGTGAACTCCACCTCCGGATTGACGCCGACCGTGCCGAACAGATCGCGTGTCACCGAATTGAAGAACGTCCGGTAGAAGTCGCTGTCCGGCCGCCGCGCCACGAGCATCTCGTAAGCGCGCCGGATGTCGGTCCAGAGCGCGGCATCGCCGAGATGCGGTTTCAGATCCGTTGAAATGGCCTCCACACAGCGCGTTACGCGCTGTTCGTAGAGCTCGATGCGCGCGATCGCGTCGTTCTGCGCCGCGTGCCAGTCTTCGGCCAGAAAATTGAGGGCCGCGCGCCGGGTAATCCGCCCGAATTCTTCGTTGTAGGCGCGAAAGTGCTCGGCGATCGCGGCCGCCTGGTCTTTAGGCGACCACACGTTTAGGCTCTGAACTGCCCGCCGCGCCGTGAAATTGCTCGGTCTCGGTGCTGCCCGCCATCGCCCCCAAGGAGTGATCGCCGCCGGTGATCGCAGTCTGAACCGCATCGAAATAGCCGGTGCCGACGAACGCCTGATGCTTCGCCGCGCGGTAGCCCGCGCGCTCCTGGCCGAACTCGCGCTGCTGCATTTGCGAATAGCCGAGCATGCCGTCTTCCCGGTACGCCGAAGCGAGCTCGAACATGGACAGATTGAGCGCGTGCCAGCCTGCAAGCGTGATGAATTGGAATCGATATCCCATTGCCGCCAATTGCTCGCGCCAGCTCTTCATCGCCGCGGCATTGAGCTTGGCCTGCCAGTTGAACGAGGGCGAGCAGTTGTACGCAAGCAGCTTGCCGGGGAATTTTTTGTGGATGGCCTCCGCGAATTCCCGCGCCTCGGCAAGATCGGGCTTGGAGGTTTCGCACCAGATCAAATCCGCGTACGGCGCGTATGCGATCCCACGGGCGATCGCCTGTTCGATGCCGTTGCGTACGTGGTAGAAGCCCTCGCTCGAGCGCTCGCCGGTCAGGAACGGCTTGTCACGCGGATCATGGTCGGTGAGCACGAGATTGGCTGCGTCCGCGTCGGTACGCGCGATGACGACCATCGGCACGTCCATGACGTCGGCGGCCAGGCGGGCGGCCACCAGTTTGTTGATGGCTTCGCCCGTCGACACCAACACCTTGCCGCCCAGGTGGCCGCACTTCTTGGCGGAGGAGAGCTGGTCCTCGAAGTGCACGCCGGCTGCGCCGGCTTTGATCAGAGCCTTGGTGAGCTCGAAGGCGTTCAAGTTGCCGCCAAATCCGGCTTCCGCGTCCGCGATGATGGGCGCCATCCAGTCGGTGCCGGATTTCCCGTCCATATGATGAATCTGATCGGTCCGCAGCAGCGCGTTGTTGATGCGTTCGACGACCTGGGGCACCGAGTCAACGGGATACAAGCTTTGATCGGGGTACATCTCGCCGGCGCTGTTGGCGTCGCCCGCGACCTGCCAGCCCGACAGATAAATGGCCTTGAGGCCGGCCTGGACGGCTTGCACCGCCTGGTTGCCGGTCATGCAGCCGAGCGCGCCAACCACCGGCTCGGTCTCGAGCAGATGCCAGAACTTCTCCGCGCCCTGGCGGGCCAGCGAATACTCGATGCGCACGGTTCCGCGCAAGCGCGCCACGTCGGCGGCCGTGTAGGGGCGTTCGACGCCGCGCCAGCGTGAATTCGGGGATGTCTTGTCGCTCATACAAATCTCCTGGGCAATGAAAGCTGGGGCCCTTGCGCCCCCGTAGACCGGCAGTCTAAAGTGCGGGAATGGAAGATTTACACAATCGAAATTTCACAATGTTAATTTCACAAGCTCGGTCGGTGAACTTAACAGAATGATGCGCATATGACAGGCCTCATCCGGCAGGGCCACTTCCTCGGCGCGAAGCTTCGCTCTCTGCGCAAACGCAACGGGCTCACGCTCGATGAGCTGTCGGCCCGCTGCGTCCAGGTCGATGCCGAGAGCGCGCCGTCCGTGTCCTATCTGAGCATGGTCGAGACCGGAAAACGGGTCCCGTCGGCCGCCACCCTCGAAATGCTGGCCGGCATTTTCAGCAAGGATGCGCGCTGGTTTCTCGATGAGAACACCGAGGTGGAAGCGGCCCCGCTGCAACGCGAGCGCGGCGGCCTCGAAGCGATGCCGCTGGAGCCGGCTTTTCTCTTCTCACACGAGCTGCTGCAAAACGCGCTGCCGGAGCTGCTGTCTCAAACCGGCACCACCGGCCGCCAATTCGCGCAATTGCTGATCCGTGTGTGGCAGGAAACACGCCACAACAATTTTCCGGATATCGAGCGCGCGGCCGAAGAGGGCGGCAAACGTCAAATGCCGCTCACCCTCGCGGCCGTTCTCGACATCTGCAAGCGCCACGGGCTGGAGATCCGCTGGTTCGACGGCGACGGCCGCAAGCCCAGCGGCGCCCTGGTGCGTTCGCGTTTCGAGGCTCCCGGAACGGTGCTCATCAACAAGCGCTTGAGGAACCAAGAAGAGCGGCTGAAGTACGAACTCGCCTTTTTCGTCGGCCACAAGATCCTGCACAACGGCGACGGCGTCATCTCCCCGCATAGCGCCGCTCACACCGGCGATGGAGAACCCTCGGCTTCCGCCGCGGGCATGGGTGCTCAGGACGTATTGTTCGCGTGGCGTGATTTCGAGTGCAGTTTCTTCGCAGGCGCGCTGCTGTGCCCGCGCATGCCGTTCCGGCGATTCCTGATACGCGAAGCGCACAACGTCTCCGCCTGCAGCAAACTCGGCGTGACGCCGGCGCTGGTCATGCGCCGCATGACGGCCGTCTCGCCGTACCGGCATTGGCATTTTTTCGACGCGTACGCTCCGGGTTATCTGCGCGCGGTGTATCGGGGAAACGGCATCCCCCTGCCATGGGGCAACATGAGCCTGGTGTCCGACCCGTGTCCCCGTTGGGCGGTGTTTCGTCTCCTTCAACAGAGCCCGCCGCCGACGCCGCTTCTGCAGAAGCCGAAGTCGCAAATCTCGGTCATGCAGGACGGCAAGCGCGCGCGCCTTTATTGCTGCCACTCTTTGCTCACCCGCGATGCCCTCGACGAACTGCATGTCCTGTCGGTCGGCGTCGATCTGGTGCCGGCGCTCGATGCGCAGGGCTTCGATGGCGAGAGCGTCGTGGCTGCGGTCGCCGAGTCCTGTCGCCGAGGCGGAGGCGACGGCAAGATTCCGGCCGAGGCGGCCGGGAACATCCGCGCCGCTTCACAGGTGCTCAATATCGCGTGGATCGCGGAGGCTCTCGAGTCCCAGGCGAGCGTGATCTGTCCCCGCAGCGGCGCCTGCCCGCGGCAGCCCAGCTGCAGCGTGCCGCACTGAACCCCCACCGATCGTAAGTGAGCACACGAAAGCGCGACCAAGGTCACCTTTTTCGCGCGATTTCATCGTTGTATTGAGGCTTTCCCCGAACGAAGTCGCGTATACACTTCAAGCCAGGAAACAGGCATGTTGCGGCGGAACGGAATGGGCGGACATATTCTCATCATCGACGACAACCCCCTCGACCTGCGACTCGCGTCGGAACTTCTCGAGATGAACGGCTACACGGCGGATTCGGCCCCCGACGCCGAGCAGGCCCAAAGAATGTTGCTGCGCATGGTGCCGGACCTCATCCTGATGGATATCGCCCTTCCGGGAATGGATGGGCTCACCCTGACCCGGATCGTGAAGGCCGATGCCCGCCTGAAGCATGTGCCGGTGGTGGCGTTGACCGGGTTTGCGCTGCGTGGCGACGATCAGCGCGCGGCTGCGGCCGGCTGCGACGGCTATTTGACGAAGCCGATCAATACCCGGAGCTTTGCGGGCCAGATTGGCGCAATTCTCCGTGAATCCGAGGCGCGGCGGTTGCACGAATCGCCTGCCCTCGACTGACCCGGCGGGCACTTCCGGTGCTCGGCCAAACACCGCATTTTTTGAAGCGGCATTACCGGCGCATCAATGATCCGCTCGTGCGTGGACTGGCGGCCGGCGCCGCCGTGCTGATCATCTCCTCGCTGGGACTGCTCTACGTGTGGCACGCGGCGTACGAGGCGCAGCTCGACGCGGTGCGATCCGAACTGAAGCAGCTGGCGCGCACGGCGGCGACTCTGGTGGATGGAGACGCGCACCGCACGATCACTTCGCAAGCACAAGCGGGCAGCCCCGAGCATCTCGCGCTCCTGGCGCCGCTCGTTCGATTTCACAAAGCGGCGTCGGACATCATTTACGTCTACACGGCGATACTGGACCACGGCCGCATTCATTACGTTCTGGGGACCGACTATCTGTACCGGGTGCCCGGCGATTCCGAGCCGCCCGAACTCATCATGGCGCCGCACGACACCTATGATCCCACGTTGAGACGCGCGCTCGAAAGGCAGGAGATCGCGGTCAATGATGAGCCGGTCAAGGAGGCGGTGCGCAGCTACATGAGTGCCTACGCGCCGTTCTTCGATCGCGCCGGCCGTTTCGTCGGCGTCGTCGGCGTCGACATGTGGGTCCGGGACTTCGACGCGCGCACCGCCGCCATCCGCCGGATGGGGCTCGCGGCGTTTGCCGCACTGCTGGTGTTGTCGGCCTTGACCGGATTCCTCGTGGTGCGTCTCAGCCGTGCGGCGCAGCGGGCGCGGCAGCGCGACCGCGAGGCGCAAGCGAAGCTCGCGGACGCGAAACGCCGGGCCGAGAGCCGTGCGCAAACCGCGCAAGCAGCCGCGAAGGCGAAGGGCGAGCTGCTGGCGGTGATGAGCCACGAAATGCGCACGCCCATGAGCGGCGTGCTGGGATTCGCCAACCGGTTGCTCGACACGCCGCTCAGTCAGGAGCAGCGCGAGTTTGCCCAGATCGTGCGCCATTCCGGAGATGCGCTTCTCACGGTGATCAACGACGTGCTCGATTACTCGAAGATCGAAGCCGGCCGCATGACCGTGGAGCGGATCGATGTGCCTTTGCAGGAGATCTGCGACGGCGTGCGCTCGATCCTGCAGTCGGCCGCGCTCGAGCGCGGAGTGTCGATCAGCGTTCAATTCGATCCAAAACTTCCGAAGTGCTTCAAGGGCGATCCGGCAAGAATTCGCCAGGTGCTGCTCAACCTCGCCGGCAACGCGGTGAAATTTACCGAGGGGGGAGCGGTGCGCATCTGCGCGGAGCAGCTCGACGCCGGGCGGGTGACGGTGAGTGTGAGCGATACCGGCATCGGAATACCGACCGAGCAGATGGCGACGCTGTTCGAGCGATACTCGCAGGGCGACGTGTCGACGGCGCGGCGCTTCGGCGGCACGGGTCTTGGCCTCGCGATCAGCAAGACTTTGGTCGAACTCATGGGCGGCGAGATTGGCGCGCGCAGCACGGTCGGCAGCGGATCCACATTCTGGTTCGTGCTTCCGCTCGATGCCGACGACGTCGCCCAGCGTCCGGGCACCGCCGCACCGCCCTCACCGCCGCCCGACTTTCGGAGCCACCCGGTCGAGCCGACAGCACCTGCAGCGCCGTCGGCGCCGGAAGCGCAGCTCCCGACGGTCGCGGAGGCGGGTGGCCACGCGCCCGGCCTGCGGCGGCTGCTTCTGGTCGAGGACAATTTTGTCAATCAGCGTGTTGCGCTCTACATGCTCGGCAAGCTCGGCTATCCGGTCGAAGTGGCGGCCGATGGCCGCGCGGCGCTCGCCCGGCTCGCCAAGACGCGGTATGACCTGGTGTTGATGGATTGCCAGATGCCGGAGATGGACGGCTTCGAAGCGACCAAGTTGATCCGCGATGCACGGTCGAACGTGCTCGATCACGACGTGCCCATCGTGGCGATGACCGCCAACGCGTTTCCGGAGGACCGCGCGCGCAGTCTCGCCTGCGGTATGAACGACTTCATGAGCAAGCCGGTGGATCAAGCCACGTTGTCCGCAATGCTGCAGAAATGGCTGCGGCCGATCAAGGGTACGGCGGAGGCGACCGCCTAGGCCGGGTAGGGGGCGGGGGCTCCGGTGGCTGCGGTAATGGCTTCGTGGAGCGTGGGAAAGATTTGAGCCGCGCCCACCACGGCCGTGATGCCATGCCTGTCCATGTCGGCGCGCAGATACTGATTGACCCGCCCGAAGATCACGCGCACCTGGCGCGCCGCCAGCTCTTCGAAGAGCTCGCGCAGCGAGCACGCCGCCGAAAAATCGATATCGGTTATGGCGCCGGCATCGACGACGAAGAAATGCAGCGGTGTCGGGGCCTGCGCCACCAGGCTGCGGACTTCCCCGCAGAAGCGGTTTTGGTTTGCGTAAAACAGGTCCGCGCCGAATCGATACACGATCAGCCCGGGCGCCGTGACTTTGCCCGGCACCGCCGGCCCCGCCACCCAGCGACCGGCCGCATCGGGCGTGAACATCATGGTGTGCGGCAGATAGCTGTGCCGCACATGCCGAAACAGCGACAGCGCGATCGCCAGCAGGATCCCTTGCTCCACACCGAGCGCGACGACGGTGATGGCGGTGCCGACCGCGAGATAAAACTCCCCGGGACTTTCCCGGCGTATGTCGCGCAGGCTCGCCACTTTGACCATGCCGACCGCAATCGTGAACACGATCGCCGCCAATACACAGCGCGGCAGGAATCGGAGTTCCCCGCTCAGAAAGAGCAGGACCGCGAGCACGGCGGCCGCCAGGACCAGCTGCGCGATCTGGCTGCGCGCGCCGACGCGCTCCGCCATGGCCGTCTGCGTCGGACTTCCATTGACCACGAAGGTGCCGCTGACCGCCGCCGCCGCGTTGGCCGCCGCGAGCCCGAGGATGTCCGCATTCGAGTCGTCGCTCTCGCGATAGCGAAAGGCAAATCCGCGGGCAGTCGCGGCGCTTTGCGCGATGATCATCACGAAGCACGAGGCGGATACCGGCAGGATCGCGAGGAACTCGCTCCACGTCACCGCGGGAAGCCGCAGGCTGGGCAAGCCGCCGGGGATGGGACCCAGTATCGCGATGCCGTGCTGCTCGAATTGCCAGGCGCTGCTGGCCGCGATGGTGGCGACCACGGCCGCCAAAGACAAAGGCCATCGCGGCGCGAAGCGGTTTCCGAGCAGGATCGCGGCGGCGACGCCTGAGGAAAGCATCAAGGTGGGAAGGTTCAGCCCGGGGAATCCTTCGGCGATCTGCCACAGCCGCACCAGGGAATTGCGCGAGGTCGCCGCGACGCCGGCCATGTCGGCCAGCATGGCGATGCCGACCTGCAAGCCGACGCCCGCGAGAAATCCGGTGAGAACCGTGCGCGACAGAAAGTCGGCAAGGAACCCCAATTTGAAGATGCGTGCGAGCAGCAGCAGCGCGGCGGTGGCCAGTGCGGTCATTCCGACCAGGGACACATAGTGCGCGCCGCCTGGCGCCGCCATCGTTCCGATCGAACTTGCGAGGATGGCGGCGGTGGCGGAATCCGCGGCGACGACCAGATGCCGCGAGGAACCGAAGACGGCGAACGCAATCGGCGGCAGCAGCAACGTGTACAGCCCGGTCACCACGGGCATTCCCGCAATCCGCGAATAGCCGAGCACTTGCGGCACGTTGATCGAAGCGAGATTGATGCCGGCCACAAGGTCGCGCAGCGCGCCGGCGCGATTCAACGGCCTCAGACCTTGGAATAGTCGCAGCCGCATGCGTTAGAGTGCTCGCCCGATCACAGTGACCAATCGATTCCTTGCGGCGGCTTTGCGTTCGGATCGTATTCCAAAAGCTCTCCGTTGGCGACCGACCGGCCCGTGAGCGCCAGTATGAAAGCCCAGTGGCTCACCAGCAGCGTGGTGGCGCTATCGTCGCGGGCGGCCATGGCCGTGCGGAAGGCGTCCGCACGGGCGACCGTCGCTTCCAGGGGTTCGACCCCGTCGTGCCACCATTGGGGCGGCAAGTGGGCAAAGTCATGATGCGGAAACCTGGCGGCGAGCAGCGCGGGTGAGCTGCCGACATCGCAGACGTACGCCGCCCGCTCGCGTACCTCATGCATAATGTGGACCGGCACTTCGCGGCCGCCCAGGAATGGCTGTGCGGTCTGCAGCGCGCGCGTGTAGGGCGAAACGATGATGCGGGTCAACGCGTACCCCCTGAGTTTGGCCGCGGCCGCCGCCGCCTGCTCGCGGCCGAGGGCGGTCAATTCTGGATCCGCAATGCCCGGGTCGACGCGTGTGCGGCTGAAGTGCAGGTTGAAGTAGCTTTGCCCGTGGCGGAGTAGAAACATGCCGAGTCCTTCGAATTCGAGTGAGCCGCTGACGCCGTTCCACATCGCCGTCCAGGTGCGGGACATCGCCGAAGCCCGCGCATTCTACAGAGATATCCTCGGGTGTACGGAGGGCCGCAGCGATGTCGAATGGGTGGATTTCAATCTGTTCGGACACCAATTCGTCTGCCACCTGAACCCCAACCTCGGGGCGGGCGGCAAAATCACCAGCCACTACAATCCCGTCGACGGGCATGGCGTACCGGTGCCTCACTGCGGCGTGGTGCTGCGAGAAGCGCAATGGGCGTCGCTGGCCGAACGGCTGTGGCGCCTCGGCGTGAAATTCGTGATCGAGCCGACCACCCGGTTCAAGGGACAAGTGGGCGAGCAGTCGACCCTGTTCTTTCTCGATCCGAGCGGCAACGCTCTCGAGTTCAAGTCATTCCGGGACATCGGGAACCAGTTGTTCGCAGTGGCTCCGCCCTCGAGCTGAGCCCGGTGACGATTTCGCCCGAGAGTATTCCGCGCTTCAGCGCCGAGGAGGCGCTCGCGGCCGGTCTCGATCGGTACGGCATCTGCGGTCCCGCATCGGCGCTGCCGAGCGAGCGGGACCAGAACTTTCTGATACGCGATGCGGAGCGCGGAAAGCTGGTGCTGAAAATCGCCAACCGGGAGGACTCGCCGGAGCTGCTCGATCTTCAGCACCAGGCGATGCGCCGGGTGTCGGAGTCGTGCCGCGATTTGCAGGTGCAGGCAATCCTTGCTGCGCGAGACGGCACCGACTTCGCCTCGATCCACAGCGCCTCCGGAGTGCGCCATTGGGTGCGGGTGTTCGAGTGGATCGAGGGAACGGTGCTGGCGCAGTGTCATCCGCGCGGTGCCGCGATGATGGAGTCGATCGGGACCTGCATGGCGCAGGTCGACGTGGCGCTGCGCGACTTCTCGCACCCGGCCATGCACCGTGTACTGCAATGGGATTTGCGTCATGCCGGCCTCGCCCGCGACAAGGTGGCTCTGTTGCACGATCCATGGCGCAGCCGGGCGCAACGCGCATTCGACGACTGGGAGACGATCGATTGGCGCAGCCTGCGCCACGGCGTCATTCACGGCGACGCCAACGACTACAATGTGCTCACGGCGCGCGGCCGCATGTGCGGCCTGCTCGACTTCGGCGATATTGTCCATTCGGCGACCGCCTGCGAGCTGGCGATAGCGCTGGCGTACGCGATGCTCCACGAACACGACCCGCTCGGCGCGGCATTCACGCTCATTCGCGCCTATCATCGTCACAACCCTCTCACCGAGCCCGAACAGCAGGTGCTTTTCCCGCTGGTGATCGCGCGGCTGTCGGCGAGTCTTTGCTACTCAGCCCACAACCGGGCGCGAAATCCACACGATCCCTATCAGGTGGTTACCGAAGGGGCTGCACGGGCGTTGTTGGACCGGCTCGACGGCTCCGCGCAGAAGGCATCGGCAGTGGTGCGCGCGGCGTGCGCAGTCAGGCGGAATCGCTCTCCTTGAGCTCGCCCGTCGCGGATTGCACGTAGTTCGGCAGGCCCATTTTCCCGATGAGACCGAGCTGCTCTTCGATGAAATCGATGTGCTCTTCCTCGCTTTTCTGTATTTCGACCAGCAGCTGGCGGGTCACGAAGTCCTGGACGGATTCGCAATGCGCGATTGCCGCTTGATACATGGGATGCGCGGCCATTTCACGCTTCAAGTCGCACTCGAGCAGCTCGCGCACGTCCTCGCCGATGAACAGCTTGCCGAGATCCTGCAGATTCGGCAGGCCCTCCAGGAAAAGAATGCGTTTCACCAACCGGTCGGCGTGGCGCATTTCGTCGATGGATTCGTCGTACTCGATCTTGCCGAGGCGCTTCATCCCCCAGTTATCGAGCATGCGGGCGTGGAGGAAATACTGGTTGATCGAGGTGAGCTCGTTGTTGAGCGCCTGGTTGAGGAATTCCAATACTTTCGCTTCACCTTTCACGGGCAATCCTCGCGCAGACTTCACTCCCGTGATTGTAAGCCCGAAACTTGGGCGCTGTGCGCGGTGTTCGCGGGCTAGGCGGTGACGGCGGGAAAGTAGGCGGAGCTCTGCGCCCCTGCATTGGCGAGGCAATTCGCGAGCGCGGATCGAGCCTCGGGCAGGCATTTGCCGCAGCAAGTGCCCAAGCCGGTCTGACGGCTGAGGTCCTGCAGCCGGGTGGCACCATCGCTGACGGCGGCCCGGATGTGCCGGTCGGAGACGGCCTTGCATACGCAGATGATCATGGGAGCAATTGTGAACGCGAATGCGAATGATTGTCAATACGAAAATCGACCGAGCGGCGGCCGGGCGCGGCGAGTACCATGCAAGTCATTAATTTTACTTGTATTATGTCGATATGAAGCTTTATTCGTGGAACGTCAACGGCATCCGAGCCGTCTACAAAAAGGGCCTTTTGCAGTCGTTTTTGAAGTCCCACGATCCCGACGTGGTGTGCCTGCAGGAGACCAAGGCCGAGCGCGGTCAGATCGAGATCGACCTGCCCGACTATCGCGAATACTGGAATTCCGCGGCCAAAAAAGGCTACTCCGGCACCGCGATATTTTCCAAGCAGGAGCCGCTCAAGGTCATCAACGGATTTCCGCGGGAATTCGCGAAGCACTACACCTTTGCCGATGAGCTCGAGCGCGACAGTGCGGAGGAGGGCCGGGTGATCACCGCGGAGTTCGACAAGTTCCACGTGGTGACGGTCTACACGCCAAATGCCAAGGACGATCTCAGCCGCCTGAATCTTCGCTACAAACATTGGGATCCCGCGTTTCTTGCCTATTGCCGGGCGCTCGAGCGCAGCAAGCCGGTCATTTTGTGCGGTGACTTGAACGTGGCGCATACCGAGCTCGATTTGGCGAATCCCAAACCCAACCGCGGCAAGAAGGGATTCACCGACGAGGAGCGCAAGGGTCTGCAGAATTTCCTCGATGCGGGCTTCATCGATACGTTCCGGCTGTTCACGCAGGGCAATGGGCATTATTCGTGGTGGAGCCATTTCGCCAACTCACGCGCGCGCAACGTGGGATGGAGAATCGATTATTTCCTGGTGTCCGCCAAGCTTCGCAGCAGCGTGGTGAGCGCAGACATCCATGCGGACGTCATGGGGAGCGATCACTGTCCCGTGAGCCTGGTGCTGAAGTGATGAAAGATGCTGCTGCAAAGCCACCCGCGTGGCGGGGACGGCCGCTCGAGGCGGTGCTCTTCGATCTGGACGGCACACTGCTGGACACCGCGGCCGATATCGCCACGGCCTTGAACCGCACCTTGGAGGAATCCGGATGGCCGGCGATCGCGCAGGGCGAAGTGCGGCACATGATCGGGCGAGGCGCGCCGATCCTGCTGCAACGTGCGGCCGCCTTGCAAGGGCGCTCGCCCGGCGAGCCGGCACAGGCTGCCATGGTCGAGAGATTTTTCCACCACTATGGCGCCTTGCAAGACACCGGCGAATTCGCGGCGCTTCCTTATCCCGGGGCGCGCGAGTCGCTGCGCGCGCTGCGTGCGGCGGGGCTTCGTACCGCGGTCGTAACCAACAAGCAGGAACGATTCGCCCGCGGACTGCTCGAGCGGCTGGGCCTGAGCGCCTGGATCGACTGCGTGGTCGGCGGTGACAGCTGCGAGCGCCGCAAACCGGACCCTCTGCCGCTTTTGTTCGCCTGCGAGCAATTGCAGGCGCAGCCCTCGAGCGCGTTGATGGTGGGAGATTCCATCAACGATGTGACGGCCGCGCGCGCCGCCGGTATCCCCGTGATTTGCGTGCCGTATGGATACAACGAGGGCAAGGACGCGCGTGATCTGCCGTGCGATTTGCTGATCGAAACGCTTGCCGACCTGCCCGCGTTGTTGGGCATTGGATTGGGCGCCCAATGAAGTTCTGCCCGGCGCCGGCACTGGCTCTGATCATGGCGCTGCCGGTTCCGGCTTCAGCGGGCGAGGCGCCGAGCCGCTTCGGCGTGGATGCGCCCGAGCTTGCGAAGTTGGGCCCCTACGCGGTGGGCGTCAAGACCCTGCATTTACTCGAGGCCGCCCAGGCCGACGTGCTGGCATTCGATCCGGCCACAGGCTCGGCGCCGCTCCGCGACCGCGGTCTCGAGGTCGATTTGTGGTATCCCGCGAAGGCGCAGCCCGAGAGCGTCAAGGCCAAGTACACGGCGGCGTTCCCTTCCGAGCCTCCGGCGCCTCCAGCGCAATTTACCGTGCCGGGCATCGCGGTCCGCGGTGCGCCCGTCGCCGGTCATGATTTCCCGCTCGTCGTGGTTTCACACGGATACAGCAACGATCCGGCGGCGATGACGTGGTTGACCGAGAATCTCGCCTCGAAAGGCTACGTCGTCGCGGCGATCCATCACGACGATCCGCCCATTACCGACCGCAAAAAGTTCATCGGACCGCTCCTGCGCCGGCCGCTCGACGTCGCCTTTGTCGCGCGGACACTGCACGAGTCGCCCGAGTCGGGGCACCTGATCGATGCGGAGCGCACCGCGCTGATCGGATATTCCATGGGCGGCTATGGCGTGCTCACCGCCGCGGGCGCCGTGTTGGATCCCCACGGTCCGCCGACCCAGATGATTCCGGGCGGCCTGCTGCTGCCCTACGTGCGCGGCGGGGCGCGACAGGCGTCGTTGCGCATCGACGGGTTGCGCGCGGTCGTGGCGATTTCGCCCGCCGGCGGCGGGACACTGGCGGTCTGGGGAAGCGAGGGATTGCGCTCGATCGAGGTGCCGCTGCTGCTCATCCAAGGCGACATGGATAGAACCGTGAATTACTCGAGCGGCGCCCGAGCGTTTTTCGACCAGGCCGTGAATGCGCGGCGCTATCTCTTGACCTTCAAAGGGGCGGGCCACTCCATCGGCTTGAATCCCGCTCCCGACTCCATGCGCAAACGGCTGTGGGACCAGGATTGGTTCGAAGATCCCGTATGGCGGGCCGAGCGGGTGAATGCCATCAACGCGCATTTCATCACCGCGTTCCTCGATCGCTTCGTCAAAGGCGATGAATCACGCGGGGCCTATCTCGATGTACCCGTGCCGGAGTCCGGGGATGGCGTGTGGCCGGTGGGAGGCGCTCCCGCGCCCTACGACGCCTACAGCACCGCGGCCGCGGGCATCACCGTATGGAAGGGTTTTCAGCGCAGCCAGAATGCCGGACTCGAGCTCCTCGCGGCGCCCGCCGGCGCCCCTTAGACTCACGCCGCCGCGGCGGCCTTGCGGCGCGAACCGCCGCGCATGAACGTGAGCGCGAGCAGCGCCGATGCAAGCATCAGGAACAGGCTCACGGCGTTCAGGACCGGGCTCGCGCCCTCGCGCATGCGTCCGTACATCATCACGGTCAACGGTGCGTCCGCACCGACCAGCATGAGCGTGGTATTGAAGTCCGCGAAGGACATCAGAAAGGAAATCGCAGCCGACCCGAGCAGAGCGGGGCGCAAATAAGGCAGCAGGATGGTGCGGAATACCGCAAGCTTGCTGGCGCCGAGATTGAGTGCGGCCTCCTCGAGCGTGCGATCGAATCGCCTGAGCCGCGCGCTGATGGTGAGGGTGGCGATGGTCGCGATGAAGGAGAATTGACCGAATACCACCAGCGGCAGGCCCGGGCGCAAAAAATCCCAGTCGAATCCGAACTCATCATCGGCGAACTGCGCAACGCGGCTCGCGAAGGCGAGAATCGATATCCCCAGGATGACTCCGGGGATCACCAGCGGAGCCAGCATGACCACGGAGAGCGCCTGCTTGCCGAAAAACCGGCCGCGCTCGATGAGAAAGGCGTTCGAGATTCCGATCAGAACCGACAGCAATGTCACCCAAAACGCGACGACGCAGCTGGTCCAGATGCTGCCCGCGAGCTCTTTGTCTCCGAACAGACCTACTCGGCCGATGCCGGCATTGCCGAAAAACCAATCCAACGTGAAGCCGCGCCAGGGCGGCGCGGGGTAGGGCGCGTCATTGAAGGCAAACACGGCGACGACGAGCAAGGGCAAAAACAGAAACGTGAGAAAGGCCGCGAGATAAACCGCGGTCGCGGCGCGCAGCCAGCGCGGGCGGGGCAGCGACGGAATCATGTCGCGCGCATCACGTTGCCGAATCGCTGCCCGGCGAGCCGCAGACCCAGAATGACGAGCGCAGTCGACAGCCCAAGCAGCAAAAATCCGAGCGCCGCGCCCTGCTCCCAGTTGAAGCGCGTGATGAACTGATTGTAGATCTGCTCGGTGAACCACTGCGAGCTCTTTCCGCCGAGAAGCGTCGGGGTGAGGTAGTTGCCGAGCGTGAGCATGAAGACCACGATGCAACCCGCGGTGATCCCCGGCGCCGCATGCGGAATCACGATCTTGCGCAATATGCTGAATCCGTCGGCGCCCAGATCGTAGGCCGCCTCGATCAAGGAGTTGTCGAGGCTTTCCAGGCTCGAGACGAGCGGGATGACCATGAACAATAGCGAGGTGTAGACCAATCCGACCATGATGGTCGCGTCGTGATACAGAAGCTCGACGGGCACCCGGGTGATGCCGAGCTTCACCAGCAGCGCCGGCAGCACGCCCGACTCGCGCAATAGGATCATCCATCCCAGCGTGCGCACCGTCTCGCTGACCCAGAACGGAATCAGGCAAAGCATGAAAAGCACGGAACTCGCCCGCCCTTGCGCGAGCTTGGCGATGATCCAGGCGATCGGGAACGCCAACAGCAAGGTGAGGAGTGTGGCGATCACCGACATCACGGCGGTGCGCACGTACACGTGCCAGTACAACGGCTCGGTGAAGAAGGTCTCGTACTGGTCGAGGCTCGCGACATAGTGGCGCGGCCCGATCCGCTCCCGAAAGGAAAGAACGGCAAGATCGAGATGCGGCAGCACGATCAGCGCGCCGAGCCAGAGCAGCGCCGGCGCCAGCAGCAGCCCGAGACTCAGGCGCGTCTGCCAGCGGGACTCGAGCGCCGCGCTAGCCATCCTGTCCCGCGGACCCGGCGCGCGCTGCAAAGCACACGGCGCGCTCGGGATCGAAGCTGAACAGCACTTTTTCCTGCGGTTTCAGGTCCGAGAACCTCCCGGTCTGGGGCAAGGCGATGCGAAATTCCCGGCGCGTGCGCGACTCGGTCAGCAACACCGCCGAATTCGCACCGTCGAACAACAGGCTCTGCACCTCGCCCGCATGTGAAGGCTGTCCCAACGGCAGATCGGACGGCGCGCGTCCGAGGCTCGCGACTTCGGGCCGTACGAAACCTTCCACCGCGTCGCCGACGGCGACCGGATTCTTCGGAAGCGCACGGATGGCCCAGCCATCGGCGGTGGTCAGCTCCACGGGGCCTGCGCCCGCCTGCGTGACGCGGCCGACGATGCGGTTGTTGGCGCCGACGAAGCTCGCGACGAACGGCGTCTGGGGCCGGTAATACAAATCCTGCGGCGTCCCGAGCTGTTCGAAGCGGCCATGGTTCATGACTCCGACGTGATCCGACAGCACCAGGGCTTCTGATTGATCGTGAGTGATGTACACGAAGGTGGTGCCGAACGCGGCCTGCAACTGCTTGAGCTCGATTTTCATATGCTCGCGAAGCTTCAGATCGAGCGCCCCGAGGGGTTCGTCGAGAAGCAGGAGGGTCGGCTCGAGCACCAGGCTGCGGGCGATCGCGACGCGCTGACGTTGGCCGCCCGACAGCTCGTCGACACGCTTCGATGAGGCGCCTCCGAGGCCGACCCGCTCCAGCATGGCGTTCCCGCGCCGTTCGCGCTCGGCGCGGGCGACTCCGCGCCGGGCCAGGCCGAAGGCCACGTTCTCGCCGACCGACATCATGGGAAAAGGAGCGAGCTGCTGGAAGACCATGTTCACCGGCCGGCGGTTCGGTGCA
>Ga0302319_10010384_pt1 | contig 17740 bp, 16 predicted proteins | sample Bog_T0_2_FD_203319 | JGI IMG/M metagenome (GOLD analysis project Ga0302319, IMG submission 203319) | Peat permafrost microbial communities from Stordalen Mire near Abisko, Sweden - Bog_T0_2 | ecosystem: Environmental > Terrestrial > Soil > Wetlands > Peat | place: Sweden: Abisko, Stordalen Mire...
GACTTACCAGGTGTGAACCAGTCCTTCAGCTTCAAACTCTTCGTTTCCGGCGTGATTTTATCCAGCGCTACGACGGAATCCGAGAACGCTGACGGCGAATAATCGCCATCCGTGGTTGCCGCGTAGACTGTGCCATCGCTGCCGAGCGCGGGGCCGTAATTGCCGGCTACTCCGCCGCCATTGGTTGCCCAGTGCATGGGCGCGGGAGAGTCCGCCATCGTATCGATTGCCCAGACGCCGTTTGGCGCGCCACCGCAATTTCCGTTCGTTGTGGCGTACATGACGTTGTCGACCAGGAGCAGTCCGCTGGCATTCGCATTGGCCGGCAGGAACCGCACGGGCGGCTTGGCGTTTTCACCATTGGAAATATAGAGCGTTCGCAGCATGCCATCGGTCGAAACCGCGTAGACCGCCTCAACCGCGCGGCCGCGCCCGCCTCCGCCACCAGCTGCGCCGGATGCACCCCGTCCGCCGCCACCACCGGCGCCGCCTCTGCCACCACCGGAGGCGCCACGCCCGCCACCACCACCGCCGCGTCCACCACCGGCCGCATTGATGGTGACCGCGCCCTCGCCGGGTTCACCCACAGCGCTGGCAGCGCGGTTACCGCCGCGGCCACCCGCCGCAGCGCCACGACCACCTGCTGCAGCTGCTGGCGGGGCTACGGGAGTGTTACGTGTCACGCCCGATGTCAGGGCACCAGGGCAACCAGCCGCGCCGGGCGTCGAAGCGCCGCCAAAACTCTGCAGCCATTCCACGCGTCCCAGATCCGTATCGAGCGCCACCGTCTTATTCGACGCGCCGCCAAGGAAAGCGTACGAACGGAAACCGCGATAGCCAATGTAGCTGTCCACCATCACGGCCGAGGAGAGCGAATAAGAACCCTTTGCCGCGTTATCGACCTTCACCTTCCAGAGAAACTGAAACTTCGGCATACTGGCGGCCGAGATCCGCGCATCGGTTCGCGCCCAGGATGTTCGCTGCGCGTCGCCGCCCGCGGTATTCCAGGCGGGTCCACCTCCCCGTTGAGCCATCGACAGGCTGACAAAAAAAACGCCTCCGGCGAGCAGGACCAGAGGGCGGGAGATATTTCGCATATTAAATGATTCCTTCTCAGAAGAGAGTATATACCCGCATGGATGCCCCGTAGTTTTGTGTTTACAGGGGTTTACACAGATATTTGGAACTCGTATGGTCGGACCAAACGGGACGTCCGCGAGCTATTCTCCCAACATTCCGGTTGCAAAACCGATACTTAATAGTGCTATGTTGGGATCTAGCGCATTTAACGCATGATTCCAGGCCGTAATTTCCCACCCCGCAAACCCTCCAGAAGAGAAAACGTGAATGAGACGATTCGTGCACGCGAAGTGCGCGCCGTCTTCCCCGATGGCACTTCGGAGATCATGCCCACGCCCGCCGCCGTGCGGAAGGCCCAGGATCTGGGTCTGGATCTTGTGCTCGTCTCTCCGACTGCCGTTCCCCCGGTGGCAAAAGCCATCGACTACGGGCAGTATCAGTACGAGATGAAGAAGAAGCAGCACGACGCCAAGAAGAAGCAGCATGTCGTGCAGGTTAAGGAACTGAAGTTCCGGCCCAACACCGACGATCACGATTACGATTTCAAGAAGAACCACGCCATACGCTTTCTGCAGGATGGCAATCGCGTAAAAGCGGTGGTGCAGTTCCGAGGACGCGAAATCGCGCACACGGATCTGGGCCGCAAGTTGCTTCTTCGTTTCGCGGAAGACCTGACTGCGTACGGAGCCGTGGATGGCACGCCGCGCATGGAAGGCCGCAACGCTCACATCCTGATCAGCCCAGTGAAAGCGGTTGTGAAGGCCGCAACACCGAAGGAAAAGCCTCCGTCACAACCGCCTCCGCCACCCGCGCCTGCCGCTGCCCCGCCAGCCTGAGTGGTGCGGCAATTTTGAAGTGCATCGCGTGCATCGCATGTCTCATGGCTCTCGGCCTTGCCGCCTGCGGACGTAACCCGCAAGCGGAACTGGATCGCGGGAAATCTCTGGTGGAACTGCCTGCCGGCGAAACGCATCTCGCGCGACCGCTTGTCGTACCCAAAGGCGCTCACGATATCAAACTGGTTGGCAGCCCGTCTGGCAGTACGCTTGTGCTCGATCCCGGCTTTCAGGGCAGCGCCGCGATCGTGATCGATAGCGCTTCGAACGTCACCCTCTCCGGCTTTTCGATTCTTGGCGACCGCACAGACCTGAAATCCGACTGGTATCTCCCGTTGCAGGAAGCGGCTTTCGCCGACTATTACGCCGCTAATGGAATTGTTGTCCGTCACAGCGCGAATGTCACGATTCGCGGAATCCGTTTTTCCCGCATACGCGCTTTCCCCGTCATTATCAATGGCAGCTCCAAAACGTTGATCGATTCGGTAACGGTTAAAGATTCCGGCACACTGAATCGCGACGGCCACAATAATACGACGGGCGGCATTCTGTTGGAAGAAGGGTCAACTGGCTTTGAAGTCCGCAATTCCGATCTCAGCCGTATCACCGGAAGCGGCGTCTGGACGCATTCGTATGCGCGTTCGCCGCGCCAGTCGGACGGTGTGATCCGGAATAACGTCATTCATACCGTTGGGCGCGACGCTATACAAATCGGCCACGCGACGCGCATTCGCGTGGAAAACAATCGCGGCTCCGAAATCGGCTTCCCGGTTGAGTACGTCGATTTTCCAGGCTACGCTACGCCCGTCGCCATCGATACTGCGGGCAACGTGGATCATAGCGTGTATACGGGCAACGAGTTTACCAACGTCGCGGGACAGTGCATCGATCTCGATGGCTTCCATGACGGCGAGGTAACGGGCAATCAGTGCGTCAATGAGCCGGTGGCTGCTGCAAAATGGATCGGACTGCACTTCGGTATTCTGTTCGGCAATCACGATCCTGGCATGACGTCTTCCAATGTCACTGTCGCGCGCAATACCATTCAGGGATTCGCTTACGGGGGGCTGTTCCTCATCGGCGATCACAATCACATCGAAGACAACCGGTTTCTCGACGTGAACCTCGCCCGGTGCGGCACTCAGCCGGTCCCCGCAAAGTGTAATGCCCTGCCCGATGAACCCGATGCGCTGCGCAGCGGAATATATCTCAGCGACAACGGCGGCCACCCGGCGCAGACGCGCGACAACATCATCCGCAATAACGTCATCACCGGAGTAGATCTCGGCCATTGCATCACCGCGAAGCCAGGTGTGAGTCTGAAGGCGAACACGGTCGCGGCAAACTCGTGTACTCCTCCGCCGATCCAGTAGATTGTTATCCTTTTCTTTCCCATGCCCGTAGATTCCGCCGCGCGCAATCCCGAATTCCAGCGTCTGATCCGACTTCAGACTGAAGCCTTCGCGCGCAACACGCCCTACCACAGCCTGGAACTGAACGACGGCACGGTTATCCCTGGCCTCATCTCCATTGAACAGCTCAGAACGCGGCTCAATCGCTACCCGCTGCCGGAGGATCTGCGCGGCAAGCGTGTTCTCGATATCGGCGCGGCCTCGGGGTGGAACAGCTTCGAATGCGAACGCCGCGGCGCCGAAGTGGTGGCCATCGACTGCGTGGAATACGAAGAATTCGTCGCCGTGAAGCAACTGCGCGAATCGAAAATCGAGTACGCCGTCATCGACATGGAAGAGTTGACGCCTGAGCGGTTCGGGCATTTCGATTACGTGCTGTTCTTCGGCGTCTTCTATCACCTGCGCCATCCGTTGCTGGGTCTTGAAAACGTTTGCTCGGTGACGAGCGGCGTGGCCTTCGTCGAATCGTATGTAATTGACGATGCGCCCGACCCCGCCCGCTGCTACATGGAGTTCTATGAAACCGACGAACTAGGCGGCCAGATCGATAACTGGTGCGGACCGACCACGCAATGCCTTCTCGCCATGACGCGTGCCGCCGGATTTCCCCGCGCGAAATTCCTCTACACCGATTCGCGCCGTGGTGGACTCATCGCTTACCGCCGCTGGCCCGAAGCGTCCACAGAGAAAACCGCCGAGCCGCCGTTCCTTTGTTCAGCCGTTAATAATCGCCACGGGGATACCGTATTTCAGCCGCGCAAAGACGAATACATGTGTCTGGCGTTCTTCTTCGACGACCCCCTCACAAAGGCGGACGTGCTGGTGGAAATCGACGAATACGGCATTCCGCCGATCTTTCTGGTTAAACACGAAGCGGGACACTGGCAGGTAAATGTTAAGATGCCGCCCGGCACTTCGGCGGGCGCTCATGATGTTCGCGTCGGCACCAGATCCGGCGGTTTCAGCGATACCGTGCAAATCAAAATGCTGCCGGATGGCGTAGATCGGAGTACAGGCGAAACGCATTTCATTGCGCAAAGCGAAAACCTGCCCGCACCCGTCTTCACGCGCGTGGAAAACACGATGGACCGCAGCCTGACGTTCCGCGGGTTTCGCAACGAGTCGCTTGAATGCCGCTTCACTCACTCCGATGGTGCGCTCGATTTATCGAAAGTGCAACTCAGCGTGGATGGGACGCCCTGGCCGCTGCTTTTGTTAGAAAGACCGGCTCCCGGTCTCTGGCAGATAAAGGCGCGTATGCGAGACCTGCCGCCCGGTCCGCACGAGTTGCGTCTTCGGACGCAGCGCAGCGGAGTTTCGGAGCCGTTCACAATACAATCCGATCCGGTCTTCTGAATATTTCACCAACCGTGAACCTTGCCGCGTGGCGTGCGTAACAGTTGGCATGAGGCTGCCAACGTGAGAATCGCCCTGCCGCTCCTTCTTGGGTCCTGTATTGCGGCGGTGGCTCAACCACCGCAGGTTTATCCCTCATTCGAGGCAGCTTCGATCCGTACCATCGAGCCGGGCCTGCGCCGTGAGGCGACCATTGACGACGAGCCCGGCCGGCTCACCATGCGCAGCGTGACTTTGCGCAATTGCCTCGACTGGGCCTATGAGGTGCAGCCCTTTCAGATCTCCGGCCCCGCGTGGATTGACGATTCGCGCTTCAACATTCAAGCCAGCGCGGCCGAACCGGCCAACATCGCGAGGCTCCGTCTCATGCTGCGAACACTCCTTGCCGAACGCTTCGGGTTGAAACTGCATCAAGAGCGGAGAAATCTCGCGGTCTATTCCTTAGTGGTTGCGCCGAACGGGCCAAAGTTCCACGATGCCGGAACGAAGGATTACTCGAAGTTCCTCCAATCGATCGGAGACGGCCCCAATCATTTTGGCGAAGAGAAGACCGGTCTGTTGGCGGAACACGTCCGGATGTCCGATATCGCAACTGAGCTTTCGCACCCGCTGCAGCGTCCCGTAATCGACAAAACAGGACTTGCCGGCTATTACGATATCCGTATCGATATCACGGCGTTCCTGGCCACCACGGCCGATGGCGATGGCCGCGTCTCTATGGATGAGATGAGCATCATCTTCTCCGCGTTACCTGCGCAGCTTGGATTGAAGCTGGAGCCTGGCAAGGATTCGGTCGACTTCCTCGTGATCGACTCCGCCGACAAGACACCAACGGAAAACTAAATGCGAATTCGCTTCTTATCAATTCCCGCGCTGCTGGCTCTCGTGTGCGCAGCCGCGCTCGCTCAGACCTTCGAAGTGACCTCTATTCACGCAAGCGAGCCGGGCTTGCGAACGGGGAACTTTCACACCGATCCCGGCACATTCAGCATCCACAACATGACGCTGCGTTCGTGTATCGAATGGGCCTACGGCCTTAGCCCGCTCCAGATCAGCGGACCTGCGTGGCTCGGTGAATTGCGTTTCGATATCAATGCGAAAGCAGTGGATCATAATGCCGACGACGACCAGCTTCGCCTCATGGTGCGTGCGATGCTCGCCGATCGTTTCGGCCTCGGAGTGCATCACGAACAGAAAGAGCAGCAGGTCTTTGCGCTGACCATCGCGAAGAACGGGCCGAAATTTCATCCAAAGGGAACGAAAGACGCGTCGCGGTTTGCCGAATCGGCAACCGAGGGCGCAGCCGAATTCTCAGAAGACAAAACGGGTGCGATGGCCGAGCATGTGACCATGAGCGATGTCGCAAACAAGGTCTCCGAATTAGTGAATCGCATCGTAATCGACAGGACCGGTCTGACGGGACGCTACGATTTCAGGCTCGATCTCACTCCGTACATGACGGTCGATACGAGCGGCCAGGATGGCGCCAAAGCCGACATCATGAGCATTCTTTTCGCCGGCTTCAACGATCAGCTGGGTCTGAGGCTGGAAGCGGGCAAGGAATCCGTGGAACTGCTGGTGGTTGATGCAGTCAATAAAACACCGACGGAGAACTGACCTTCGCCAGGCGAGCCGCGAGGAATCGTCGCTCGGGATCGTTGCGTGCAAGAGCAATCGCGCGCCTGTAGTGAATGGCCGCGGACTGCCGGTCATCCAGCTTTTCCAATAGCCGCGCTTGCGCGGCAGGCAGGAGGTGATATTCCGCGAGACGACCCGAGCCTTCCAGTTCCGCGAGCTTTTCGAGACCAGCCTCCGGCCCCCGCCACATCGCAATCGCGACGGCTTCGTTCAAGTCGACAACCGGCGACGGAGCAACGCGCTTCAGTTCGCCATAGAGCGCGACGATGCGCGCCCAGTCGGTATCCTGCGGCCGTGAGGCCATCGCATGAATCGCGGCAATCTGCGCTTCGATGCCGTAGCGCGATTCGCCCGCGCCGCCGGCCAGCGACCGGCAAAGCATTTCGGAGCCCTCCTGAATCGACGCGTGATTCCACCGGCTGCGGTCCTGATCTTCCAGCAGAACGATGTCGCCTGCGGCATCCGTTCTGGTCGCGCGGCGTGAATCGTGAAACAGCATCATTGCCAGCAACGCTGCCGGGTCGCTCTGGTTCGGGACGAGGCTCACCAGCAGCCTTCCCAGGCGAATGGCCTCGCCGCAAAGGTCGGTCTTAACGAGAGCTGCGCCCGAAGAGGCGGTATAACCCGCGGTGAAGATCAGATAGACGGTGACCAGCACCGCATCAAGACGCGCGACCAGCGTAGCCGCGGGCGGCACGGAATAAGGGATTGCCGCTTCCGTAATCTTTCGCTTCACGCGAACCAGCCGCTGCGCCATGGTTTGCGCGGGCACCAGAAATGCGCGCGCGATCTCTTCGGTAGTGAGGCCGCAGAGCGTGCGAAGAGTGAGCGCGACCTGCGCTTCGGTGGCCAGCGCCGGATGGCAGCAGGTAAAGATGAGGCGCAGGCGGTCGTCGGGGAATATCTCTTCAGCTTCGAACACGAGTGGATTCTCCGCTTCTCCGGCCTGTTCGACTGTCCGCTGCAGATCGGGAAACTTCGCGCGAAACAATGCGTCCCTTCTCAGGCGATCGATTGCCTTATGACGGGCTGCGCCGACGATCCACGCCCGGGGTTTCGCGGGCACTCCGGAATCGGGCCAGTGCAGCAGAGCGGCCGCAAAAGCTTCCTGCATCATTTCCTCGGCAAGATCGAAATCGCGCAGCATGCCGATGAGCGTGGCCAGAATACGGTCGCGCTCATCGGTATAGATGCGTTCAATCTGTTCGGAAAGCAACGGGGCCATAAACCGCGAAGGTGCCGCTGAGCTTACGCTGGCGCTTGCATTGGATGGACGGGGCGTACTTCAATGGTGCCCCACTTCGCCCCCGGAACACGCGCGGCGATGCCGAGGGCTTCATCGAGATTGGCCGCTTCGATCAGGTAGTAGCCTCCCAATTGTTCGGTGGTCTCTGCAAAAGGGCCATCGGTAAGCAGCGTCTTGCCGTCGCGTATGCGGACCGCGGTTGCGGTTGCGGCGGACTGCAGGCGGTTGCCGCCAAGGAAATTTTTCGACTCCTTTATTTCGCTGGTAAATTCGCCGTAGGCTTTCATTCCCGCGATAAACTGAGGGGAAGCCGTGTCTGGCGCGGCAGATTCGTTTGAGTAAATCAAGAGCAGATATTGCATATGGGTCTCCGTCAGATAGTCGAATGGCGTTCCGCGAAATCGACAACGAAGGCGGATTATTTTTGCGGCGTGTCGGCAGGCGGGCGCGGAGCCGGGGTCATAATCTTAAGCCGAACCTGAGGGGTGCCGGGTGCGACGCGCAAAACCTTGCAGATGAGCTGTACCGTTGCGGCCGGCGCAATAATGCGCGTGAGCCGCTGCTGACCATCATTACCCGCAAGGACGAAGACCTGCGGCGAGGGCACGAAGATTTCGACAATCCGCAGCATTTCTTCGCCCGAGCGGAACTGCACGACAAGTTCCTGATCCTCTTTGAGGGACTTCTGCATGGCCTGAATCTGTGCCAGCATAATACCGCCAATACTCTCCTGAGCAGGCGCGGGCGCAGCGGAGGGGGACGCGGCCTTTTTCGCCGGCTCGCCCTTAATCGCATCGAGCACGCTGTTCTTCGCGGAATCGAGAGCCTGACCGGTAAGAGCTCTGCCAATATCACCTATCATGCAACCAAGCTAGCATTACTTCGCAACCGGCTCGGCAATGGACTTCCGCAAAAACGCAGCGTTGAGTGTGCCTTTGGCCTTCGCTACTTCGAGCAGTGTCGGATAGAACTGCACGAAGGTATTCTCTACAGCGGCGTTCTGGCCGTGGCAACTGTTGCAGGACGAGTCAGCGGGAAGCGCTGTGGCGCTGTCCTTGCCGCCAAAACCGAAATAAGCGAATGTCTGCGGGAAGCGAGCTTCGTCTTTGACTTCAGCTTCAATGGCCTGAACTGCGTCCTGATAGTGGCCTGCGTTGATGATCGAGCCCTGTCCGGTGGCTGAGCGAATCTCCAGTATGAACATCGTTTTGTCCGGCCAGTGTCCGGTTTCGATGAAGGCTCTGTATGCGGATGGATTCACGAACACGTTATCGAACAGCGGATGAGCAGGGTCGCCCGACGCGGCGGGCCCGTAAGTCATGCCCAGTCCGGAACTGAGGAAAACCCACTGGCGGTAGTCTTTGGGCAGCGTGAGTTGGCCGTCGGGGCTGAACTGCGGTCCGTCGCCGGTCGTTTGGCCGGCGAGTCCGAGCGCTGCAAATGCCAGAATCAGGATCTTTTTCATAATAGATGCTGCTATCGCCGCGCAGGGCGCTCATGGATAAGTACGTGCGGCCGTTACTTACAGTTCGCAAAAAAACAGGCGTCGCAGGAACTATCACCGTTTTGATATCCTGAAAGCTGCCATGAGCGGGAGTAATTCAGTGGTAGAATGCCAGCTTCCCAAAATGGCGGTCGTTTGAAAACAGGGAACATACAGTTTTTTTTGCATCGTTCTGACCACTGAAAACAAAGCAGTTGTTGTCCCGGGTTTTTGTATCGTTTCCGACTGGTGTTCAAAGTGGTGTTCAGGACTCCATCAATTTGCTCATCCGAAACTCGACCGGCTTTCCATAATGGCGCTCCTCTGCGGAGATCCTTAATCCCCCCGCTTGTATTTGGGATAATCTGGCCACTTCGCAAAACCGGCAGCGTTGAACAGTCCATCAAAGATCGGCCGGCAAACGTCAACCGGTGACGTTTCGAAGTCCTGGACGAGTGTTTCAGGGATCACAAGATCCTCACGATCCACGCTGCGGGTGTAGTACCCGATACCCATCTCGGTGCTGGTTGCGAACTCGAAACCCGTAACGTTCAGGATGCTCATGGCAACGACGAATGGCGGTGAGATGCCGAGGCGTTGATAGAAAGCCATGACTGAGCGTATGTGCTGGATCACGTCGCGAGGGACAGCGCCACAGGGGATTAGCTTTTGTCCCTGGGGCGCCGTGAGCAGCCGCCGACTCGCCGTTTCGACGATTCCGTTTCTGAAAACGTGGGTATACGCGTTGCATGCCGGGAATTCGTCAAAGCAGTAGACACCGTCGAGATTGTAGGCGTGGCCGTTACTGCCTGTGCCCAAAGGTAAGAGCCCACCCTGGGCGTGCTTCATCGCGCCTTCGAGATCGAGGCCGAATCCAACCCGGAAGGATTCAAACGGCACAACATGAACGACGACGGTCGGGCCAGGTGGCGAAGCAAGATGGCCTGCGGTCCCGTTCTTGATCGCGTCGATACGTTCGCGCCGAAACGCCGCAATCTGCTCTTCGAGCCTCGTGCTCAATGCGAATGCGGCGCGGAGTTGGGTCACGTTCATGATGTCCTTTCCCGCAGAATGACGATAGTAAAAGCGGTTGAGCTGATCGATCTTCAGCATGTGTGGCTGCGCCCAACTCCAAGGCACTCGAATCATCACGACATTTCCCTTGGAACAGAGAATTTCGTGGATGGTAAAAGCTATCCGGGGCTCGACGAGATCGCGGAGCAGGTTTTCGATCCGGAGTTTCTCTTTGTCAAGATCGGCGCCCTGCCAACCAGCTATTCCAATCGGCATACCGCTGAGCGCTTCTACTCCAATGAGCAAATCACCTCCAAACGTGTTGGCGAATGAGGTGACGCTCGCAAGGAAGTCGATTTTGTCCTGCTTCTCCTTGCCGTCCCGGAGCACGGCCAGCTTGTACTCGATCTGGTATCCCTCGCGGACCTCATTTTCGATAAGAAACTGCAAGTCGCTTTCGGTGATCAGTTCCAACTGGGTGTCGAACAAAGCCATACAGCCAGAGTAAGCCCGGTCTCAACCGCGCGCAGGCGGAGCACACGGTTCTTCCGGCTCATCCCACTGCGCCAAAAACAATCTGTGTGCCATAAGCGTCCGGCACGCTGTCCTTTAGGCGAAATCGCGCCAGCCATTGTGTGACTGATCCTCAATGCTATCTGATCGCCGCGTTGCCTGGAACGCTATGGGCTGAAAGCACGGACACTTGTGATGGTGCGCTGTTCTCTTCCTTCTGCCCGTCTCGGTGGTCAACGCCAACGGCATCGTTTTTCTGGTTTCTTGTGTGTGTTAAATAATGAGTTAGAGTCTGTGTTACGAGATTCGATCTCCGCTTAACCCATTGGTGCTGTTCAACGATTTCGGCCGACGTTTGTGTGAAAACACGAAAAACTCCGTGTGAAAGCACGAAACAGCATGTGCAAATACACGATCAGTCTGTTCCGGGACGCGTCCGTGTGAAAGCACGAAAATACCGAGTCCATGGGTGAAAACACGAAGCTTGACATTCCTGTGTGAAAGCACGATACACACATCACTGCGAGAGAATAGAACCAATATGTCGGATAGATGCGAGTCAAACGCGACATAACGAATGTGCGCGCTTCTTCTCTGGCCGCGATCATGGCCATAATGAATCCGGATACTACAAAAAACAGGTCGACGCCGGAAGCGCCCCAGGACACACTGTCGGGCAGAAGGATGATCCCATGGCCGTATTTCTTCTCAATAATCAACAGATGAGAAAGCAGAACACAGTTCGCTGCAAGGGCACGCGCGACTTGGATAGACTTGAATTGCATTCGACACACCACATACGAGGGCCGGTCACAATGAACAATGCTGTTAGTGAGGTCAATGGTTCTCGCACGCCATCTTTATTGCGGCATTGCTCCTAAGTGCCTAAGTGTCTAAGTGCCTTGGAGCCCGTAAAGATGGAAATTGCCTGTGATCGTACCTCCGCTGCCATCGGTAAATTGGAAAGCATTGATGGCAGTCGTTGTTGTGTTGTATCCAAATCCGCCTACACCAGAATTCTGGAATGAGGTAGCGCCAGCAAGAAAGGTTTGCCATATCACATTCGCTTGAACAGCTTGAGCCACACTGGAAAACGTCAGTGATCCCGACGAGACCAGAGTTGATGTGGAGCTTGTCTTATCGTTTATCCATTCCCCTCCCGTTAAATCAATTTGGTTTTGTGAGGAAGCATTATTAGCCGTTGGACCCGTACCCATTCCCCATACGCCCCAATTATAGTTGGAAGCTAAGTAGGAGGTTCCGTTGTTGGTCGAGAATGTTAGGTAGAGTGCACCGCCATCTGACGTGTATACTCCATCAAACTCGACTACGTACTTGTTGTAAGCCGTCGTGATGTAACTGGAGCCAAATGACACGCTTGAGGCGGCACTCGCGTTGACCGTTGCCAACAGCCATTTTCCGGGCGTTCCGCCAAGAGCCGTCGTCTGTGTCGTGCCATCCGGAAATTTGATCCCGCCTGTTGTGCTTTGAATGACGCCATTAACCGAGAGCGGGTTCGCGGGCGACGTCGTGCCGATGCCGACATTGCCGGAAGAGTCGATGAGCATTCTTGCGGTTCGAGCCGTCGATCCTGTGGCGGTCGTTTCGAACTGGATATAGCTGCCTTTGTCCGTGCTTGACCAAGCTTCCGACGAGAATCCAGTGATAGCTGCCGGAGCGTAGCCAGTCGTGCCATCATATGCGCCGAAGTAGAAGCCTCCGACGCGCTGACCTGTCGCAGTGGGTATCGTACTTGTTTCGGCAAAAAGGCCACCGCCGGAACCTGTCCCCAAAGCGAACGTACCAATATTCCTGATACCGGTTGTGGCAGAGGCCGAATACCGTCGCGTGCGTAAGAAAAAGAGCACGCGTGTTCGGTGGCAACTTGGTTTCTTCTTCGCGCAGCAGGTCGCAGAGAGGTCGAAAATCAGGGTCGGATAGGTATTGATTTACCTGACGTTCGGCGACAGCGTAGCTATGGTCGTGCTCCAAAGCTATGAGGCCAGCGACGTCTTCCGACTCCTGGATCGAGCGCCAGAAGAGAGAGGCCATCGAAACGGTGGCTACGTGTTGATGTGTCTCGTTCTCCACCTGCGTACCGAGTAGTTGAATCTTCCGACGGACGATCCACTCTGACTCAGCCGGAATGTGGGGATCGTATCGAAAGATCGCAAAGGGAAGCTCGCGGGTCATCACAAAGGATGGCGGATCGGCAATCAGGTCGTCTTTCAGCAGTTTGATCCTATCGTCCAAGGACAACATGCGCATACTCCTTCGCAGTAGATACCGGAAACGAAAGGTTCACCACACTGCCGGCTGCCTGGTACTCCAGCAAACGGAGCTGATGCGCTTCCAGCAAGAGGTGTTCGACGGCGGCGGCATCCAACAAGAAAAGCCTCCAATCGGGGTGGTCGAGAATGTTCCGGGAAGCCACGCCACACTGATGGAGGCAAAACGCGATGTATGCGAACGAAGGCAGAGGAACTGCGGGTGAGGACAGGGTCTTTCGGGCACGGCCTTCTAGGACTCCGAAGTCTCTCAGCGCCGCAAGGATAGCGCGCGTCACCTTGATATTAACGTTTTCGGACCACTGGGCGCTCTTAGAGGCGACCCATGCCGCCGCCTCAGTGACGTTGACGCTGTAAAGTCCCTGCCTGCGTCGGGACGCAAGGTAGTCGGTGCAGAAGTCATAAACGAGCGGTTCAGCCCGGGCGGTCAACCAGAAGTAAATAGGGCGCACCACAGCGGAGGATGCCTTCAGATCCTCCAACGGTCGGAGCAGCTTCCAACTCTCGCGGATTGATCCCTCAATAAATCTCGGCACGAAAATTCTATTAAGGACGTCCACAACCCGCGCCCTGGTCGCTTTGTTGAGAGGGTTCATCCTGATCACTTCTGCTTTGTTCTCTGCGAGTGGCGCATCCGTCCAAAGGCGAACTAATTCCCGCATCTCCTCAATCAATGCGCCCCCCTTCTGTATCCTGCTGGTGTAGCAAGCTGCCGGTGGCACGGTTTCTGCGTTCAGCAGAGCTCGGCGGTTGAGGTCTTCGTTCATTGCAGCGGTTCAGTTCCTTCGTTGAGGATCGCCAGATAGGGCTCGTATACGAATAGCCGGTGGCGTTCTCGTCCGGTGGTCTCACGGAGGATTCCGAGTTGCCTCATGTACTCGAGTGATTTCGCTACAGTCGGGGCAGAAACTCCTATCTTTTTAGCGGTGGCCGGGATCGATACAATTGGATTTCTTTGCATGTACTGAAAAACTCGCAACACCGAGGCTGCTGGCCTTCCAAGGGTCTCTATCTTCCTCTGGTGTTCGTCGAACAGCGCAACGATGCGGCGTGCAGCCTCGGCTGCCTGATCTGCGGTTTCTTTCACTCCAGTTAGAAAAAAATCGAGCCAGACCTCCCACTCGCCTTTGGTCCGCACTCGCTCAAGGAGTTCGTAATAGGCTGTTCGATGTGTTTTGAGGTACAGGCTCAGGTATAGAATCGGCTCGCGGATTGCATTGTGAGCGCATAGAAGGAAGGTGATCAGCAAGCGTCCAAGTCGTCCGTTTCCGTCGAGGAAGGGGTGAATGGTTTCGAATTGTACGTGCGCCAAACCGGCCTTGATCAGGACCGGCATGTCCGGGCTGTCGCGGTGAAGAAAAAGTTCAAGACTGCCCATGCTCTCCAGAACGAGCTCTGGAGGTGGCGGGACGAAAATAGCATTTCCTGGGCGAGTTCCGCCGATCCAGTTCTGGCTCCTTCTAAACTCGCCGGGTTGTTTTTCGCTTCCGCGTCCTTTGGAAAGAAGAATCCCGTGAATCTCGCAAAGCAGTCGGAGCGACAGGGGAAAGCCACTTCGCAGCCGCTCCAGGCCGTGATTCATGGCCGCAACGTAATTGGAAACATCCTGAACATCTCCGGCCGGGACGCCGGGTGCCTCGTCGTTTTCGAACATTAACAGGTCGGACAGAGAGGACTGCGTGCCCTCGATTTGTGACGAGAGGACCGCTTCTTTTCGAACGTATGTATAGATAAATAAAGATAGATCAGGCAAAATGGATGCTAGTCCATCGAGGCGGCCAAGAGCTTGATTCGCTTGCTCCAGAATCTGCTGAAGTCCATCCAAACGGACTGTCGGATTGGGAGGAAGGGGCGGAGGAACGAAAGCGCGGACGGTTTCTCTCTCGTAGTTCTTTACGAGATAGCGTCCAAGCCTTTGATTCTGTTCATTCTCTTCCAGTTTGAAAATCCTTTCGTTAAAAATAGCCTAACGAAAGGATACACCGTTTTCGTTTTGTCCGCTACGCATCTTCGCCGGATTAAATCTCACGGTAGAGGGCCGAACGCCCGGACTTCTTCCACCTGTGGTGAATTCGTGCCATTTGTGAGGGCATGAGTTCCTCACGCAAAGGGACCGTATGTTATCGTCCTCTCTCCCGGTCGACGTTGAGAGCCGCTCGGCCCTGAGAAAAGATAAGTGACAAGTGGTCCCCAATCTGGACATTTCGGCCCCACCCTGCTGAGTCGACGACGACGAAGCGGTTGGCCGACGTCGCAACCGCGAGATGCGGCCCGTCCTTGGCGACAGCCCGACCCGTCAATGAACCCGCGGCGGGCGCGGCTCTCTGGAGGATGGGCATTTCTCGGATGGCGGTTCCGGTGGCTCGCATATATGCTTCGGCGAGCTTCGCCACCTCGGCGGGGCTATCTGAGGCCGTTACGGCTCTCCCTTTGTCGAGATCCTCCCCGACTTCGGGTGCCGAGTCCGCGACCTGCTGATCGCCCTTATCGAGATCCAACTGGGAATTCAGCTCGGATTGACGGGCAAGCAATTGCTTCAAGCGTTCCTCATGTTCGAACGGACGGTCCGCCTGGGCTTGGTAGTCCACAAGCTCCTTCTCTGCTCGCGCCACGCGGCTCTGCTGTTCTGCCATCAGCCGATCCATGCTCCTCAGCGTGTGCTCGATGCTCTGGACGGTGCCAACCGGATTCGTCGGATTCAGGTTCGCGGAATACGTGGCTCGGCCTCGGATAAACAGTTCCGGGATACGCTCGTCGTCTTGAAGGAGCCCGAATCCACCGCTTCTGCCCTTGCTCAGAACCTCGAAGCCGCGGAACTGGCCGCGTGGCTGCATCGTCTGATCGTCTCGCCAGGAGAGGATCGTGAAGGTCAGAGCCTTGGCAGCTTCCTCTCGCGCTCCCTTGCCTGAGAAAACACGATTGCCGACCGTCATGGCGAAGTCCTCGCCGTCCGTGCTGTTCCTGAGCGCGATGTCGCCTTCGATTTCTGCGAGTCGCTGCTTTGTCTCGGTGATGTGACTGGGCAGGTCGCGAACCTCCCATCGGATGTGACGCTGTTGGTTTGCATGAACCGCGCGTAATTGATCGAGCTTGCGGATTTCAGTGTCGATCTTGATTTTCTCGACGACAGCCGGATTGCCGGACGCAATCGCCTTGATCTCTGCATACGTGAGAGCGCCACTGTCGAGGTCCTCGGCAGACCGGACCGACGTTTCACCGCGCATTACCTGGTGGATAAAGCGCGCCTTGGTTTCCAGCGTCTGCCACATATACGCGTCGAAGGAGCCCTCTGTCACGTAGCGGTAGATCTGAACCTCTTTGTTCGTGTTGCCCTGGCGAAGTATCCGGCCTTCACGCTGCTCGATATCGCGCGGGCGCCATGGTGCATCCAGATGATGAAGCGCCACAAGCCGTCGCTGCACATTGGTTCCGGCGCCCATCTTTTCAGTGGACCCGAGAAGTATCCGTACTCTGCCGGCATTCACGCCATCAAAAAGCACCTTCTTGGCAGTATCGGTTTCAGCATCATGAATGAATGCAATCTCTTTCGGCGGGACGCCCGCGGCGACGAGCTTCGATCGGATGTCAGAGTAGACGTTGAATCTTTGTGGATCAGGCGTGGAGAGATCGCTGAAGACCAGTTGAGTCGAACGCTCGTTCCGGGTATCGTTCCAGATCTTCAGGATTCTCGAAACGGCGCGAACAATTTTGGTGTCCTCTGGCGGCTCAGTACCGGGCCGGACCAAGCGCATGTCCAATGCCGCTTTGCGCCCCTCACCCGTGATTTTCAGCATATTGTCCACCGACGGATCGACGCGTTCCTTCTTCAGTTTCTCGGCGCGCTCAGTCAGGGTTCGGATGAAGGCCTTGAGTTCAGGGCTCGCCGGTGCAGCCACCACGCTCGGCCGACCGTTTTCGAGTTCGGGCCGCGGCAGGTCAAGCATGTCCGCGGTCTGCACGTCTGCGACTGTACGGAACATTGTCAGCAATTCCGGGAGGTTGATGAACTTCGCAAACCGAGTGTGCATCCGGTACCCAGATCCATCCGGCGCAAGTTCGAGCGATGTGACGGCTTCGGCAAAGTTCGCGGCCCACGGATCGAAGTGGTTGACTCCTCGTTCGGATAGCATTTCGGGCGCGAGATACCGTTGCATCGTGTACATCTCCGCAAGACTGTTCGATATCGGAGTACCCGTGGCGAAGACAACACCGCGACCGTCTCCCCTCTCCTGGAGATAACGCGTCTTTAAGAACATGTCGAACGCGCGATTGCTGTCAGAGTTCGGCAAGCCGGCGATCCGATTCATCTTCGTGGTGTAAGCCAGGTTCTTGTACAGGTCAGCTTCATCAACGAATAATTGATCGACGCCGAGTTCCTCGAAAGTGAGCGTGCGGTCTTTCGACTCCCTGTCGGCTCGCTTCTTCAGCCGTACGGTGAGTCGCTTCTTTGCTTTTTCCAGCTCCTTCACGATGCGGCGGTTATCGTCTTTCGATTCTTTTGCCTGCCCGATCTCCGCGTCCAGTTCGGCAACCTGCTTCTGGACGAACCGATTGAAATATTCGTCCGATACCGGAAGGAACTCGAAGGAGCGATGGGAAACGATGACGGCGTCGTAGTTCCCAGTCGCGATTCGCGCCATCGCCTGCTGCCGGTTTTCGGTCGCGAAGTGATCCTTCCCGGCGATGAACAACCGCGCATGCGGGTAAAGCTTGAGAAACTCCGCACCCCATTGGTCGACCAGATGGTTGCCCGCCGATGGTGATGTTCAACTCGCCCATGCGCGTGAAATCGCTCTGCCCCAGCCGTCCCGCCACGTGCTGCTGCCCGAAGAAGACTTCCCGTTCCGGCCCGGCAGTCGCCCGCCAGTGCTTCA
>Ga0302319_10010385_pt1 | contig 17740 bp, 11 predicted proteins | sample Bog_T0_2_FD_203319 | JGI IMG/M metagenome (GOLD analysis project Ga0302319, IMG submission 203319) | Peat permafrost microbial communities from Stordalen Mire near Abisko, Sweden - Bog_T0_2 | ecosystem: Environmental > Terrestrial > Soil > Wetlands > Peat | place: Sweden: Abisko, Stordalen Mire...
GATGCGGGGCATCGACGTCGTGCTTTGCGCTAGCGATTGCCAGTCGCCTCCCCAGGCGATTCTGGAGGCTATGGCGGCGGGGCGCCTGGTGATCGGGCCGAGTGCCGGTGGCATCGGGGAGCTAGTTTGTCACGGCAGCGGAGTTGCGATGCCCGACAGTACTTCGGCCTCCATCTTTGGCGCGTTGGCCACGGTTCTCAGGCTGCCTGCAGGCGTATGGCGGGACAAAACCAATCTTGCGCGCGAGGTAGTCCGCCAGGAGTGTTCAAGGTACTCAGTGGCCGCGGAACTCTTTCGGCTCTACCGCCAAGCAGCCTGCGGGCACATCCGGGCTCGCCCACTTTCCGGGACGATAGCGCAGCAAGATCCGGAGAAGGCCGCGAATCTAGCGGCCACTCATGATGTGGGATCAGGCTGGCAGGATACCGCCGGGCCGGTGCATTCGGGGCTGCGCTGGTTGGCAGATAAGTCGCGCCATGCCGCCAAGCTGCGTATTTTCCGCAAACCTAATTTGTCGTCAATCGATTGAAGCGCGCAGCCGCTCACCGGCAGATATCTTGTACCTCGGCGGCCACCCTTCGCACATCCTCCTCACTCAGGCCGAGGTGCATAGGCAGCGAAATCACCCGCTCGCTGGCGTGTGCCGCTCGAGGGCAGGTGCCCGCGGCATAGCTGTACATCCGGTAACTGGCGTTATCCGTGTAATGCACACCCGGATAGATGGCGCGCTCGTTTAATTTGCGCACGACTTCATCGCGGTCTTCGACAAGGATCTGGTAGAGGTGGCGGGAGTTCAGCACTTCCTCGCGCTGCGGAATGCGGGCCACCGCCGGACAACCGGCCAGGGCGCCGTCATACCAGCACGCGAGCTGCCGGCGATAGGCATTATCGTGGTCCAGGTGCCGCAGCGCCACCAATCCCATGGAAGCCATGATGGCATTGCCGTGGTACTTGAAACCCAGGTGCTCCACATCGTATTTCCACTTATAAAGGCCGCTCCCCGCGGTGCGCGTGAAAGTATCTTTGTTGATGCCCATCCAGGACCATTTGCGCGCCTCGCGATCGAGATCGGGATCCTGAAAGCAAATCATGCCCGAATCAGCCGTGGGCAGATTCTTGACGGCGTGAAACGAAAAGACAGCAACATCCGCGCCATGACCCGCGTGCACGCCGCAGATGCGGGTTCCGGCCATATGGCTGGCATCCAGAATCAAGCGGAGGCCGTGGCGGGCGCATAGCTCCCGCACCTGGGCGTAGCGGCCGGCATGCCCGCCCAAGCCGACGAAACAGATGGCCCGGGTGCGAGGCGAAATCCGGGCGGCCGCGGAAGCCGGGTCGAGACACAGGTACTCATCAATATCGGCGAATACCGGCTTCAGACCCGCATGCACGATCGTATGATTGGTCGAGACAAACGTAAACGAGGTGGTCAAGATCTCATCGCCTTCCGACCATCCCCAGCGATCCCGTAAAATAGTGAAAGCAAGGTGCAGGCCGGCCGTCGCGGAATTCAGAAAGTGGGCGTTCTCGAGTCCGGTGTAGGCGCGCCACTCCGCTTCAAACTGAGCGGTCTTTTCACCAGGGCCGGTCCAGCCGGCTTCGAGCGCCGGGCGGATTTCCTCCAATATTTCTTCCGTCCGGTACTTCGGCACGAATAACTGTATGGGCTTCATTTTTTGTTCAGTTCAGCTTCCATCGAAATGAAACGGCGCAGACCGGTTTGGTCGATTGCCTTCACGGTAAACCCACACCTATCATATAAGCGTAACGCGCAGTCATTAGTGCTGAGGACCTCGCACGAGATGCGTTCCACGCCGAGCGAGCGGGCCACACTCATGGCGAGCGCTAGGGCGCGGCGCCCGTAGCCCAAGGCGCGGTATTCCCGGCCGATAATGAAACGGCCAAACTCGCAAGTTCGCCGGTCGGCGTTGAAACGATAAAGACTGATGGTCCCGATGGGCACGTGCGCGGCCTCGACAATCCACCAGTAATCCGCTTGAGCATTTTCGAAAAACTGTTGCACAAAACGGGCGTGGGAATCGAAATTCAGGGGCTGGTCGTCGCGAAACATGGAACGCGTCCGCGGGTCATTCCGCCATTCGTATAGAAGCGAGATATCGGCAGCCGCAATGGCGCGGAGCGCGATCACTTGATCAGTGAGCATTTGACGGCCAGGCATGTCCCGTTACATCGGCGATGGACCGCAGCAGGCCGGGCCATACAGAGCGCCAAGTATGATCCCGCAGGACGCGCGCGCGTCCCGCTGCGCGGACCGCCGCGGCTTCGCCGGGATGCGTGCGGCAACGGTCCACGATGGCTACCAACTCTTCCGTGTTCCGGAAGGTTAAGATCTCCCGGCCTGGCTCCAGGTATTCCGCAAGGTCTGGAACATAGTCGGCAGCTACCAGCGCGCCGGCCGCGATGAAATCGAACAGACCAACTTTGATGATGCCATGTCCCGCCGGTGTGCGCGAGAAGATTAGCGTCACGAGGGCCGAATTGAGCGCGGCCAGTAAGTCCTGCCCGTAGATTGCGCCGCGGCCCGGTACGCCGAACTGGTCCCAGTCTTCGCCGTAGACATGCACGTTGAAATGCTTCCGCAGGGTGCGAATCGGTTCGACCCGATCACGATGAGCACGACCGATCAGCAACACGTCGCAGCGGAGATCGTCGCGAGCCGGGACAGGCTCGAAGAACTCCTCGTTGGTGGCGATGGGGAGCGGCATCACACGAGCCCCTAACTGGCGATAGGCGGGGATGCATTGGGGCGCGTTGGTGAAGAAGACGCTAAAGTTACTCGCGATTTTGCTGGTAGTGCGATCAAAAACGTCCGGATCGCTCAAGGCGAAGGCCACGAGAGGGCGCTCGGACATGATGTGAGCGGCATGCTCCGGCCGGAAACTAAGACCTCCGGCATTGCAGACAATCAATGCCGGGCGGAAAGTTTCAATGACCGGACGGAGTATCTCCCATTGCAGCCAGACCGGACCAGAGGTACCGCGGTCGTAAGGAATGCCATCCGTTTCGAGCGCTTCCGGACGCTCGTCGGTATTGAATTCGAACACTTCCGCGCCGGCAGCGCGCAACCCCAGCATCATCTGCCGGACAATGTCATTTTGGCCGCGCCAGTACCCACCGATATGCAGGGTCCGGGGCAAGTCCGCCGAAAAACCCCGGAACCTCTGCGCCAGAGCATCGGCCCGACCCATCCAGCTCTCCTGGAGCGCGATGTCCAATCGCCGCTTCTGGCGTCCGGGATCGTTCTCGAGCATGGCCTGGCGCACGGCTGCGGCAAACTCCAACGGCGAGCGCGCGACGTAGGCCAGATCTCCCATGCGCTCGACTTCCGGCAGTCTGGTACTGACCACGGGCATTCCGCAACTGAAATACTCGTACAGCTTGATGGGATTGGTGGCAAGAGTCAGCGCATTGATGCGGAAAGGAATCAGTCCCACCCGGAAGGAGGCGCACATTTCGGGGAGGCGATCGTACGAGACCTCGCCGGCGAACTCGACATTGGCCAGCGATCTCAGGCGCTCGATGGGAGGGTAGTCCACGCGCCCAATCAGCACGAAGCGATACTCCGGATTGGAGCGCGCCGCCTCTTCCAGGCAGTCGATGTCGAACCAGTCCTCGAGCGCACCGATATATCCCGCAGCCCACGGCGGCCCGGCTGAAGGACGCACAACCTGAAAGTGTGCGGCTTCGACGCCGTTGCGTAACAGCATGGACGAGCGGACTCCAGGGTGCGCTTGCCGGAGTTGTGGCGCCGAGAACAGCACCAGGTCCGCATCCTGAAGAGCGGCCGCCTCAGCCGCCAGAATATCGCTTGCCACGTTTCCAAAACCGGCTAGAAGGTCGTGGCAATCGTAAATGACCGAAAAGCCACGCGACTCGCGCAATGCGCGCGCCACGCCCATCCAAACCGGGAAACTGACGATCTGCATGACTCCGCGCCGCTTGTCGGGCAGCAGGTTGGCAAGCACAGCGGTTAGTTGGGCTTCTTCGTCAGGCCGCAGCATGCGGAAATGGTAAACCGGCTCGCGAGGGAGGCGCACGTGCAACTCGAAAACGTTGGGCGCGAGTTGTGAGAGCCGCGGGGTGTGGTCGAAAAGGGGGCTACTTTCAAATTCGCGCCCCAGATGAGGACTCAAATAGATGCTTCGGTATCCCATCTGGCCAAAAGCCAAGGCTAGCTGGCGGCTGCGCTGGTTACGTTCGTGCCAGTCCGTCATGGGATAGAAAACCAGGTCCGGCAGACCCGCGGCGGAAGGAGGCAGACGCCGGCCGGGGTCCAGGCGCTCAAAGGGGAAATTCCAGCAGTTTCGGAACGCGTCCGGTTTTGCGTGGAGATTCAGCGGAAAGTAAATCCATCGCAGATAGTATGGCCGGATGAATTCTTTTATCCGTTCAGGAATGGCCATGCCGGCTGGGCTCGCTTTGGGGGGTGCGCTGACAGAACGTAGCTGGTTGAAACCTCATCCGGTCAAAGGCCGGCTTCACGTCCGGGCGAGTCTGGTGGGACTTCCAGGCGATTTTCCATTTCTCCTCGAGTCTTCGGCGGTTATCGCGAAAAAGCTCCTCATAAGTGTCCCGCGGCAGCTTGGCGAAAGATCCTTGGCCGAAGTGATGGACAAAGCAGTCCTCGGCCGCGGCCACGCGCAGCCCACGCCGGCGCACTTTGAGCGAAAAGTCGTCGTCTTCGAACATACCGATCTCAAACCGTTCATCCAGTCCGCCCAGCTCGTTCCAGAGCGCTTTGCGGACCGCGGCACAAAAAAGCGGCGCTACTTCGAGATCGAATAAGCGGCCTTCATTGTTCCGCGCCAGCTCCTGGGCAAATGTCTGCATCTGCTCCGCGGAAACATATGCGATGTCGATCATTGCTTCATTTCCCGCAAAGTTGGTCACCGGGCAAACCAATCCGACGCCGGAATTCCGCTGCAGGTGCCGGAGCAGCCTTTGCAGCCATCCGGAAGTCACTATCGTATCGCTGTTCAGCAAGACGAGATAATCGCCTCCGGCAGCCTGAGCCCCGGAATTGTTGGCGGCCGCAAATCCAATATTGGCAGGCAGTTCCTGCACTCTGACGCGCGAATTGCAGGCCGCGGAGGAGGCCAACCGAGTGCGAATGACATCCTGAGTGCCGTCGGTTGAGGCGTTATCGACCACGATCACTTCGTAATTCGGATAAGACGTCTCGGCTGCGATGGAATCGAGGCACGGCCGCACGAACTCGACGCTATTGTGAGTGACGACGACGATCGAAACCAAGGGAAAGACAGCCCGGATGGCGGAATCGAGGGACTGGCAGCGTTGCTCCCAGGTGTTCGCCGCGGCGTATGCGATGCGCCGCTCCCGTAGCGCGGGATCGTTCTCCGCGACCGCCCGATCCAGTTGCACCGCGTAATCTTCCGCGTCGCGGGCTATGTAAATCAAATCGCCGCACTCAGCCAGTTCGGCCATGTCCGTGGCCACCACTGGTTTGCCGCGCGCCAGGTATTCGTAGAGTTTTACGGGGTCGGTCGCCTTGGTGACCTCGTTGAGCACGAACGGGATCACGCACACATCGAAATGCTCCAAGTACGACGGAATCTCGGCATACGGCTTGCTGCCCAGCAAGTGTACATTGGGCAAATCGATTCTCGAAATATCGTCGCGAAAAACCTGCCCGACCATTACAAAAGAATATTGGGGCCGTGCGAGCGCGACGCTGCGAACCAGCTCCAGGTCCATCCAATCCGCGATGGCGCCGAAATATCCGATCACGGGTTTCGGCGCGCGCAAGTCGCTGACGGAGGGATGCGGCTGGTTGTAGAACGCGAAATCCACGCCATTCCGCGCCAGCACCGGCTGGAGGCCGCCGGCCTGGAATTTTTGAAGAAGAGTGCGGCCGGAGACCGCCAACACATCGGTTTCGCGCACGAGCTGGCGCTCCTCCGACACGTTGAATTCGCCCATGTTAGGGAACGTGCTCCACTCGTCCATGCAGTCGTAGACGACCGCGCAGCCGCGGTCCTGGCGAAGCCACAACGCGACTTGGCGCCAGAACGGCAACTGGGTGAGTGCGACGCTCTCCGAAACGGCCCAATCGCGGCATAACTGACGGAGGCCGGCGGCCATTGAGGTGACGAGGTCGCCACTCAGCCGGCCGAGATAAATGTCCGGCTGCCGGCCGCGCAGTTGGATTTCCCACAGGTTGTCGCGCAACAACGTCAGGCGGTATGGCTCAGCCGACGAAGGAGGCAAAAAGCGGGTCGGGCTGATCCAGAACACCCGATGGCCGTCGCGGGCGAATTGCGCGGCGATCTGTTGGGGGCGCTGGAAGCGAAAATCGAAGTCGATAATGGCCAAGACGATCAGATCGTACTTCCGCTGTCTGGGGACGGTGAGCGCCTCATGCACCGGCGGCCTTTCCAGCAAGGCCCGCGGCAGGTTCTCGGCTACGTCGGGGAATGGCAGTTCGTACGGCGCCAGGGGCCCGAGGCCGGTGAACGGCAGCCGCAGCAGCCAACGGCCAAACGCCAGTTTGCCGTCGCGCGTGAGCAGGGTATAGGCTTTCCGGATAGCCAGCATCACCGTCCAGGCCCGCTGCGCCCGGTAGGCCTTCAACTCGCTTGCCATCCTCGACCGGTGGGCAAACAGGCCGGCGGCGCCATCGGCCAACAGATTGCGCGCTGTCTGCAACTCGGCGAGAGCGATGGAGCGTTCGTTCATCGCGATGTCGCGCTCGTTTAACGCGGCGGTTCTCTGGGCTTTGAGGTCCAGGATCTCGATCTGTTGGACTTTCAGGCTGCGCGCCAGGAGCGGCGCCGCACTTTGCACCATGCGCGCGCCGGCAGAAGTTTCCAACAGCTTGATCGCCGCACACGCGTTCTCCCGCGCGAGCCGGGCGAAGTCGTGGCGCAGTCCGTCGAGCGAGGCCCCGAAGCGTTTCCCGTCAGCGAGCGCGCGGTCGAGCATGACTCCCAGGCGCCTCGCGTCCACCGCCGTGATATCGGTGGAGAAATCCTCTATTCCCGCGGCGCGGAGGAACTCGGCGACTTTGGGATCGTAGCTTAGCGCCACGAAAGGCCGCCGGTTGAGAAACGCGAAAATCAGAGCGTGCAGGCGCATCCCGAGCAGCACATCGCAGTGGCCGATGGCGGCGTGCAGCGCCTCTGGGGTGGAATCCGGGAGCACGCGTGTGGGACTCGAAGCCCGCATGAAGGACCGAACGCGCTCGATCACCGCGACGTCGTTTTCCCGCGCGCCGGCGAGGGTCTGAAAGGGCAGAAATAAAATCGAGCCGCCGTGTCTTTCGATAAACGCGTCGAGAGCCGCGGCGACTTCGCGCTGCCAGAAGTCCGGGTAGACGCCTATCTCCCATGACCGCAACGAAACGCCCACGATCGGCGACGCACCGGGTACGGCGACGGTGGGACAGGACAAGGGCGAAAAAGCGAAAGCGGGATCGGCGGTGACGGCAATCTTGGCGCAGGCTACGCCGAGGGATTCCAATAATTCCTTCGAGCCGGCATCCCGCACCGTAATGGTATTGGCCGCATCGCAGGCCGCACGGGTGAAGCCACGAGCATGCTCCGATACCAGAGGCCCCACACCCACGGCATACAGCATTAGCGGTTTTTCGTGCAGCATGGCTAAGACCGCGGGACCCGCAAAGTAGACGGGACCCCAGTGCCTATCGGTTAGAAATGCGTCCGGGTCTACGCCCCAGTAGTCGTGGAAAATACCGCCGCCGCCGACCAACACCAAGCCGCATTGCTCCACCGCGCCACGCACCGCCTGGATGTCGTTCCACGGCACACCACGGACGCCGTAGCGGGCCGCCGTAGTTACCGGACTCCCGGAAGCTACAGTGATGTCCAGGTCCGGGCGCAAGGCGCGCAGATGCTCCACCATGCACCGCAGGATCGCATCATCGCCGGCATTCTCAAACCCGTAGTAGCCGGCAATGAAAACAGAATTGCGCGAATCGGTCGAATATGGGGCCTTTGGTATCAAACGGCTTCAAGCACCAAGCTTTCCATTCTATCCACTTTGCTTCCAGCCCGGGTCTCCGTATGGCAGCTTCGGGGTTGCACCGACTGACGATCGGGTTACGCCCGCGGGCCGCTCCTTCGGCGGGCCGCACTGGGATACATTGACAGGATGGATGAAGCCAAGGGCGAGTAGACGCATTTCGACAGCCTGGACATCGAACCGGTACGCGGTCTTCGGTTATCGGAGGCTGTGGTACTGCTGTTGGCTGCGAGCGTCGTGTCGTTCCTGCTCTTCGTTCCTCCGGTCGTTGGCCTTGCGGACCAGGCAGACTTCGGTCGCGTGATGGAGGGTGTGGGCCTCCGAATATCCGGCCAGCATACCGAATCCAAAGCGATATTTCTGCTTTGCGCAAACGATTTACGAAATCGTTCCACTGCATGCTCCTCCATTTGTTTCGTCCGAGTCCATATTCGTAATCCTCGCCCGGGTTATCAATCGGGCGGACGGCCATTTGTTGCTGTTCGACATTCGCATGCTCGGGTTCGTTCATTTGCTGGCCTTGCTGGGAGCCATTTACCTGCTACTTCAGGATGTGACAGTGGATACACCGCGTATTTCAACTCGTTTTATCTTGAACCGGCTACTTATTTATTTGGACTGACTTTCATCGCCGCAGTTATTTCGCTAGTGATAAATCCCCTCGCGACGCGGATGAGCCTAGCGCTGGTCTTTGTTACGTTGGTGTTGTTTGTCGGCGCAAAGCCACAGAACCCACCGGCCCTGCTCGTTGCGGTTCCATTTCTTGCTTTTAGTTTGCGCCGGGTGAGGCCCCGTTCAACAAAATGGAGTTACACATGGATCTTCGGGGGACTTCTGATTTGCGCCTGGATCGCCAGCTCATTTATTTCCGACACAATCTCCGATAAAGCACGGCGGATGAACCTATATAACTCAATCTTCCTCCAGGTGCTGCCTTATTCACCATCGCCGGGCTCGGATCTGGAGTCTCTCGGTCTCGACCCAACCCTTGTCCGTTACTCGGGGACGTCAGTCTTCCAGGGCAAGGCTCCGTCTATAAGCCAGCGCTCTTTCCGCAGCACGCTTCCTACGGCCCGCCTGTTGACATTTTATCCTCCCACCCAGCGTGGCTGTACGGATTGACCGACCGCGGCATTGAGGCAGCGTTATTCAGCCTCTGGGATTCCGGGCACAAAAGGCTGCGAAGCGTCTGGCTGATCGTGGCCTTTTCTCTTGAACATTATGCTTCCCCTGCGGCTCAGTTGGCGCATCGATAATGCGCGAACCTCCGTGCTGCTTCAGTTTCAGGCGAGCATGGCAGCGTCGGCCGGCGTGTTATTTTTCGCCGCCATCCTGGCCGATGGCAACGAGTTTCAAAAGCACCTGTTTCCGTTCACTTTTCTATTTGATTGCTGCCTGATTGCCGACGCCGTCTGAGCGGTTCCACTTCCATCGCGGGCTGGGTCAGGGCCTGGGTTCCGTCACGGAACGTTCCTGCCAGCGTTGAGTAAACCAAGGTTATAATTCACCATGTGCAGCAAGACAAGGATGGCTCTTCGAGCACAATGAAAATACTATCGTTTTTGTCCGGCAAGCCGACACGGGTGAGTGCGGCGCGATCTGAGGCGTTGGTAACATCCGCAGCGGTGGTATATCTAACATTAGCCCTACTGACAGGATTGATGGATGTTGTCTTTGTCCTTCGCCATTACATGAAGTTTCCGTTCGGCGACCACTGGATCTGGCTGGAAAGATATTACCAGCACGGACTGATCGCCGTCCTGGGAACGCAGTTTAACGAACACCGGTATGTGGCGACGGGGATCTGGTATTTCCTCGATCACCGTTATTTCGGCGGGACCAACACATTTCTCACGGGGCTGATGATGCTGATGCAAGCAGGATGCATCGTCTTGCTGATCGCTCCCCTCTGGCGGCAGATGCGAGTTGCGGACGCGGTGAAATATGTCTTCGCCGGCTTTGCGGTGGTGGTGATGCTGTGGTTCATTCAGGCCGAGGATTTCTTTTACGGCTACCAGATTTGCTTTTTCGCGTGCAACCTGGGAATTCTGGCTGCACTCCACTTGCTTCCCCGGCTCGCCGCGCGGCAAAATACCTGGAGGTTTCTCGCGGTAGTTACTTGCGCGGTGTTTGCGAATTACTCGAATGGCCACGGTTTATTGATTTGGCCGGTGCTGCTTATTGCGGGCTTATGGCTGCGAATTCCGGCGCGATGGCTGGGCGCATTACTGGCAGCCGCGACACTCTCTGTGGGCGCATACTTCTTTCACTACCAAGCACCCACGGAACATATGGGCCCCTGGGCAGCGCTGGCGGACCATCCCGGGCGCATCGCGCAGTACGTAGTTCTGATGATCGGATTGCCGTGGTTCGGCGCGGGAACCCGGGATCCGGCGCTTTCCAGTCACCTGGCGGCTTACGCAGCCAGCGTGAGCGGCATTCTGTTGAGTATCGCGCTAATGGCGGATCTGGCGCGGCGCAACGACCGGAAGGGCCAAACCGGACGGCTCATTTACGCATCGCTGCTGCTGGTTTGCCTGGGATCTTCATTGATCACCGCTTTGGGGCGCAGCCAGTATTCGATATTGTTCGGCCGCTATGCCCCCATTCCCTTGCTATTTTGGGTCGGGCTGGCCGGATGGATCACGGATTATCTCAGCAGCCGGTTTTCAGGACGCGGGTTGGCTGTGTGGTGTGGAATGTTGGTGGCGGCTTCCGCGGCGACCATGCCAGTCCATGTTTCGCTGGGCCGGTATTTCGAAAGGAGAGAGAGATACCAAATGGCAGCGGCGCTCTCGATCACGGTAGGGGCGCCGGATGTCCGGCAAATCCGGACGGAACTGGGGACGTTTCTGGATCGCATCGAGTATGTCGACCGGGAAGCTGCGGCGGTGCTGGGTCATTCGCTGTTCTGGCGTCCCTCGGCTGCCGACCTGGGCAAGCCGCTTGCGGCGCATTTTCGCGCGGTTGACCGCAGTTGGTGCGCGGGAGTTTTGGACGGCGCGGCTTTACTGCCGGACGCGGCGGGCAATAGCGCAAGCGTGCTGGGGTGGGCGTGGGACTATCACGACGGCGGCGAGGCACGCGAGATTCTGATTGTGGACGATCAGGGTATGGTCGAAGGGCTGGGAATTCCGCATGTTCCGCGGCGGGATGTGGGCCGCGCATTTTCCAATTCAGCCATGGATTATGCGGGATTTCTGGGGTACACGCGCGTGAGCGGACCGGGCCGGATACATATCTTCGAGGAACTCAAGGACGGGGTATCCGCGTGTTCCATCGGAGTGCCGCGGGTTCCTTCGCCGGCGGCGCATTATTGAGCTTTGGCTTCGGCATCTGCCAACCTGGCAAAAAGGCAGCCGGTAGCGACCGCCAGTACGATCACTACCGGCATGCAATTGCGGGTTTCCACCAGCCAGCTAAAGAACGTGCTGGATATAAACAGCACGGGGAGCAAGTACAGCGCCAGCCGGCGCAAAGTAAGCGGTGTTTCTTTCCAACCGATTGCCAGGAAGGGGGTGAGCGCGAGAGCCGTCAGGATGTATACGTAAGGCCAGCGGAGGTCGGAAAGATTGCTGACCACGTGCTCGACGGTAACGCCGCTGATGTCTTTGTAGTGCATCGGGCCGCCGATCACATAAAGCCGCACGCCGTAATAGATGGCGGCGCACGAGAGCAAAAGCGCGCCTGCTTTCCAGGGAAAATGGCGGTCTCGCCGGCCGAACAGCACATAATAGCCGGATAACGCCAGCACCGACTCCTTGGCCACGCCGCCGATCACGAGGGTGGTCAGCAGCATTGGAAAGTCGTCGCGTTCGATAAATATAAAAGCCAGGACGAAGGAGAGATGGGACATGGGATCGGTGAGCTGGCCGACATAATACTCGAAGCTGATGGGATAAATCGCGGCGGTGAGCAGCATCGCGATGACGGCGCCCAGGAATCCGGTGAAGAGGCGGGCGAACCGGTATACCGCGTAGAACACCAGCATGACGAACAAGAGGCGGTAGAGATCGCGAGCCGCGGGAAAGCTCCAGCCCGCGATCTCGAGCCAGCGAACGAAGGCATTAGGCAGGAAGCGGGCGGCATGCGGCGAGAAGGACGGGGTATGCAGGATGATGTTGTTCTGCAGCATGATCTGCCAGGGAGTATTCTCCATGGTCCGGAAAGCCTGGCGGCCCCAATCGACTGTAAAAAAATGGATGCGGTTGATGAGCTTGGCGAGAAGAAGAATGAGGAAGACCAGGGCGAGCGCGGGGCGGCGCGGCAGGCGCACGGATTCCACGCGGTAGAACACATAGCAGAGAGCCAAGACCAGCAGATAGCCGCCAGCGGTATGAAAGGCAGCAAAGATTCCGGTAGCCGGCGGCGGAGCGGGCCAACCGAATAAGAACGGGAGAGAGACGACCGCGGCGGCAATCCAGATTCCAGCAATCAGCCATGGTCTGCGGGCGGCACGCGGTTGGGGCATGGGATTGCCTACAGTAACAATATGCGAGGTCAGTAGGACATGCCGCACCAGCGGCGGATTTTTGCGGGGAGCCAGTGATGCCCGAGGCTATCCTGCATAGGGCGAATGTAATCGGGATCCATGCCGAGAGCTTTGGCTGCGCGTACCACTTCGCGGATGAGCGCCCGGCGGCCGGTATGGCTGATGTTTGGGAACTCCGCATCTACGTCGATGCGGCAGCGGCAAAGGTGCGCGACGAAGTTGGTCGAGAGAGAGCCGCCCAGGGGCGTCTGCCGGTTGGCCCAACGCAGCAGATAGGAGCGCTGGCGATTCACGAATACCGCATCCAGTCCAGATTCCTCTCCCGCGCGCCGCAGGAACCAGCGTACATAGTCGTAGCGGTCGCCGGAACTGAGGTCTTTGAAGGACCTTCGCACGTCAGGCCGCTGCTCGTATACGAAAGCCGCGATATTGGATAGGAACAGCATTTCGTAGGGACCTCCGGCGGCCTCCGGCGCAGGTGAGTTCAACCAGGTGTAAAAGCTGCCGGGACCGGTGGCCGCTGGCTGCCTCTCCCAAAGTTTTCGTTGTGCGTCAGGCGCCCCGAAAAAGGCTTGGACCAGGATGGGCGCCACGGTGACGCCGTTATCGAAGCTTTCCAACCTGGTAATAGGATGATCGCTGCTCCACCGCTGCAAAGTCGCTTGCTGGTTATCGACGAAGGCGGCATCCAGTCCGAGTTCCTTCCCCGCGCGCCGCAAGAACCAGAGTACGTACTCGTGGCGGTCGCCGGACCCGAGGTCTCTGTAAACGAGCCGCACATCCGGTCGCTGCTGGTAAACGAAAGCCGCAATATTAGATATGGGCAGTGTGTCGTAGGGGCCGCGGCCGGCCGGCGGCGCAGGTGAGTTCAGCCACTCGTAGAAAGTGTCCGGACCCGTGGCCGCGAGTTGCCTTTCCCAGGCTTGGCGCTGTTGGCAGGGGGCCCAGAAAAAGCATTGGACCAGAATGGGGGCCACTGCGACGCCGTTTTCGAAGCGGCCCAAGGTGGTCATGGGATGACGCTGTGGCGGGGGGCGGTGGGGAGGCGCAGTATCAGCGGGGTCCATGGAGTAGCCGAGCCTGGCGACCTGGGCCGCATAGGGAAGCTGACTGCGGAACGCTTCAACCACATCGGGCGCTAACAACTGACGCCAAGCTCCGGTGCTGCCCTGGCGGAAGAAGCCGGAGAACTCTCCAGCCATGCGGCGCATCACGTCGATGTCGCACATTTGCACGGCAGCTTCTATGCGCTTCAGTGGCGCGGGATGAATCCGCGAAGTCAGTTCACACAATGCGGCCACAGGGTCTGCCCGCAGATCTTCAAAGCGGATGGTTTGGGTGCCGGGACAATCCATCCATTCTAACGAGCAGTCCAGGTCCGCGGAAAATGGCTGGTCCGCGGCGTAGGTGGTCATGCCGCGGCGCTCGAAGCCGGTGGATAACATGCGGCGGATAAAGTCGTGGTCGATGGTCTCGTTGCGAAACTCGTGGACGTGGTGATAGAGCGAGATCAAGACGTCGCCGGGGTGCCGGATGGTGGTCACGACTACCGCGCGATTCGTCCGAATCCAACTCAGCAGTTCCCGATTGGGCTTGGTGTGGTAATGTGTGACCCAGCGCTCTCCAGCCTTATCCAGCTTGGCGCAATCGAGCGGAGGCGGCACGTAAAACTGGGGCAGGCGGTAGACGCCCGCCAGCAAATGGCGGAGCCAGGTATTGCCAGTTTTCGGCGTGCTGAGAATTAGAATGCGAAGGTCCGGATCAATCCCCACGTGCGGTTATACAGGAGACGGCCTATTTCGACCGAATGTTACACATTCGCCCACCCGCGCCCCCCCCGTCTCACTGAACGATGAAGCCGTTCGGCAGGTCCGCTTCTTCGTTCCCGGTGGTCACCACGATCGTATAAGGACTGCCATTCGGAGCCGTAAACGAAGCCACCGCGCCGGGACTGATATTGAGTTGCACCGTAAGGCTGGTGGGTGATGCCACGGTCACATTGGAAGCGGTTATCCCAACGGGCAGGGTCACCTGGGTACCGGGTCCGAAATTCGTGCCGATTCCCAAGATGGTCACAACCAAGCTTTGTCCAGCGTTCCCGGAGTTGGGGGCCACTTGCACGATAGCCGGAGTGGCAGGCGGCAAGAGTTGACCCAGCAGACCGGTAACGATGAAAACGGCCATCTGGCCGCGAGTTAACGGATCGTCGGGACAGTAAAGTCCAACTGCACAGCCGCCGGTAATCCCCAACTGCGCCATCTTTTGGACGAATGGGAAATAGCTGCTCGAGGGTGGAACATCGGTGAAATAGGGCGTCGAAGGATAGGTGAGCGGGATGGATCCGTAGCGGGCGGCCATCACCAGGACGGCCATTTCGCCGCGGGTTACGGGGTCGTTGGGACAATAGTCGTCACCGCCGCAGCCGCCCGTAATCCCGAGATCCCGCAACTTTTGGATAAAGCGGAAGAAGGCGTTGCCGGGTGGGACATCGCTGAAATACGGGGTGGTAGAGTAGGCGAAATTGTTGGCGCCGAACATCGCCGTGATGATAAAGACCGCCATTTCACCGCGGGTGGTGGTGGAATTCGGACAATATTGGAGCGGGTCGACAGCGCATCCTCCGGTAATTCCCTTCTGGTACAACAGGTTGATGAATTGAAAGAAGGCATTGCTGTTGGGCACGTCGGCAAAGGGCCAGAGCAGGCCGTAGACGGCAAGCTGCGATGCAGTATTCACATAGACTTTGCCGTTTGCGATGGTGGGGGCAACGAATTTAACTGGTGGCCCTGGCGACTGCTGGCCGTTTTGGCTTGTGTTATAAAGTTCGTTCGCCAGGTTGGTGGCGTCATAGGCGTGCAGTATCGTCGAAAAATTGGCGGTCGCCTCGGAAGCCCAGACGATGCCGTTATTATTTCCGTTTGCCGAAATAGACGGTGTGGGGCCGGGATAGCCATAGGCCTCCGGGGTGGCGGAAACCGGGGACGTCGATAGCGTGCCGCTGCCATTGGCGTTGAACGAGAAGGCCTCGAGGGCATCGTTCGCGGCGCCGACGTAGAGCGTGTTATTCCAGAAAGCCGGAGTCCCCCACAAGCCGCCGAAAAGACTTGGGAGCCATTGCACAATCTGAGTATCGCCGCTGGCGTTAAAGTGGCCCATTGCATCGCGGTCGACCAGATACAGGGAGCCCTGCTTGCCAATTCCGACTAAAAGGTGCGGGTGCGGAGATGCAGGCGGCTGATCGGGCAGCAACAGAACACCTCCAGAGCCGAGGTCGGTGTCGCTGGCGGCCAGAGAAGCTTGGTTGTATGGCGTGAAATAGTCCAGGATCGGAATAGCGGCGCCCTGGGAAGGCCCAAACCTCAGAATGGTGTCGCCTGCATCCGTGCCGCCGGCATTGAGGTCAAACGTTCCGTTTCCGGTGCTCAGGTAGACGGAGCCACCGGAATCAGCGGCCGGCCCGGCGCCGCTCTGCCAAACCCCCCCATCGGACCCGTTCGGCGTAGAATTCCAAAGGGCAGTTTGCTGTAGCGATTGGGCATCGTAAGCCATTACCCACCCGTGAAACGGCGTATTGTCGCAATGCGAGGCCCATGCAATATAAACCAGCCCATTCAGCAGCAAAAGTCCGGGCCGCTGGTTATTCATCAGAGGATCAAACGCGATTTGCCCCGCACTGCTACCATCTCCCGTACCAGCTACGGCCGCCTGGATGATGACGGGGCCCCCGAATTTTTCCGCTCCGCTCGAGATATCCAATGCATGCAGGCGCTGGAAGAATGCGCCATTTTCCTTGGTTGCCGCCACCACGTAGAGCGTACCCGAGGTCAGATCGATGACCGGCGTTCCTGTAATGCCGACCTCGGAATCGATATCCGTGCATTGCACGTCCTGGCTATTCAGAGTGGTAATCCCGGCGGCGGGGTTGATGAAGGTTACGTGCCAAAGGGGAGTGGCGTTGGCTCCCGCATTACTGTCCGCATCGAAAGCATAGACACTATCATGCTCTGTGGCGACGTAGACCACGTTATGCGTGGCAGCCGCTATCGATAGGTTAGAGACGTAGAGCGGCTGTGCGTAGGGGTAGCCGTCCACAGGCTGCACAAATAGCCGGCCGAACTGGCTGGCGTTGACATTAGCCGGGGCCAGGATGGTTTCGCTGAGATTCTGACCGTCGCGCGCATTGTCATTGTGATGGGTAGTCACGTTCACCTGCGCATGGGCTGGAAAGAGGGCCGCCAGCGAGCAGAACACGATGAACGCCCGGCGGACTCGTCGCCCGCAACGATTGGTTGTCATTCTATTTCGCCGCACCTCTTTAGATGATTTTTCAACTCACGCGGTTGACGCGGCGCGCAGTCTCTTTCCGCGCGCCGGCCCGGAATTCCTCAGCTTACTTCCGCAGAGCGGGATTTTTTACTGAACGGTGAAGCCGTTCGGCAGATCCGCCTCTGCGCTCCCGGTGGTCACGGCGATGGTGTAGAAACTCCCATTCGTGGCAGTCAACGAAGGGATTGCGCTGGGGCTGATATCCAGTTGCACGGTCAGGCTGGTGGGGCTCAGGATCACTATATTAGAAGCGGTGATTCCCGTGGGTACGGCAACCTGGGTGCCGGCTCCGAAGTTCGTGCCGGTCGCCGAAATGGTAACGGTCAAAGTATCACCGGGATTTCCAGCATTGGGAACGGCTTGAGTGATCACGGGTGTAGTAGGCGGCAGAAGTTGATCCAGAAGGCCGGTGACAATGAAAACGGCCATCTGGCCACGGGTCAACGAATCGTTAGGACAATACTCCCCAGTGGCACAACCGCCCGTAATCCCCAGTTGCGCCATTTTTTGGACAAATGGGAAGAAACCGCTGGAAGGCGGAACATCCGAGAAATAAGGGGTTGAAGGGTAAGTGAAGGGGATCGTCCCATACCTGGCGATCATGATGAAAACAGCCATTTCTCCGCGGGTGACCGGACTATTGGGGCAATAGTCGTTCGACCCGCATCCGCCGGTGATGTTCAGGTCTTTCATCTTTTGGATGAACTTGAAAAAGCCATTGCTTGATGGCACGTCAGCGAAATACGGAGTTGTGGTATAAGTGAAGCTACTTTTTCCGAACATGGCGGTGATAATGAAAACGGCCATTTCACCGCGGGTGGTGGTCGAATTCGGACAGTATTGTAGCGGGTTAGTCGCGCACCCTCCGGTTATTCCATCCTCGTAGAGCAGGTTGATGAA
>Ga0302319_10010388_pt1 | contig 17738 bp, 17 predicted proteins | sample Bog_T0_2_FD_203319 | JGI IMG/M metagenome (GOLD analysis project Ga0302319, IMG submission 203319) | Peat permafrost microbial communities from Stordalen Mire near Abisko, Sweden - Bog_T0_2 | ecosystem: Environmental > Terrestrial > Soil > Wetlands > Peat | place: Sweden: Abisko, Stordalen Mire...
CCCGCACGCACGGCGTGTCGGGGGCTTTTGCGTCTGCTCGCCGTCAAGCTCACCTAGTCGATGACGGCGGCTTCTTTGCGTTCGGTGACCGGCAGGGCGAGCTTCTGCTCTTCGCAGATGCGCTGTAGCTTGTCGAGGGTCTCGTCCAGGCCGGCACCGACCTTGCGCCCGGGTGTGAAGGTGGCGGGTAGGTGGCGCATGCCCTGGATGACACCGATGGTCTCGTAGTGCACGGCGCCGTCGGGGTCGCAGTGGTAGTCGGGCATTCGATCCAGAACCGCGGTCAGCATGGACTTGAACACCGTCCGCGCCACGTTCGATCCGACGCACCGGTGCAGGCCGATGCCAAAGCTGAAGTGCCGGTTACCCTTGCGGTCAAGGACGATCTCGTCCGGGTCAGCGAATACTCCCGGGTCGCGATTGGCCATGGCCCACGAAATCCACAGCCGCTCACCTTCTTTGAAGTGGTTGCCGTCGATTTCGACATCGTCGGAGAATGTCCGGCCATCGCCGGGCGCCGGAGTGAAGTAGCGCAGGAACTCCTCGGTTGCGGGGTCGAGCAGGGTATCCCGGTGCTGCGAAAGCCGCTCCCGCTCGTCAGGGTGCTCCGAAAGCCATTCCAGCGAATGCGCGGTCAACGCCGTCGTGGTGTCGAAGCCACCACCGATGACCAAGCCCAGATTGCCGAGAATTTCCAGATCCGGGGCGGGCTCCCCGTCGATCCGCATCTGTAGCAGCCCATTGACAATGCCGGGGCGCGGATTCTCGCGAATCTCGAGCATGGTGTTGACCATGTCGAGCCCCATCTCCCGGTGCATCGCCGTGACGCGCTCGATGTCGGGGGAGTGTTCGGGGGTATAGACGGCCGCGTGCACCGGTTCGCTGTATAGGTTCCACTTCTTCAGTGGGATGCCCAGCATCGCCAGTGTCAGGACCGCGGGCACAACGTTAGCGAGATCGTCGACGAAGTCGATGCTGCCGTCTTCGATCTTTTCGTTGAGGCACGCGCGGGTGATGTCGTTGATGAACGGCTCCCAGCGCTTGACCGCGGCTGGCGACAAGTAGGGATTGAGCACGGTGCGGTAGGTGCGGTGTTCGGGGTCATCCATTTCCAGGATGCCGCCGCGCACCGCGCTGACGCGGCTGGCGGTCGGGATCGAAATGCCCTTGTAGCCACGGCGTTCGTTGCGGAGGTCGTGGTCGTTGGAGACCGCGGGGCAGCGGGCGAGCTCGAAAACCTCTTGGCTGCCTGCTGCGACCCAGTGCCCACCGTAGGTGTCGCTCCACGCAACCGGGCACTTGGCGTGCATCTCCTCGGTGATCTTCTTGAACTGCGACCGGTACTCCGCGGAGTTCCGGTCAAACTGATACCGGTTCTTCTTGCGGTCGCTGTCGCTGACGGCGTCGTCGACACTCAACGTGCTGTCTCCCTTTATGTTTCGTCCGTGATGAGGATGGCTTGCTCCGGGCAGGAGTGCGCGGCCTCACGGACCTGGTCCTGCTGATCGGCCGGCACCACTTCGTTGATTGCGGATGAACTGCCGTCGATGTCGCTGAGCTGAAATGAATCCGGAGCGATCATCGAGCACAGGGTGTGGCCCTGGCAGCGTTCTGAATCAACCGAGACCTTCACTGTTTCTCCTCATGATTCGTTTCTCCTCATGATTCAAGGCGCGGCTCAGGTGTTCCGGCCGCCGTTGACGCCGAATATCTGACCGGTGATGTAGCCGGCCTCCTCGGAGACCAAAAAGGCGCATGCCGCGGCGATGTCTTCGGGCTTGCCGATCCGGCGGACCGGTGTGGCCGCGATGGTCTTCTCGATGTCGCCGAGGAACCCGTTTTGTTCGGCCTTGCGCAACATGGGGGTGTCGATGAAACCGGGCGGCACGGCGTTGACGGTGATGCCGCTGGGCCCGTATTCGAGCGCAAGCGACTTAGTGAGCCCGTTGACCGCGGATTTGGCCGCCACGTAATGCGACATGTAGGGCGCGCCGGAGTGCGTGCTCGACGAGGAGATGTTGACGATTCGTCCCCACCCGGCCTCGACCATGTCCGGCAGCACTGCCTGGATTGTATGGAAGACACCGTTGAGGTTGACATCGATGACCCGCTGCCAGGTCTCGAACGTGATGTGGTTGAAGCGCTTGAATCCGTCCAGTCCCGCGGCGTTGACCAGAACGGTGACGGGCCCCAGCCGATCGTGGATCGCCGACAGTGCGGCGTCGATCTGCGATCGGTTCGTGACGTCGGCGGTGAAAGCAAGATCGGCGTCGGACGGTTGCAGGTCGATGGTGGCGACGTCGAGCCCGTCGGCGCGCAGCCGACGCGCGACAGCCAGACCGATTCCCGAGCCGCCACCGGTGACCACTGCGGTCTTCACGTGCCCACCACCGTCCAAGCCCCTCCAAACATGCCAGTCTCAGCCACAAAGAATCTCCCTTACAATTATGAGAACCTTACTCTCGCTCCGGAGCGGCCCGCAAGACTACCGCGAAACCGGCTACAGCCTGCACCGAAGGGTGGTCTCCGGGTGCTTGCCGCACTCGGTAGCGGGCTCGATCCCATTCCTGAGAATTTCTTGAATTCTCGAGACACGAATGTAAGATTCGCCACTGAAGAGAATCAAATTATCCTGAGCGTAACCGGGGAGACAGAATGCCATCGCAGGCCACATCAGCGATTGTCGCGAAAATCGCCGTGCCGGCCGTAGCGGCCAACGCATGAGGCCGCTGGAAGGCATCAAGGTCCTGGAAGTCGCCATGTACGGGTTCGTCCCGTCGGCGGGCGCGGTGCTGCGCGAATGGGGCGCCGACGTGATCAAAGTCGAGCATGCGGTGACCGGCGACCCGCAGCGCGGACTTCGGCAGACCGGCATGCTGCGAGTCGAGGGCGACCCGAACCCCAACATCGAGCACGCCAACCGCGGCAAGCGCAGCATCGGACTGGACATGTCGGTACCCGAGGGCAAAGAAGTTCTGTACGAGCTGGCCCGCCGCTCCGATGTGTTCTTGACCAGTTTTCTGCCGGGCACACGGCAGAAGTTCGGCATCGACGTCGACGACATCCGCGCGGTGAACCCGAAGATCATCTACGCACGCGGCAGCGCGCTCGGCCCCCGCGGTGACGAGGCAACCAAGGGCGGCTATGACATGACCGCCTTCTGGTGCCGGGCCGGAACAGCCGCCACCATTACACCGGCCGGCATGCCGGGCATGATCGCGCCGCCCGGGCCCGCGTACGGCGACACCATTTCCGGCACCAACCTCGCCGGCGGCATCGCGGCGGCGTTGCTCAAGCGCGAGCGCACCGGCGAACCCTCGGTCGTCGACGTGTCGCTGTTGGGCAGCGGACTGTGGTCCTTGGGGCACACGGTGGCGCTGACAAAGCACCTGGGTCAGTTGATGCAGTCGCCGCCGCCCGGTGTGCACGGGTCGCCCATCAACCCGCTCGTGGGGCTGTACGCAACAGCCGACGGCCGCTATATCTCCCTGGTGATGATGCAACCCACCAAATTCTGGGCAGACGTTTGTCGGCATATCGACAAGCCGGAATTGGCCGACGACCCCCGCTTCGCCACCGTCGAGAAGATCGCGGCCAACACATCGGAAGCGGTAGAGATCTTGACCCAGGTCATCGCAACCCGCACGCTTGCCGAGTGGAGCGAACGCTTTGCCACGCTCGCCGGACCGTGGGCGCCGGTGCAGGACACCCTGCAGGCGGCCGACGACGCGCAAGTCCGAGCGAACGAGTACGTTGTGCGCGCGGGTGAACTCGAACTCGTCGCCAACCCCGTCCAGTTCGACGTCAGTGCGCCGCACACCGGACCGGCGCCGGGATTCGCCGAGCAGACCGACGAGATCCTGCTGGAACTCGGACTCGACTGGGACCGCATCATCGAACTCAAGACGGCCGGCGCCGTCACCTAGACGTTCAACAAGACATGGAGTTGCCTGAAAATGTTTCGGCCGAAAATCGCGGCGGACCCGCCCTGTCCCCCTTGTTTGGGGACTCCAACAAGAGGCCGTCCGATAACGGTTGCGGGTTTTCCGCACCACCCGGACGTGACATGAGTCATAATCGCCGGACGCTTTCAACACACGGGAGGCGTGTTGGCCCGGCATGTTTGCGAGCGCCAACTCATGAAGGTGATCGGAGGCCGGGCGCGAGGATGGTAGTTGTTGCCGTGGCCGCAAAGACGCGGTCGGTGGTGTCTGATGGCAAGTAGGGGCGCCGAGCGCTGGACTGCGGGTATTTCATTGGGACGCGGTTCGAAACCCATGGAAGCGGTCGGTGGGCTGTTCGCCATGGCGGCCGACGCGATCAAGTTCGTGTTCGTGCGGCCCTTCCAGTGGCGCGAGTTTTTGGAGCAGTCGTGGTTTGTCGCGCGGGTCGCGATGGCGCCGACGCTGCTGGTGGCCATTCCGTTTACCGTCCTGATCAGCTTCACCCTCAACATCCTGTTGCGCGAGCTTGGCGCCGCTGACCTCTCCGGAGCGGGTGCGGCCTTTGGCGCGGTCACCCAGGTTGGCCCGCTGGTGACGATCTTGATCGTGGCCGGGGCCGGGTCCACCGCGATGTGCGCAGACCTGGGGTCGCGAACGATCCGCGAAGAGATCGACGCGATGGAGGTGCTGGGGATCAATCCGGTGCAGCGCCTGGTGACACCGCGGATGCTCGCCTGCGGACTGGTAGCCCTGCTGCTGAACAGCTTGGTCGTCATCATCGGCATCGTGGGCGGATACATCTTCTCGGTGTTCGTCCAAGACGTGAACCCCGGCGCTTTCGCCGCCGGTATCACTCTGCTGACCGGCGTCCCCGAAGTAATTATTTCCTGCGTCAAGGCATTGCTTTTCGGTCTGATCGCCGGACTGGTCGCGTGCTATCGCGGCCTGACGGTGTCCGGCGGTGGAGCCAAGGCCGTTGGCAACGCCGTCAACGAAACGGTGGTGTACGCGTTCATGGCGCTTTTCGTCATCAATGTGGTGGTCACCGCCATCGGCATCCGCATGTCGGCCAAGTAGCCCGAGCCCGAGAGGAGGTGTAGGTACACGCTGTGGCACTTCGAGCCGTCTATCCGCGCCTGACGCGGCAAATCGACAAGCCGATCGGCGCCCTGAGCCGGATCGGCGATCACACGCTGTTTTACGCCAAGTCGCTTGCCGGGATCCCGTTCGCGGTGAGGCACTACCGCCGCGAGATCGTCCGTCTCATCGCTGAAATCAGCATGGGCGCGGGAACGTTGGCGATGATCGGCGGGACACTGGTGATCGTCGGGTTCTTGACGCTGGCCGCGGGTGGCACGCTGGCCGTCCAGGGGTATAGCTCGTTGGGCAATATCGGCATCGAAGCGCTGACCGGGTTCCTGGCCGCCTTCATCAACGTTCGAATCGCGGCCCCGATCGTCGCGGGAATCGGTTTGGCGGCCACCTTCGGCGCCGGCGTCACCGCGCAGCTGGGGGCCATGCGGATCAACGAGGAAATCGACGCGCTGGAATCCATGGCGATTCGGCCGGTTTCCTATCTGGTCAGCACCAGGATCGTGGCCGGGATGATGGCGATCACGCCGCTGTACTCCATCGCCGTCTGCCTGTCGTTCCTGGCCAGCCAGTTCACCACGGTGGTCCTGTTCGGCCAATCGGGTGGCTTGTACAACCACTACTTCACGACGTTCCTCAACCCGATCGACCTGCTGTGGTCGTTCTTGCAAGCCGTTCTGATGGCGATCACTATCTTGCTGATCCATACCTATTACGGCTATTTTGCGTCGGGCGGACCGGCCGGCGTCGGCGTCGCGACCGGTAACGCGGTACGAACCTCGCTGATCGTGGTCGTATCGGTGACACTGCTGGTCTCGCTGTCCATCTACGGCTCCAACGGCAACTTCAACCTGTCGGGCTAGGAAGGGTGGTGAAAAGGCAGTGACGCGCAACCTGGGGCCGGGTCCTTTCGGCCGTTCTGAGACCACCAGCTCCGCAGCACCGGTCGCGGCGGCACCCGGCCGCGATTTCGGCGCACGGTCGTACGCAAGCCCCCTGGCGGGGTTGGCGACCTTCCTCGTGATTGCCGTCATCGTCGCCGTCGCCGTCGGCTTGTTCCGGGGCGACTTCACTAAGACCGTGCCGGTGACCGTGGTGTCGCCGCGCGCCGGCTTGGTGATGAACCCCGACGCCAAAGTGAAGATGCGCGGGGTAGAGGTGGGCAAGGTCGGCTCGATTGAAGAGCGGCCCGACGGCAAAGCGGTCCTGAAGCTCGAAATGCAACCGTCGCAGATGCGCCTGATTCCGTCCAACGTGCTCGTCGACATCGCATCCACGACTGTCTTCGGCGCCAAGTCAGTCGAACTGTATCCGCCCGCCGATCCGTCGCCGCAGCCGCTGAAGCCGGGCGCGGTACTGCAAAACAAAGACATCACCGTCGAGGGCAACACGACATTCCAGCAACTCACGGGGTTGTTGTCGTCGATCGATCCGGCCAAACTCAACGAAACCCTTGGCGCAATTGCGTCGGCGGTGAACGGACGCGGCCATAAGATCGGCCAGATGCTGTCCGACCTGGATGCGTTTCTGGCCAAGCAGGATCCCGCGTTGCCGGCGCTGAGCCACGACCTCGAGACCCTGCCCGCCGTCAGCAATGCCTATGCGGACGCGGCGCCCAATCTGGTTGCCACCGCCGACTCTGCGGTCAGGATCAGTAAAACGATCGTCGATGAGCAACAAAACCTCGACGCATTCCTGATCAGCTCGATCGGTTTGGCCGACGTCGGAAACGACGTGATAGGCAGCAATAGGCAAGCGTTGACCAATGACTTGCACTTACTGGCGCCCACCACCGATCTACTCAACCAGTACCACCAGGCGCTGTGGTGCGGTCTTGCCGGATCGCTGCAGAATCTACATGCGCCGCAAACACCCGAGGCGATGATCAAGGTTTTGGTCTACATCGGCTTCGGCTCCGAACGTTATCGCTACCCGAGCAACTTGCCCAAGGTGGCAGCGACCGGCGGTCCGCAGTGCGACGGCCTTCCAAACGTGCCCTTTGATACTTCGCCGCCGTTCGTGATCGGCGACACCGGTGCCAACCCTCAGGCGTACGGCAACCAGCAACTGCTGTGGAACACCGAAGCGCTCAAGCAGCTGTTGTACGGGCCGATCGACGGGCCGCCACGCAACTCCTTCCAGGCGGGACAACCCGGATGACCGGCTCACGCGGAATGATCATGAAGTTCGGGGCCTTCGCGGTCATCATGGTGCTTCTCACGGTGTCGCTGTTCTTCATTTTCGGGCAGTACCGAACCGGATCGACGGAAGACTATTCAGCCGTCTTCTCCGACGTGTCGCGGCTGAAAGAGGGGCAGACGGTGCGGGTCGCCGGTGTCCGGGTAGGCACCGTCAACAGCGTCTCGTTGCGTTCGGACAAAAAGGTTGTGGTGAAGTTCGACGCCGACCACAGCGTTGCGCTCACTACCGGCACCCGGGCTGTCATTCGCTACCTCAACCTGGTCGGTGATCGCTATCTCGAGCTTGTCGACGGCCCCGGATCCACCAAGGTGCTGCCGGCCGGAGCCGAGATCCCGATCGATCGCACCGCGCCGGCCCTCGACCTCGATCTGCTGCTCGGGGGGCTGAAGCCGGTTACCCAGGGCCTCAACCCGCAAGATGTCAATGCGCTCAGTGCATCGCTCATCCAGGTTTTCCAGGGCGAGGGCGGAACCCTGAACTCGCTGCTTTCCAATACGACGTCGTTTTCCAACACGCTGGCCGACAACAGCCAAACAATTCAGGGGCTGATCGACAACCTCAACACCGTGGTGGGCACGGTCAACAAGGAGGGCACCAAGTTCTCCGGCGCCATCGACCGCCTTGAGAAGCTGATCAGCGGATTCTCCCAAGACCGCGACACCATCGGCGCCGCGATCACTGCCTTGGACAATGGGACCACTTCGATCGCGGACCTGCTCACCCGCGCCCGGCCGCCGTTGGCCGGCACCGTGGACCAGTTGAATCGTTTGGCCCCTCTGCTGGATAAGGACAAGAACCTCATCGACATCTCGTTGCGGAAGCTGCCGAACAATTACCGCAAACTCCAGAGGCTGGGTTCTTACGGCGCCTGGTTCCCCTACTACTTATGCGGGCTGGCGCTGCGCGTCTCCGATCTGCAGTACCGGACGGTAGAAGTAGGCATCAAGCACCAGGTCACCGGAAGGTGTGCGGAACCCGATGCTTAAATACCGCGGAGCAGGACTCATCCGGGCCGGGTTCATCGGCGTCGTGCTGATTGCGCTGATCATCGCGGTCGGGCTGCAACCAGAGAAGCTGACGCAGTGGGCCACCACGGTCCGCTACCAGGCGCTGTTCTCCGATGCCGGCGGCCTCGGAACCGGCAATGACGTGACGGTATCGGGAATCAAAGTCGGCAGCGTGTCGGGCATGTCGCTGGAGCGGGGTGACGTGCTGGTCACCTTTACTGTCAACGGGCAAGTCCAGCTCGGGTCGGCCAGCACTGCACACATCAGGACGGGCTCGCTGCTGGGCCAGCGGGTGCTTACCCTCGAATCCGCTGGCGGCGGCAATTTACGTCCAATGGCGGTCATCCCGGCGTCGCGCACTTCGTCGCCCTATTCACTGTCTGAGGCCGTCGAAAACCTGTCGAGTGACATCGAGGGAACCAACACCGAAACGCTCAACCAGTCCCTTGACACCCTGTCGGGGACGCTGACTCAGATTGCGCCACAACTGGGGCCCGCATTCGATGGGATATCCAAACTCTCGCAAACCCTCAACGGCCGCAACCAAACTCTTGGTGAGCTGCTCAAGGGCGCCGCCGACGTGACCGGAATCCTCTCGCAGCGCAGTCAGCAACTCAACACGTTGATCCTCAACGCCGACGACCTGCTGTCCATGCTGGTGACTCGGCGGCAGGCGATCGTGCGACTGTTGTCCAGCACGTCATCCGTGGCCAAACAGCTGTCCGGCTTAGTGCATGACAACGAGGCGAAGCTGGCACCATCGCTGACGAAGCTGAACTCGGTGACGGCGATGCTGGAAAAGAACCGCGATAACCTCTCGAAAGCAATTCCGGGGCTGGCCAAATACGAGATCACGACGGGCGAGACCGTGTCCAGCGGTTTCTACTACAACCCGTTCATCCCGAACTTGTTCCAGTTCGAATTCTTCCAGTGGTTGTTCGACTACGCCTTCGGATTCCGTGCTTACGGCGCGCCCGGTCAACCGCCGGACACCGCCGGCCCGCGGGCGTTGTTCCCGTTCCCGTTCAACCAAGACCCGGGAGGGTCGCAATGACGCGGCTCGCTGCAATTCCGCGCAACAAGCTCAAGACCGGGCTGGCGATCCTATTGGCCGCTCTCGTCGTTTTCGGCGTAGCGGTCGGCATCCGCAACATCTTCTTCCGCCCGACGACGATCACTGCGTACTTCCCCACCGCCACCGCGATCTATCCTGGCGACGATGTGCGGGTGTCCGGCCTGAAGGTCGGCACCATAGAGTCGATTCAACCGCAGGGCACCCAGGCCAAGATGGTGATGCACGTCGATCGCAATGTGCCCATTCCAGCGGACGCCAAAGCGGTGATCGTCGCCCAGAACCTCGTCGCGGCGCGCTATGTTCAGCTCACCCCGGCTTACCGTTCGAGTGGCCCGACCATGCGTGACGGCGCGGTGATATCGGCCGACCGGACGGCGGTACCTGTCGAATGGGACCAGATAAAAGACCAATTGATGCGGTTGGCAACGGATTTCGGGCCCAATAGCAAGGTGTCGACGCCCTCGGTCGCGCGGTTTATCGACGCCGCCGCCGACGCGCTGGGGAATGGTAACGGCGAGAAGCTGCGGCAGACGCTGGCCCAATTGTCGGGGGTGGGGCGAATCTTCGCCAACGGCAGCGGCAACATCGTCGACATCATCAAGAATCTGCAGACATTCGTTGGCGTGCTGAGTAACAGCAATGTCCAGCTTGTGCAGTTCAACGATCGGCTGGCCACGCTTACCAGCGTGCTCGACGACAACAAGTCCGACCTGGACGCGGCATTGACCGATCTGTCCAGCGCGACCGGGGAAGTGCAGCGGTTCATCGCGGGTAGTCGTGACCAGACCGCTGAGCAGATTGCACGGTTGGCCGACCTCACTCAGATCCTGGTAGACAACAAGATGGCCCTGCAGAACGTCCTGCACGTCGCGCCGAACGCGCTCGGGAACGGTTACAACGATTACGATCCGGACGTCGGGAATATCCGCGGCGGGGTTGGCCTGCAGAACTTCAGCAATCCGACGTACGCCTATTGCTCACAGCTGGGGGGCATCGAGAACGTCACCGCGGTCGAGACCGGCAAGCTGTGCGGTTTGTACCTGAGCCCGGCGCTCAAGGTGTTCAACCCGTTGCTGATGTTCAACTTCAACTATCTCCCGCTTCCTGTTAACCCATTCCTGGCCCCGGTGTTCGACTCGAAAAACGTCATTTACACCGAGCAACGGCTGGCGCCCAACGGAGAGGGGCCGAAGGTGGCACCGCCCGAGATGCCGCCCGCGGTGTCCGCGTACCGCGGCCTACCCGGTGACACACCGGATGCGCCGCCACCGCCACCGCCTCCGGGACGGATACCGGGAGCGGCCATGCCGGAACCTCCGCCATTGAGTGTGGCGCCCGAACCGCCGCCCGCTCCGGCTCCGGCCAACGTGCCGGAAATGCTGCTCCCGGCGCAAGGGCCGCAGCAATGACCGCCCGAATCGCCATGCGGCGAGTGCTCGCCATCGGCGGCTGCGTCATGCTCCTCGCAACCGGATGTGGGTTCAACGGCCTGAACTCGCTGCCGCTGCCGGGGGCTGTGGGACGTGGGTCGGGCGCCAGCGTCTACCACGTCGAGATCGCCAACGTCGGCACCCTGGAAGCGAATTCACCGGTGATGGTCGACGATGTCATCGTCGGCAGCATCAGTAAGTTGACGGTGCAGGGCTGGCACGCCAACGTCGAGGTCGCCGTGAACCCCGGTGTGGTGATCCCCGCCAATGCCGTGGCAAGCGTGGGCCAGACCAGCCTGTTGGGTTCTATGCACCTCGCCCTGAATACGCCGCTAGGCCAACCGCCGAACGGACGGCTGCAACCCGGTGCCACGATCCCGCTGAACCGTTCCTCGACCTTTCCGTCGACCGAGGCGACGCTGTCGTCGCTGTCGGTGGTGCTGAACGCCGGCGGGTTGGGACAGATCGGCGACATCATCCACAACTTCGGCGCCTCCCTGTCCGGGCACCCAGGCGAAGTGCGCGATCTACTGTCGCGCCTCGACAAATTCATCGGCGTACTCAACGACCAGCGCGGCAATCTTGTCGAGTCGATCCAGGCGCTTAACCGTCTTGGCGCCACGGTGGCCGGACAACGCGACGTGATCACCCAGGCGCTGGACAAGATTCCGCCGGCGTTGGACGTGCTCATCAAGGAGCGCCCGCGCATCACCACCGCGCTGAACAAGCTCGGGACGTTCAGCGACACCGCCACCCGACTGGTCAACGACGCAGGCGATGACTTGGTCAAGAACCTGCAAAATCTCGGGCCGGCGCTGGGTGCGCTCGCCGACGTCGGGCCCGAACTCGACGCGGCGATTGCGCTCGCGCCGACATTCCCACTCACCCAGGGCGTCATCGACCGCGACGTCCGGGGCGACTACGTCAACGGGTATTTCATTATCGACTTGACGAACGCCGCGCTCCGCAGGAGCCTGCTGCGGGGCACCCACTGGGAACGGCTGCACGCGGATTCGGTGCCGGTACCCTCGGATCCGGAGTACCTGCTATTCAGGCACGATGCGCCACCCGGGGCGTCCTGGGGAATGCCGGGGCCCGGGCCAGTCGGGGAACCGCTGCGTGGGGTAAACGGGTCAGCGTGGCAAGCCGGAGTGCCGCCACCAAATGCGGGACCACTCCCAGGACCGCCGCCGCCCGCGGCGCCTGCGCCCCTCAACCCGCAGTCGGCCGACGCACCGCCGTTGCCGGGTCCACCTCCTGCAGCGGCGCCCGGACCGCCAGCTGATCAAGGCGCGCCCGTACCGGGTGCGACCCCAACCGCGGGCCAGTCGACGGACGGAGCTCCCTGATGCTGACGCGTTTCGTCCGTATCCAGCTGGCGATCTTCACGATCGTGGGGATCATCGGCATGTTCGTGATGGTCGTGTTCTACGTACAGGCGCCGACGCTGCTGGGCATCGGCAAGATGACGATCACCCTCGAACTGCCCTCGACCGGCGGCCTGTACCGCTTCAGCAACGTGACCTATCGCGGGGTACAGATCGGCAAGGTCACTGCGGTCAATCTGACCCCTCATGGCGTCAAAGCGACACTCGCCCTTGATACTTCGCCAAAGATCCCGGCGGACCTGCAAGCCCGCGTGCTCAGCATCTCCGCCGTGGGTGAGCAGTATGTGGATTTGCGCCCCCGAACGGACTCGCCGCCCTACCTGCGCGACGGCTCGGTCATTGCCGCGAGCTCTGCGACGATCCCGCAACCGATCGGACCCGTGCTTGACCAGACCAGCAAACTGCTCACCAGCATTCCGAAGGGCAAGCTCAGCGATTTGCTCGACGAGGCATTCAAGGCATTCAACGGGGCCGGCTACGATTTCCAGTCACTGTTCGACTCGTCGGCGAAAGTTTCGGGTGACCTCAACGGTGTTGCGGACCAAACGCGAAGCCTGACAGAGGACACCGGGACTTTCCTGGACACCCAAGCGCAGACCACCGATTCGATCCGGCTGTGGGCGCGCAGCCTTGCCGGGTTCACCGGCCAGCTTGCCGCCAATGACCCGCAGTTCCGTAGCCTGCTGCAGAAGGGGCCTGGGGCCCTGAATGAAGCGTCCCGGCTGCTTGAGCAAATCAAACCGACGCTGCCGGTATTACTCGCCAACCTCACCACGATCGGTCAGATCGGCGTGACTTACCATGCCTCACTCGAGCAGGTGTTGGTGTTGCTGCCGCCGTTCACCGCCGCGATTCAGTCATTCATCGGGACGAAGAGCCCGACCGGGTTGGCAACCGGCGCCTTCAATCTCACCATCAGTGATCCGCCCGCATGCACGGTCGGCTTTCTGCCGCCGAGCCAATGGCGCGCCCCGGCCGACACCGCCACCGTCGACACGCCGGACGGGCTGTACTGCAAACTGCCGCAGGATTCACCCATCGGAGTGCGCGGCGCCCGCAACTACCCCTGCCAGGGGCATCCCGGAAAGCGTGCGCCGACAGTCGAAATCTGCGATAGCGATAAGCCGTTCGAGCCGCTGGCGATGAGACAGCACGTGTTCGGCACCTACCCGCTGGACCCGAACCTGATCGGGCAGGGCATCCCGCCCGACGATCGGATGAACTGGAACCGCGAAAGAATCTTCGGGCCGGTGAACGGCACGCCACTGCCTCCAGGAGTCGGCGGTCCGCCGGTGGGACCACCCAGCCCGGCAACGCAAATGGGGGAGGTGTCGCCCATCGCGCCGATCGATGCGCCTAACGTGCCAAATGGGCCCCCACCCGGTCCGCCAGGCAATCCCCCGGCCGGTCTGGCAGGCGGCGCGCCGTCAGTGGCGCCGAGTGCGTTCGGACGCGGCACGCCCCAGTCCGGTCCGTCGGTGGCGATTACCCAATACGACCCGCACACCGGCAGCTACGTCGGTCCGGACGGCCAGGTATATCGCCAGTCGGACCTTGTCACGCACACCACGCCTAAGACGTGGAAGGACATGTTCACGACGTAGTGACCAGTGTCCGGCCGCTAGGCCATTAGGCTGGGCGGCTTGCGCCGGGTCAGCCTATCCGCTCCAGCCGGATGGGCTGCTCGACGGTCAACGGGAGGTTGGTGCCGCAAGCACCGCTCGGGCCGTTCGTTTCTTCCCGTCCGGCCAATATTGGCGAGCCAAGAACCAGCAGGCCGGTCTCCGGGTCCGCGGGGTAGAAATAGACATAGTCCTTGCCGGGAAATGCGGTGCCGTCAGGACAGGTCTCCCAGTTCGGGATATCGCGCCTTGCGTACCAGGTGAGTCCGTCGGTCATATGTAGGGGTGCCGTCCAGCCCTGGTCGCTCGTGACCTGGCCGCCGCAGTCCTCGGCGGTGGTGCACGACGTGGTGATCGTCCAAGTACTTCGCGACACCGGCTCTTGGTGAAACACCTGCCTGGTCCTGGCGTAGTCGCCGATGATCGTGGCGGTGAATGTCCCGTTGACTGAGGGGTCGTAGGCTCGCGCCGGTGAGGCCATACTCACTCCACCGGCTATGCCGCCGGCGGCCAGCGCCGCGCTTACCGCCATATTTATTGCACGCATCACTTGCTCCTCGACGCGCTACATACCGCTATTGTCAGGTGAAGTCCAAAGACTAACATTTCCCCCGCCGATCACGGTCCGGATTATCGGAAAGCATCTGCACGCTCACAGCCCTTCGAATTTCTCAATAAGCCACGAATTGCTTACCTTTTTCAGGGTTACCTTGACGCTGCTCGATGTCAGCACCGGTTGCGGCTTTTCCTTGCTGGCGGTCTTCTGCTTCAGGAAAACAAGCACGACTGCTGAATTTGGCTGGATTTCCGATACGGCGGCCCTGACCACGGTGGCTGTCGTCGTGACTTGGCCGCGCTGCGCCGCCGGTCCCACGATCTTCTCGGCGAACTGTTGGTAATAGGCCAGGTAGTTCTCGGTCAGCCGGGACTTGGCGTTGTTGAAATCACGGGTGAGGGTCTCGGGCGAGTAGGACAGCAGCGCCACCGCACCGTCGCTGGCCGCTTTGATGGCCTGGTTTACTGCCGGGTCGTTGGTCTGCAAATCAACACGGTAGACAGAGTGGAAATAGCCGACACCGAATCCTGTTGAGGCAACTAGCAGCACTGTCAACAGAATTGGCCGCCATCTGGCCACGCAACGACGTGCAAAACGCCCGACGAGACCGCGACGACGCACTGGCTCTTGAGCTACCTCGGCTGCCACCGTCACGGGACGAACTCGACTTTCGAAACCTTGAGCTTTCCCGCGTCTGTTTCGACGTCAACGACCATCCGCCAGGACCGCGTTTCCGGCTTGGCCTGATCTGGCTTGGTGATCTCAGACTTCGCCGACACCAGGACAACAGCTGAATCCTCAGTCATGGCTTGCACAGCGACGGCTTGCACGGTGGCCTTGACGCTGACCTTCGACTGCTCGATATCCTTCACAGCCTTCTCGGCGCCCAGCAATATGCCTGCTTTGAATGACCCGGTGGTGTCGTCGGCGAAACGCTGCAGGTCGTCCCTGGCGTCGGTGGCGTTGATCGCCATCATCGCCAGAACCGTGTTGCGGGCTGCCGTTGCGAACTCTGCGGTGCGCTGCCGTTGCTCTGCGACGTTATGGTGCTGCCACGCAACATAACCGCTCGCCGCCAGCAAGGCGCAGGTGACCACAATCGCGGCAGCGACGGCGGCAGCTTTCCGACTTGGGCGACCACTTGGGCGACGGAGCAACCGCCGCCGGCCCGTCCGCGCGGCGCTGGCTGCACCCTCGACTTGGGTCTGCTCCGATGCGAACTCGGCTTGTTCACGCAGGCGTACCGCACGGGCGCGAGCGACCTCAGCCCGGGCTTCCATCTCGGCGAGTTCGTCTGCTTCGGTCACCGAAGAATGCGCAGGCGCGGACAGGACCCCAACCCGCGAATTGTCGGCGTCGAGCGCCTCAGCTGGAAGCTTCCGCGACGGCATGGATCACCTCCCCCTCCACACTGTAGGAGAGAGTCACGGTATCACTGCCAGGCAGGGAAGCCGGCGGCGGCGGCGATATTCGATGCTGCCCTTCTCCGCACGCGAGAATTTTCTTACCAGGTCTGGAAAGTTAATGAATTTTCGCACCAGCTGTGGCAAATTAACGTAGTGCGATTCATCATGGTAGCCGCAGCCGCATTGCTGGGTCTCGGTCTGTATGCGGCGCCGCCCGCTGCCGCCGGACCCAGTAGCTGCGATTATCCAGATTGCACGCCGGGCATTCTCCCGCATGTCGTGCTTGGTGCGCCGTGCGACCACACCACTTATTTTGTGTACGGGACCGCCGACTACGACATTTCCTTCGCGACGCAGCCGGGCCGCCTGATGTTCTGCGGCTCACCGCGGCGCTATGAGCCCCGTTGGTTCCGGTCGCCCCCGATGGCCGGCATCAAGGACGAGAACTCGCTCTGCACCGAGTACCCGGAGTATTACGTCGCGCAGGCGCCGGATGGCCTATTCCTGGTGTGCAATGCGCATGACGGTAGACAAGTCTGGGAGCGCGGCGACACTTAACCTGATTCAGGCCTGAATCAGGACCGAGTCACGGCCGCGTGTTCGGTATCTCCGGCCACGTTTGGAACGGGCTGGGTCCGAAGTAATCGCGGTTGTGAATCGTGCCGTCCTCGTCGCGATGGTGCGCGTCGTGGCAGGTGGTGTTGTCCCATTGGGGTCCCCAATCCGCGCTGAAGGGCAGGGACGGGCACCAGTGGTAGCCGACGTACGGCCAGACCGGGTCGTCGGCGTGGGCCCTAGGCATGGCGCGCGTGCTCGCCAATCCGAAGCCGGTGGTGACCAGAAGCGCTGCGGCAGCGAAACGCGTGACTGTCTTCATGCGAGAACCGTATCTGAACGGCTATGCCCTGAAAATGGAAGTGCTGGAACTAGGCACTGAATGTCGTGTTCTCAGCGCGCCGCCGCGACTGCATCGGCGGTCGTGAAGGTGAGATGCAGTTGGGACAGACCGCGCAAGATATACGTCGGCTCGTAGTTGTAGCGGCGCTCGGCAGCCGGCCCGTGCTGGGCTTCGTCGATGGCGATGTGAGACATCCGGTCCAGGATGCGCTCGATCGAGACCCGGCCCTCCACCCGCGCAAGTGGTCCGCCTGGGCAGGAGTGGACTCCGCGGGCGAAGGCCATGTGCTCGCGGACGTTCTTGCGGCGCAGGTCGAACTCGTGCGGGTTCTCGAACCGGCGCGGATCGCGGTTGGCGGCACCCGGTAGCAGCATCACAACGGTGCCCGGCGCTATGTCGACACCGCCTATCGTGGCGGCCTTACGGGCCAGCCGGCAGTCGCTCTTGACGGGGCTGTCCATGCGCAGCGATTCCTCGATGAAGCCGGGAATCAGGCTGCGGTCCTCACGCAACTGCTGCTGGATGTCGGTGCGGTCGCCGATCACCTGCAGCGCGGCGCTGAGCAGCTTGGCCGTGGTCTCCTGGCCGGCGGCGAAAAGGAACGTGGCCGAGTGGGACACGTCGATGACCTCGGGCGTGGATCCGTCTGGATACTTCGCCGTCGCGAGGTCGGTCAACACGTCTTTGCGCGGATGACTGCGGCGGTCCTCGATGTAGGAGCAGAACTTGTCGTCGAGCCACTCCAGCGGGTTGATGCCGACCGATTCGTGGTCGAGGGCCCCGACCCGTGCGCCGGGACGGTCGGCTCCTAAGACGGTCCGGAACTCCTTGTGGTCCTCCTCGGGAACGCCGAGCAGATCGGCGATCACCAAGGTGGCGAATGGCTTGGAATATTCGGAGATGAACTCGCACCCGCCGGTGCTGAGGAACTCGTCGAGTTGGCGGTCGGCGAGGCTCCACATGAACTCCTCGTTGTGCTTCAGCCGGCTCGGCGTCAGCAGGCGACTCAGCACCGACCGGGCCTTGGTGTGGTCGGGTGGATCCATGGTGACCATGTGCTCGTTCATCGGGAACTGACTGCGGTACTGGTCGATCAGCGGGCTGATGTCGTCGCCCTC
>Ga0302319_10010391_pt1 | contig 17733 bp, 12 predicted proteins | sample Bog_T0_2_FD_203319 | JGI IMG/M metagenome (GOLD analysis project Ga0302319, IMG submission 203319) | Peat permafrost microbial communities from Stordalen Mire near Abisko, Sweden - Bog_T0_2 | ecosystem: Environmental > Terrestrial > Soil > Wetlands > Peat | place: Sweden: Abisko, Stordalen Mire...
ACCACCTGCTGGCGGTCGATCGGTTCGTAGCGAGGGGAGGCGTCGTTGATCACGAATCCAGTTTACGGACCCTGAAACAGAATTCAAGAGAAATGTTTGATTGTTTCACGGCTTCCAGGCTACGAAATCGCGCAATTTCGGCCCATCTTATTTCGGAGTTTCGTAGCCTGTCCCCCGGGTAATTGGTTTGCTGTCCCCGGTTTCCCGCGGTTTCCCGCTGTTTTCTCCAGTCACGGGCTATCCGGGATTTCGATTCCGTCAATTTCCCATTCGGTACTCGCCTTATTGCGCGCGACATCAAACCTCAATTCGACAAATCTGCCTTGCAGTCTAATGCCGCAGTGCGTCGCAAGACGTGTGGGTGTTAAAGCGCCTACACTCACGACCCTGAGACAGGTTGCCGGCCGCTCCCAACCAGGGGAGAACGCGAGGTTGGGCGAAGCCAGCCTCCGAGCAAACGATTTGAACTCGGGGGAGGATCGGTAGCGGGATGACAACCCAGCGGTAGGCACACCGGCACTCGCCAGCCCTTCGAGGTAGCGCCGAACCAGAATATATGGCGCGTGGATGTCATCAGCCGTTCGGCCCGCACAGGTCACACTTCTTGCGTAAGGGCTGCCGTCAAAATATCTAACTTCGACCGACCATACTGCGCCAATATCGTTGCAAATCTCGTCCTCGAAGTGTCGTTCTAGACCCGGGCCGTACTCCACACTGTAAATTGTCTTTCCCACTGACAGCTCAAAATTCCCAACAGGGCGGGTCCCGTTGCCCAATTCGTTAAAATAGACCACACCTGCCAGAGTTTCAGCATAAGCAAGTACCGCGCACAAAGCACCGCAGCTAACGACGGCAACGGCACGCCGCGCCGCCTTAGAAGCAATCCATGAGTTTAAGTATGTCGCTGCCATATTGACCGCTTCCGCCCCCACGGTACCCAACGACTACGCCGTTACTAAAGATCGGGCTGGTGTGGTAATCAGGCGACTCCCCAGCGTTTATCCGGTTAATAACCCCTTGTGCGCCGGCGTTCCATGAGTCCGCCAGGGCCTGGGTCAGGAGTCCCGGCGAGAGGCTCGGTAGCGCTTGCGATATTTGCGCTAGGTTGCTTCCCAACATCTGCACTGCCGTCTGCAGTGCCGAGGACAACTGCATCGCCGCAGCACCTCCATTTGTGATTTGGAAGATCCCAACCCCAACGCCAGCCCCGTCGTTCTCATTCCTGGCGACCCAGCCGGTCTCGTAAATTCCAATGGCGGCAAGCATGGTCCAGTCTACGCTCGTGCTCCCGGTTGCTGTCTCCAGTGTAGACTCTGCCGCGGTCGCTTTATTGAGCACCAAATCCATAGCTGAAGTCGACGCCCCCGGCATCGCGTTCATGAGGCCTTTCTTGCAGTTTAAGCTCAAGTTATCCCATTCGTCTTGGGAGCTCGGTGGGGCCGGGCTCTTTGCTCCGCACCCAGGGTAATAGGTGTACAGGAGGCAAATGTCAATATCTGAGTCGTCGTCGGGCTCGCCGCCCGCTTCGCCGCCCCCGCTATCGCTGCCGCAGTTGCCCAGAAGCTCGCACGTCGCATAGAACAGGCCTTGGCGATCTTGATGGTTAACGGGATCGTCGATGACATAAGTGTACCGGTTCCACGTAACCGGATTCGTCCGGTCCGCCGCGGCCGCACCCAAGGGGTCAGGGCTCCAGAACCTGCCGAAGTTGTTGTTGTAGTAGCGGGCGCTGGCGTAGTCCTCGCCGATGCCGTTGTTGGTGGCGTCGCGAAAGTAGGTGGCGAATTTGTCGAAGCCGTCCGGCGTCGAGGTCCGTTCTTCGCCCCACGGGAAATAGGCGATCGGGCTGCTCCCGTTCTGCCGCACGCTGCCCAGACGGTCCACCGGCGCCAGCAGCCGCCCGCCGAAATACATGTTCACCGCTGTCTGCGTGAGCGCGTTCGGGTACTGCCCTGTGTACGTCGCCAGCCGCTGGCCGGTGATGCTGTAGAAATAGATCGTCCCGGTCGGTCCAGTGGCGCCTCCCACCGAGTATTGCATCACGCGCTTGCCCCACGGATCGTAGGTATACGTGAGCGGATTCCCGCCGTAGTCCACCATGCCGTTCGAGATCAACTGGTTCTCCACGTTCCAGGCGTTGCTCTGCGACCCCGTTCCCAGCCAGTTGCCGTTGGCGTCAAAGCCGTAGTCGCCGATCATCCGCGCCTGATTGGTGGCCGAATTCACCTGTGGAAGCGCGGACGGCGCCGAACCTTGGGTCACCGTCTTCCCCGTCAGGTTACCAAAACCATCATAGCTGTACGAGTTGCCCCAGATCGGGCCAGTTCTGTTCGTGGTCGCCGCCGCGATCAAGCGGTTCAGTGAATCGTAAGTATAGCTGACGTTCTCGCCCGTGACCGCGTCCGCAGACGACACAATCCGCCCGTTGTTCTGGGTGGCGGAAAAGTTGTAGGTCATGTTCCCCTGCGCGCCAGTTTACGTCCCGTCCGTTCACTTGGTGTCACTGGGTTTCGACTTGGTTTCGCGGTCATGCGTTTTTGTCATCCCGAAAATGCGTCTGTCCCCTTAACGCCCCTTAACGCCGTCCTTAACGCCGATTTTGTGATTTGGTCGTCCGCCGTCATCGGGGCTGGGTGCTCACCCCGATCCTCTTCATGACCACCTCCGCGTCAACCTCCTCGTCGCGCTTACATTCGATGTGCACCTTCGCCGGCTCGAAGCCCACCGCGCTGAACGTGAGGTCGTGGGAGCCGCCAAACAACCCCTGCCAACGGCCGAAACTGTCCGTATGATCGGGTGGATCGGCTGCCAGGGGCGAGACTGCGACCCTGGGCACCGGATCGTGATGATCGTCAACGGTTCGGAAATAGGCTAGGCAGCCGCTCCGCATTTGTTCCCTGTAGCCGCAGCCGTTGAGAACCACGTTTAGGACGAGAGGCGCCCCGAACACAGCTCGGACGTTGGAGACTGCGACGGGTAGGCATTCGTTGGTTCCGACCCGGAGCGTATGCGGACCGAACCCGAAGTCGCATATCTTGAGCTCCGGTCCACTCATCATCTCCTTCCGGACGACGCGCCCTGATGGATCGACAAGCTCAATCCACGTGCTGGTGGCGGGCCATCCCATTGAGTTCGACACCTTGAGCGTCACGGCGCAGAAATCCTCGGCTCTGGCCGCTCGCGCGCCGGGCTGGAGGCAAAAGCCCAGCATTAGAACGCCCGGCATCGCGCGGATGATGAGAGGTACGATCGCTAGTTTATGCATGTGGATACGATCTGGTTCATGGCGGCGTTGTTGTCGATATCACTCCCGTTCTGTCCAGCAATATGCTCATCCTCGTGGAGAAACACGAACTCGCCGAACTGGGCGGCGTCCATGTTAGTTCCAAGAGCGTTGTTCACGAGTTGCAAGAAGCTCGTCGTGGTCCCGTTGGGCTGCGTGATGTTCTGTTGCGTTGGGTCAGGGAAGTAGTTCCCGTTGAGCTCGATGTCGCCGTTTGCAGTGTACGCGAACTGATACTGGTAACCGCTCCATGTCACGGAACCGTTCGCATTCGTTGTTATGTTTAAGAAAGAGACCTGCCCATTGCCCGGCGCGCTGGTGCCCGTCGTGACATCCGCATTCCAGAGGTCGGTTGCAAGCGTCTGCGCGCTGTTGCCGGTATTACCTGCGATCAGGGCCGCGCACTGCGGATTGTTCCGGAGCGCGGCGCGGGCCTCGTTGAAGCCGGCAAATGACTGTCCCGTGACGGGGCCCATGGTCGGCTTGGCGCCCGGCCCAGTGCCCGCGCTGGCGGCGCAATTCTGACCATCCGAGCATGGATTTGGATTGGGCGGCTGGCTATATGTGAAGCCCGTGCAGGCGACCCCTCCGTCGCACGTGTCGACAGGGTCTGCGGTGGCCGTCACCCCAACGCTCGTGACGTTGGGACACTCCGGCCCTCCGTCTTCGTATTCCGTTCCGTCTATGACACACAGCCCGGACGGATCTATGCCGTTGACGGGGTCGTCGTTCGCATACGCATACCGGTTCCAGCTAGTCGGGTTTCCACGCTTCGCAGCCTTCAGTCCTGCAGGGTCGGGGCTCCAGAAGCGGCCGAAGTTGTTGTTGTAGTAGCGGGCGTTGGCGTAGTCCTCGCCGATGCCGTTGTTGGTGGCGTCGCGAAAGTAGGTGGCGAATTTGTCGAAGCCGTCCGGCGTCGAGGTCCGTTCTTCGCCCCACGGGAAATAGGCGATGTTTCCGTTCTGGTTGCTCCGCACACTGCCCAGCCGGTCCACCGGCGCCAGCAGCTTGCCACCGAAATACATGTTCACCGATGTTTGGGTGATCGAGTTCAAGTACTGGAACGAGTATATCCCCAGCCGCTGCCCAGTGATGCTGTAGAAATACAGCGTCGCGGTCGGCCCATAGACGCCTCCCACCGAGTATTGGAGAACGCGCTTGCCCCACGGATCGTAAGTGTACGTCTGCGGATTCCCGCCATAGTCCACCATGCCGTTCGAGATCAACTGGTTCTCCACGTTCCAGGCGTTGCTCTGCGACCCTGTTCCCAGCCAGTTGCCGTTGGCGTCAAAGCCGTAGTCGCCGATCATCCTGGCCTGATTGGTGGCGGAATTCACCTGCGGAGACGCGGACGGTGCCGTTCCTTGGGTCACTGTCTTTGACGTCAGGTTGCCAAATCCATCGTAGCTGTACGAGTTGCCCCAAATCGGGCCGGCTCCGTTCGTGGTCGCCGCTGCAATCAGCCGGTTCAGCGAGTCGTACGTGTAGCTGACGTTCTCGCCGGTCACCGCATCCGCCGACGACACAATCCGCCCGTTGTTTTGGGTCGTGGAGAAGTTGTAGGTCATGTTCAGGGACTGAGCGCCGGAGGAGGTAGTGCTGGTGGTGTTGGTCAACTGCATCAGGCTGTTGTAGGTATGTGTTTCCGTCTGATACCAAGTCCCCGGAGTGTAGGTGCGGAGACTAAAGTTATTGTAATTAAGGGCGGTCAATTGCCCGGCAAAATTATACGTTCCGCTGGCCATCGGGGCAGGGCCGGACGTCAGGCAGTCTCCGCTTTGATCGTAGCTCAGGCAAGTGACCTCGGTCGCCTGGCTCAAGTTGCTCATGGCGTCGTAGTTCATGGCGACCTGCGGCCCGCTGAGCGGGTAGCTCAGGCTTGTCATCCTTCCCATATTGTCCCACGCGTAGCTGGCGTAGACGTCCAGAGGGGACGCGTATCCAGCTCCCGTCAGGCGCAGATCCTGCATGGTCACCCGTCCCGCCTGGCTGTAGGAATAAACGTAGAACAACTGATTCACGTCATACCCGTTCTGCCTCACATTCGGGTTCGAGTTGACAAACTGCACCGCCGCCAGGCGGCCTGCTGTATTGGAGCAACAGCCGGAGGGCAGGTTCTGAAACGGCGCCTGATAGCCGTTCCCAGGCAGGGAGTCGTAGTAGTAGGTGATTGTCTGCGTGGGGTCCACCGTCCCGCCCACCAGGTGCTGCGTCAGGGTGAGGCGGCCGTTAATGTCGTAGGTGTAGTTGGTCTGCTGCCCCTTGGCGTCGAGGCGGGTCAGGACGTGGTGCGCGCCGTCGTAAGTATAGTTGACGGTGCCGTTTTCTGGGTTTTTAGCTTGGGTCAGATCGCTGCCCGTCCACGCGAAGGTGCGGGTTTGATTGACGCCGGCCCGCGTCATGGAGACGTTCGTCAACTGATTGGCGTTGTTGTAGGTGTAGGTGGTGCCAACGGTGCCGAGGTTGGGGTCAGGCTCGGCGACCGTCAGCAGGTTGCCGAAGGCGTCGCTGGTGAATTGCTTCCATTTGCCCGCCGGGTCGGTGACGGTGGTCTGGTTGGCGGCGTAGGAGTAGGTGGTGGTGCTGGCTCCATCGGGTTTGACGATGGTCAGGGTGCGGCCCGAGCTGTCGTAAGTGTAACGGGTCCAAACCGGCGTCCCTCCCGTCGCGTAGGGCAGCGAAACCGCGGAGACCTTGCCCAGCGGCGAGCACGCGCAGGGAGCGTACTGGGTATCGGTTTCGGAAACCGTGGTGGTGCCGTTGCCGGTGAACACGCTGATGGTGCGGCCGAAACCATCGAGCACGGTCTTTTTAAACTGATTGGCCTGGCCATTGTTGACGGTCGCGGTTTGGGAATTCTGACCGCCTGAGGTGTAGTAGGCGTACGTGTAGTACGTCACGGCGCCATCCGAGCTGGTGGAGGATTGCGGCCGGCCGTTGCTGTCGTACGCCGTGGTGCTGGTGGCGCCGTTCGGGCCGGTGACCGAAGTCACGGCAAAGGCGCTGTTGTAGGTCATGCTGGTGGCCAGGGCCGGAGTGCTGTTCGGCGTCAGGGTTTGCGGCAGCACATCGTTGCTGGCCAGGGAGACGCTGACCGTATCGCCGGTCGTGTCCCAAGACGATTGGGTTACACCCGTATCGAAATACGAGGAATATACGGGCGGTGTGTTGAGGGCGCTGGAGTAGGTGACGTTGCCGCGGTACCAGTAGGTGCTGCCGTAAGACGAGTTTATGTAATTCGGGTCCCGCAAATAGGTGGCGTTGCTGGGTTGCAGCGATGAATTACCGTCGTAACCGTTCGTAACCAGAGTTGTAGTTCCCGCGCTGGTGGTGACCGTGGCCGAGGTAAGCCGGTTGCGGATGTACATCGACGGGTAGGGCGAGCTGTTGAGGTAGGTGAGATTGTAGGTGCGCGTCGGCGTCCCCGAAGTGTTCCCGTAGTCGAACACATTCATCTGGGTGAGGTTGCCATAGATGTCGAGGGTTTGGGTGGTCGTGGTATCGGGTAGCCCGGATTTCTCACCCAGGTCGGGCATGTTCACGACCGCTTGTGTGTACGGTTGTCCGAGTTGGTCCGTCGTATACCCATACAGCTTTTCCAGAGTAAAATAACTCGCACCGTTGACCCACTGAGCGAAGAGTGAGGTCAACGCAATGGTATCGGCTCCGCTCGGGACCGTGTAGAAAGAGGAATTGGGTTCAAAATACCAGATCTTAAACGCTAAGGCCTGCGAATCCAGCATCGCTGTCCAATAATGGAACGGCTCTGTCTCGTCGGTAGAATCGTTGTGTATGAAGCTCCACGACTCACCCGCAAACATCGGCAAGTATCGGTGCTGCACTTCGCGGAGGCTGACGTTTGTGCCATAGGTGAAGGAGCGGTACGTCCACTGCATCACGCCCCCAAGCGGGGTGGTCAACTGCGTCATTTCGCCGCTGCCATCGTATTGAAACTGGTGTTCGATTCCGAGGCCGGTCACCGCTACCGACTGCAGAAACGCCCAAGTCCCGTAAGAGCTGGAATTGAAGGGCGAGGCCAGAGGCTGGTTGGCGGCGTAGGCAAAAGTGTAATTCTCACCGGTACTGGAGCTGTTGGAAATCGATGTTAGGTGGGCGAAACAGACCCCCTGCGAGCATTGCTGCGCGTAGGAGAACTGGTATGTAGTGTTCGCAGCGTAGATGTAGCTGATGCGCGCGCTGGTGTTGGCGGACGAACTCCCGGTGCCAGCCAGGTAGGAAATCTGGATCTGATTACCGTTGGAGTCCTCCATCACGGTTGGGTAAAGGGAGCCCGCATCCTGCTCGCCGGTGGCCGATATGCTTCCCATGGTCCAGAAACTGCCGTCGGTGAAGTGAAGCACTTGGGCGCTGGCGTCGTAAGTGACGTAGGTGCCCATGACTGAGGTCCACAGGGAGCCGCTTTTGTTTTGATCCAGGCGATATTCGGCCCCGGTTGAATCGACGTAGAGGTAGTACGCGATCTTTGATCCGGACCAGATCGGCGTGATGGCGCCGGCCAGGACCTTCCAGCCGAGCCCGAGTTGATCCGGGTAACGCCAGCCGCTTCCACCTTTCATTTGATGTCCCTTCGCCCCCGAGGTAAGGTCCAAAGTTGCAGGATCACATTCAGGCGCGAATCGTGGAATTCGAAGCGTCGATGCAGAAAGCAGAAGGGCGCGCCGGAAAAATGCTCGCGCAAATGGTGAAGGAGTCGCGGAGAAAATGCGGCAGGGTTTGCAGAATGACATTCGCCTGGCCGGCCCAAAGGCGCGCGAGTTCGTACATCTGGTGAACGAGGCGCACCGCCGGCCTGCCTTGATCCGCTGGTCCGCAGTCGGCTTAGTGGCCGGCGCTCTGCTATTTGGCGACGGCGTTTGGCTCGGGACCTTGCTGCGCTAGCAGGTCGGTGAGAGGGTCCGTCGGAGTTGAGGCAGCCCGAGAGCGGCACACTTTTCCGGCGCTGTCAGACGAGGGCTGGTATTCCATATTGCTTCAGTACCACTGACGTCCCGAGTTGCCTCGCCATTCCACTGGCAATGCCACGGAGCGGCCCATCTGAACAATTTCACTCACATTTTTCGCACGGTCGGCTCGAACCGTGAACGTGCTCGAAGGAGGGAACATTGCAATAGAAGGACTTAAACGGGGTTGGTTGGTCGGGCCGCCGAGATTTGAACTCGGGACCTCTTGCACCCCAAGCAAGCGCGCTAGCCAGGCTGCGCCACGGCCCGAAGTGTCTATTGTACACGCCATCGAGCCCATTATCCAGCTACATCATCTTTGGTTAACACGTGCACTCTAACCCCCGAGCGGTAATGAGAGTACGGCCATTAAGCACTGTTACTAGCGCAACTTGTTGTGGGCCGAAAACGCCGTTAGACTTGGTGCTAGCAGACTGATGACTTTTCCAGCTACACTGACCGGAATGGGCTCCCGAACGCCGTCTCAGATCGCCCCCGACGGGATGGGCACGGATCCGGCAACCCGCCGCCAGCGGATGCTGAGTATCCCGCGGAACCAGGTCGCCGTGGCAGCGACCGAGTCACGGCCACGCGCCGGTGGTCCGCTCGCGCCGAACAGGAGATTCAATCCTTGAGCAACCAAATCGGATCGCGCCCCGATCCAGACCTCGAGTCGTTCGCCGCGCGTTTCGCGCAACTCGAACAAAACTTGGCCGCCATTGCGGACCGGCTCGACAGTTTGGAACAAAACGTCGTCGCCCTCGGCCAGCAGGCGTCGGAATCGCGGGATCGGGTGGAGGCGGATATCCGCCAGATCGAGAACCAACTGGCGGAACATACCGCGACCCTTGAATCTTCCCGCACTGCGGTCGCCCAGACCGACGATCTGGTGGAGCGCGTGGTTGAGGCGCTCGAATCGCTCCAATCCACGGTACTCGAGCAGTCCGAAGCTGGGGCAGCGGGGGTGAACTGAGATGGCTGCCGGGAGTATGCCCAATTCGGCGTTGCCGGGAGAGCGTGGCGCCAAACAGGCGGCTGGGACGCGAACGCTGGCGGATGTGCTGGCTTCGGGCCCGCTGCCTTTACCGGTGGCTTTGGCTTATGCCAAGGAGATTGCATCCGGCGCCGCCGTTTTTCACCGCGACGGCCGCACTTCTGGCGCGCTGACCCCGGCCCGAATCATGGTCGGACCGCGTGGCCCGATCCTGCCGCGGCCGAACGGCATGTCGCACTTGGCCACTCCATCGTCGGATCTGCGCGATTTTGGATTGCTGCTCCATCAGATGCTGACTAGACTGGATCCAGCGGATTACTCCCCGCCGGCCAGCACCGATGACGACTTGGAACCGTCGCTGGCGATGGTCAGATCGGCGGCCCTGCGCCTGGTGGAGCGCTGCTGCTGCGCGCCCGACCAATCCGACATGCGGCACGCGTCCACCGAGTTGCGGCTGCTCCAAATCATGGTCAACAGCTTCGACCTGGACGAGATGGTTGGGCCGGCCCCGAAAGACCGTCCGGTGGAACAACCGCCCATCGCAGCGGCGCCTGCCAAGCCAGCGGGGTCCCGCACCCGCGGGTCCGGTTGTCCGTCCTGTGGATCGTCGGCCTATTTCCCGGCGAATCGGCTCACGGCTCTGGAGAAACTGCTGGCGGTTGTGGACTTGAAAACCTATCGCTGCTACGGTTGCTGCCAGCGCTTCATCAGCGTGTTCGGCCTGCACGTACCGCGGCCCGAGAGTGGCTGATCGGCTGGCAGCGTCCTTTCCACCGCTCACCTCCGCCGCGCCACCATTGCCACGCTGAATGCATGGTGGCGGCAAGGTAGAATAGCGCTACCAGGGGAAGACCCGCAGCCTCGTACGCGGGGCGGCCGAAGAAGCGCACCGCCGGCCAATAGCAAAACGCCATGACGAGCCACGCCGCCGCTCCCAGCCAGCGCGCGCTGCCGCTCGCTACCAGCACCAGCGCGGGCGGAGCCACGTAAGTCACCAGCAACCCGGCAACGGTCGCCGCCAGCAGCCACGCTGAGTGGTGGAGTTGAGTGAACGCGCTGCGCGAAATCATCCTGCCGGCTTCGCCAAAATCCACATACCCGCGGAGGCTGCGCGTTTGCTCGCTGACCCCCAGCCACACCTTTCCGCCGCGCCGTTTGATGGCGCGCGCCAGGGCGCAGTCGTCGATCCACGCCCCGCGGATGGCGCCGATTCCGCCGGCGCGGGCAAGCGCCTCGCGCCGCACCAGCATGCATCCGCCCGCCGCTCCCGCGTTGGCTCGCCGCGGATCGCGAATCCAGGCCGGCGGGTATAACAGAAAAAAGAAGAAGACGAAGGCCGGCATCAGCGCCCGCTCGGCCGTGGTCCGGCAGCTCAGATGCGCCATGTACGATACCAGGTCGTAGCCATCGCGTTCGGCGCGCGCCACCAAGTCACTCAGGTTGGATGGTGGATGCGTGATATCGGCGTCGGTCAGGAGCAGGAATTCCGGCGCCCGCCGCTCCGCTTCCGCAACACCCTGGCTCACCGCCCAGAGCTTGCCGGTCCATCCATCGGGCAGCGGCGCCGCGCGCACTACTGTCAACAATTCGTTTCCCGCCGCTCGCCGCGCCGCGTCGGCTGTGCCATCCGAACTCCCGTCATCCACCAGAACGATGTGGAAATCGCCGCCGTAATTTTGACCGGCCAGCGACCGGACCGCCTGGCCCACCACCTCGGCTTCGTTGCGCGCCGGAATCACTGCGACTACGCCAGGCAGTGGCGGAGCGGGCGCATCCATCGGAGAAGCCGATTCCATCCGCCAGAAGCCGCCGCGAAAGGCGAGCAGGTAAATCCACACCGCCAGCGTCGTCGCGCCGAGTAGCGTCAGTATCATCGAGCCGTCACTCAGAAGGGCAAGGGGCCCTGATCGCCTTGGGATTCCTTCGGCGCTTTCTTGAAGGCTGACGAATCCACCAACGGAATATTGGGCTGCTTTCCCTCGAACAATTCGCGAATGGTGAGGATTTGGATCTTGGGGTACTTGCCGTACAACGTCTCGTAGTAGCCGGCCTTCACAGCCTCGGTCCGCATCGGTCCGGTGGAATCGGCCAGCGTGATGAAGACGCCGATCCTGGCGTTTTCGCGGTCCACAACATGAGCCAGATCGCGCACCATGGCCACATTGACGTTCTCGCCGCCCTTCACGGAGACGATGGCCTTTTCGGTGACCCTCCCTTCGGGCTTGAAGTAGATCAGTCCGTCGATGCCGGAGTCCGCACCTTTTTTCCTGCCGGCGAACGGCACCGCGTTTACGAGCGACACAGCCCACCATTGGAATTGATACTTGTCGCGCGCGGCGAGATCGCGGGCGCCGTCGACGTCTTTGGGCGTGCCGTGAACTTCATACTTGATGCCGGGGAATGCGTCCCTCAAGCGTTTTTCGATAAGGGAGATCGCGAGATGCGTGATGTCGATTCCGATCCACCCGCGGCGCAGCTTTTGCGCTGCGTGAACGGCCGTACCGCAACCGCAGAAGGGATCCAGGACGACGTCGCCCTCGTTAGAGTTCAGGGCAATTATACGCTCCAGCAGGGCCTGAGGCTTCTGAGTCGGATAGCCCAGGCGCTCTTGAGCCTGAGAGTTGAGCGGGGGTATGTCGCTCCAGACGTCACCTAGCGGCTTTCCGCGTTGTTCGTCCAGGTAGCGCTTGAATCGAGGTACGGAACCAGGGTTCGGCTGAATCACAAGGCCGGCATCATACGCGGCCTGCATTCGGTCGCGAGTCCATCTCCATACCCTAGTAATTCCCAGGAATTCATACGTCAGATTCGGACGATCCCGGTTTGGGTTGATCAGGTTGTCCAACTGGTATAGGCGACCGTCGGGATCACGGTGGCTGTACTTGCCAGCCGTCTTTTCGTCAAGATGGGATGGGTTGTATGCACGGAAAGCCTTCTCCAAATGCCAGGTTCCTTCATCTCCTTTGCGATACGCAAGAATCACATCGTGATTATTTGGCAGCCGCCGCGTCATGAGCGCCTTGGATGGGGTACGACGCCAGATGATCTCGCTTTGGAACCGCTGCGGTCCGAATACGGCGTCCATCAGTATTTTCAAGTAGTGGCTTGCCGTCGCATCACAGTGCAGGTACAGGCTGCCGTTTGACTTCAACACCCGATGGAGTTCCAACAACCTCACAGCCATCATGCAGAGATACGCCATCATGTCGTTCTCTCTGAGAAACGACCGCAGGGCTCGCAACATTTCCGCCACGGCGCTATTGCCCCCCGACATCACGCCGTCGAACGCCAGCTCCGCTTCATCTCCCCAATGCCAGGTGTCCTCGAACGCTCCGATCTGCGCACGGGACTTCTCGCCAGCCGTGCTCTTGAACAGCACGTTATAGGTGGCCTGGCTGTTGAACGGAGGATCGAGGTAGATCAGGTCTACGCTCTCGTCGTCAATGCATCCGCGCAGGACGTCCAGGTTGTCGCCGTAGTAGAGACGGTTCATGGTCGGGTAATCGGCGGGATGGCCGAACTCGTTTAGGATATCAGGCTTCGCGCGGGCAGTCGTTGTTCTTTCGGTCCTTCTTTCGGACGGGCAAGCTAAAGCATGCGCCCACCACGCGCTACACTGTTGTCTGGGAGCAGGCGAGCGTGGCTACGATTGCATCCACGGCGTCCGATAATGCGAGCAACCAGCGATTCGAAGGCCTCGCACCGGAGCAGCTCATCCGGGCATTCCGCCTGATGCACACCGCCCGCCGGCTGGACGACCGCGAGGTGACGCTGAAGCGGCAGAACCGGATTTTCTTCCAGATCAGCGGCGCCGGGCACGAGGCGCTCCAGGTGGCCGCCGGCATGGCGTTGCGCGCCGGCGAGGATTGGATCTACCCTTACTACCGCGACCGCGCGCTGTGCCTGACGCTGGGCGTGACGCCGCTCGATATGCTGCAGCAGGCCACCGGCGCGGCCGCCGATCCGGCCTCGGGCGGGCGGCAGATGCCGTCGCACTGGGGCCACCCGCGGTGGAACGTCGTCAGCGCATCGTCGCCCACCGGCACGCAGTTTCTGCAGGCGGTGGGCTGCGCGGAAGCGGCGCGCCACCACGGCCTCGCGCACGAAATCACGCTGGTCGCGTGCGGCGAGGGCGCCACCAGCGAAGGCGAATTCTGGGAAGCGCTGAATGCGGCCTGCCTGGGCAGCCTGCCGGTCCTGTTTCTGGTGGAAGACAACGGCTACGCCATCTCCGTGCCCGTAGAGGCGCAGACCGCCGGCGGCAGCATTTCGCGTCTCACCGAAGGCTTTCCCGGGCTGCTTCGCCAGGAAGTGGATGGCACGGATTTTCTGGCCTCTTATCGCGCGATGAAAGCCGCGGTGGAATGGTGCCGCCAGGGCAGAGGACCGGCGCTGGTGCATGGGCATGTGATCCGGCCGTACTCGCATTCGCTCTCCGACGACGAACGCCTCTACAAAACTGCCGCCGAGCGCGCCGCCGAAGCGGAGCGCGATCCGGTCCTTCGCTTTCCGAAATTCCTGATCGACGAAGGCGTGATCGACCGCTACATGCTGCAAAGCATCACACACGAAATCGACGAGGAGGTGCACGCCGCCACGCACCAGGCGCTGCTCGACGAAGCGCCTGCGCCGGAAACCGCGTTGACGCACCTCTATTCGGATACCGTGGATCCGACCGCGGATGCTTTCATCGCGCAGGCCCATTTCAGCGGGCCGCCGATGACCATGGTGGATTTACTGAACGCCACGCTGCACGAGGAAATGCGGCGCAACCCCGCCATCGTGGTCTTCGGCGAGGACGTAGCCGACTGCAGCCGCGAAGCCGCTCTGAGCGAGGTGAAGGGAAAGGGCGGCGTCTTCAAAGTCACCGCCGGTTTGCAGCGCGAATTCGGCTCGAGGCGCGCGTTCAACAGCCCGCTGGCGGAAGCCGGCATCGTGGGCCGCGCCATCGGTATGGCCACGCGCGGGTTGAAGCCGGTGGCCGAGATCCAATTCTTCGACTATATCTGGCCGGCCATGATGCAGCTTCGCGATGAGCTGGCCACGCTGCGCTGGCGTTCTTACAACGGATTCGCCTGCCCGGCGGTGATTCGTGTCGCGATCGGCGGTTATCTAAACGGCGGCGCGATGTACCACAGCCAGTGTGGCGAAGTGGAGTTCACCCACATTCCCGGGCTGCGCGTGGTGATGCCATCGTGCGCGATCGACGCCTGCGGCCTGCTGCGCACCGCGCTGCGCGCCGACGACCCGGTGCTGTTCCTGGAGCATAAGCGGCTGTATCGCGAACCATACAACCGCTCGCCGCATCCAGGCGCGGATTTCACGATTCCGTTCGGCCGCGCCCGCCTGGTGAAGCCGGGGCGGAGCCTCACCGTGGTGACTTATGGCGCGCTGGTGCAGAAGGCGCTGGTGGCGGCCGCGCACATCGAGCGGCGCGCGCCCGCGGTCAGCATCGAAATCATCGATCTGCGGACGCTGGCGCCTTACGATTGGCCGGCCGTTCGAGCCTCGGTCGAGAAAACCAGCCGCGTGATGGTGGCGCATGAAGATTGCCTGTCGTGGGGCTACGGCGCGGAGCTGGCGGCGCGCATCGGCGACGAGCTTTTCGACAAGCTGGACGCCCCCGTGCGGCGGGTAGGCGCGCTCGACACCTGGGTGGGTTACCACCCGCAACTGGAAAACGCCATTCTGCCGCAAACCGAAACCCTGATCGCGGAAATGGAGCGGCTGCTGAGTTACTAAGTTCGTGGCGCAGGCTGTCAAGCCTGCTGAGTCGAGAGTTATCTCGACTTTGCCTTGCCACTATCGAAGCGAATGGTACTGTGGTTCATTAGCCGAGAAAGTCACCGTCCTGATAACATGCCAGTAAGTTACGGAGCACTTATGAAGCACCACATACTTGAAATCAAAAACGCCCTGGTTCTAGCCATTCTGCTCACGGTGCCCGCGCTGTTCGGTCAAGCCATTGTGCAGCCGGTGGTTATTCCCATACCGGCTGTCCCCCCCGCCGGTGCGAAACCGGAAGCGGCAGCAGCCGTACCCGCCAAACCTCCCGCTGGCGGCTGGGCATTTGAAGTCGCCACCATTAAACCGGCCAAGATGCCCAACCCGGCCGACATGATGAACGGCAAGGCGCACGTCGGCATGAAAACCGACGCGGCGCGCGTCGACATCGGCTTCATGTCCCTGAACGATTTGATCGGCATGGCTTACAAAGTCAAAACGTACCAGATCTCGGGGCCGGACTGGATGGGCGCCATGAACGAGAGATTCGACGTGCTGGCCAAGATGCCGGAGGGCGCAACCAAAGAGCAAGTGCCGGAAATGTTGCAGGCGCTGCTGGCCGAGAGGTTCAAGCTGGCGATTCATCACGACACGAAGGAGCGCCCCGTGTATGCGCTGGTGGTCGGCAAGGGCGGGTCGAAGCTGAAAGAATCGCCGGCCGATCCGCCGGCGCCGGCCGCCGCCGAGAAATCCGATCCCGCTCCGGGTGAAGCCGCCGAAGCCACACCAGCCGCGGACCCCAGTCCCCAGGTGAAGCTCCACACCAACAGCGACGGCTCCGGAACGGCTACCGTGCACGGACCGGACGGCAACGCCAAGATGAGCTTCAGCACGAACGGCATGCATATGGAGTTTGAGAAGATGACGATGGCTAAATTGGCCGAAACGGTGACGCCATTCCTGGACCGCCCGGTAGTGGACATGACGGAGCTCAAAGGGAACTACCAGGTTGCGCTGGACCTCGCGATGGAGGATCTCAAGAACGTGGCCCGCAAAGTCGGCGTAGCGGTGCCGGGAGCTGCGCCCGCGAGCGGTGACGCGGGGCTGCCGTCCGATGCGGTGTCGGATCCAACGGGCTCGGTCTTCAAAAGCGTGCTGCAGCTCGGCCTCAAGCTGGAACCACGCAAGACGCCGCTCGACCTCATCGTGATCGACCACGTCGAGAAGATGCCGACCGAGAACTAGGTGGGGCATGCTTCAGCTTGCCAACGCCCGCTTGCGGGCGCATGTTTCACGGCCGGGGAAAAACAGTTGGCAGCCGACAGCGCTTGCCCCACTTGCCTCCGCTCCCTACGGTCGCGGCTCGGGTTGCGCTGCGGGCTATAATTGCCCCATGCCTGAATCTTCTTTTCCACGTCGAAACTTTCTGCGGGGCGTAACCGCGGCGACGGCTCTATCGTACTCGCGCGTCTACGGCGCCAACGAGCGCATACAGCTCGGCCTGATCGGTTGTGGCGAACGCGGCCGCTACGACGCGGGCAATTTCGTCAAGACCGGCAACGTGGAGGTGACGGCGCTGTGCGATATCTGGGGCGCGCAGATCGACAAGGCGAAGCTGGACGCGCCCAACGCGCGGACATTCAGCGACCACCGCGCGCTGCTCGATAACAAGGATATCGACGTGGCGCTGATCGGCACGCCGGACCACTGGCACGTGCCAATCACGATTGACGCGCTCAATGCGGGTAAGGACGTTTTCGTGGAAAAGCCGCTGAGCCTGACCATCGAGGAAGGGCCGGCGGCGGTGAAGGCGGCGCGGATCAACAACCGCATCTGCCAGGTGGGCATGCAGCAGCGCTCCGGCAAGCATTATATCGAGGCCAAGCGCGAGTACATCGACAGCGGCAGGCTCGGCAAAGTCACGCTGGCGCGCACCTGGTGGTACGGCAACGGCTACCATTTGCGCAAGGCGCCCGACTACCTCAAGACCAAGCCGCAGGATCTGGATTGGGCGCACTACCTGGGCCGGCTGAAATGGCGCGACTGGGACCCGCAGCAATATTGGAACTGGCGCGCGTATCTGGATTTCGGCGGCGGGCAGGTGACGGACCTTTTCACCCATTGGATCGACGTGGTGCACATGTTCCTCGGCTCCGATGTGCCGGCTTCGGCGGTGGCGGCCGGCGGCGTGTACAACTACAAGGACGGGCGCACGGCGCCGGACACGATCAACGTGCTGCTGGAATATCCGGCGCAGTTTACGGCGACGTTCGAGGCCACGCTGGCTCCGGGCATCAACGGCGCGGCGCTGGAGTTCGCCGGCACCCAGGGACGGCTGTACATCGACCGGCAACATTACGAATTCCACGCGGCGGGGCGCGGCGCGGCGCCGGTGGTGGTGCAGGCGGCCGGCAGCATCGACATGGACCACGTGGAGAATTTTCTGGAGTGCGTGAAGTCGCGCAAGCTGCCGAACGGCGACGTGCTGGCAGGCCACCGGTCGGCGCAGGCCTCGCACCTGGGCAACATCGCCTACATGCAAAAACGCCGCATCGATTTCGATCCCGCGCGGGAAGCGATCCAGCCGTTCTAGCATCGCACCTCTGAAGTTCGTTGACAAAATTCCCGCCAGGCTATCGCTCTATTACAGGGCCTAAAGGCCCTGTTTAGTAGATCCCGGTGCGGCCGGGGACATGGGTAACACTTTAGCCCGACAACATGGGTGACAGTTTAGTGGGGTGTAGTTGATCGCCTGAACGAGTATAAACCCA